>Ga0310813_10000015_pt1 | contig 152758 bp, 130 predicted proteins | sample YN3metagenome_FD_203086 | JGI IMG/M metagenome (GOLD analysis project Ga0310813, IMG submission 203086) | Soil microbial communities from experimental microcosm in Duke University, North Carolina, United States - YN3 | ecosystem: Engineered > Artificial ecosystem > Soil microcosm >... | reverse complement strand
TAGTCCACCGCCAGCGCGATGTTCTGCATGATCTTCAGGAACTTCAGCGGGTCGGAGTTGAAGCGGGTCTTGGTGTTCCGCTCCTTCCCGCCGTGGATCATCGCCAGCAGGTTTCCGCCCTCGATGTACTCCATGCTCAGGTAGTAGCGGTTGCTCATGCACCCGAGCTCGTAGATGCGCACGATGTTGGGGTGGCGCAGGCGCACCGACATCCGCGCCTCGCGCTGGAACTCCTCGATCTGGCTGCTGCCGCTGCTCGTGTCCGAGCTGTCGTCTTCCTGGTTGCGGATGAACTTCAGGGCGACGAACTGCAGGATCAGGGTGTCCCAGGCCTTGTAGACGACGCCGGCGCCGCCTCGGCCCAGCTCGCTCATCAGGACGTACTTGCCGAAGACGCGGTTCGGGTCCTTGGCGGCCTGCACCACCTCCGCAGGCATCGCCTTCTGGTTGGCGAGCGCCGCCGAGGAGCCGCCCGCGCCCGTCTTGGGCGTGGTGTTCTGGATCTGGGTGCGGTCCACGGTCGACGAACTCGACCCCGTCGGCTGCGTCGCGCCCGTGTTGGTCGACCCCTGCTTCGTCGTGACGTCGTAGGACGGGTTCGACAGGGTGGACGACGAGGAGCCCGGGAGCTTCGGCAGTTCGGACGGCGGCTTCGGGATGCCGGCCGGGATGGCGCGCTTCGAGCCCATGATGGACGTCGAGCCGTCGCCCACGCTCGGCTTGGGCCCGCCCATGTCGAGCATCGTTTCGCCCGCGCCGGGGACCGGGATGACCGTGGCGCCCATGTCGATTGGCGAGGCCTCGCCGGGCTTGCGGCCGGCGCTGCCCATGTCGAGCATCGTGGTGCCGCCGCCCTCCGGCAGCGGGCCGATCGAGCGTTCGAGCGCCGGGGCCTGCTCGGCGGGCTTCTTATCCTTGGGCAGTTCGAACGGCTTGGGCTTCGAGGACGTGCGGGGCGTGTCCCCCATCCCGAGCATCGTTTCGCCGCCGCCGGGGACGTTCCCGATCGAGCGATCGGCGGGAGGGACCGTCGCGGCGGGCTTGTCCTTCGGGAGGGAGAAGGGCTTCGCGGAGCCCATGTCCAGCATGGTCTCGCCGCCGCCGGGCACCATCCCGATCGAGCGCTCGCCGGCCGGGGCCGCTTCCGTGGGCTTGTCCTTCGGGAGCTCGAACGGCTTGGACGACGTGCGGGGCGTCTCGCCCGCCATCGGGTCGACGGGCTTCTTCGCCTTCGGGGAGCCGTAGTCGAGGAGCGACTCGTCGTTGTCCATCCACGACGGCAGGCTCGAGGGCTCGGACGCCGCCTTCGCGGGCTCCGCGGGGGCCGGGGCCTTGGGCGGCACCGCGGGCGGCTTCGCCGCCTTCGGAGAACCGTAATCGAGCAGCGACTCGTCGTTGTCCATCCACGAGGGGAGCGCGGTCGGGGCGCTCTCCTGCGGCGGCTTCGCGGGGGGCGGCGTCGCCGCCGGGCCCTCGGACGGAAGCTTGGGCAACGCCTTGGGCTTCGACGAGGTCCGGGGCGTCACGCCCATGTCGAGCATCGTCTCGTCGCCGCCGCCGGACGCGAGCGTGATCTTGTCCTCCTCCGGCAGCGGCGGCAGCGACGACTTGTTGGACTTGGTGTCGCGGATCCCGGTCGCCGACGGATCGTCGAGCGGGTTGACCGCGACCTTGTCGATCAGGCCGCCCCGCAGGATCGCGGAGGGCGTCGGCGTCGAGGCGGCCGGAAACTCGGAGAAGGTGCCGCTGATCTCGTTGACCGACGCGGCGAGCTCGCCCGGCTTCCACTTCATGGACTGGCCGGGGTCCGTGACCCGCATGGTGCCCTTGCAGAAGGTGCAGAAGTAGCGGGACGTCGGATGATAGTAGACGATCTGGTGCACGGCGCTGCACTTCGTGCAGGTCTCGACGACCTTGGACGCCTCGCGAAGGACGTCGAAGAGGAGCGCGGACGAGACCGCCCTGGTGCGCAGCAGGGTTTCGCGGAGCGTCTCGACCTTGCCGCCCTTGGCCGCGTGGCCCTGGCGGTCCTCGAGCGCCTTCTGGAGCTGCTCGTCGGAAATGATCCGGTGGAAGACGAGGAGCTTGGCAAAATCCTCTTCGCTTCCCTCGAGATTGACCATTCCCGGCATAGACATTCGAGACGAATTGTATTGCACGGATTCAGTTTTTCCAAAATTGGAACCGAATTTCCCGGCGCCGGACTTTTCCTGACGGAAAATTCCTTCGCGGTCCATCCGGGTCTGCAGGCGGCTGAGGAAGCCGACCTCGTCGCTCTCGGCGGCGGGCAGGTCCCCCATCCCCTTGACGAAGCTTTCGGCGTCATGGTCGCCGGCCCCCAGGGAGCGCAGCAGGCCATCGATCTCCTGGTCGCCGAGGAGCTGCCGGCGGAGCTCCGGGTCGGACTCCATCGCCTGGAGCAGCTCGCGGCCTTCGTCGGGCGCGAGCATGCCGTACGACAGGAAGCGGAGCCAGAGCTCCTCCATGCGTTCGCGGCTCATCGCTGCCCCGCCTGGGCCAGCCGGGCCCCGATGCAGTCGCGAAGGGTCTGGCGGATGCGCATCATCGTCACCCAGACGGCCCCCTCGGACTTCCCGGTCTCCTGCGCGATCTCGGCCGCGGTGCGTCCCTTGAAGTAGGCGTCGCGGATCATGCCCGCGCTGTGCTTCTGGAGGCCGTCGATGCAGGTCCGCAGGGCCGCGACGACCTGTTCGTGGCGGGCCGCGGCGGCTTCGTCGCCGTCCATGCGCTCCTCGGCCCACTTGGAGAGGGAGGCCTCGAAGGTGTCGGCCTCCTGGGTGCGGCGCCGCTGCTCGTCGCGGAGGTGCTTCAGCGCGAGGTTGCGGGCGATGCCCAGGAGCCAGAGCCCCAGCGTGGACTGCTGGCGGTAGGTGGCGAGGTTCCGGTAGGCGGCGATGAAGGTTTCCTGGGCCAGGTCCTCGACGACGTCCATGCCGCGCACGAAGCGGCCGAGGTAGCAGCGCACCTTGGCCTGGTGGAGGCGCACGAGCTGGGTGAACGCGTCGCGGGACCCCGCGCGGATGTCGGCGACGAGTTTCGCCGTTTCCTCCGTGGAGGCATTGACGCCCGGCCCCGTGCTCATCGGGGGCCCCCCGCGCCCGGAGGGCTAATTATAATGGAACGGCCCGCCCCAGACTGCCACGCGCTGCTCACAATTGAATCCCTATCTCTGTTACGGAGTACCCCCATCCCAGCACCCCTTACAGGAAAAATGCACCCGAAGACATGAGTATTGGGTAGCGCCCCTTGCTCCCACCCCCAGTCGCCGGCGGGATTATTCTATCCCGTAATGGTAGGGATTGGGGAAACTTCAGCCCCCATGACGGGAGCGGGACGGACGCGTCAGCGGGGGTAGTGCCTTGAGCGAGGAGGTCGCATGTCGTCGAGGCGTCAGATCGCCGCCGCGCGCCGAAACATCCGGCGGGCCGCGAAAGCCGCGAAACGGGAGCACACGTTGCAGCATCTGCCGGCGCGGGTCCGGACGGCGCTGGGCAAGCAAGGCGCGAAGGCGCGCCGCCGTGCCAGGTAGTGGTTCGAAAGCCAGGATTCTCTCTGATTGGCCACGGAGGACACGGAGGGCACAGAGAGGAATTGGGATTCTGCTCGGTGTCCTCCGTCGCCAATTACGGGATCTTGAAGGTCGAGCCGTTCTTCCGCCACCAGTCGTCCCATTCCTGGGGCGTGGCGAACTTCTGGCCCGTGAGGGCGCCGAGCACCTTGTCGATGACGGGCGCGAGCGCCTTCTGCCGCTTGGGGGCCTCGGAGTCGACGGTCGTCCCCTGGTCGCCGGGGAGCCCCTTCCCCACGAAGCCCTTGGCCTTCGGCCCGGCCGATAGGTACTCCTTCGCCTTCTGCTCGAGGTACTTGTCGAGCTCGATGAGCGACCCGATGTACTCCTTCTTGCGCAGCTCGCCGGCGGTCTCGATCGCGGTCTTCGCGGTCGCGACGTCGGGCGACTTGAAGTAGCTTTCGAGGGCCTGGCGGCCGAGCCCGGCCTGCAGGGTGTCGAGCGCCTCGATGATGGCGGCCTCGACCGTGAGGTCGGCGGCGTTGGCGAGGAACCCGTTGAGGAAGTAGCTTGTGACCTTCTTCTTGTGGTCCTCGGCGCCCGAGAGGCCCTTGGCGGCAACGATGCGGACCTCGCGCACGTCGGTCAGGAGGAGCGAGCCCAGCTTGGTGTAGACCTTCTCGTGCTGGGTCTTGGCGAGCTCGGCGACGGCGGCGACGCGCGCGTCGACCTCCTTCGCCTTGAAGGCGGCGTTGAACTTGGAGAGCGCCTCCGCGGCTTCCTTTTCGTCGGCGAGCAGCAGCCCGTCGACAGGGCTCAGGGCAAGCGCGAGGATCAAGGCGACGGCGGGCATCAGCGACCTCCCTGACTACTTACTATAATAGGACGGCCCAGCCCTTGACACTCCCTTGCGATCGCTTTATTATCTCGGCGCCACACCGGATCGCCGAGATAGCTCAACGGTAGAGCACCGCTTTCGTAAAGCGGGGGTTGTGGGTTCAAATCCCATTCTCGGCTCCATTTCGCCCGTTTTACGCAGGGCTGTCCCGGAACCTGTCCCCAGATGTAAGCGGGGGTGTTGACCGGGGCGTTGACCCCAGTTCATAGGGTACCGAAAGGCCGCCGATGAATCGGGACCGGGTCAAAGTTACCGCCACCACCTCCATCTACCGGCGCCACCTGACGTGGTGGGTCGACTGCAGTACTGACGCGGGTAATGCCATGGGCTCGCCGGACAAGCGCGGATCCTTGGGGGGCCGGCTTGAAAAGTATTCAAAATGGGAAATTCCTCGATTCTGAGGAATGCTTCGGGGCTCAGTATAGGGGACCGCTGAATCGCCAAGCCCCCCCTCACGGCCGATGGTTGGTGGCCCGGACCGACGGAAAAGAGGCCGATCATGTTTGAACGCCTCCGGATCCCGCTCGAAGGCGCGATGAAGGCCGCAGCCCGGAATTGCTGCTGGAATCAGGGGGCCGAGAGCGGGAACTGAGGTGCACCGATGGTCGACAACGCCTGGGAGGCCCTGGAACACGGCGCACGATGGGCCCTGGAACATGCCCGAGACGTTTCGCGGACACGCCTCGTGCAAGGGATGAGACCTCTTCTGAGGCTTTGGACTTATCCCGCTCAGGGGTCGTGCGTGTCATGGACGATTCTCGCTCCGATCGGAGCCGAGGACCGGAGTCGTCCGATGGTGCGCGAGATCGTCTGGAGCCGTGGGCACGACGAACGATCCCTGGCGGCGGCACATCGGAAACACAAAGTTCGGACGACCGTGGAGCCGACCCTTCACGTCAGGGATGCGGACCTATCCTCCGAGGAGCTCGCTCCATTCTTGGCGGCCGCCGCCGGTCTCTTCGTACCGTCGAAGCCGCTGCAGGAGGTACTTCCTCCCGGCAGCATCTCCGGCATCGAAGGCTATGGATCCCTGACCCACCTGCGTATGGAATGGCAGGGACCAAGCCCGGTAGAGTGGGCGGACACCATCGTCTGGGTCGACCGCCTCCGGGACCTGCTCGTTTCATCGCTCAAGGATCGCGAAACGGCCGGAGGGTAGTTCGGGGGTTCGGAGCCCTGGCCTTGTGGGATTGCTCTGTCTTCACGGATAAGCGGGGTATTTCCTCCTCGCGCTTCAGGGAAACGGCGTCACGGGAGGCATCCGGAAGGATCAATGGTTCCGGCTGCATCTACCCGGGGGGCCCCTTGGACCTGTCGAAACGCTATCCGAAACTCGTCTCGAGCCATCTTGAGCTTCGGCCCATGATCGCCTCGGATGAGGCGGCCTTGCTCGCGTTCTACCACCGCATCCCGGTGGAAGAGCGACAGCTTTTCAACGAGGACGTCACCCGCGCGTCGGTGATCCGGAACTGGATCCGGAACGCGGACTTCGACAGGGTCCTGCCGATCGTGGCCTTCGAAGGCCGCCACATCGTGGCGAACGTGACCCTGCACCTCAACCGCCGGAGCTGGTCCCGCCACGTCGCCAAGCTCCGCATGACCCTGGACCCCGAGGTACGGGGCCGGGGGATCGGCAGCGCCCTGATCAAGGAATTGATCGACCTGGCTCCGACTCTGAAGATCGCCATCCTGCAGGCGGAGATTCTTGACGCCGAGATCGACGGTCGACAGTTCTTCGACAAGAAGGGATTTCAGTGCATCGCCACCCTTCCCCAGCACGCCATTGATCTGTCCGGAAGAGTCCATGACCTTCTGATCTACGCCTATACCGTCACTCCGCCCGAAAGACTCGCGCCCGAAGCCCTGCTCTCGGAGATGGACGCGGATGTGGGGGGAGCCGGCTAAGGCGCATCCAAGAGGCGGCCCCGACGTCTATCCATTCCGGCGAACGCGTCCCGAGAACTTCCCCACCGCCCGTCTCACCCGCCGCCAGGTGCTCCGGAAGGCGAGTCTGAACGTCCCCTCAGGTTCAGGCGCCGGCGCGCTCGTCGAACTCCCAAGAGCGCTCCGGACCCGGGAAAGGTCCGCCAGCAATTCCTCCGGCGTCTGGTATCGGTCCTGCGGCCGTTTGGCGAGACAACGCCGGACCAGGTCCAAGACCGGCCCGGGCAAGGGACCCGCGACCCGCTCCAGCGGGGGGAGCTTCACGTGGACGTGCTGATGAATCACTCGCGTGAACGAGCCCGTCGACCGGAATGGAGGACGCCCGGCCAGCAACTCATAGAGGACGATGCCGAGCGAATAGAGGTCCGACCGGATGTCGACGGCATTCCCGAGTCCCTGCTCCGGAGAAACGTACTCCGATGTGCCCGCGATCAGGCGCGACTCCCCTTTCGGGATCCGCAGGCTTTTTGCCAGGCCGAAATCCGCGACCTTCACCTCGCCGGCGGGAGTGATCAGAATGTTGGAGGGCTTGATGTCCCGGTGGACGATTCGGTACTTCCATGCCGCGGAGAGCGCCTTCGCCACTTCTTCGACAATGTGGAGAGCCTCACGCGGTTCCAGACGGCCCTGCTCCTTCAGGTGCGTGGCCGCATCCTTTCCTTCCAGGAGCTCCATCGCGTAGAAGTGTCGGCCTCTCCAGGTCCCGGTGCCGAACACTTGCACCACGTTGGGGTGATTGAGTTGCGCCAGCAGCTCGGCTTCCCGTCGGAAGCGCAGAACGAATTCCGGATCCCCGGCAAAGCGCTCCCGCAGAACCTTGATCGCGACCGGGCGACGGAGCGTCCGCTGCAGCCCCCGGTACAGGGTGCCCATCCCTCCTTCGGCGAGGATCTGACCTTCGTCGATCTCAAAATCGCCCAAGTGATCCTCGGCGCCGGCGGGACGATCGGCCCGCGCGATGCTCTCCTTGGCGACTTTCAGCTCCTGGAGCAGTTCATCGGGATCCCTATAGCGATGCTCCGGATCCTTTGCCAGGCAACGGAGGATAAGTCGCTCAAGTTCCGGGAGGATCAACGCGCCTTGCTCGCGAGGGGGAGGCGGATCGGAATGGACGACCTGGTAACGAAGGGAGGTGGGCGAATCGTACCCTTCGAACGTCGGCTTTCCCGATGCCAGTTCGTACAGGACTGCCCCGAGGGCGAATATGTCCGACCGAATGTCGCCCTCCTTTCCCGTTCCTTCTTCCGGAGAGGCGTAGCGCCACCGGGACAACGACGCTTGCTGATCTTCCGATGCATCGGGGGTCTTCCGCAGCGCAAGGCGGGCTACTTTCACCGCACCATCGCCGTTGAGCAGGATGCACGCGGGCCTGATGTCGCCGTGAAGGATCCGGCAGGGCTGTATCGCGCGGAGAGCCCGAGCTACCCCCTCGGCGACGTGGAAGATCTCCTCGCTCGTGAATCGGAGCCCCGGGGCTCGGGACGAGGTCAGGGATTCGCCCCGAATGGGCTCCGTCGCGTAAAACAGTCGGTCTTGCCAGATTCCTCCCCCTCGAAATCGCACGAGGTCCCGATCCTCCAGACGAGAGAGGGATTCCACCTCCTCCTGAAAGCTCCTGGAGAGGCCGGGATCGGCGCTGGCACGGGGACCCCGGACCACGTGGATCGCGACCTCGCGTTCCTGGGCGCGTTGGCGCCCCCGATAAACGGTCTCCCGTTCATCCCGGACGAGGACGTCGGACTCGAAGACATCGAAATCATCACCGGCAGCATTCATGGGTAAGACTTCGTGGGTCATGGCCTTCCGAATCAAGGCTTTCGCCGGCGAGGCGCCGCAGCATTCCGGCAGGCATCCTCTAGATAGATGCTTTTCCCGCACTCCCGAGCGGCGGAATTCGTCGCGCTTCGCCATCGCAAAAGGATCCAGTCGGTTCCTTTCGTGACCGTCCGGACGACCACTCGGAACGCGTCCGTCTGCCGGCGGACGTGGTCGGCCGGGTAACGTCCCAGGCGCGGGGAACTCAATGATATGGGGCCCAGAGAGAATCTGCCTCCCCTGTTGCCGAAGCGGCCTCAACGGCCCCGTTTGTCGGGCGACGGCGCGTCAGCGGTCGGACGTGCCGCCGAATACCAGGACAAGGGATACACCGCTTTCTTCCTGGTAAACGTTGATTCACTTGGAGCGTGTCGATGAAGCGGAACACGCTCTTGAGGCTCCCGCCTGGCTTGCTCTCTCGAACGACGACGTGTCGCGTCCGGTCTTGACCCGACCGCCCACAGGGCTGGTTGTGAGTCGACCGCTGACACCATCAGGTCCGGGACTGCTTGCCCTTGACCAGGCCCACGAACAGGGAGACGACGAATGCGATCAAGAACAGGACGAACAACACCTTCGCGATTCCCGCGGCGCCCGCGGCAATCCCGCCGAACCCGAATATAGCGGCGATGACGGCTACCACGAAGAAGCCAATGGCCCAGCTAAGCATCGCAATCCCCTCCAAAAGAGACACGTCTCCCCCTATCTTGCAGATTCGCTGGAAGCGGGGATGTTTTGATGCAGTCCTTGGGCCGTGCCGAATAGACGCGAACGCTCGACTCCGTCGTGAACGGCAGAGTTGTTCAGCAGCTTTCATGCATGTCGTCGGAACCGAGGAGTGCGCCCGATCGCGTCGAGTTGGATAGGCCTTGCTTAGCGCTTCGGTCCCGGAACGTCTCCCCTCCACCTTCTCCCCAGCCAGAGAAGGAGCGTCGTGTAGAGAGAGAGTAAGAGGGTGGCAAGAATGAGAATCAGCGCGAGACGCGAGGCCGCCTGGTTGATCGCATTCTTGCGTTCACGAGCCATGATGCCGGCCGTGGACTTCAGGAGCTCTTCCACTCTCCGCACGGCGGGTCCCGACTCCAGGGATCCCCGGGCCTCGCGAAGCAGCTCGGTCGTTTCATGGATCGTCCGGGCGAACTGTGCCCCCGCCTGGGTGTAGTCGTTGATGTCGAACGGTTTGGCGGGGCCCTTGTCCTTCGGAACGGCGTCTTTGTCAGCCCGTTCGGAGGGGACGTCCTTTTTCGGAGGTTCCGGCCTGGCTCCTCCAATGGCCGTCGCGGCCTCGCGAACCGCCACGGCAAGCTCCTTGCCCTCGGAAAGGAGCCGGTGGATCTCGTGAAGCTTGGGATCGACCGGACCACCCTCTTCCTCAGGGGATGGTTCCAGGAGAGCTTGGAGACGCGCGAGGAGGGTCGCGGCCGACTCCAGGGTCTGCGATGCCCCTTTCACCACCGAAGCGGCTTCCGGTGCCGAGAGGGCATCTTCAAGAGCCTCTTCGACCTGCCAATCAAGGAGCCTGGGCAACCGCTTCAAGAAGTAGAACGCCCGCTGGCCGAGCAAGCGCGCCTGGCCTACCGAGTCCGTCACCGATCCGCTGGCAGGGGATAGAGATTTCATGATGCCGGCAATCAGGGTCTCGCCTTCCTTGCCGGCCACGACATCGAAGCGGACGTCGGAAACCCACTGGAGCTTCGGGTTGGCTCTGCGCCACTGCGAAATCGCTTCCTGCAGGGCGTGACTCTGCTCGGATCTCATCGCCCTCGTGCACAGCTCCCAGATCTCGCGGTCGGCCGTCATCAGCGCCTCACAAAGGCCGTCTGCCCGGCCGGCTCCGAAGATGCGGTCGCCCTGCCCCTCATCGACCCAGACCATCTTCTGCAGGCGGATCCCGACGGCCAGGTCTACCAGCTGCTTGACGGGATCGGGACCCGTGGCGGCGTCAAAGGCGGCGGTGGCGCCGGTCACTTTCAGGCGATGGGCGATTCGTTTCTGCTCGGAGGAAGCACTCCCCTTCTTGAGTTCATCGCAGGCGTTCGCGAGAAGGAGGACGTAGCGGTCGGCGAAGCTCTTGGTGATCTGATCCAGCTCATCGACGGTGATCAGGACCCCCGAGCGGCCCTTTGCCGTGCGCTGTCCGACGTCCTGACCTCCGGAGATCCCGCATCCCCCGAGCAGGAGACAGAGCAGCAACGGCTCCCAGGGCCGGCGACTCTGAGGCTCGAACTGAACCCCGGAGTGCGAATCCCACCCTCGCTCGGCGTTCGGTTCATTCGTGTTCGATGCGATGAGTGAAAAGACCCGACTGAGGGGTCCCCTCTAACCGCTCCGGTGGCCGCCGCTCTCCGTCCCGCTCATCCCGTCAGCTGCCGGAGCTGAACACATTGCTGTTCGCCATCCGCTGAGACTTCGTGGACTCTCTCGCCCTGGCAATGGCGTCCTCGGGAACCCGCTTCAGATCCCAGGCCAGGCCTGCCAAGGAAAGAAGCCAGATCCACCACTTCGTCGGATCGAAATGGTAGAACCGCACGCCGTTTCGGTAGTCGGCGGGAAAGCGGTGATGGTAGTTGTGGTACCCCTCCCCCATCGTCAGGAGCGCCGCGAGATGGCTGTCCCGGGCGGAGGTGTCCGTCGAATAGGGCTTTCGTCCGATCGAATGGGCGACCGAGTTGATGCAGAAGGTTGCTTCATACTGAACGGCGATGCGAAGAAAACCCGCCAAAAGGAGCGTCCCCAGAGGGTCTCCCCAGATCAATCCGATCACGGCAGGCAGCAGGAACCCGAACGTGATCGCCAGAGGCAGGTAGAATCGGTCCTGGAAGCGGACCAGGGGGTCGGCAAGAAGGTCCCGGACGATTCCCCGGTCGGCCGGCGGGCTTCTATAGATGAGCCAGCCCCAATGCGCCCACCAGAATCCCCTCTTGATATTGTAAGGGTCTTCGTCCTCATCCGTCCGGGCGTGGTGAACCCGATGATCGCTGGACCAGCGGAGGGCCGACCCTTGCCCGGAAGCCGCCCCGAACAGGAGGTAGAAGAGCCGGACAGACTTGGCCGCGCGATAAGTGCGGTGCGCGAAAAGCCGGTGGTAGCCCCCGGTGATCGAGACAATGCACAGGATCAGCCAGAGCGCCGCCAAGGCGATGGTCCACCACGAGAAGGCCACGAAGATCGCGTAGAAGATTCCGCCGAGGCCGATCAATGCCGTCATCACCAGGACGAGAATGTTCTCCCAGTAGACAGGGTGTTGGACGGCCGCCTGCGATTGGGGTCCGTGGGGGGCAACCGGAGGCGGCATACATCAACTCCTATCGCGCCACCGACCACTCCGGCACTCCCCGGCCTTGCGCCGACGGCGTTATTCAGGCCTAAAGGATCTCCTCGTCTATCATTCTGATCCACCGTCGTAGCCAAGGTTGCTGGAAAACCGATCGGCTTCGCGGGCTGATTCGCACCGCGCCCAAGCCTCCATCGCAGGAGGCTGCCCCCAGTGAGTCCTTAGCCTGGAGCGCGGAGTGGTCTTCCCGGTCCGGCGATTGGACCTCCCTCGATTGCGCCGGAGGGGCTCCTTTCGATCCGCCGCTACATCTCTTCTCCCATGCCGCCGGCGCCCGATGCGGAAGCGGGACGAGGTTCCGGGATCTCCGCGATGATCGCCCCGGTCGTCAGCAGCAGGGAGCTCACGCTCGCCGCGTTCTCAAGGGCACAGCGAACGACCTTCGTCGGATCGATGACGCCCCCTCGGACCAGGTCCCCGTACTCCAGCGTGTCGGCATTGAAGCCGAAATTGACGTCTTTCGACTCCAGGACCTTGTCCACGACGATGGCCCCTTCCACGCCGGAATTCCGCGCGATCTGCACGATCGGCGCCTCCACGGCCCGCCGGATGATGTCGATGCCGGTCTTCTCGTCGTCGTCGCCCCCCTTTAGCTTGTCCAGGACCTTCGACGCGCGGAGGAGAGCGACGCCGCCGCCGGGCAGGATGCCCTCCTCGACGGCCGCGCGGGTCGCGTGGAGCGCGTCCTCGACGCGGAGCTTCTTCTCCTTCATCTCGACTTCGGTCGCGGCGCAGACTTTGATCTGCGCCACCCCGCCGGCCAGCTTCGCCAGGCGCTCCTGGAGCTTCTCCTTGTCGTAGTCGGAGGTCGTCGTCTCCATCTCCTTCTTGATCTGGCCGATGCGGCCCTGGATGGCCTTGGTGTCCCCGGCGCCTTCGATGATCGTGGTGTTCTCCTTCTCGACCACGATCTTCTTGGCGCGGCCCAGCAGGCTGATGTCGACCTTCTCGAGCTCGATGCCGAGGTCCTCGAAGATCGCCTTGCCGCCGGTCAGGACCGCGATGTCCTCCATCATGGCCTTGCGGCGGTCGCCGTAGCCGGGCGCCTTCACCGCGCACACGTTGAGCGTCCCGCGCAGCTTGTTGACGACCAGGGTCGAAAGCGCGTCCCCCTCGATGTCGTCGCTGATGATGAGGAGCGGCTTCCCTGCCTTGGCGACCGTTTCCAGCAGCGGGATCAGGTCCTTCACGGCCGAAATCTTCTTGTCGTGAAGGAGGATATAGCAGTCCCGGAAAGTCGCCGTCATGTCCTCGGGCTCGGTGATGAAGTAGGGCGACAGGTATCCCTTGTCGAACTGCATGCCCTCGACCCATTCGACGTATGTTTCGATCCCCTTCCCTTCCTCGACCGTAATGACGCCGTCCTTGCCGACCTTCTGCATCGCCTCGGCCAGCATCTTGCCGATCGTCTCGTCGCCGCCCGCGGCGATCGTGCCCACGTTGCGGACCTCGGAAAGGTCGTCCAGGCGGACGGGCTTGGACAGGCGCTTGAGTTCCGCGACGACGGCCTCGACAGCCCTGTCGATGCCCCGCTTGAGCGCGATCGGGTTGGCGCCGGCGGTGACGTTCTTCAAGCCTTCGTCAAAGATCGCTTCGGCGAGGATCGTCGCGGTCGTGGTGCCGTCCCCCGCGACGTCGTTGGTCTTCGAGGCGACTTCCTTCACCATCTGGGCGCCCATGTTCTCGTAGGGATCCTTGAGCTCGATCTCCTTGGCCACCGTGACGCCGTCGACCGAGACGATTGGCGCGCCCCACTTCTTCTCGAGGAGCACCGCGCGGCCCCGGGGACCGAGCGTCACTTTGACGGCGCGCGCGAGTTGCTTCACCCCCCGGCGGATCGCCTCGCGCGCTTCCAGGTCGAAGGCAATTCTCTTCGCGGTCATGGCTTCTCCTCGTTCAATCCGGGCTTCCGGGGTTCATCACTGCGGCCGATATTCAGCCCGGCCAGGCCTTCCAGATAGCGCTGAGTGCCGTAGGGGTGCGGGGCGTGCGGTCCGCTGAGGTGCTGGACTGGGTCGTCCACGCCCCAGCGAGCGATCCGGGACAAGTCGAGCCCGGAGAGACGCGCCGCGAGTCCCTGGATCCAAGGCTCCAGAAGATCTCCTCCCGGCGGTCGCAGAAGCAGCTTTCCATCCGGCTGCACCACCTCGAAAGCCTCGGCGGCGCAGTTCAGGGGCACGATGACCCAGTCCCGGTGGAGCTGCAACTGATCGGTCACCAGGTAGATTCTTTCGACATCCCTCGCCGTCAGGAGGTCCATCCCGTTGAAGTAGTGTCCGGTCACGGTGCACCGCCCTTCGTTCTTATGGCTTTCGCGACGGCGTGGGAGGTCTCGTTCCGGGGGTGTCCGCTTCGGTCATCCAAGGCAGTCTGAAAGCCGGTGTTCATAAACATTCGTCTCCGTAGCCACGAGAGAGGCGATACCAGCCTGGCGGAAAGGGCCCTCCGGAATGCAGGGGGTATGCTGCTCCGCATTCTCGGGGGATGAAGCGGTAGGATGATCCGTTCGAGGCGGGCTTGTGACGAGGGTTCGTCACCCGCCACGATTAGAGGCGGAATGAGGTGACGGCGACCGCTCGGCCGGGTTTAGCGTCGGGCGTCGCGATGCGCCTGGAATCGTCGGTTGCTGCTCCCGAAATGACCCGCCGTGCCCCTTCCATGGGCGTATTGCGCGGCCCGCGCGGGTCCTTTCGGGACCGCGCCCTGCGACCGCCGGCCGGCGTCCCCTTTCGCCCGGCCCTGATGGGACTCGCGATCCGTCCGGGCTGCTTCGACTTGCCGGCGCGTCCGTTCGGCCTGTCGGCGACCTCCGGCCGCGCGACGGCCCGCTTCCTCCCCACGCTGCAGTTCCTTCTCCTCGAGCGCGTCGATTCGCCGCTCGAAGCGTTCCAAGACTTGCTGAAAGAGGTCGGCCTTCTGCCGAGTTCCGGAGAAGTCCGAGAGGCCCACGGACCGATCCTGGGGGAGCTTGCCGCGTTCGCCGCTGCGCTGTCGACGCTGGGCGTCGTTGTACTTGTCCCTCAGGTTTCGCGCGCGTCGGACCCGCGACCGAAGATCCCGGGAAGACAGTTGCACCAGCCGGCTCCCAAGGCTTTCTCGATAGAGCGCGAACTCGTCCCGGGTACACAGGGCCTTCAATCTCTGCGTTTCAGGGATCATGGGGGATTCTCCTCGGGGTGCTGTCGGTCTTCCACGGTTTGCCTTCTTCTCCCGCGGGAATGGGCGGCATCCGCATCCTTTCGACCGCGTGGGAACCGGCGCTGCTGGAGCGGGTTCGGCACAACTCCGAGCCTTCACCGATTCGATTCGTTACCGGATTGTGCGAACGATTCAAAAAGGATTAAGACAAGCGTCTCAGCCGCCTCAGGCGTGGATCAAGGTATTGCGGGGTTCCGCGCACCGGTGCAGATTCACCCCTGCCGACCGGCTGCCGACCCGGGAAAGGCAAGATGATCCCTCACGCCGCGTCTTCGATGGATCCCTGGAAGAACGTTCTAGTTCCTCTAGACGACTCCGAGGCATCCACGTCGATCCTGGACCACGCCCGTCGTCTCCTCGCGCGGGAATCGCTCGCGGTCACGTTTCTTCGCGTCATCGAATGTTCGGAGAGCCATGCCCGGGATCCGGTTTACCGGACGGATCCGCGCCACTGGAAGGCCCGCGAAATGCTGTCCGCAGCCCGCGAGGCCTTCGTAGGCCTGTCGGGAACCTCGAACGCGGAGTTCCGCTTCGGGGACCCGGCCACGGAGATTCTCCGGGAGCTCGTCGACGGCGATCATGATGTGGCCCTTCTGAACTGGCATGGGGACCGCTGGCTCGGGCGCCCGGGTGCCCAAAGCGTGGCGAATCGGGTGCTGCTCTCTTCACCGGTTCCGATCCTTTACTTCCCTGCGCCGGCGGACGGGTTCGGCGCTCCGCCGACCCCCCGTCGCTTTGAGCGGATTCTCGTGATGCTGGACGGGTCGCCGGAGGCGGAGGAGATCCTCCCCAGCGCCGAACGAATGGCGCGGACGCTGGGCTCGGATCTGCATCTTTTCCAGGCCGTCAAGCCGGGAAAGAACGAAGCGACGCGTCGGCACGCCGCGGAGGAGTATCTCTCCGGTCTTGCACGCCATCTGGGATCTCGCGGCGTCGTCTGCCAGGTCCACGTCCGGAGTGGCCCGGCACGGCAATCCGTCGCGGAGTTCCTGAAGGAACGCCCGTTCGATGCGCTGGCCCTGGCGACGCGCGCCCGCTCCGCGTGGGCGCACGCCCTCTTCGGCAGTCTCACGAAGGAGCTCCTGAGCGGCGCCCGCGTCCCCATTTTGACGCGGTGCACGAGAATCCGTCGCCGTCTGATTCCCGTCTCGGGACAGCGGGAGCCCCTCAGAGTGGAATAGGCCAGGCGGACGGTCCGCACTCGCACTCCCAGGCAACGCTATTTGACCTTTATTCGCAATTCCTCTCGAAATGAGTTCCCACCATCACGATCCACGGCTCTGAGTATAGGGGTCAGGTGGAGAACGCGAGTCCTCTCTCTCCCGCCAGGCCCTCAGGAGGCCCGAATGACCACGAAAACGAGGAGAATCGAGATCCGCGCGATGGACCCCCAGTGCGGAAAATCCGTGGACCCGGAGAAGGCGATCCGTCTGAGCTGGGAGGGGAAATCCTATTTTTTCTGCTCTGAAGAGTGCAAAGCGCAATTCGAAATAGATCCGCCCGGAGATGTCGGCTTCTAAGACCGGCTCGGCGGAGTGGAGTAACCCATGTCGAACAGAATCTTGCTGGCCCTGGACGGCTCCGCCATGGACGCCGCGGCGTTCGATGAAGCCCGGCGAATCGCCGCCGGCGGCGCCGAGATCCACCTCCTTCACGTCGTGCCGTCGCGAGCGGTTCCCGTGGGGTCGCCGCTGATCGGCATGGTGGACATGGCGCCGGACCGGCCGATGGCGATGGGAAGCACGGGCGCCGACGCCCATGTGACGGGCGCCTTCCCGTCTTCCGATCCGGCAAACGCCTGTACGGACGACGACTCCCGGATCTACGATCAAGCGGTTCGGTACCTCGAGGGGTATCGTCGCCGGCTCCCGCGTGTCTCGGGCCAGGATCTGATCCGCACGGGCGCCCCCGCCGACGCCATCCTGGCCGTGGCCCTGATGTTCAACATCGACCTGATCGTGATGTCCACCCATGCGCGCACGGGGATCGCCCGATGGTTTCTGGGGAGCGTCGCCGGCGACGTCCTCCGGCGCTCTCAGCTTCCCGTCCTCCTGGTCCGCAAGGGCATCCGCACCCGGCCCGAGAGATTGCGGCGGATCCTTGTGCCGCTCAGCGCCGCCCCCGAGTCGCACGCCATCCTGTCCGTGGTCAAGCCCCTCGCCGTGCGCGTGAATGCGGAGCTTCTTCTCATGGAAGTAGTCGATCCCATCCACCCGGGGCCCGGACTGGAGTCGGTAAGCCGCGACGTTGCCTCGTCGGGTGCCGCCTCACGGACGCTGACGGTTCACGGCGACCCGACCGAAGAAATCCTCCGGCATGCAAAGCGGCACAACGTCGACCTGATCGCGATGTCGGCTCCCGCTCGAAAGGGATCTCGACGTTTCGACCGGAGCGTGCCCGAGAAGGTTCTGGCCCAAATCGACCGACCGATCCTCCTTCAGAATCCGGTGATCCATGCAAAACGATGAACTTGATGAAGTGCTCTCCGGCCTGGCTTCTCTGACCCGGATTGAACATCGGAGGGATGATGACCATTCGAATGAAGCTCATTGACCAGGGCAAACTCCTGTCCCCTCGCCTTGCCGAGCACATCGCAAAGCGAGCCGAAAAGCTGGGACATTTCTTTTCGGGAGTCGAGGAATGTCGCGTGAGGGTGGACGGTCCCGGTCAGCATCCCCTGCAAGGGCGCATCCGGGTGCGCATCTACGTCACGGTCCCGGGATCGGAGATCGCGATCAATCGGCAGACCGGGGAGGATCTCCCGATGGCCATCCGCGAATCGTTCGACGCGGCCGATCAGCGTCTCGAGGATTACGTCCGCCACCGCCATCGCAATACCAAGAGGGCCAAGCGGCAGCCGGCGGGCGGGCCATCGAGTCGCCCATGAACTATATTCTCATCCCTCGGGGATTCTTCGATTCGGGCAGGGTCCGAAACGTTAGCATGGCGTTGGCGGGTTGTACTCCGAAGGCAGTGCGCGCGGACCGACTCATTTCTACCTTCATGAACTGCATCTAGGCGGAGATCGTATCGGTTCACGGGCCCTAGAAAGGCTCCTGTGGAACCAGACCCCGGCGTGAAGTTCGAACCCCAAGCGTCGGCAAGGTCGCCTCACAAGCAACTCTTCCCGGTTGTCGGCATCGGCGCCTCCGCCGGCGGCCTCAAGGCGTTTCAGGAATTGCTCCTGCACCTGCCCGCGGACCTGGGAATGGCCTACGTGCTCATTCCCCACCTGGACCCAAAACACGAAAGCCTCATGCCTCAGATCCTCCAGAAGGTCAGCACGATGCCCCTGAAGGAAGTGGCGGAAGGGACGCGGGTCGAGCCGAACCGCGTCTATATCGTCACCCCGAATACGACGCTCGGACTTTCCGACGGAGTCCTCCACACGATCAAGCCGCGAATTGCGGGTCCTGCGCAGGAGTGCATCGATTACTTCTTCGTCAGTCTCGCGGAAGCGGCGGGCGACAAGGCGGTCGGGGTCGTCCTTTCGGGAACCGCGTCCGACGGCTCGGTCGGCGTCAAGGCGATCAAGGCCGAGGGAGGGATCACCTTCGCTCAGGACGAGTCCGCGGAATTCAGCGGGATGCCGCAGGCCGCCATCGGAACCGGCGCGGTGGATCTCGTCCTTCCACCCCGCGGAATCGCGGAGGAACTGGCCCGGATCTCCAAGCACCCCTACTTCGAGCAGCGGCCGATGCTCAGCTCCCAGGAAGCTCTGCTGGAGGCGGACCGTCCCGACTTTCTCAAGCTCCTCCAGCACCTGGAGCGCCGGACGGGAGTCGAGTTCGTTCACTACAAGCCGGCAACGGTTCGCCGGAGGATCGCCCGGCGAATGGCTCTGCGGCGGATCGCCACGCTTGAGGAGTACGGGAAGTACGTTGTCGAGAACCCTCATGAGGCGCGGATCCTTCACGACGACATCCTGATCCACGTCACCTCCTTCTTCCGGGACCCCGAGGTCTTTCGGATCCTCAAGACCAAAGTCTTTCCCGAGCTGTTCCGGGATCGCTCCTCCAAGCCGAACCTCCGGATGTGGGTCGCGGGCTGCTCCACGGGCGAAGAGCCCTACTCCCTGGCGATGGCGTTCCTGGAGTTCCTCAACGAGGAGCGCCTCCAGTGCGACGTCCAAGTCTTTGCCAGCGACGTCAACGACGATGCGCTCGCGAAAGCCCGATCTGGAATCTACGAGGCCCCCATCGCCGTCGATCTCTCTCCCGAACGCCTGAAACGGTTCTTCGTCCCCATGGAGAGCGGCCGTTTCCAGATCAGCAAGCAGGTTCGGGACCTCTGCCTCTTCGCCAAGCAGGATCTCACCCGGGATCCGCCCTTCTCCAGAATCGACCTCCTCTCGTGCAGAAACGTCCTCATCTACCTGGGAAGGACGCTCCAGGACCGCGTCATCCCGACGCTTCACTACGCGCTCAAGCCTCAGGGTTTTCTCCTGCTCGGGACGAGCGAGACCGTCGAGGGATTCCCCGAGTCCTTCAGCATCGTCGACAAGAAGCACCGGCTGTATCGGAAGATCCCGGGCTCGCCCGACCGCTTGCTGGAGGTCTCCCGGCGTCGTTCCCCGGAGAGAGAGACGCTCGATGGCCGCGAGCCCGCCCCGGCGCCCTTTGACCTCCTCGGGGAAGTCGAACGCGCCATTCTGGAGCGCTACGTCCCCGCCGGAATCGTGGTCAACAAGGCGGGGCAGATCCTCCAGGTCCGGGGAGAGACGAGCCCCATCCTGCGTCCGTCCCCCGGCATCCCCAACCCGACGATCGAAAAGATGACGCATCGGGAGCTCCTGCCGGCCATTCACGGCGCGATGCGGGAGGCGGAGGAGAAAGGCAGCCCGGTCCGCCGCGATCAGCTTCGCTTCACCACGGCGCGGGCGGAACGGCAGCTGTCGATCGAAGTCCTCCCGTTCAAGGGCCCATCGGACGAACCTTGTTTCGTCATCCTGTTCGAGGAGATCCAGGACGCGGCACCCTCGAAGGTCGAGGGGACCCAGTCGGCGTCGCTCCTGGCGATCAAGAAGGAGGACCTGGTCCGGGAGATCCTGCATCTGCGGGAGCTGAACGTCTCCGGCCAGGCGTACCAGAAGGCCGTGCTCGAAAAATCCGAAGCGTCGATCGAGGAACTTCGCACGGTGAATGAAGAGGTCCTCTCGGCCAATGAAGAACTCCAGTCCTCGGCCGAAGAACTGGAGACCGCCAAGGAGGAACTGCAGTCTTCGAACGAAGAACTCATGACGCTCAACGACGAGCTCAAGAGCCGCAATCTGGAACTCGGAGAGGTCAACGGCGACCTGTCGAATGTCCTGTCGAGCGTGCAGGTCCCGATCGTCATCGTCGACCGATCCCTCCGCATCCGACGGGTCACCCCGGTCGCCGAGAAACTGCTGCACATCCTTCCGTCCGACGTCGGCCGGCCGATCACCGACTTCCGGCCGAGCATCGAACTGCCGAATCTCGAGGATCTGCTCCGGACATCGATCGAGAATCTGTCCGTCATCGAAAAGGAAGTGCAGGACCGGGAACGCCGGTGGTATACCCTCCGGATCCGGCCGTACCGCACGATCGACGAAAAGATCGACGGCGCCGTCCTTCTCTTCCTCGACATCGATGCCACCAAGAAAGCCGCGATCGACAGCGAGGCGGCGCGTGCCTTTTCGGATGCGGTCGTCGACACGGTGCGGCATCCCATTCTCGTCCTGGACTCGGGGTTGCGCATCCAGCGGGCGAACGAGCCCTTTTATCGCCAGTTCAAGGCAAGCCCCGGGGAGACGGAGAACCAGCTCGTCTACGAACTCGGCAATCGGGAGTGGGAGATCCCCCGCCTTCGGGCCCTGTTGGAGGAAATCCTTCCCCGCAACACGCGCTTCGAGAATTTCGAGGTCGAGCACGACTTCCCGCGCATCGGGCAGAAGACGATGCTGCTCTATGGGCGCCGGATCGTCTTCAAGCATGCGTCCGAACCGATGATCCTCCTCTGCATGGAGGACATCACCGAGCGTCGGAAGGCGGAGGCGGAAATCCGGAAGCTCAACACGACGCTGGAGGCGCGCGTCGTCGACCGGACCGCGAAGCTCGCGAGCTCGCGCGGCGAACTGGAGGCGTTCACGTATACCGTGGCCCACGACCTGCGGGCGCCCCTGAGAGCCATGCATGGGTTCTCCCAGGTTCTGGAGGAAGACTACAAGGGTAAAGTCCTGGATGACGAGGGCGTCCGGACGCTCCGCCTCATCATGGACGCGAGCCAGAAGATGGATGCGCTCATCCAGGACCTCCTGGCCTTCAGCCAGCTGGACCGGGAAGCCGTGAGCCTCGATCGGGTCGAGCTGGCTCCGCTCCTGGAAGCCGTGCTGCGGGACATGGGCCCTGAAGTAAGACGCCGGGGAGCGGAGATCACGGTGGAAGGTCCGCTGCCGGCCATCCGGGCCAACAGGACGCTCCTGTCGCAGGTCCTGACAAACCTGATCTCGAACGCCATTAAATTCGTGGCTCCGGGGGTCAATCCCAAGGTTCGCATTCGGGCGGAAGCCCGGGACTCCGGGCAGCGCCTGTGGGTGGAAGACAACGGATTCGGCATCGCCCCCGAATTTCATGCCCGGATCTTCAACGTCTTCGAGCGCCTGAACAAAACGGAAGAGTATCCGGGCACGGGGATCGGGCTGGCCATCGCGGGTCGAGCGACGGCCCGAATGGGCGGGAGGATCGGAGTCGAGAGTCAGGCAGACCAGGGAAGCCGGTTCTGGATCGAGTTCCCCGCGAGTTGACCGGAGTACGCCGTATGAACGCAACGATCCTTTGGGTCGAGGACGATCCCAGCGACGTCCTGCTCATCGGCAGGGCTTTTCGCAAGGCAGGGCTCGATCAGCCGGCCTTGGCCCGGGACGGGTACGAGGCGGTGTCGTACCTTTCCGGATCGGGACACTTCGCCGACCGGAGCGCCCATCCGTTTCCGACACTGATCCTTCTCGACCTCAAGCTCCCGAAGATGTCCGGCTTCGAGGTCCTCCGGTGGATCCGGGACCACGAAGAGACCTCCCGCATCCCGGTCGTCATGCTCACCTCGTCCAGGGAGGGGGCGGACATCGACCGGGCCTACGCCCTGGGCGCCAACGCCTATCTGCTCAAGTCCGTGGACCACGAGCAGCTCGTGGAGGCGCTCCGTCGGCTCCGGGCGTTCTGGCTGGACCTCAACCTGAATCCCAGCAGCCCGACCCACGAAATCGCCGCCGCGGCTTCTGCGCCTGCCCCCTGAACGAAGGCGGCACCGGAGCAAGGGACGGGACTCCTCCTTTGGTTTTCCACGTCCTCCGAACAGAGGGACCAATGAGAGAAGGACCAGGCTGGACCTGTACTCGTGGGTGTCCTGGTTTTCTCGTCGTTTCGGTCGGCTCTTCAGCGTTCCGGAAAGTTCCGTTCCGAAAGGTCGAAATGCTGAGGGGGTTTACGTTCGTCACCATTGGCATGCGGGGGTTGTGGGTTCAAATCCCATTCTGCTCTACCAATGCCCAATAGGAAGCCGGACAGCTCCACCACCGGGCGCGGCGTCTAATTCAGCAAGCCATCGTCGGAAGGGCGGAGCTAAGATAGCGGAGACGGAACGACATGCCAGACCCGCTTGAAGATCGAGGCAGGAAGATCGCCAACCGCCTCGTCGGCGCACGGATCGCCCTGGCGATCCTGGTGGCGATGATCGTCGTCCCCGCCGTGATCGGCGGAGTCATCCTGCTCCGGGAGCGCGCCAGGCTCCGGCAGTGGGCGGCGGATCTGGTCTGCAGGATCCCCGCCCGGCAGGACCCGGCCGAGACGCTGCTTCTCGAACTGGGCGACGAGGCCGAGGAAACTCTCGAAAGAGCGGCTTGGCTGTCTCCGGAGCCCATCAAGGAGGAATGCCTTCGAATCCTTGAAGGGCTCCGCCGTCCCCCCTCCAGCGCGCTCTTCCAGTCGCTCCTCTGGCTCATCCGGCATCAGGATCCGGACGGAAGCTGGAACGCCCGCGCGTTTTCGAACAACTGCTCCGGCGCGGGCTGCACCGGGAGCGGCGACGAGCAGTTCACGGCCGGAGTCACGGGCTTGTCGCTTCTGGCGTTCCTGGGAGCGGGGTACTCCCACCTGTCGCACGACATCCATTACTCCGGAGGACAGCCCCGCCGCCTGGTCCACTTCGGGAGAGTCGTGACGAGAACGCTCGACTGGCTCCGGGATCAACAGGCACCCGACGGCTCGATCGGCCTGGGCGGACCCAAAGGCATGTACAACCACGTCATCGCCGCGCAGGCGCTCTCCGAAGCCTACGGGATGACCGCGTCCCGCCACCTCACGCTCCCGGCCCAGAAAGCCATCGACTTCCTGGTGGCCTCCCAGACTCCCGGAAAGGGCTGGCGCTACTCTCCCCGAAGCGGAGAGAGCGACTCCTCGGTCACGGGCTGGGCGGTCATGGCCCTCAAGTCGGCCGAGCTCTCGGAACTTTCCTTCCCCAAGAGTGCCTACGACGGCGCCCTCTCCTGGTACGCGGACGTCATCGACTCCGCTCGACCGCACGAGGTGGGCTACACGAAGAAAGGGCCTGACGGTTTCTCCAGGGAAGGAAGGGAAGGTGCCGAGCGACATCCGACCCTGGAAGCCCTCACAACCATGGCATTCATCTTCATGAGGAAAAACAAGTCCGAGCGGATCGTGAAGCCCATGATGCTCGTGGTCGACGACCTTCCCGAGTGGAAGCCGAACAAGATCGACTTCACCTATTGGCATTACGGGGCCGTGGCAACCTTTCAGGTCGATGGTCCGGAGGGGCCGATGTGGACCAAGTGGCAGGGCCCCCTGACGAACGCGCTCCTTCCCCATCAGAAGACAGTGAAGGACGGCTGCGCCAACGGGTCGTGGGACCCCGAGGAAGACCGCTGGGGATCGCCGGGAGGCCGGGTCTACGCCGTCGCCCTCAATGCCCTGACCCTCGAGGTGTACTACCGCTACGCCAATGTTTACGGAGGAGTCGCCCGGCAGAAGTAGGCCGTCACGTCATGCGGGCGCCTGCCAGTCCCAGGCAATGACGTCCCACTCCTCGCGCTCGGGCGAGACGTAGCGGTGCAGACTCCGGAATCCGACCTTCGCATGCGCGCGCAGCGAGCGGGTGTTGCGGGTCGCCACCTCCGTGACCACGAGCGAAAAGGACCCGCTCATGCGGGCCGCCAGCTCGCCATACAAGCCCCGGAAGACGCCCGTGCCGCGGAACTCCCTGGCCACGCAGACCTGGCCCATGACGAAGTAGTTGAGATCCCCGACCGACGCGGACCCGAAGGAAACCCGATCGAGCAGCTCAAAGAGAGGCACGAGCACGGGAATTGCTCCGGCGAATTCCTTCAGCATGACGAGGGCATAGCCGACGACGCGGTCGCCGTCGAGAGCGGCCACGTGGCCGTGCTCCCCGCAGATCTGCCGGAGGACCTGCGGATCGTGGCGCACCGTCACGAAGCCCTGCTCCGAGGCTTCCGCGAGGCTGAGATGCGCCGCGAGATTCCGCTCCTGCAGGTGGAGGATCTGCGCCAGAACCTCCGGCGCTTGTGACGTTGTATAGCGAATGCCCATCGTTTCAGGTACGCCGGAACCGTTCGAATCGTTCAGAGGCTCGGCTATGTTCCATTAACGGGAGATAATACACGGATGAGCATCGCCATCGCCCTTCTCGCGCAGCTCTGCTGCTTCGCCGGCGTCCAGACCGCGGACGACTGGCCGACCTGGCGCAAAGACCCGGGCCGCAGCGGAAAGACGTCGGCCGCTCTCCCGGAACCGCTCCAGCTCCTCTGGTCGCGCGCGCTCCCGCCCCTCACGCCGGCCTTCCGGAATCCGCGCCTCCAGTTCGATCGCGGCTACGAGCCCATCATCGCCGGAAAGACGCTCTACCTCGGGTCCTCCCGCAACGACAGCGTGACGGCCTTCGAGACCGAGACGGGCCGCGAGAAGTGGCGCTTCTTCGCCGAAGGCCCCGTGCGCGTCGCCCCCGTCGCCTGGCGCGACCGACTCTTCGTCGCTTCCGACGACGGCCGCCTCTACTGCCTCGACGCCGCGAGCGGCCGCCCGCGCTGGACCTTCCAGGCCGTCCCCTCCGGCCGCAAGGCGATCGGGAACGGCCGGCTCATCTCCGTCTGGCCCGTCCGCGGCGGCCCCGTCGTCGCGGACGACCGCGTCTACTTCGCCGCCGGCGTCTGGCCCTTCGAGGGCGTCTTCGTCTACGCCCTCGACGCGGCGAGCGGCGACGTCGTCTGGCGCAACGACCGCAGCGGCTTTCTCTACGGCGACCAGCCGCACGGCACCGAAGCCATGGGCGGCGTGACCCCGCAGGGTTACCTCGTGGTTGCCGGCGACGACCTCGTCGTCCCCTGCGGGACCGCGCTCCCCGCGACCTTCGACCGGAAGACCGGCGCGCTCAAACAATTCGCCCTTCCCAAGGAAGGACGCGTGCCCGGGGGCTGGTTCGTCCTGGCCGAACCCGATCCCAACAGCGCGTTCCGGAAGATCATGAAGGTGACGCTCGACCGCGACGTCACGCGCGACCGCCACGAAGACCGCATCTGGGAAGGCCCGGGAGAGCCCGGACTGCGGACCCGCATCGCGACGCCCACCCGCACCTTCCACTTCTCCGAAGGGCTGGCCGGCGTGAGCGGAACGATCCACGCCATGGCGGTGGCCGACCACAAGCTCTTCGTCGTCACCGAGGAGGGCGCTCTCTCCTGCTTCGGCGCCAAACCCGAGCGTCCCCTCGCGCCCCCCGCGGACCCCGCGCCCCTCCTGCGTCCGGCCGCCGGCGCGCCGGATCCGATCCCGCCCGGGACGCGCGGCTTCGCTCTCCTCTGGGGCGTCGGAGAGGGAACCCACCTGGAGAGGCTCGCGCAGGGGACCGAGCTGCAATTGGTGGCCGTCGACCCCGATGCCGACAAGGCCGGCGAACTGCGGACCCGCCTCGACCGCGCGGGCCTCTATGGGGTCCGGGTGGCACTCCACGTGGGCGACCCGGCGACCTTCGAGGTGCCTCCGTATTTCGCGAGCGTGCTGGTCTGCGACGACCCGGTCGCGGCGGGCTTCGGCCGGCGGGACGACTTCGTGAAGCTCCTCTACGCGCCCTTGAGACCCTACGGCGGCGCCGCGGTCGTCGCCCTGCCGGCCGAGAAGCGCACGGCCTTCGAGGAGCAGGCGGCCGCCCTCCCCGGCGCTCGGGTGCGCCACGACGGGGCCTGGACCTGGCTCGTCCGAGACGGCGCGCTCCCCGGGGCCACGAACTACACGAAGGCCTGGGAGGAGAACCGCGACGAGCGCGTCCGCGCGCCGCTCGGGGTCCTCTGGTTCAGCGACGCGCTGGGCCATTTCAAGCGCTCCCCCCAGCCCAGCTTCGTCGACGGCATCATGGTGTCCCAGGTGAAGGATTGGAAAGGCAGCGGGAGGCCGTACACCCTGCTGCCTCCCCTCTACAGCGACGTCTACACCGGCCGCCTGCTTCGAGAGGACGACCCGCTCCTCGCCGGAAAGAAATTTCCCGTCCTCGACCCCAGCGAGCGACAGCCCGAGCAGTACCGCCCGCCGACGCAGAAGGACGCCTGGAACCCGGGGATTCCCCAGGCCGGCGAGCGGACGAACCCGATGACCGGCGCGCGCGAGCCCCGCCTCTTCCCGAAGAAGTACGGCTGCGACGGCGGCGTCGACTACGGACACCTGTACACGATGCGCTCGGGCACGCCCGCCTTCTACGACAAGCGTCTCGAGAGCGGCACGATCCACGTCAGCGGACCGCGCTCCGGCTGCACGAACAGCCTCATCCCGGCGAATGGCCTGCTGAACGTCCCCTTCTTCTTCGAAGGCTGCACCTGCAGCTACCCGCTTCCCGTGGGCCTCGCGCTCGTCAGCCTCCCGGCCACGTTCGAGCAGTGGGCCACCTGGGGCGCCGGGGAGGCGAGCGACATCCGCCGCGTGGGGATCAATCTGGGAGCGCCGGGCGACCGCATGACCGACGCGGGCACGCTCTGGCTCGACTACCCCTCCGTGGGCGGCGCCTCGCCGGCGATCTCGGTCACGACCGAGCCCGAGAAGCCCGACTTCTACTACCAGCACTCGCTCTGGATCGAAGGGGGCAAGGGCTGGCCCTGGGTGGCGGCCTCCGGCGCGCGCGGCCTGCGGAAGCTCACGCTGTCGGGACTCCGAGCGGACGTCGCGTTCACGCTGCGGCTCACCTTCGCGGAGCCGGACCATGCGGACGCCGGCAAGCGGGTCTTCGACGTGCTCGTGCAGGGAAAGAAGCTGCTCTCCGGCTTCGACCCGGCCGCCGAAGGCGGCGGGAGGATGCGCGCGGTGACGAAGGAGTTCTCCGGCGTCGCGTCCGACGGTCGCCTCTCCGTGGAGCTCGTCCCCCTGCAGGGAGAGCCCGTCCTCTCGGGACTGGAGGTCGTTGCGGACGGCCTTCCGCTGGACCCCATCCCGTCGCTCGAGACCCGCGACCTGCGCCGGTACTGGCCTCGGGGACGCTGAGGTCACCGGAGAAGATCCCGACGGCGCGGCGGCCCGAATCCGACCATTCTTTTTTGTATTTCCGCCGTAACATTTCACCTTTTCATGGCTCATCCGTAGGCCATGCTCCCCCCGGAACGCAGCCTTGCCTATTGCCCCGAGTGCGGGGGAAAGCTGCTCTACAACGGGCAGGCGATGGTCTGCATCGCCTGCCCGTTCGAGCAGGCCAGGCCGGATTCGGAGAAGCAGATCCCGGCCACGCGGCCGAGGCCGGTCGATGTCCGGCGTTGGCGCCCGCCCGCATGAGCTCCGGAAGAACCCGACCTCGTTTCGCATTGTTGCTTCCCCCCTGAATTGCTATGCTTTCGCGCTGCTCCTCTTGAGGATGGCTCTGTGAGTGCGCGCGACCGGGAACGCAACGAGGATTCCTCCCCCCTTCCCGACCGTCCCGCGCCCGTGGTCGCAATCATCGGCGCCGATCCCGTCGCGGCCGCCGCCGTCCTGAAGGCGCTGCCGCCCTCCTCCACGCTCGCCGTTCTCTATTTCGCGCCTCAATCGGCCGCAAGCCCCGAGAAGCTCGCCGCCGCGCTCTCGAAGGACAGCGCCCTGCGCGCCGCGCCGGCCGCCGCCGATAAGGCCCCCGTCCCGGGCGGCGTCCGCGTCATCCCCTCGGGAACCTTCCCGCTCCTCAAGGACGGAGTCCTGCGCCTGGAACCCAAGGGCCGGAGCGGCGGAGCCGTGGACCGCTTCCTCTCGTCGCTTGCCGCCCACGCGGGCGATTGCGCGGTCGCAATCCTGCTCTCGGGGTCCGGCTCCGACGGACTGGAAGGGCTCCGGGCGATCCGGGCGGCGGGCGGCTTCACCATCGTCCGGCATCCGTCGACGGATCCGGACGGCGAGCTCGCCGCGCGGGCCGTCTCGGCCGGACTCGCGGATCGCTCGCTGAGTCCCGAGCAGATCGGCAAGGAACTGCTGATCCTGGCGCCCCGGCTCTGCGGACCCGCGCCCTCCGGACTCCGCAAGGTCCTCCCGCCCGACGCGCTCCGGCCGATCCTGCGGAAGCTTCTCGAACGCACGGGCGTCGATTTCACCGGCTACAAGCCCGGCACCATCCAGCGGCGGGTGGCGCGGCGCATGGCCCTGCTGGGCCTCCGCGACCCCGAGGAGTTCCTCCGCACCCTGGACGCCCAGCCGCCGGAGTCCGAGGAGCTCTTCGAAGATCTCCTGATCCACGTGACGACCTTCTTCCGCGACCCGGAGACCCACGAGGTCCTCGCCAATCGGATCATCCCGGAGATCCTGAAGGGCAAGAAGCCCGGCGAAAGCGTCCGCGTCTGGGTCCCGGGCTGCTCCACGGGCGAGGAAGTGTATTCCGCGGCCATCCTGATCCTGGAAGCGCTGGAGAAGACCCGCTCGGTCCACCCCGTCCAGATCTTCGCCAGCGACATCAGCGAGCGGGCCCTCGCGCGGGCCCGGGAGGGCTTCTACCCGGACTCGATCCGCCAGGCGGTCTCCGAGGAGCGGCTCCGGAAGTACTTCATCAAGTCGGACGGGGGGTTCAAGGTCGCGAAGCGGGTCCGCGACCTCTGCATCTTCGTGCGGCACGACCTGACCCGCAACCCGTCGTTCTCGCGCCTGGACCTGGTCAGCTGCCGGAACCTCCTCATCTACTTCGAGGAGGAGCTGCAGAAGCGGGCCGTCGAGATCTTCCACTTCGCCCTCCGCCCGGGCGGATTCCTCGTCCTCGGCGAGAGCGAGACCGTCGAGGGGATGGCGCAGCGCTTCGAGCGCATCGCCAACTCGGGACGGATCTTCGCCCGCAAGTCGGGCGAGGCGGCGCTCGGAGCGGGCTTCTCGCTCCCGGCCCTCCCGAAGGCGGCGGCCCCGGCCGGCCCGCTGCCGGCGCGCGCCGCCGCGTCCGACGTGGCGCGGAACGCCGCCGACCTCCTCCTCACCCGCCACGTGCCCGCCGCCTTCCTCGTCAACGACCGGCTCGACGTCCTCCACCTCTGGGGGCGGACCTCCCCGTTCATCGAGCACGGCGCGGGCAAGCCCGAGCTCAACCTCCTCCGCATGCTCCGCCCGGACCTGCGGGCGGACGTCCGGCTGGCGATTCATCAGGCCGTCCAGGAAGGTCGAGGGACCCACCGGGAGAAGATCCGCCGCGGCGGCAGGTCCGCCGGCGGCGCGAGCGTCGAGGTCGAGCCCCTGCCCCAGCAGGAGGGCATCGCGGAGCGCTTCTTTGTCGTCCTGCTGCGCGAGACGGACGCATCCGCGAAGCTGCCCCGGGGGAAGGGAAAGTCCGGCCGCTCGTCCGCCGCCTACGAGGACGAGATCGAGCGCCTTCGCGGCGACCTCGCGTCGACGGTCGAGTACAGCCAGTCGTTCGTGAAAGGCTACGAGGCCGTCAACGCGAACCTGTCTGCGGCCAACGAGGAAATCATCTCGACCAACGAGGAACTCCAGTCGACCAACGAGGAGCTCGAGACCGCCAAGGAGGAGCTCGAGGCCGCGAACGAGGAGCTGCTGGTCCAGAACCAGGACCTGGCGCGCCTGAACGCCGACCTCACGAACCTGCTCTCGAGCTCGGAGACCGCCGTCGTCATGCTGGACGGCGGCCGCCGGATCCGGCGGATGACGGCGCGAGCCCAGGACCTGCTGGGCCTCCTCCCCTCCGACCAGGGCCGGCCGATCGAAGAGCTCCGGGCCCCCTTCGAGGGGCTGAATCTGGTCGAGGTCCTCGCGGACGTCATGCGCGCCGCGACCCCGCAGGTGCGCGAGGTGAAGGCCCACGACGGCCGCTGGTACGCCCTTCAAGTCCGCCCCTACCGCGTGGCGTCGGGCGAGGTCGACGGCGCCGTGCTCTCGCTCCACGACATCGACGCCATCAAGCGCCGGGAGGAAGAACGCGAGCAGGCCCGCCGCGTCCTCGAGGAGAGCGAGCAGCGCTTCCGCCGCGTCGCCGACCGCGCGCCGGTCCTGATCTGGATGAGCGGGACGGACGGGCTCTGCACCTGGTTCAACACGCCGTGGCTGGACTTCCGCGGCCGCACGATGGAGCAGGAGCGGGGCAACGGCTGGGCCGAAGGGGTCCACCCCCAGGACTACGATCGCTGCCTGAAGACGTACCTCGACGCGTTCCAGGCGCGGCGCCCCTTCGAAATGGAGTACCGGCTCCGCCGGGCGGACGGGGCGTACCGCTGGATCATAGACCGCGGCGTCCCGCTCCAGTTCTCCGACGGCACCTTCACGGGATACATCGGGTCCTGCCTCGACGTCACGGAGCGCAAGGAGGCCGAGTCGGCCCGCGCGCGCCTGGCGGCGATCGTCGAGTCCTCGGACGACGCCATCATCTCCAAGTCCCTTGACGGCATCGTGACCAGCTGGAACCGGGCGGCCGAGAAACTCTTCGGGTACCAGGCGTCGGACATCATTGGGAAGCCGATCACGCTCATCATCCCCGAGGAGCGCCTCGAGGAGGAGCGAGACCTCCTGGGCCGCGTCATCCGAGGCGAGAAGGTGGAGCACCTCGAAACCGTCCGCAAGCGCCGGGACGGGACCACGCTCGACGTCTCCCTGACGGTCTCGCCGGTCCGCGACGCCGCCGGGTGCGTCGTCGGGATCTCCAAGATCTCGCGGGACATCAGCGGGGAGAAGCGCGCGCAGGTGACGGCGGCGCGCCTGGCCGCCATCGTCGAATCCTCCGACGACGCCATCGTCTCGAAGACCCTCGACGGCATCGTCACGACGTGGAACCGAGGCGCCGAGCGCCTCTTCGGGTACAAGGCCTCGGAGATCGTCGGGAAGTCCATCACGATCCTCATCCCCTCGGAGCGGATGTCGGAGGAGACGCAGATCCTGGCGAAAGTCTCCCGGGGCGAACCGGTCGAGCACATCGACACGGTGCGGCGCCGCAAGGACGGAAGCCTGGTGGACATCTCCCTCACGGTTTCTCCGGTGAAGGATGCGTCGGGCCGGATCGTCGGGGCGTCCAAGGTGGCCCGGGACATCACCGAGCGGAAGAAGGCCGAGCAGGCCGTGCGGGCGGCCAACGAAGGGCTGGAGGCGCGGGTCCGGGAGCGGACCGCCGAGCTCGAGGCCTTCTCGTACACGATCGCGCACGACCTGCGGGCGCCGCTGCGGGCCGTGCACCGCTTCAGCGACATCCTCCTGGAGGACTATACCGACCGTCCCCTGGACGAACAGGGCCGCGACTACCTCCGGCGCATGGCCAACGGCGTCGCCCGCATGGACCGCCTGATCGAAGACCTGCTCGACTACAGCCGCGTCGCCCGCGCGGACATGCACCTGGCGCCGCTGGACGTCGAAGACATCCTCACGGAGATCCGCTCCGAGCTGGCAACGGAGCTGAGCGAGAAGAAGGCGACGTTCTCGGTGCCCTCGTCCCTGCCGCACGTCCTGGGGGACCGCGTCTTCCTCAAGCAGGCGCTCGTGAACCTCGTCTCCAACGCCCTGAAGTTTGTGGACCGGGACAAGTCCCCGCACGTGCGGATCAGCGCTGAGACCGACGGCCCCTTCGTCCGCCTGATGATCCAGGACAACGGCATCGGGATCGACCCGAAGTACCGGGACCGCATCTTCAAAATCTTCGAGCGGCTCAACGCGGGCGACGCGTACCCCGGCACCGGGGTGGGCCTGGCGATCGTCAAAAAGGCCGTGGAACGGATGAAGGGACACATCGGCCTGAACAGCGAAGTCGGGCAAGGCAGCTGCTTCTGGATCGAGCTCGCCCGGGCCGTCTGACGGCGGCGGCGCTTTCTTGTCCAAATTGAATCCGCTCGGGTTATAGCCCCTCCATGATGAGCCTCCTGTTCGTCTGCGTTCTGGCCGCCCAGTCCGCTCCCCCGCCGGGCGACCCCGCCTTCGTCGTCGCCCCGAACGGCAACGACGGGGCCGCCGGTACGGAGGCCGCCCCCTTCGCGACACTCCAGAAGGCCGTCGAGGCCATGCGGGGCTCGACCACGAAGAAAACCCTTCTGCGCAGCGGAACGTATTTCCTCCGCGGGAAGACCGTCACGCTCGACGCGCGCGACCACGGCGTCCAGATCCTGAACTACCCCGGCGAGCGCCCCGTGCTGAGCGGCGGCTCGCCCGTCACGGGCTGGACGCTGGCGGAGCCTGCGAAAGGCATCTGGTCCGCGTCCCTCCCCGCCGAGGTGGAAAGCGTCGGCGCCGTCACGGTGAACGGGGAGTGGGTTGACGCGGCACGCACGCCCAACCGCGATCCACGGAATCCGCAGGGCCGCTCGAACTGGTTCGTCGTAGAGAAGTCCCTCGGCCCGCCCAAGGCCCACTGGGAGCCCAGCTTCAACGGCGACAAGGCGTTCACGTACCGGGACAACGACCTGTCGGCGGCCATGAACTTCAAGGACGAGCCCCACGCGTGGGTCGAGATCTGGGACAAGCTGGGCTGGAGCGCCGACATCCTACCGATCACGTCCGTCGACCACGCGACCCGCACCGTGACGCTCGGGAACGCGAGCCAGTTCGGCCTGGCGCCCTGCAGCCGCTACTTCGTGTACGGCCTGCGCTCCGCGCTGGACGCGCCCGGCGAGTACTACGTGGACGCCTCCAAGCGCCGGATCCTCCTGATCCCCGCGAAGGGCGTCCGCCCCGACGACGCCGTCGTCACGGTCGCGCGCTACAACGGCGGAGCGCTCCTCGCGATCCAGGGCGCCAACCAGGTCCGCGTCTCCGGCCTCGAGTTCCGCGATCAGCACAACACCGCCCGCTGGGGCGTCCCGATGGGCGGCGGCGTGAAGGTCGTGTCGGGCGTCCGCGCGCTCATCGAGAACAACCGCTTCCACGCGCTGGGCGTCGCGGTGTCCGTCGAGGACGGCGCGACGGACGCGCTGATCAAGAAGAACGACGCGTACGACATCGGCTGCAGCGGGATGCTCCTGCTCGGGAGCCGCAACACGCTTCTCGGCAACACGATCCGGGACGTGGGGCTGGTCGAGCAGGCCGCCAAGGGCATCGTGGTCGGCCCCGACCGGAACGTCGTCTCGCACAACTCCATCAAGAACGTGCCCCTCTACGGGATCATCGCGGTGGGCGACAGGGCGGACGGCGGAATCATCGAGTACAACGTGCTGGAGAACATCAACCAGGGGACCAACGACGCGGGCGTGATCTACCTGAAGAACCTGGGAAAGTACAACGCCCAGGCGCGCGAACAGGTGCGCTACAACCTGTTCCGGGGCTCCGGCGGCCTCCTCGTGGACCCGAAGACGGGCGCGTTCACGCAGGGCGGGACCTTTACCTTCGGAGTCTACCTGGACGACGGCCAGAGCGGGACGGACGTCTACGGCAACGTCATGATCGGCGTCAGTTCAGGCGCCGTCTTCCCGCACAACGGCAGCGACAACAAGATCGCCAACAACCTGTTCCTCAACCCGCTGAACGCCCAGCTCTTCCTCGAAACGCCGAAGCCGGAGACGAACGTCTTCGAACGGAACATCTTCTACTCCGCGGCTCTGACGCCGACGATTCTCACGAAGCAGGCGGGCCAGGAGAACGTCCTTCGGAACAACCTCTTCTACCATGCGGCGGATGCGGGCCACTTCGGCCGCAGCTTCTACGAGTGGGGCGACGGCAAAAAGATGAACTACGACGCCTCCCTCGCGGCCGGCTTCCACTCGGGCTCGAAGCTCGCGGACCCGATGTTCGTCAACCCGGCCGCGGGCGACTACCGCCTGCAGGCCGGCTCGCCGGCGAAGGCGATGGGCTTCGTCGACATTCCCTTCGACCAGATCGGCCCCGCGGCGGTAAAGTGAGCGGATGACGCCCGAAGACGCCCGGCGCTTCGCCCAGGAATGGATCGACGCGTGGAACCGGCACGACCTCGAGCGGATCCTGGAGCACTACGCGGAGGACGTGGTCTTCAGCTCGCCGTTCGCCGCGAAGCTCATCCCCGGAGGAGACGGGACGGTCCGGGGTCGCTCGGCCTTGCGGGACTACTTCAAGGCCGGGCTGGCCGCCTACCCCGAGCTGCGCTTCACGCTCCGTCATGTCGCCGTGGGCGTCGAGAGCGTCACGCTGATCTACGACAGCGTGAAGGGTCTGCTGGCGGCGGAGACGATGACGCTGGATCCGTGCCTGAAGGTCACGCGGGTGCAGTGCCACTACGCCTGATCGGAGGGCCACTTGCGGCCGCAGCCGTCGCAGGAGTCCGGGTAGTTCCCGTCCGGCCGGAAGATCTCGCAGCGGCAGGAGCAGACCTTCATGAGCCCGGATCGCGGCGCCGCCTTCCGGCGCGGAGCGCGGACGGGCGGCGCGGGAGCGGGGCCCGCGGCCTCGAGAAGTCGGCGCTGAAGATCGGGGGGCAGGCTCGACAGACGAATGGCCATGGTGTTTTGCTCTCCGGATCTATATCGGCCATTTCCGCCCGCATCCCTGCAGGCATAACGTCGGCGCCTCGCCTGGAATCGTAATTCACTATTTCATCATATTTTCATTTTTTATGGGACGGTCCGTCGTGGGATCCGTACGGGGGACGGAATCACGGAGGGTTTATGAAGCGACTCCTCGGCGCCCTTCTCACGGCTTCCCTGTGGACCGGATGCGGAACCGACGGCCGCGGCACCACCCTCCTCTTCGACATCGACCTCGTCGTCGCCACCAACACCCCCGACTCCTTCTCCATCGCCGGCGTCAGCACCTCCCTCAGCGCCACCCGCACCTACAGCTGGTCCTGCACCAAGGGCCAGGCCAACATCTCCATCGGCTCCACCCTCACCCACGGCTACGTCCGCCTCGAGGTCTGGGACGCTGCCAACAGCCTCGTCCATGACAACACCTACGAAGCCGTCCTCATCGGCGGCGTCGACACCTTCACGCGCTCCGGCGGCACCCCCGGCACCTGGTCCCTGCGCTTCACCTTCCACGACGCCCTCTTCACCGGCGCGCTCACGGTCCACGCCGACACGCTCGACGAGGCCGACGCCATCAGCATCGGCGGCACCGGCTCCCTCGACGTCTCCTGGATCTTCCAGCCGGGCTGGGACGCGTCGCCCGTCCACGTCAGCGCCGGCGGCATGTCCGCGGGCTGGGTCCGCGTCCGCCTCTGGGACGGCAACGGATCGCTCGTGCTCGATCAGACCGTGTCCACCGTGAGCGCCTACACGACCGACGTCAGCGGCGCCGCGGGCGTCTGGACGGTGCAGCTCGACTTCTCGGCCGCGGCGGTCGCGGGGGCCGTCAGCCTCTCCCAGACCTGATCGCGGGTATAATCCTTCTGTTGAGCGACCCATCCCAGGACGACGTCCGACGCATCCGGGAACTGCTCGAGAAGGACGCCCCCGGCGGCGAGACCTCGGCCGATGAGGATCTTTCCCTCGGCCGCCTCGCGCTGGACCGCAACCTCATCCGCCCGGAGCAACTGATCCAGGCGGGCCGCGAGATCCGGGAGGCCCGCACCCGCGGCGAGAACTCGTCCCTCGGCAGCATCTTCCTCAAGAACGGATGGATCCCGCCCGACGACCTCCTCCGCCTGGCCGCCGATCAGGCTCGTCTGGCCGCCGCCGCGCCGAAACTCGACCGCTACGAGGTCCGCGAGTGCATCGGCGAGGGCGCCAGCGCCGTCGTGTACCGCGCCTGGGACCGCGAACTCAAGCGGCTCGTCGCCGTCAAGGCCCTCCGGGCCGCCGCGGGCATGAGCTCGATCGCCCGCAGCCGCTTCAAGCGCGAGGCCAGCGCCGCCGCGGCCCTCGTGCATCCCAACGTCGTCGCCGTCTACGACGCCGCCGAGGAAGACGGCCGCCCGTACCTCGTCATGGAGCTCATCGAAGGCCGCACCCTCCTCGCCGTCCTCAAGGAGGGGTCAACCCCGAAGAAGGACCTGATCGGCATCCTCGAGCAGGCCGCACGCGGCGTCGCCGCCGCCCACGAGAAGGGCATCGTGCACCGGGACCTCAAGCCCGCCAACATCCTGGTCGCCGCCGACGGCAGCGCCAAGGTCGCCGACTTCGGGCTCGCGCACCTGATGGACTCCGACTCCGCCCTCACCCGCAGCGGCGCCGAGTTGGGAACGCCCTACTACATGAGCCCCGAGCAGGTCGACGGGCGCTCCCGCGAGTCGACGCCGGCCACCGACGTCTACGCGCTGGGCGCGATCCTCTACGAGCTCCTCTCCGGCTCGCCACCCCACGCGCGCCCGAGCCTGCAGGAGACCTTCGCGGCCATCCTCTCGCAGGACCCCGTCCCGCTGCGGTCGAGCGATCCGAAGATCCACCGCGACCTGGAGACGATCTGCTTCAAGGCCCTCGAGAAGGATCCCCGGCGACGTTACGCCGGCGCGCGGGAGTTCGCGGACGATCTCCGCGCCTATCTGTCCGGGGATTTCATCTCCGCGGTCCCGGTCCCCCCCTGGAAACGGCGGCTCCGCCGCGCGCTCAAGAACCGGGCGCTGGTCGCCGCGCTGCTCCTGATCGTCGCCGTCAGCGCCGTGGCCGTCGCCACGCTCGTCCGCCAGTCCGTCGCGTCCCGGCGAAACCTCGAGGCCGAACGGGAGCTCGCCCGGCGCCGGGAAGCCGCCCTGCAGCGGCTCGGCACCGCCCAGTCCACGCTCCTGGAGCGCGACCGCGAGCTCCGCCAGCAGCGCGTCCCCGCGCAACAGGCCCGCCGCGACCTGGAGGCGGCGCTCGCCGAGGTCGACCGCATCGTCACGGAGTGGCCCGATTCCCCGCAGGGCTACTACGTCCGCGGCCGCGGAAAAATGCTGCTGGGGGACCTCGACGGCGCCGAGCGCGACCTGAAGATCTCCGTCGCAAAGGCGCCGGACTTCCGTCCCGGCTGGTCACTGCTCGGCATCCTTCGGGTCGGCGACTACCAGTCGAAGCTGGAAGGACCCCAACGCACCCACGACGAACGGATCAAGTCGCTCGCGCCCCTGCTCGAGGAGGCCAAGACGTATTTCGTCCGTGGCTGGCAGCACGGGAAGGAGCTGGAGGAATCAGCCCGCTGGGGACTTCCCTGGACCCGCGAAGACCAGGTCATGCAGCGCCTCGCCCGCGCGTTCCAGCTCTACTTCAACGACGGAGACGGGAACGGCGCGATCGCGCTGCTTCGGGAAGGCGACCAGCAGTACCAGGCCGAGGAGTACGCGATGTGGATCGGACTCCTCAGCGGCATTCCGGAGCAGCGTGCCCGCTGGCTCGACCTCGCGATCCAGCGGGCCCCCGGCTTCCTTCCGCCTTATTACTACCGGGCCATGTACGCCCTGGCTGCCGGCGCCTTCCGGGCGGGCCTGCCGGACCTGGATTTCATCCTCTCCCGGAAAACGTCGTTCGCATGGGCCTGGAGCAAGCGCTCGGAGGCGAAACGCAGCCTCGGAGACCTGGAGGGAGCGCTCGCGGACTGCCTCCGCGCCATCGAGCTCGACCCGAAGCTCCAGGAAGCGTGGCTGCACCGCGGGGCCGTTTACGCCCAATTGGGGAAGAAGGAAGAATCGCTGGCGGCGTTCGACCAGGCGATCGCGCTGCTCCCGGACTCTGCGGAGGCGCTCGCCAACCGCGCCATCGCCCGCCAGATGTTCGACGACCCGGACGGGGCCTTCAAGGATTTCGACCTCGCCCTCCAGCTCGACCCGAAATTGGGCCCGGCCTGGCGCAGTCGTGGGATCGCGTTCATCCGGAAAGGAAAGTATCCGGAGGCTCTCGCCGACCTCGACCGCGCGGTCCAGCTGGAGCCCCGCAGCTTCCCCTCCCTCGAGGCCCGGGGCGTGGCCCGGAATGCGGTCGGAGACATCAGCGGGGGGATCAAGGACTGGGAAGAGGCGCTGCGCCTGGCCCCGGCCGAATGGCCGAAGCGCAAGCAGATCGAGGGGATGCTCGAACGGGCGAAGGCCCGCCTGAAGGACAAGAACGAATAGCGCTCAGGGACGGTAGGTCCGCGTCGTCCCCTTGGCGGGGATCTCGAGCGTGTAGGCGCCGCCGGGCTCGACGCTCAGCTTGATCCACTCCCCCTTGCAGTCCTCGTCGTCGTTCGCCGTGAATTCCGGGCTCGCGTTGTCGGCGGCGGACGTCTCCACGTTCCGGTGCAGCTGGAAGATGTCCTTGAGGCTCGGGGTCGCCTTCAGCGTCTTGAAGACCTTCGCGGTGCCGCCCTTCTTCGCACCGTTGTTGATCACCGCCACCGTCGGCGTGATGGCGCCGACGAGCGCCGGATTGTTGCTGGGGTCCCACCCGTGGTGCGTCACCTGGTAGACGTCCACGTGCCCGATCAGATTCTTCGGGCAGACCAGGCGGTGCTCCACGTTCCAGGTCAGGTCTCCCAGGTCCAGGAGGCGGAACGTCCCGTAGCGCAGCAGGAACCCGACGCTGCGCGCGTTCTCTCCCTCGTCAAGGATCGCAGCCGGGTGCCGCTCGCACTCACGGATCTGCGGGACGCCCGCAGGCTCGCCCTCGACCGCGCCGTTCGACGTGAGGAAGCGGACCTCGAGGTCCGGCGCTCCCTGGAGCGGAAGCCGACCGCCGGCCCGGACCCAGACGCGCTTCTTCCCCTCGCTCGCCTTGAGCCAGTTCTCCTTCATCTTCGGCACGATGTCGTCCGGGGCGCCCGGCGGGAACTCGTGGCCGTAGAAGGCCTCGACCGGCAGCAGCTCCGCGACCCGGCCGATCGCCCCCCAGTGGTCGAGATGCCAGTGCGTGGTGATGTAGTGGTCGATCCGACGGACGCCCGCGAGCTCCAGGACGCCGCGGCGGATCCGCTGGGCGTCCCGCTCCTCGGGCCAGCCGGCGTCAACCAAAATCGACTCCCCCGCCGGGGTGACGATCAGCGTCGCCGCGCCGCCTTCCACGTCGAGCCAGAAGACCTCGAGCTTCCGGGCCGACGGCGGGGCCGCGGCCATCAGGAACAGCAGCGATAGAGAGAGAGCTCGTTTCATGGAGTCCTTTCGTTCCCGGAGCTGCGGCGCGCTAGATCTCGGCCAGCCGTTCCTTCGAATCGCCGAACTCGTCGACGTGCACGCCCAGCTTGTCGAGCATCGACAGGTAGAGGCTGCACATCTTGCGGTTCGGCTTCCCGGAGTAGTCGAGCACCCGACCACCCGCGACCCGGCCGCCGCCGCGGCCCACCATCACGACCGGCAGCTGCGAGCAGTCGTGCGTGCTTCCCTGCGCCATGCTCGACAGGAACAGGATCATGGAGTTGTCCAGCGCGGTCCGCTCGCCTTCCTGGATCGCGTCGAGCTTCCCGGCGATGTAGGCCAGCTGCTGGGCGAAGAACTGGTTCACCTTGAGCCAGTCGGCGTTGTCGTTGTGCGAGAGCAGGTGGTGGATCATGTAGTCGACGCCGAGGTGCGGGAAGCGCAGCGACGAGTGGTCGTTGTTGAGCTTCAGGGTGCAGATCCGCGTCGTGTCCGTCTGGAACGCCAGCACGAGCAGGTCGCACATCAGCCGCATGTGGACGTCGATGTCCTGCGGCACGCCGTCGGCCGGGCGCGGCAGGTTGGGCTTCTCGAGCGTCGGGCGCCAGCCCTGGAGGCGGCCCTGCTTGCCCGAGTCCTGGATCCGCTGCTCGACCTCGCGGACGGAGTTCAGGTACTCCTCGAGCTTCGCCTTGTCGCTGCGGCTGACCTTGCCGCCCAGGCTCTTCGCCTCGTCGCGCACCTGGTCGAGCACGCTCTCGTCGCCCTTCCCCACGTCGTCGCGGAAGAGACGGTCGAACGCGAGCGCCGGGTAGAGTTCCAGCGGCGTCGGCGTCGTCGGCGAGCTCCAGGAGATGTGCGAGCTGTAGATCATCGAGTAGCCCTTATGCAGGGCCGACATCGACGCCTCGCAGCCCAGCACGAGGCTCGGCACCTTCGTGGCGCCGGCGGTCTTCTGGGCCGCCAGCTGGTCGAAGCTGATGCCCGAGCGGATCCCGCCGCCGCCTTCGAGGACGGCGCCGGTGAGCAGGTCGCCGGTCATGGCGCTATGGATGCCGCCCTTGCCGGAGTGCTGGTTGTAGAGACCCCGGAGGAAGACGACCTTCTCCTTGAAGCGGTCCAGGGGCTCGAGGACCTTGCCGAGCTGCATCGCCTTGCCTTCGCCGCGCGCCCACCACTCGGTGCGGTGGAAGCCGTTGCCCGCGAAGAGGACTGCGAGCCGCACCGGCGCCTCGTTCTTGGCCGCGTCCTGGCCCCAGACCCGAAGGGACTCCATCCACGGCAGGGCGATTGAAACCCCGGCGCCCCTGAGGAATGCGCGTCGCGTCAGCATCGTTCTCTCCTATTCTACTCCTCTTTCGTGGCGTCGAGCGCCCGATGAAAGAGGAACTGCCGGCTCCCCACGACCGCCCGCAGGGCGCCGGACAAGGGGCCTTCCCGCTCGAGGCCCGCGACCATCTCGTCGATCAGCGGCTGGTCCGTCAGCATCACCGCCCGTCCCAGCGCGTAGCCCAGCAGCTTCTGGCTGAAGACCCGCTCCACGTCCTTCCGCCGCTTCTCCAGCAGCCAGGCGCGAAGCCCCTCCAGCCCTTCGAAGCGCGTCCCGTCCTTGAGCTCGACGCCCACGTCGACCGGACGTCCCGCGAGATCCTTCGAGCGGAAGCGGCCGATCGGATCGTACTTCTCCAGGGCGAAGCCGAAGGGGTCGATGCGCACGTGGCAGGTCGCGCACTCCGGCACGCGCGTGTGCCGCGCGACCATCTCCCGCACCGTTCCCTCGGCGGCGTTTTCGTCCTCGGGCAGGCGCGGGACGTTGGCGGGCGGCTTCGGCAGCTTCTCGCCGAGCAACGTCTCGACGAGCCAGTTGCCGCGGAGGACGGGGCTCGTCCGCGAAGCGCCCGACTCCGTCGTCAGCACGCTGCCCAGCGCGATGACGCCGCCGCGGCCGTGCTTCTTCACGCCGTCGACGCGGCGCCACTGGGTTCCCTTGATTCCGGGGATGCCGTAGTGCGCCGCCAGCCGCTCATTGAGCCATGTGTAGTCGGCGTCCAGCAGATCCCGCGCGGGCCGCCCGTTCTGGAAGTAGTCCTGGAAGAGCAGGACGGTCTCCTCGAAGAGCGCGTCGCGCAGGCCGTCGTCGAAGCTCGGGAAGAGCTTCTCGTTCTTCTCCCGGTTCATGCGGAGATTCCGGACGTGCAGCCACTGGGTGCCGAACTCGATCGCCAGGCCGCGGACCTTCGAATCCTTCAGCATCCGGTCGACCTGGGCCATCAGGGTCGCCGGGTCGCGGAGTTTCCCCTCCGCGGCGACCCGAAGAAGCTCCTCGTCGGGCGTGCTGGCCCAGAGGAAGTAGCTGAGCCGGGTCGCCAGCTCGGCGTCGGACACCGGGCGCGCCTCCGCCCCCGGCGCGGTCTCCTCGAGGCGGAACAGGAAGGTCGGCGAGACGAGGATCCGCGACAGCGTCGCGCGGACCGCTTCCGCGTGCGATATCTCCTTCTTCCGCAGATCGCCGTAGAGCGCCCTCACCTTGGCGAGCTCGGCCTCCGTCAGGGGGCGGCGGTAGGCCTTCGCGGCGAACGCCAGGAGGGCGTCGACGTGCCGGGGCTCGCTGTCGACGAGATCCTTCTCGAAGGCCTCGGCCCGCTTGCGGAACGGCTCCCGAAGGCCCTCGAAGAACTTCACCGCCTCCGCGCCGCCGTCCTGCGTGACGTAGCCGATGAACTGCGGCAGGTTCGTGCGCTCCGTGATGGGCCACTGCGAGATGTACCGAAGCTCCTCCCAGAGGCGGTCGAGACGCTTCGCCTGCACGTCGTCGAGGAAGAGGCGGGCGAGCGGCTCGTCGTCGCGGTGGTACATCTTCAGGCAGACGCCCTCGTCCGTCGGCACGATGTTCGAGAAGAGGATGAAGGGCGGGAAGCAGCGGCGGAACTCGTCGAGACCCTGGGTGAGACGCTTGGCCGCCTCGCCGCGGGCCACGCAGGGCTGTTTTCCGACGAGGACCCGGATCTTCTGCGGCGCGTCGCTCGCCAGGTGGAACTGGACCGCCCGATCGCCGTCGACGTTCCCCTCCACGACCAGCTCGTGCTCGCGGAAGAGCGCCGAGGGGAGCCGGAGGTCGATCGTCGTGCCCGAGGCCGCGACGATGTCCCCTGCCTCGTTGAAGCGGGACGCCTCGAGGCCGTAAGGCCCCTTCGGCGGCGCCTTCCCGATCTTCGAGAAGTCGAGCCCCAGGAGGAAGGGGCTGTCGACGACGACCAGGGCGCGGTAGAGCTGCGCGTCCGGGGTCTTGTCGTCCGCGGGCTTGCCTCCGACGAGCAGGGCCTGCACCTTCTGGGCGAGTTCCTCGGAGGGCGCCGCCCGCCACTTGCCCAGCAGCGAGTCGTTCGGGATCTTGATCGTCGCGGCGGTCGAGGTGGCGACGCGCTTGGTCGAGCCCATCACGAAGCGCCAGTGCGGGTTCGGGTCGAGGATCGTGTCGGCCCGATCCCTCGCGAGATCCCACGTGCGATGGTCCCCGTCGAGCTCCGTCAGCGTCAGATCGACCTGGGTCAAGTCGCACGTGTGTTGGCCGTCGCGCGGGTCGACCGCCGCGAGGATCACGTCGCCGGCCACCACGCGCATCTCCTTCGCGGGGACCTGGGCGGTTTGGCTGATCCCGACCACCCCCTCGGCGAGGAACGCGGAGCGCTCTCCGCGCCGTGCCTCGACCCACCAGAGAATCCCGTTGCCGCAGCCCGCATGCACGTGGTGGAACTTCGCGTCGACCCGGACTCTGCCGTCGAACGGGCTCGTCCAGGCGGCCGCGACGAAGCGGTCCGGCGACGGGTGGACGACGATCTTGTGCGCGGACGCCAGGCCCGGGATGAACTGGTTCTGGTCGGAGGCGTTGGAAAGCAGGAGGGGCAGCTCGCCGGCGCGCGAGCGCCAGCCTTTGATGGCCGGGAACTTCGCGCTCCGCTCGACGACGTCGAGGGGCTCCAGCGCGACGGCCGGCACCATCTTGGCAGGGTCGATCTCGGTCGCGCCGGCGGGCGTCAGCGCCAGCACGTCCTTCCAGCGCTTCAGCAGCGTCGGGTCGAGGCCGTCCGGGGTCTTGTTCTCCGCGACGGCCGTGAGATACGCCGCCGCGTCCGAGAAGACCGCCTTGAGGTCGATCTCGTAGGCGGCGCCGTAGCGCGCGTAGTCCTTGAGGAGGAGGGGCGGCTGTTTGCCGAGCACGAAGCGCGGGCGCCGCCACACGACATCGCCGGCCCCCGAGGCCTCGAGGCTCGAGAGATAGACGACCACGTCGCCCTGCCCGGCCGCCGGCTTGGCCTGCAGCTTCAGCGTCTGGGCGTCGACGAGCTCGGGCGCGGCCGCCTCCTGCTGGCTGGTCTTGTTGCCGGCGTAGCTGCCGAACTTGTTGAACCTCCACAGCGCGTCCTGCCAGGCCGAGATCTCCGCGGCGATGCCGTCGACCTCGGCGGGCGTGGCCTTGCGCCAGCGGGCGCGGATCCGATCGAGCGGGAACGACGGCTCGGAGCCGTTCAGCGTCGCCCAGAGGATGCCCAGGTACTTGGCATTCAGCTTCTCCGAGGCGGCGACCGCCTCGAGCTTCCCGGCGGCGAGGTCCTCACGGCGCCGGACGCTGGCGGAGAGGTACGGCTTGAACGGAAGCTTGCCGTCCTTGCTGTAGGGGGCGAAGAACGCGCGCAGGCCGGCCAGCACTTCGTCGGTCCAGTCGCGCGGGGTCTTCGCCGGCGAGAAGCGGAAGCCGTCCGGCAGCAGCACCGCGTGGGCCGAGATCTCCTTCGCGGCATTCAGGTACTTGTTGAGGAGCGTGGGCGACATGACGAGCGCGTCGCCCGTGTTGGCAAAGCCCTCCCCCGCCGCCCCATCCGCGGGGAAGTCGCGCGCGGGCTGGAGGTCCACGCCGGTCAGGTCGCGGACCGTATTGTTATACTCGGCATTGCTGAGGCGCCGCACGACCACGCGGCCCGGATCGCCGGCGCGGGCCCGGGCTTCGGCGTCGAGCATCGCGCGGGTCCAGACGGCGATGATCTTGCGCTCGTCGGCGCCCGGCTGCGCGCTCTTCTTCGGCGGCATCTCCCCGTTCTCGAGGTTCTCGATCACGAGGGGCCAGGGCTTGAGGTCCTTGCGGATCGCGTCGAGGGTGGAGAAGCGCTCGAGGTCGAGGTCTCCCTTTTTCTTCTTGGCCGAGTGGCAGTCCAGGCAGTACTTCGCGAGGACCGGCCTCACCTTCTCGGCGTAGTCGGCGCCGAGGTCCGGGTCCGCGGCGCGGAATCCCGGAAGAAGGAGCACGGCAGTGAGCAGCGTGCGTCGCACGGAGGCACCTCTATTTGAAGTCGTCCTTCCAGTTGCAGTGCCGCTCCATGAGGGCGCCCGCAAGTTCGGGCTTGCGGGTCGCCAGAGTATCGATCATCTCCCGATGGGAGGAGAGGGTCGCTTCGTGGACGTCGTGCTGCTTGCGCTCCCGACGGTGGTGAAGCCGCGCGAGCCAGAGCTCGATCTGGGCGCGGAGGTCGGCCCAGATCCGCTGCAGGCGCCGGTGGCGGGCGATGACGACGATCTCGTCGTGGAACGCGCTGTCGAGGCGGCTGAATTCCGTCAGATCCTTGGTCTTGGATGCCTTGGTCAGGATGGCCTCGAGACGCTCGACGTCGGCCTCGGTCAGCTTCGAGGCGGCCAGGCGCGCCGCCATGACCTGCAACGAACAGCGCAGGCTGAGGATCTCCTGGAAGTCCTCATCGGTGAAGCCGCGAACGCAGGCGCGGCCGTTGGGGTCGAACTCGACGAGGCCCTGGCGTTCGAGCTCCACGAGGGCCTCGCGGACGGGAACGCGGCTGACCCCCAGCTTGGTGGCCGTCAGGGCTTCGGGAAGCGCGGTGCCCTCGGCCAGTTCGCCCGCGAGGATCGCCTTGCGCAGGCGGTCGACGACTTCCTTGGTCAGGCTGGTGGTTCGCCGGATCGGGCTGAGGGCCGCTTCCGCCATTCGGGGGGTCTCCGTAATCGGTATACCGTATACCATACACCCACCCCCCGACGGAATTTCAAAGATTCGACCTATTATATAGTGAATCCCGCCTCCGTTTCGCGCGTCGCCGCGCTTTCGTTTTGACCTCGACGGAGCCGTCATCGTCAAAGCTGGGAACGACCAACAACGGAGGCTTTATGCGACGCGTCCTTGCCGCCCTGGTCTGCCTGCTCGCCGCGTGCAGCGAAACCCCCTCCCCCGCAGACTCGGGAGATCCTCGGAGTGACGTCGCCTCTCCGCCGCCTGCCGATCTGGAAGGCTACCGGCTCTCCGCCCTCCCGGCGCAGGGCAATCTGGCGGTGTTCCTGCTGCTGAAGACCGGGGCGCCGCAGGGCGACCCCCGTTGCATCACGCTCGGCGATGCCCTCCAGACCGGTGCCGTGAGGATCTCCGAGAAGGCCGAAGGCGCCGAGGTGAACTGCCTGGAAGTCGAGAACACCGGCGACCGGCCCGTCTACTTCCAGGCGGGGGACGCGGTGAAGGGCGGGCAGCAGGATCGGACCATCGCCGTCGACTTCATCCTTCCGCCGAAATCCGGCAAGCGGGCCGTCGACGCCTTCTGCGTCGAGCCGGGCCGTTGGAACGTGCGCACCAGCTCCACCGGTGCCCTGACCGGCGCCACCTTCAGCCTCGCCGAAGCTCCCATCGCGACCAACGAGCAGAAGCTCGCGGTCCGACTGGAGAAGAGTCAGGAGAAGGTCTGGGCCGCGGGCGAGCAGGTCAACAAGGGGCTGGCGCTCAAGGTCGAAGCGGCCACCGCGGGCGGCGACGCGCCCCTCTCCGGCGCGTTGACGCTGAACGAGCCCAAGAGCTCCTACGTGGAAGCGGCCGAGGATCCCGCCGTGCAGAAGCAGATCGCGGAGCGGGTGGCGGCGCTCGAGGCGTCGGCCAAGGACCGGGCGGAGGCGGTGGGCGCCGCGTTCTGCGTGAACGGGAAGATCCAGAGCGTGGAGATCTACTCGAACACCGGCCTGTTCCGGAAACTCTGGCCGAAGCTGCTGCGCAGCGCGGCCGTGGAGGCGCTCGCGAAGGAGTCCGAGTCGGAGCCGGCCCGGGCGGCGGCCGAGACCGAGCTCCGGGCGCTGCTCCGCTATGTGTCCGGTCAGAACGGGAAGGCCGAAATCCGGCCGGGCGGCCAGGTCGTGCGGGTCTTTGACCGCGAGCACGCGGTGCTCTTCGACACGGAGGTGGACGGCAACCTCCTCCACCGACAGCTGCTCACCAAGTAGTCTATTTCCGTCCCGCGGCGCCGAGGCTCGTCGTCGGATCGGCTCCCGTCCAGGTGACGTCCGCGGTCGGGCCGTAAGTCGGCGGCACCGGCTTGTTCAGCATCCTCAGGTACACGGTCAGCTGCGTCCGGTGGTGGGCCGTGTGGAGCACCCGGCGCCAGAAGATCCAGATCCGTTCGCGCACGACGTCGAAGAACGGCACCCGCTCCAGCCACCACTCCGGCGTCCGATCCGCGATCCGCGCGAGCCGCGCCAGCGCGAGCTCGCAGAGCCGGCGGCGGAACGCGTCCAGCGTCTCCTCCTTCGGCAGCAGCTCCGCGGGAGGCGGCTCGGGAAAGCCGAGGAACTCCGCGAAGAAGCGCCGCTCCGAGAGGAGCTGGTGCTTCAGGACGTCCTTCACGCTGTTGGAGCGCGGGTGCACCCGGAACGCCAGGTCGTCCGCGGCGAAGCAGGACCAGACCGTCGCCACCTTGTTGATCTCGCCCGCGTAGGTGTCGAGGAGGTGCTGAAAGATCGGCGACGACGCCCGGGGCACTGCGGAATCCGGGATCGCCGTCACGGCGTAGCTCATCGCCATCGAAAAATTCCTCACACAAGACAGTTCACGCTGCCGGGGAAAGTCCGTATCATAACCGGCCCATGATGACGAGCGCACGACGGATTCGACTGGCCGCCGGACTTCTGGTCCTCGCCGCGGCCTCGATCGCGGGCGCCGATGACTGGCCCCACTGGCGCGGGCCCTCCCGCAACGGCATCTCCGCCGAGAAGGCCCTTCCCTGGTCCGCGACCGTGTGGACCGCCGAGGTCGGCATCGGCTTCTCCTCGATGGCCGTCGCCAAGGGCCGCGTCGTGACGCTCGGCAACGCCAACGACAACGACACCGTCTACTGCTTCGACGCCGAGAAGGGCAGCGAGCTCTGGAAGCATTCGTACGCCTCCGAGCTCGGCGACAAATACTTCGAAGGCGGCACGACCCACACGCCGACCATCGACGGCGACCGCGTGTACACGCTCGGCCGCTGGGGCGACGCCTTCTGCTTCGACCTCGCGACCGGCAAGATCCTCTGGTCCGCCCAGCTCCAGAAGGAGCTCGGGTTCCCGGCGCCGAGCTGGGGCTTCGGCGGCTCGCCGTTCGTCCACGGCAAGCTTCTGATCCTCAACGTGGGCGACGCGGGCGTGGCGCTCGACAAGGGCACCGGGAAGGTCGTCTGGAAATCGTCGGCCACGGAGTGCGGCTACTCGACCCCGCTCCCCGTCGGCCAGGGCGACGACATGCTCGTCCTGATGGGGTCCGCGAAGTCGTACGTCGCGGTGAACGCCCGGACCGGCGCCGAGGCCTGGCGGGTGAAATGGCTGACCCAGTACGGCGTCAACGCGGCCGACCCGATCGTCGACGGCGACAGGATGCTGCTCTCGACCGGCTACAGCAAGGGCGCCGCGCTCTTCAAGCTCGGCAAGGGCGAGCCCGAGCTCGTCTGGCAGAGCCGCGTCCTGCGCTCCCAGATGAATCCCCCCGTCCTGATCGGCGGCTACCTCTACGGCATCGACGGCGACACGACCGAGAAGACCTATCTCAAGTGCGTCGAGTTCGCCAGCGGCACCGCGAAGTGGTCGGAGCCGATCTCCGGGTCGGGCTCCGTCACGGCCGCCGGAGGCGACCTCGTCGTCCTGAGCGGCGCCGGCGAGCTGATGATCGCGCCCGCTTCCCCCGACGGCTTCAAGCCCGCGCACCGCGCCAAGGTCGCCGCCGGCAAGTGGTGGACGGTTCCGGTCGTCGCGAACGGCCGCCTCTATTGCCGCAACGCCGACGGCCAGGTCGTCTGCCTGGACGCCCCCAAACGCTGAGAGGATCGATCATGGACCTCACCCGACGCCAGTTCATCGCCGGCGGCTCCGCGTTCGCCGCGGCCCCCTTCCTCGGCATCCGGAACCCGCACCGCGCGTACAAGACCGCGCTCATCGGCTCGGGCTGGTGGGGCAAGAACATCCTGAAGGAAGCCGTCGAGGCGGGCAAGTCGAAGGTCGTCGCGCTCTGCGACGTCGACCGGAACGCCCTCGAGGTCGCCGCCGAGCAGGTGAAGGGATGGAACGGCGACCAGCCCAAAACCTACGGCGACTACCGCGAGCTGCTCGAGAAGGAGAAGCCCGAGATCGTCATCATCGCGACGCCCGACCACTGGCACGCGCTGATCTCGATCGCCGCCGTGAAGGCGGGCGCGCACGTGTTCGTCGAGAAGCCCACGGGCCACACGGTCCACGAGAGCAGCGCGATGCTCAAGGCCGCGAAGGAGAGCGGCAAGGTCGTGCAGGTCGGCCTGCACCGCCGGATCGGGCCGCACCACGTCAGCGCGCTCAAGTTCCTCAAGGACGGCGGCGCCGGGCAGGTCGGCATGGTCCGCCTCTTCGCCCACTACGGCGGCGGCCCCGAGAAGCCGTCGCCCAACGCCGCGCCCCCCGAGGGCATGAACTGGGACATGTACTGCGGCCCCTCGCAGCTCCGGCCTTTCACGCGGAAGATCCACCCGGGCGGCTGGCGCCAGTTCCTCGACTTCGGCAACGGCCAACTCGGCGATTGGGGCGTCCACTGGATCGACCAGGTCCTCGCGTGGACCGACGAGACGTCTCCGCGCCGCATCTACAGCACCGGCGGCCGCCAGATCAAGGGCGCGCCCGTCCTCAACGACAAGGAGCAGACCACCGACGCGCCGGACCACCAGATCGCCGTCTACGAGTTCGAGTCCTTCACCTGCACGTGGGAGCACCGCCAGTTCGCCGACAACACAGCGGAGAAGCACCAGATCGGCGCCTACTTCTACGGCACCAAGGGCACGCTCCACATCGGCTGGCGCGACGGCTGGACCTTCCACCCCGCCAACGCCAAGGAGAAGGTGCTGCACGAGGACTCGCAGCTCCAGGAGCCGGACGGCCACAACATCAAGCTCCTCTGGGCGGACTTCCTCGAGGCCATCGACGGCGGCCGCGCGCCGGTCGCAGGGATCGAGCGGGCACACCGCTCGTCGGTGCTGCCGCTCCTGGGGATGCTCTCCTGGAGGGTCGGCCGGAGCATCACGTGGGACGGAGCGAAGGAGCAGATCGTCGGCGATCCCGACGCCAACGCGATGCTCAAGCGCGCCTACCGCGGGCCCTGGGTTTATCCTACTTAGGGTTCAGCGGGTCCTGGATCCCGAGCTTCGGTCCCAGCTTCTTCGAATACTCCGGCGTCTGCACGAAGTGGCCCAGGCCGTTGACGACGAAGAGCGCGCCCAGCAGCCCGGCGACCATCGCGATCATCCAGAGGCCCTTCTTCTTCGACGCCGCCGCGATGGTGCAGAGCACGACGCCCGCCTGGAGGCAGGCGAAGGCGATCTCGAACCAGAAGCTGCGCTCGACGAAGGCGTCCCGGGCGCGCTCGTACCCGTGGACCTCGCCCTCGATCTTCGCCTTCTCCTCGGAGAGCCGCTTCGCCTCCACCTCCATCTCGGCGCGGTACTTGAGGAGGGCGGCGTCGGCGCCCGGGCGGTCCGCCGCCATCGCGGCCGAGAGCCCCTGCATGTGCTCCGCGAGGTGGTTCTTGATGCTCTTGGCCTGGTAGTAGGACCAGCCGTCGTCGACCTTGCCCTGCTCGAGGATCGCCTTCAGGTTCGAGGCGCCCCACTGGCCGCTCGACAGGGCGGCGAAGACGGCCAGCACGGCCGTGGTCTTGGTGATCCAGTCTTCCCAGCTCTTCTTGACGGGCTCGGGGTTGCTCATCGGTCGCTCCTCCAATGACCGGACGATGTACCCCTTTCAGGCTCGCGGCGCAATCATTCCGCGGCTACTCAATTCCGCAGTCCGGATGTAGAATTCCGTCGTGGCCCCTCCTCCCAAGGTCGCGCTCCTGATCGAGACGTCGTCCTCCTACGGACGCGGCCTGCTCCGCGGGATCTCCCGCTACGCGCGGCTCCACGGCCCCTGGTCGTTCTTCCTCGAGCCCGGCGGCCAGGACGAGGCGCCCCCGCCGCTGCGGGACTGGGGCGTCGACGGCGTGATCACGCTATTCCGCACGCGGCGCCAGGCGCGGCGCCTGCTGGCCCTGAAGATCCCCACGGTGGACCTCGATTTCACCCTGCCGGGCCTCGTGCCCTGGGGCGTCTGCAACGACGAGGCCGGCGTGGCCCACACGGCGGCGGAGCACCTGCTCTCGCGCGGCCTGCGGCACTTCGGCTTCGTCGCCTGGGCGGCCGTCGAGGACGGGATCTCGCTCTGGGAGTCGCGGCGGCAGAAGGTCTTCGTCGACGTGGTCCGCCGCGCGGGCTTCGACGCGTCGGTCTACTCCTGGCCGGCGCGGGCCGCGAACCGCGTCTGGGGCCGGGAGCAGAAGCTGCTGGCGAAGTGGCTCAAGTCGCTCCCCCGGCCGGCGGGGGTGATGGCGTCGAACGACCAGCGGGCACGCCACGTGCTGGAGGCCGCGCGCCTGGCGGGTCTCCGGATCCCCGACGACCTGGCGGTGATCGGCGTCGACAACGACGAGACCCTCTGCGAGCTGTCCACGCCGTCGATTTCGAGCGTCGCGCTCGACACCGACACGATCGGCTTCCAGGGCGCGGCGATGCTGGACCGCCTGATGAGCGGGCGCCGTGTCCCGCGCCGCCCGGAGCTCGTCCCGCCCCTGGGGGTGATCGCGCGCCGCAGCAGCGACATGCTCGCGATGGCCGACCCCGCGGTGGTGTCGGCGGTCCGCTTCATGGAGGCGAACATCGGCCGGCCGATCCGGATCGCCGACGTGCTGCGCGTCACGCAGCTCAGCCGCAAGACGCTCGAGGTCCGCTTCCGCCGCGGCCTGGGCCGCACCCCGCACGAGGAGCTGCAGCGCCGCCGCCTCGAGCGGGTGAAGACGCTGCTCCAGCAGACCGACTGGCCCCTCAAGCAGATCGCCCGCGCGGCCGGCTTTACCTACGTGGAGCATCTCCACTCGATCTTCCGCCGGAACGTGGGGATGACGCCCGCCAAATTCCGGGCGATGCACGGAGGGCGCTGAACTACGGGAGCTCGATCCCGTAGAGCGGCAGCAGGATCCACGCCGCGCCCGTGAGGGCGCAGAGGCAGGACGCCGAACCCAGCGCCCAGCGGTAGACGCGCAGGCCCCGTTCGCTGCGCCCCGGCGCGAGGAACCCCAGGACCGTCGCGAAGGACGTCATCGCGAGCACGGTTCCGATCGCGAATGCGGCCAGGTAGGCCGCGGTCTCCCTCGACGACGGAAGCGCGAGGCTGGGCAGGATTCCCACCAGGTGCGCGGTCCCGGCGAGGCCGTGCAGCGTGCCGACCCAGAAGGCCGCGTGGGTATGCGCGTGCGCCCGGGCCGAATCGTGGGCCTCGCCCGGCCGGTGCACGTGGAAGTGCGCATGGCCGTTGCCCTCGTGGTGGTGCTCGTGGACGTGGAGCCGCTCGCGGAAGAGGCTGCGCAGCCCCCAGAGGCCCAGGACGATCATGGTCGCGCCCACGAGACGCTCGCCCCACGCCGAGATCGATTCCAGGTGGACGACCTGCCGCAGCGCAAAGGCCGCCGCGGCCACGACCAGGACGCCCGACGAGTGGCCCAGGCCCCAGCGGAGCCCGACCGCCCAGGCCCGACGCCGCGCCTGGAGCGAGAGCGGAGCCAGAGCGGCCAGATGGTCCGGTCCGGCGAAGACGTGGAGCAGGCCGGCGACGAGGCCGGCCGCGCAGACGCTGATCACGGGCGCTGATCCTACCCGCTTTTCTCCGCAACGCCAACGAACTTAGCCGCTATAGTGACCGCATGAAGACCACTCTACTGCTCGCCCTGCTTGCCTGCCTCCCCCAGGATCCGGAAACGCTCGGGTACCCGAAGGGCACCCGCAACACCGAAGATCCGAAGAACGTCCCGCTCGCCGCCGCGGACGCCGTGAAGCAGATCACGGTCCCCGACGGCTTCCGGGTCACGCTCTTCGCCGGCGAGCCCGACGTCGCCCAGCCCATCTGCATGGCGTTCGACGAGCGCGGCCGCCTCTGGGTGGCCGAGTGCTACTCGTACGAGAGTTCCGGCGGGCCTTGGAAGTCCGCCGTGCGCGACCGCATCCTCATCTTCGAGGACAAGGACGGCGACGGGAAATTCGACACCCGGAAGGTCTTCTGGGACGGCGCGGAGAACCTGACGAGCGTGCTGCCGGGCCTGGGCGGCGTCTGGGCCTGCTCCACCCCGAACGTGATCTTCATCCCGGACGCGAACCGCGACGACGTGCCCGACGGCCCTCCCGTCGTCGTCCTCGACGGCTGGAACGACGGCAAGATCGGCCACTGCGTCGTCAACGGCCTCCAGTGGGGCCCGGACGGCTGGCTCTACGGCAACCAGGGCATCCAGGGCGAGTCCAAGGTCGGCAAACCCGGCGCGCCCGACGCGGAGCGCACTCTCTTCAACGGCGGCATCTGGCGCTACCACCCCACGAAGAAGATCTTCGAGGTCGTCTGCGAAGGGACCACGAACCCCTGGGGCCTCGACTGGGACGACTACGGCCAGGCCTTCTTCACCAACTGCGTGATCGGCCACCTCTGGCAGGTCCTCCCGGGCGCCCACTACGAGCGCATGTACGGAAAGGACTACACGCCCAACACCTACGGGCTCCTCAAGTCGACCTCCGACCACGTCCACTTCGCGGGGAAGGACTGGACGAAGTCGCGCACGGGAGCGGAGCACGACGTGCTCGGCGGCGGCCATGCCCACGCGGGCGCGATGATTTATCTCGGCGACAACTGGCCCGCCGCCTACCGCGGCTCGATCTACTTCAGCAACATCCACGGCCACCGCATCAACACCGACGTCCTCGAGCGGCGGGGCTCCGTCACGGTCGCGAAGCACGGGACCGACCTGCTCCGCTCCGGCGACCCCTGGTTCCGCGCGCTGAACCTGAAGTACGGGCCCGACGGCGGCGTCTTCATCAACGACTGGGCCGACGTCGGCGAGTGCCACGACACCAAGAGCGTCCACCGCACGAGCGGCCGGCTCTACAAGGTCACGTACGGGACGCCCAAGCCCGTGGAGGCCTTCGACCTCACGAAGAAGACGGACCTCGAGCTCGTCGCGCTACAGCTGCACGCAAACGAGTGGTACGTGCGCCAGTCACGCCGGATCCTTCAGGAGCGCGCGATCGCGGGCAAGGACCTGGGCGAGGCCCATCAGGCGCTGAAGAAGATTCTCACCGACAACCCCGAGATCCCGAGGAAGCTGCGGGCCATCTGGGCCCTCTTCTCCACCGGAGGCCTCACCGAGAAGGACCTGACGGCGCTGCTGGACCACGAGAACGAGCACGTCCGCGCCTGGGCAGTGCGGCTCCTTGCGGATGAGCGCAAGGTTCCGGCGGCCGCCGCGGAGAAGTTCGTCGCGATGGCCGGCGCCGACGGGTCGCCGCTGGTCCGAGTCTTCCTCGCGGCGGCGCTGCAGCGGATGGAGCTCGCGTCGCGCTGGCCGATCGCGGAGAAGCTCGCGCAGCGGGCGGAGGACGCGGACGATCCGGCGATCCCGCTGATGCTCTGGTACGGCATGGAGCCGCTGGTGAAAACCGACCTCGCGCGCGCGTCGAAGCTCGCCGGCGAGACCAAGATCCCCTTCGTCCGCACGTCGATCGCCCGCCGGATCGCGAGCGGCAACTAGAAGGGCTTCAGGTCGGCCGTCGCGACGTCGAGTCGCAGCACGTAGACGTTGCTGTTCGTGTCGACGGCCCAGAAGAGCTTGCGCTTCGAATCGACCATCATCCCAAGCGAGACGTTGCGCCCCTTCTTGCCGCTCGGATCGTCGCCGCCGATCTTGAGCGAGACCCAGCGATCGCCCGCACAGTCGTAGGCGGGGGTGCGCCGGAATCCGTCCGCCTCAGGCGGCAGCGTGCAGCCGCCGAGCACGAGGTCGTTCGCGGGATCGTAGCGGAACTGGCAGAGATAGGGGATTGCGCCGGCCTTTTCCTTCCCCGCCGGCGCGAGCGACGACACCTCGCCGCTCTTCAGGTCGACGGCATGCAGAACGCCGTCGTACTCCGCCTTGTCGCCGTACCCTTTGCGCGCGAAGAGCAGGCGGTCGCGCTTCGAGTCGTGGACCACGGTGGAGTTGTCGACGACCGAGCCCGGAAGTTTGCCTTTGAGCTCGATCGGCCGCCACTCCGGTTGCTGATACCGGAAGAGCTGCCCGTCGTGGGTCCAGCAGACGAGCCCCTGCGGGGTGGACGTGATCGTCAGCGTGTAGAAGCTACTGTCGTAGCTCATCCCTTTCGGCTTGGCAAAGCGCGTCGTCCAGTCGCCCAGATCCGGATCATAGACGTAGCAATGCGCCCGTCGCCCCGTGAACAGCATCTTCTTCAGGTTCGGGTCATACCCGTAGTTCTGATACGTATGCCCGGTGATCCACGGCCGATGGTTGAAGTTCCACCCCTCCGGGTACTCCGTGTTCGAATAGAGCTGGCCGAGAGGGAATTCGACGGGGTTCGGCAGTTCCCAACGATTGGTGTTCAGATGGTACTGCAGCACATCCGTGCCGCCGTGCGCGGAGTGCCCGCCGCTCCAACGCAGAATCAGGTCGCGGTCTGGATCCAGCACCGCCGTCCCCCAGTCCCGGTTCAGCGCGGGCAGTTGCGGAGGATGGGTCAGCGTCCAGGTGTTGACCGGCACGGCGGCAAGCCAGTCGGCGAAGGCCTTCGGATCGGGTAGCGGACCTTGCTGGTAATGGTCGGGATGCAAGCGCCCCGATCGGTACACTCGCGTCTCTGGGATGCCGCCCTTCCCCGCCCATTCGTTGGCGACGACGTCGTAGACCCAGTCGCCGTCGGCAAGATCGCGATACTGCCCGCCGACGTAGTCCGTGCTCGACGTGTAGGTATACCCGCCGCTCAGGAGAACTTTCCCCTCGCCGTCGGCCTTGAGCGTGTGGTTCGCGCGAGGAGGCGGCGCCGTCGGCGGGGTACGCTTGGTCCACTTCGGCTTCGCCGGATCGAACACCCAGGTGTCATTCGTCAGGTAATCCAGATGATCGCCGCCGAAGATCACAAAGAGCTTCGTCTTCGGGTCGTACGCGATCGGGCTGAGCGCCCGCGGAGGTGGTTCGCAGTTGAGGTAGTCCTCGTTTGTCGCCGGGACGACCGGCTCAACCTTCTTCCCCTCGAACCATCCAAATCGGACGCGTGCCTGCGCGGCCTTGGCGGCCGCATCCGCCAGGCGATGGTCGTCATAGCGTTTCTGGTCGGGATTCGCGGCTCGCAGGTCCTCGACAATCGACGTCCACTGCCCGTTGACCTTGACGCGGGTGTGGCGATTGCCGTCGTCGGCCTGCTGGTCCTGGCCGCCGAACGCGAGGGACGGGCCGTCGGGAACCTCGCAGGTCGAGCCCCAGATCACCCGCTGCTTGAGGTCGGTCGAGGGCAGGCGGTAGGGCTTCGGCTTGTCCTGCGGCAGGAGCGCGGCAAGCAGGATCGCCAGAAGGCCGCTCCGTGTCACGGGTCACCTCCTCCCGGCTATCATACAGGGCCGCGCGGAACTTCTTCTCTCCGGCCATCGTATTAGGGCTGAACCCTTTTGGAGAATGCCATGACCTCTCTTGCCGCCGTCCTCCTGATGAGCCTGCTGACCCAGGACGTCGAAGCCACCAAGCCCATGCCCCGCGACGCCGGCTGGACCAAGCGCCACGAGGGCTTCGTCGAGATCGCCAAGAAGGGCGGCGTCGACTTCCTCCTGATGGGCGACTCGATCACCGACGGCTGGCGCGGCAAGGGCAAGGCCGTCTACGCCGAGCACTTCGAGCCCCTCAAGGCGGCCAACTTCGGCATCGGCGGCGACCGCACCCAGCACGTCCTCTGGCGCCTGCAGAACGGCGAGCTCGACGGCATCACGCCGAAGCTCTGCATGCTCATGATCGGGACGAACAACGGCAAGGACTCGGCCGAGGACGTCGCGGCCGGCATCACCGCGATCGTCAAGGAGCTTCAGAAGAAGTCGCCGACCACCAAGGTGCTGCTCCTCGGCATCTTCCCGCGCGGCGAGAAGCCGAACGCGGGCCGCGAGAAGAACGACAAGGTCAACACGATCGTCGCGAAGCTCGACGACGGCGGGAAGACCGTGAAGTACCTCGACATCGGCGGCAAGTTCCTGGCCGAGGACAAGTCGATCAGCAAGGACATCATGCCCGACTTCCTTCACCTCACGGAGGCCGGCTACAAGCTCTGGGCGGACGCCGTCCTCCCCACGGTGAAGGAGATGCTCGCGGCCAAGTAGGCGTCAGAGGACGAGCGCGACCCCGTTCTTCTTGAGCCAGCGCTCCTGCTCGCGGAAGTCGGGGCAAAGCTCGGCCACCTTCTCCCAGAAGCGGCGGGAGTGGTCGGGGTGCGCCCGGTGGGCCAGCTCGTGGGCCACGAGGTAGCGCGCCACCGACTCCGGCCCGAGCATCAGGCGCCAGTTGAAGGACAGCGTCCCCTTCGACGAGCAGCTGCCCCAGCGCCGCCGCTGCTCCCGGATGATGATCTTCTTAAAGTCCAGCTTGTGGCGCGACCCGAGCGTCCGCGCGTAGTCGCCCAGGACGCGTCCGGCTTCCGCCCGGTACCAGTGCACCAGCGCGGCGTGCACGGCCGCCCGCGTGCGCCGCGGGGTGTGGACGATCAAGGAATCCCCCAGGCGCCCCACCCGCGTCGGCGCTCCGTTGGAGAGGTTCAGCGTGAGCGAGTGCCCCAGGAACGGCACGCTGCTGCCGTGATCGAGTGTGCGGTCGGGGATCAGGGCGGCGAGCCGCTCGAGCCGGCCCAGCGCGCGCAGCACCCAGACCCGGCGGGCCCGCAGGAAGCTCTCGATCCGCGCCTCGTTCAGGCCGTCGGGCAGCGTGACGCGGAGGCCGGTGCGCAGCCCGATGTCGGCGCGCAGATAGCGGGCGCGGGCGCTGCGCCTCAGCGTGTAGCTGACGCTTCGCCCGTCCAGCTCGATCCTCCGGACCTCCAGATTCTGCACGGCGCCCAAGATACCGAAAATACGGGGTCCACGCATTTTTCGTGTGGAGAAATCGGCCCTTTTTCACACTCCCCCGCAGGGGGACGACTTATGCGCTTGTATCGGTCGCTTCCCGCCTGCTACAAAATGCCCCGCAGCCGGGGCTCCTTTAGGAGAGGAAGGATATGGTCACGCTCCGGGTCTGCTCCGCGCTCGCCGCCCTCGTCGCCCTCGCCTCCTGCTCGACCGCCGCGCGCCCCGCCCCCTGCGCCGCCATGGACGGGCGCGAGAACGACGACGCCCTGCGCCTCACGAACGGCGAGGTCGTGCGCGGCCGCGTCGTCGAGGAGACGGCGCGCCAGGTCGTCATCGAACGCGAGAACGTCGTCTCCACCTACCCGCGCGCCGCCGTCTTCGGCATCGACTACTCGAAGGAGCGCTGGAACGAGCGACGCCAGCCGCTCCTCTCCTCGGAGGCCCCGGCCTCCCCGACCCGGCCCCCGACCACGTGGCTCCCGCGGACGGACCCGCGCGACCCCGTGCAGCAGACCGAGGTGCTCTTCCACGACAGCCATGCCCTCGCCGACTGCGTGGGCCCCGCGCTCGCGCAGGCCCACCAGGAGCTTCCCGACCTCCGCCTCTTCGTGGAGCCGGGCGGCTCGATCGTGCTCCACGATCCCAAGCAGTGGGGCTACCACGCCCACCTCCCCGGCAGCGCCCTCCGGATCCCCGTCGGCAAGCCCGGCCTCTCGATCGACCTGCCGAAGGACGAGGCGGCGCTTCCCGAGACGATCGCCTTCGTGAGCCCCGCCCAGGAGATCAAGGCGGGCGACGGCGAGGCCCGCACGAGCTACGCGCTGCCCGACGCCGTCAGCGCCGTGATCAAGCCGATGTCGATCGCCGAGACGATGCTGGCGATCCAGCCCTTCGCGGGCGGCCGGCCCCTGACGACGCCGAACGGCCCCCTCTGGGCCTTCACGCTGCCCCGCAACTCGCGACAGTTCTTCGTCTACCTCCTCGACCGCCACCGGAAGCACGGCGAGATCCTCAAGGCGTCGTACGTCGGCTTCGGCGACACGGTCCTCGCGGCCGACCTCATCGTGGACCTGATCGGGGCGGACGGCGTGGCGCTCGGACGCGTCCTCGCGGTCCCGTACCCCGACCACGTCAGCGCCGATGGTCCGGCGCTCGCGCCGCTCGTCGTCTACGCGGGCCCCCTCAAGGACCCGACCGCGATCGCGACACTCGCCCTGCCCCCGCGGGAAGCCGTCCAGCTGCCCTCGAAAGCCTCGTCCCTTAAGGCCGACGTGCTCGTCAGCCACTATGAAGTCTCCGCCTCCGTCCCCCAGAGCGCCGTGCTCGCGTACGGCGTCGGGCGGCCCACGCGGGACGTCACGATCGTGACGCGGGAGCTCACGCCCAAGGATCCGGACCAGGTCCTGAAGATCGACCTGTCGTCGCTCCCCGAGGAGCGCTTCCCCGCGGTGGCGTGGCTGTACCAACGCCGGACCTTCGTCTGGAAGACGACCGGCGGGCTCTTCGTCCCGGGGGCCCCGGCGCCGGTCCCGCCCCGCGGAGACGCCGCGCTCGCGAAGCTGAAGCGGAGCGAGGCGATCCCGCATGTGATCCCGCTTCTCTTCACGGGCCCGAAGGCGTCGACCGGGGGCGGGCGCGGGCCGGACCCCGCCGCCGGCGTCGCGGGCGGCATGGCGAACGGACTGCTCCACGACGCGCTCGCGAAGGAATCGGGCGGCCTGAGGAGCCTCACCCAAACCATCGGCAGCACGGCGCCGCCGGCCGAGGGGGGCGTCTCGAACGTGACCTACGTCTACATCAGCTCGCCGCCGCACAGCGCGGTCGGGGACTTCGGCGGCTTCGGCGGAGGGGCGCCGGCGTCGAGTCCCGGCGGCCTCTATCTCAATTCGGCGGGCGGGCCGGCGGGCGGCTTCGCGCCGGCGGAGGCGTACGGCAACGGAGGCTATGCGATGCGGCCCTCGGGTTCCATCAACAGCTCCGGCGGCGGCAGCGCGAGCTACGACCCGAGAACCGGGTCGACATCCGGCGGGGGGAGCGAATTGAGCTACACCGTGGCGGGGGTGACGATGCCGGTCCGGCGCACGAGGCGCTGACGGACGAGGAGCGCGGTCGGATCCGGGAGGCGTCCGGGGATTAGAGGACCTTGCGGAGCTTCTTGAGCTTCGGTTCTTCGGTCCGCAGGAACTCCACCGCGAGGTTCATCCCCATGTTCTGTCCGGCGTGGGCCAGGCGGATGGGACGGGCCATGATCTCGACGCCCTTCAGGGCCCCGTCCAGCATGCGGATCCCGATGGTGTGCGGACGCAGCGGGATGCTCTGCTGCGGCAGCACCACCGCGGTCAGGAGCGCCCCGCTCAGCGAGACGTCCTTGATCACCGCCGCGCCCTTGTCGAAGAGCGAGCCGTCGGAGTTGTAGATGGACAGCTCCAGCGGGATCGCGATCGGACGGCGCTGCTGCTGACGCTTGTGGTGATATTTCAGCCGGGTGAAGTCGTACCCGAGCTCCCGGGCGACCTTGAAGACCTGCTTGATGGTGTCCTTCTTGAAGACCGGGCCGGGCCGGCGATTCAGGATCTTGTTGACGCTGGAGACGTCCAGGCCCACGCGACGCGCGATCTCGAGCTGGGTTACCGCCATAACCTATTCCTCCTTTGCCCGCAGCCCGGTCGCACAGGACCCACCCCTTGCCGCCCCTTGGACTGCTACTATCTTACAATAATCAGTCTAATGTGAAAAGTAACGGACGAATATTTGATGGAATCCGGGGGGTCCCCTACCCCTTCCGAGTTACCCATTTATACCCGGAATGGGTAATACATCAGCGGCATAATCGGGACTTTCACCCCGCGGATGCTATATAGAACTGGGACTCCAGCACCCTTCTACGGAGGTCGAGCGCTCATGCGTCGAAACGTCGCCTGCACCCTGATGACGGCGCTCCTCATGCTCTCCGCCCGCGGCGGCGGCGCCGACCCCGACGACCCGCAGCTCCGCTTCAACCGCGACATCCGGCCGATCCTGGCGAACGCCTGCTTCCAGTGCCACGGGCCCGACCCGGGCGGCCGCAAGGCGAAGTTGCGCTTCGACCGCGAGGAAGGCTTCTTCGGGGCCCGCGAGAGCGGCCCGACCGTGGTCAAAGGCCAGCCGGACAAGAGCCCGCTCTACCTCCGCCTCGTCACCAAGGACCCCGACGACCTGATGCCGCCGGCGAAGTCCCACAAGGTCCTCAAGGCCGAGGAGAAGGAGCGGATCCGCAAGTGGATCGCCCAGGGCGCCCCCTGGGAGCCCCACTGGGCCTTCATCAAGCCCGAGCGGCCCGCCCTCCCCGTCGTGAAGAACGCGAAGTGGGTCCGGAATCCCATCGACGCGTTCGTCCTGGCGCGCCTCGAGGCCCAGGGCCTCGCGCCCGCCCCCGAGGCCGACCGCCGCACCCTCGCGCGGCGCCTCTCGCTCGATCTCGTCGGCCTCCCGCCGGAGCCCGAGCTCGTCGAAGCGTTCCTGGCCGACCCCTCGGCGGATGCCTACGAAAAGCTCGTCGACAAACTCCTCGCGTCGCCGCGCTACGGCGAGCACCGCGGCCGCTTCTGGATGGATGCGGCGCGCTACGCCGACACGCACGGCCTCCACTTCGACAACTTCCGCGACATCTGGCCCTACCGCGACTGGATCATCGCGGCCTTCAACCAGAACCAGCCCTTCGACCGCTTCACGGTCGAGCAGATCGCGGGCGACCTGCTGACCAATCCCACGCAGGAGCAGATCATCGCCACGGGCTTCCACCGCTGCAACATGACCACCAACGAGGGCGGCACGATTGCGGAGGAGAATCTCGCCAACTACGCCCGCGACCGCGTCGAGACGACGTTCTGGGTCTGGCTCGGCCTGACCGCCAACTGCGCGGTCTGCCACGACCACAAGTTCGACCCGGTCACGATGAAGGACTTCTACTCGATGGCGGCCTTCTTCCGGAACACCACGCAGGGCGCGCTCGACGGCAACGTGCGCGACACCGCGCCGGTGCTGATGATGCCGAAGCCGGAGGACGAGAAGCGCTACAAGGAAGTGCCCGGCGAGATCGAGACGTCCAAGCAGGCCCTGGCCGCCCGGAAGAAGGTCCTGCGCGCCGACTTCGACAAGTGGCTCGAGACCGCGAAGCCCGCCGACTGGGACACCGAGGTCGCCAAGATCGGCGAGCCGTCCTTCCACCTGCCGCTCAACGCCGAGAAGCCCACCGACGCGATCCAGGCGCAGTTCCAGGGCAAGGCGCTCGAGGTGAAGTCGAAGGGGCCCGTGCAGTGGGAGGACAGCGGCCGCCACGGCAAGGCGCTCCACATGGACGGCAAGTCGCCCGTGGAGATCGATCCCTCGGTCGGCGCCTTCGAGAAGGACGGCGCGCGCTCGTACGGCTGCTGGGTGAAGCTCGGCAAGGGCTTCCAGGGCAGCGCCGCGCTCTTCGCCCGGATGGACGACGACGACGGATTCCGCGGCTGGGACCTCTGCGCCCAGGATGGGGAGTTCACGTCCCATCTGGTCCACAAGTGGCAGAACGACGCCATCAAGGTCTCCACGACCGGCAAGGCGTGGAAGCCCGATACCTGGCAGCACGTCTTCGTCACCTACGACGGCTCCGGCAAGGCCGAGGGCTTCAAGATCTTCGTCGACGGCAAGGAGGCGAAGCTCAAGGTCGAGGCCAACACGCTGAAGAGCACGACGAAGACGCAGACGCCGCTCCTCGTCGGCGCGCGCAAGAAGAGCCTGGCGCTGGCCAACGCGTCGCTGCAGGACATCCGCTTCTACGACCGCAAGCTGAGCCCGGGCGAGGTGCGGCGGATGGCGCTCCAGGAGAAGGCCCGGGGCCTGCTCGCCAAGGTGCCGGCGGAGCGCAAGCCGAAGGAGAAGGACGAGATCTTCGACGTCACGGCCGAAGGCGATGCCGAGGTGGCCGCCGCGAGCGCGAAGGTGGCGGCCCTGGAGGCGGAGCAGAAGGCCATCAAGGACCGGGGCAACGTCGCCCACATCATGGAAGAAAAGAAGGGCAGCATGCCCACGGCCAACATCCTCTTCCGGGGCGAGTACGACAAGCCCCGCGACAAGGTGGAGGCCGGCGTGCCCGGGGCGCTGCATCCCCTGCCCCAGGATGCGCCGAAGAACCGGCTGGGCCTCGCCCGCTGGCTCGTCTCCCCGGACAACGCCCTGACGCCGCGCGTCATCGTGAACCGCTACTGGCAGGAGATCTTCGGCACCGGGATCGTGAAGAGCTCCGAGGACTTCGGCATCATGGGCGACGCCCCGTCGCACCCCGAGCTCCTGGACTGGCTGGCCGTCGAGTTCCGCGAGACCTGGGACGTGAAGAAGTTCTTCCGCCTGATGGTCACCTCCGCGACCTACCGCCAGTCGGCGCAGGCCACGAAGGAGAAGGTCGAGAAGGATTCGGCCAACCGCCTGCTCTCGCGCGGCCCGAGGTTCCGCATGGACGCCGAGATGGTCCGGGACTACGCGCTGGCCGCGTCGGGCTCGCTGTCGGCGAAGATCGGAGGGCCGAGCGTGAAGCCCTACCAGCCCGACGGCGTCTGGGACGCGGTGGGCATGCGGGAGAGCAACACCAAGACCTACAAGCGCGACAACGGCGAGGCCCTCTACCGGCGCAGCCTCTACTGGTTCTGGAAGCGCATGGCGCCGCCGGCCTCGCTGGAGATCCTCAACGCGCCGTCCCGCGAGGTCTCCTGCCTCCGCCGCGAGCGCACCAACACGCCGCTCCAGGCGCTCGTCACCCTGAACGACCCGCAGATGATCGAGGCGGCGCGCTCCCTGGCGACGCTCACCCTGAAGAGCGGCAACGACGACGCGGCGCGCTTGCGCGTCGCGGCCGCCCGGGTCCTGGCCCGCCCGCTCTCCGAGAAGGAAGCCGGCGTCGTGATGCGCATCAAGGGCCAGCTCGCCGAGCACTACAAGGCCAAGCCCGAGGACGCGAAGGCGCTGATCGCCGTGGGCGAGTCGAAGCCCGACCCGACGCTGGACCCCGCCGAGCTGGCCGCCTGGACGATGATCTGCAACCAGCTGCTGAACCTGGACGAGACGCTCAACAAATAAGCGAGGATCGCATGGACCTCTTCAACCGCTACGCCCTCTCGACGCGCCGCCAGTTCTTCACGGGCGGGGCCAACTTGCTCGGCACGGCCGCGATGGCGGCGCTGGGGGGCGGCACGCTGCTCGCGGCTCCGGGCGGCGACGAGGGCGCGCCCTTCAAGATCGGGTCCCACTTCGTCCCGAAGGCCAAGCAGGTCATCTACCTGCACATGGTCGGCGGCCCCGCGCAGATGGACCTCTTCGACTACAAGCCGCAGATGCAGGCGATGTACGACAAGGACCTGCCCGACTCGATCCGCAACGGGCAGCGGCTCACGACGATGACGTCCGGCCAGGCGCGCTTCCCCATCGCGCCCTCGAAGTTCAAGTTCAACCGCGCCGGGCAGTGCGGGATGACCATCACGGAGCAACTGCCCTGGCTCAGCAAGGTCGCCGACGACATCTGCTGGATCAAGTCCATGCACACGGAGGCGATCAACCACGAGCCGGCGATCTGCTGCATGCAGACCGGCAGCCAGGTCACCGGAAAGCCCTGCCTGGGCTCCTGGGCCTCCTATGGCCTGGGGTCGATGAACGACAACCTGCCGACCTTCGTGGTGCTGGTCGCCACCCCGAGCAACCGCGAGCAGGAGCAGGCGATCTCGGGGCGGCTCTGGTCCTCGGGCTTCCTCTCCGGCGAGCACGCGGGCGTCTCGTTCCGCAGCGCGGGCGATCCGATCCTCTACATCAACAACCCGCCCGGCGTGACCGACGCGGTCCGCCGCGCGACGCTGGACGGCGTCCACGAGCTCAACGACCTGAACTACCAGAAGCTGCTCGACCCCGAGACCCGGACGCGGACGAGCCAGTTCGAGATGGCGTACCGGATGCAGGCGAGCGTGCCCGAGCTCACGAACATCGCGAAGGAGCCCGAGAGCACCTTCAAGCTCTACGGCGAGGAGGCCAAGAAGCCCGGCAGCTTCGCCAACTCGGTCCTGATGGCCCGGCGCCTCGTCGAGCGCGGCGTCCGCTTCGTCCAGATCTACCTCAACAACTGGGACCACCACTCCAACGTGGGCGGCCGCATGCCCTCGCAGTGCAAGGACGTCGACCAGGCCTGCTACGGCCTGATCCAGGACCTGAAGCAGCGCGGCATGTTCAACGACACGCTGATCATCTGGGGCGGCGAGTTCGGGCGCACGATCTACTCCCAGGGCGGCCTGTCCCACGAGAACTACGGCCGCGACCATCACCCCCGCTGCTTCACGATGTGGATGTCCGGCGGCGGCGCCAAGGGCGGCGCGATCTACGGCGAGACCGACGACTTCAGCTACAACATCGTCAAGGACCCGGTCCACATCCGGGACTTCCACGCGACGGTGATGCACCTGCTGGGCTTCGACCACCAGAAGTTCAGCGTGCGCTACCAGGGCCTGGACCAGCGCCTGACGGGCGTCGAGCCCGCGAAGGTGATCCGCGAACTGCTCGCCTAGAGACGATTGCGGGATTCCCGACCCCCGTCCCCCCGGACGGGGGTCTTTTTTTTGTTCACCGAACATTTTCCTGTCCGAAACGAGAATCCCTATTCGTCATCCCCGCGTTCCGATAGAACGATGCAGACAAGGAGGATGCCATGACGGAGTATCTGTTCCTCGTCCGCGGCGGCGACGCCATGAAGGCGGACATGTCGCCCGAACAGATGGAGAAGACCATGGGCAAGTGGATCGCGTGGATCCAGCAACTCGAGAAGGCGGGATCCTTCAAGGCCGGCGAGCCCCTCAAACCCGAGGGCAAGGTGATCCGGGGCAAGAAGCAGGTCCTGACGGACGGCCCCTACGCGGAATCCAAGGACCTCGTCGGCGGCTTTCTCATCATCGAAGCGTCGAGCCTCGCCAAGGCGACTGAAATTGCGAAGCAGTGTCCGATTTACGAGGTCGACGGCTCCTTGGAAGTGCGCGAAATTGGAAGATTGCATCGATAGAAAGGGAGGAATCCATGAAAGCTATCCTGACGGTCCTGGCGCTGGCCTTCGCCCTTCAGGGCGAACGGAAGGCCAATCCCGCCTTCGATCAGCTGAAGAAGCTGGAAGGCACGTGGGAGAGCAGTGACAAGGAGCATCCCGCGACGATCACGTACAAGGTGAGCTCCGGCGGCACGTCCCTCCTTGAGACCATCTCGATGGGCGACCACGGAGACATGATCACGGTCTACCATCCCGACGGGGACGGCGTGGCGATGACGCACTACTGCGTGATCGGGAACCAGCCCCACATGAAGGCGGCGAAGGATGCCAAGGAAGGCACGATCAAGTTCGTCTGCACGGGCGGCACGAACATGACCTGTTCGTCGGACAAGCACATGCACTCCCTCCTCATCACGATCGTGGATGCGGACCACCTCAAGGAAGACTGGGCGCTCTACGGCGGAGGCAAGGAGCAGGCGGTCCATTCCTTCAACCTCGTCCGGAAGAAGTAGCCGATGAGCGGCGTTCCGGCGCTGGTCGACCATCTTTTCCGCCGCGAGGCGGGAAAGATGGTCGCCACGCTGGTTCGGGTCCTGGGCGTCCGAAACGTCGGGCTCGCCGAAGATGTCGTGCAGGACGCCCTCTGCTGCGCGCTGGAGATCTGGAAGTACCACGGCGTGCCGGAGAATCCCTCCGCCTGGCTCTTCCAGACGGCGCGGAATCGCGCGGTCGATCTGATCCGGCGCGGCAGACTCCAGGCAAAGGCCGCCCCGGCGCTGCTCCGGCGCCTGCCGGCCTCCGTCGAGGAAGACGAGCTGCGCGACGACCAGCTGCGCATGATGTTCTCCTGCGCGCACCCCGACCTGCCGCCCGAAGGTCAGGTCGCCGTGATCCTCAAGTATCTCTGCGGCTTCAGCGTCCCCGAGATCGCCCAGGCGTTCCTGACGTCGTCCGCCGCGATCGAGAAGCGGCTGGCGCGAGCTCGGCGGTCGATGACGCGCGGCACCCTGGAGCTGCCCGGATCGAAGTCGATGGCGGCGCGGCTAGATTCCGTCCATCAGGCGCTCTACCTGCTCTTCAACGAGGGGTACCACGGGAGCCACCCGGAGCGGAGCGTGCGGGAGGACCTCTGCTCTGAAGCGCTCCGGCTTGCGATGCTGCTGACGGAGCGCCCCGCCACGGCGCTCCCGTCAACATTCGCCCTGCTGGCGCTCATGTGCCTCCACGCCGCCCGGCTTCCCTCGCGGCTGGACGATCGGGGCGCCCTCATCCTCCTGGAGGCGCAGGACCGCTCCCGCTGGAACCGCCCTCTCATCGAACGCGGCTTCGAGTTCCTCGGCCGCTCCGCGGAGGGGAACGCGTTGACGGCGTTTCACGTCGAAGCCGGCATCGCGGGGATCCACGCCCGGGCGCCCCGCTTCGGGGAGACCGACTGGGACGCCATCGTCAATCTGTACACGATGCTCTACCGATTGCGCCCCACGCCGATCGTGGCGCTGAACCGGGCCATCGCTTTGGGCCGAGCCGGTCGCGCGGAGGAAGGCCTTCGGGACCTGGAGCGGATCCAGAAGGGAGGACGGCTGTCCCGCTATCCATTCCTGGCTGCAGCCGCCGGCGACCTCCACCAGCAGGCGGGGCGACCCCGGGAGGCCTGCCGACATTTCCTGCGCGCCAAGGAGCTGGCGCGGAATGAGTCGGAGCGCCAGATTCTCATGCGCCGGGCGGAGGCCCTGGGACAGGGTTAGTCGGGATCGTTTCCGATCCGGCGAGCAAAGCGCGCGAAGACGATGGACATGTCGTCCCTCCCGCCCTTTACTTCGGCAGCCTGAAGGATGTGGCGCGACAGCGTCTTCGCGGAGCCCGGTGCCCGGAGGAGCGACTCGAGGTCCGCGTCGAACAGCGGGTCGGTCACCCCGTCGGTCGTCAGCAGCAGGCCGTCGCCGAGCTTCAAATCGGCGCTCGCGAGCTGCGGCTCCAGCGGCGACGAGCTCTTGCCCAGGTGGTTCCAGAGGGCATGCCGCCAGCGGCTCTTCCGCGCCGTCTCGGGCGTCAGGATGCCCTCGTCGGTCAGCTTCTGCACGAGGGTGTGGTCGAAGGTGAGCCGCTCGAGGCGCGAGTCCCGGATCAGGTAACAGCGGCTGTCCCCCGCGTTCACGATCCAGGCCTTCGGCCAGAGCACCAGCGCGGCCGTCAGGGTCGTTCCCATGCCGAAGAGTTCCGGGTGCGCGTCGACGTCCGCCAGGATCTCGTCGTGGCAGCGCAGGACGCCCTTCCGGAGCAGCTCGCCCGGGTCGATCGCCTGAAGGAGCCCGGGCTCGGACACCGTCCGACGCACGAACTCGTGCAGGGTCTGGATCGCCATCGAGCTGGCCCGGTCGCCGGCGGGGCCGCCGCCGATGCCGTCGGCCACCGCAAAGAGGAACGCCGGCCCCTGGCCGGACGGGACCTCGAGGGGCGTCAGCAGGTAGTCGTCCTGGTTGTTGCGGCGGCCTTTGCCCATCACGCTGACGCCGTGGCAATCGAGGGGGATGGCCTGCGTGCCCTGCAGCGGCGTGCCGTCCTCCCCGCGCCAATCGGGATCGTTTTGAAAGGACTTGTCCTCAAGCATGGTTCCTCCGGGTGCGGTTCCACGATATCTACGACGTCCGGCACCCGCGGGTCACCCTAGGCGAGGAGCGCCAGGAACTCCGCGATCTCGCTTTTCAGCTCGCCCTCGTCGTGGACCGTCTGCAGGATGTAGTGCTGCACGGTGTCGCGCAGCTGGCCCTTGAGGCGGTGGACCGCCATTTTGGCCGCCGCGGGCGTCAGACCGGTCCGGGACGCGATGGTGTCGTAGTCCTCGTCCGCCAGATACAGGTGGAACGCCTCCAGGTGCGCCGGCTCCGCCTTGAGCTCGGAGATGGCCTGCTTCCACAGCGACCGGGCCCAGGTGCGGTGCAGCACCGTCTCGGGGTTCTCGCCCCGGGCGACCTCGACGGTGTACTCGCGCTCGCCCGAGGCGAAGTCCAGCGACAGGATCGTCTGGTCCCCGCCCCGCTTCTGCCGGGCGGCGGCCTTGACCTTGTCCTTCATGAAGTTCGTCAGGGACGCCAGCAGGAAGGTCCGGAAGCGCCCGCGGGCCGGGTCGGCCTTCGACAGCGTGCCCTTCTCGAGCACCGACGTCAGGAAGTCCTGGACGATATCCTTCGCGGACTCGTTGTCGTAGCCGTGCTGGCGCACGAAGAAGTACAGCGGCTTCCAGTAGACCCGGACGAACATGTCGAACGCGTGGACGTCTCCGACCGCGCGGATCAGCGACCACGAGGTCGTGTCGAACTCGTGGCCCGGACCCAGAATGCGAGTCTCGTTCTTCATTGGTGGATCAGCCCCCTTCCCCCGGATGTTCCGTTGGGACCCTATTTACGACGTCCGGTCCCCGAAGTGTCAGGGTTCCGGAGCGCGACGGAAGGGCCTCCGATTCATGCAACCGGCCCGGGGTGACGTCGTAGATAGGCCTGACATGACCCTGGCTTGAACGAAGGAGGCCGAAATGCTGAGCTGGTCCCTCACGTTCTTCATCGTGGCGATCATCGCCGCCGTGTTCGGATTCGGCGGAATCGCCTCGGGCGCCGCTGAGATCGCCCGCGTGTGCTTCTTCTTCTTCATCGTGCTGTTCGCGGCGAGCCTGATCTACGGGCTCGTCACGGGCCGCAAACCCCCGTCCGCGCTGCGTTAGCGCGGCTTCCAACGCTACCCAACCCCCAGTTCCTTTGCCCGGGCCATTGCCGCACGGCGATGGCCCGGGCAATTCTTAAAAAAAGAGAAGGAGGAAACCTGTGAGCCTTGCTGCCATCGCGACCCTGCTGGCCTCCCTGGCGTCCGGCGACGACCTGTGGGAGCCCTCGTCGTACCGCCGCATCGCCGCGACCGAGACGGTCGAGGCCGCCCCCGCGCCGGCCGCTCTTCCCGCCGTGCTGGCCGAGGATGAGCCCGCGTCATTCTCGATCGGCCCCGAAGGCGGTTACCTGCGGGCCCGGGACGCCGACCGCGGCACCTGGTTCGCCGGCGCGAAGGCCCGCCTCCACCTGCTCCGCTTCCTGGCCGCGGAGGCGTCCATCACCTTCCACCAGAACCGCTACGAGGACGGCGACATCGTGGTCACGCAGTACCCCGTGCAGTTGACGGCATTCCTGTACATCATCCCGGTCGGCCCGATCCGGCCTTACATCCTGGGCGGCGTCGGCTGGTACTACACCCGGATCGACTACAAGGACAACCTGAACTTCATCAACGACCAGACGGAGCACTTCTTCGGGGTGCACCTCGGCGCCGGCGCCGAGATCATGCTCGGAAAGAGCGCGTCGATCGACGCCGACGTGCGCTACATCTTCGTCAACGCGACCACCGAGCAGGTGATCTCCGACCATGACTTCAATTACTGGCAGATCACGTTCGGCCTGAACTTCTACTTCTGATGAAGTCGCTGACTACTCTCGTCTTCGGCAATCCGGTCTGGGCCTGGATGACGGCCGCGCTTGTCGCGGCCGTCTCCGTTTCGGCGGCGGCGATCGTGAAGCGGCTGCTGCAGAAGCGGATCGAGCGGCGCCCGGAGGAGCCCTCGCTGGGCCGCCGGGCCATCCTGACGGTGGCGGCGCGGACCTCGCTGCTGCTCGTCTTCGGCGTCAGCCTCTGGGCCGCGGGCCTCCTGCTCACGCTCCCCGACAAGTGGGAGCGCATCCTCCGCGCCATCGCCATCCTGTCGCTCGCGGTCCAGGGCGCCCTCTGGGTCCACGCCCTGATCGCGCTGGCGGCCGAGGAAGGGGAGCTCCGCGTCTCCCGCCGCGACCCCGGCTCCACCACCACGGTCCGCACGCTCGGCCTCCTCTGCAAGTCGGCCCTCTGGACCCTCCTGGTGCTCCTGGCGCTGCACAACGCCGGCATCGACATCACGGCCCTCGTCGCGGGCCTGGGGATCGGCGGCATCGCCGTCGCGCTCGCCCTGCAGAACATCCTGGCGGACGTCTTCGCCTCCGTCTCGATCATGCTCGACAGGCCCTACCAGGTCGGCGATTTCATCGTGGTGGGCGACTCGATGGGCACCGTCGAGCGCATCGGGATCAAGACCACCCGCGTCCGGAGCCTCAGCGGCGAGCAGCTGGTCTTCTCCAACAGCGAGCTCCTCAAGAGCCGGATCCGGAACTTCAAGCGGATGTCGGAGCGCCGCGTCGAGTTCAGCATCGGGGTGGCCTACAGCACGCCGTACTCGAAGGTCGAGCTCGTGCCGTCCCTCCTCCGCGAGGTCATCTCGGGCAACGACCAGGTGCGCCTGGAGCGCGCCAACTTCAAGGAGTTCGGCGAGGCCTCCCTGACCTTCGAGTGCGTCTACTTCGTCAAAGAGTGGAGCTACACGCTCTACATCGGGATCCAGGAGTCGATCAACCTGGGCATCCTCCGGCGCTTCCAGGAGGAGGAGATCGAGTTCGCCCACCCGTCGCGGACGCTCTACATCGCCCAGGGGGTTGCCCCCGTGCGGTGGTAGTGCCGACGGCCGGAAGCCGGAAGCACGAAGTACGAAGCAAGACCTATTCCCCGCGACACCCCTTCCCTTCGGGGGGCGCGCTTGCTTCTTGATTCCCCTTGATTCTCCTCCCCCCGGGGCAGGGGAACGCCTGCTTCTTCCTTCGTGCTTCTTGCTTGGGCCACGCCCCTGGAATAGCTTGTGGTCCGTCCGAGAGACCCTTACGATGAATCTATGCCGTCGAGTAAAGACACCCAGATGATGGGCGACCAGAACCGCTTCCCCACCACCTCGTGGAACCTGGTTCGGACGGCCAAGAAGGTCGAGGCGCTGGACACGCTCATCCAGGTCTACTGGAAGCCCCTGTACTTCTTCGTCCGGCAGCACGGCTACGACAACGAGACTTCGAAGGACATGGTCCAGAGCTTCCTCACCACGCTGATGCAGCGCGATGCCTTCTCGAAGGCGGACCCGGCGCGGGGCCGCTTCCGGACCTTCCTGCTGGCGGCCCTCTCCAATTTCATCAAGGACTGCGCCAAGGCGGAGACGCGGCTCAAGCGCGGCGGCGACCAGGCGATCTTCTCCCTCGACTTCGCCCAGGGAGAATCCGAGTTCAAGCTCGACGTCGCCCACGGCGAGGCCCCCGAGGTCGTCCTGAACCGCGCCTGGGCCAAGAATCTCTGGAAGCACTCCCTCACGAAGCTGCAGGGCGACGCGGCCCATCTCGAGGCGTTCAACCTCTACATTCTGGGGATGGATTACTCGAAGATCTCCCACAAGACCGGCCTCTCGGAGAGCGCCGCCAAGACCGCCGTCCATCGCCTCAAGGGCCAGCTGCGGGACATCATCGTCGGCCACATCCGCGACACCGTCTCGAGCGAAGCGGACCTCGAAGCCGAGGTCGCCGAGTTCATGTCGCTCTTGTCGTAGGCTCCGCGGGCAGGCTCAGGCGGAAGAGGGCCCCGCCCCCCGGCCGGCTCCGGTACCCGATGCTCCCGCCGTGCCGGTGAAGGATCATTGCGCTGATCGCGAGACCGAGCCCCATGCCCCGGCCGACGGGCTTCGTCGTGTGGAACGGCTCGAAGAGCCGCTTTCGGAACTTCGGGGGGATCCCGCGGCCCGTGTCCGAGACCTCCACGACCACCTGGCTCGCTCCCGCGTGGGTCGAGACCGTGATGCGGCCCGGGCCTTCGATGGCCTCGATCGCGTTCGAGATCAGGTTGTGGAAGACCTGGCGGATCTGGTGGGAGATGCAGCGGACCTTCGGGATCCGGCCGTGCTGGACGAGCAGGTCGACCTGCGGGGGCAGGTCGCGGCGGAGCGGCGCGAGCGCTTCGTCCAGGCACTGGTGCAGGTCGACGAATTCGGCGGTGCGGACGTCCCGGGCGAAGGTGCGGAACTCCTCCATGACCGTCCTGGCCCGCTCGGCGGCGACCAGGGCGTCCGCCAGCATCCCGGCGCTGCGAGGGCTCCGCTCCGACGCCTCCGCCAGGAGCTTCAGGTTCCCATACATGACGTTCAGGGGGTTGTTGAGCTCGTGCGCGACGCCCGAGATCAGCATGCCGATGAGCGCGAACTTCTCGGAGCGGAGCAGCTGCGCCTGCGCCCTCTTGAGCTCCCGGTAGGCCCGGCTCGTCTTGGCCACCTGAGCGCGGAGCCGTTCCTCGAGACGCTTCCGCTCCGTGATATCTCGGGAGATCCAGACGACGCGCCGCGGAGCGCCCCGGGGGGTCTGGAGCGGCGACGTCCGTCCTTCGAAGTACCGCGCCCCCTCGAGCACCTTGAGGGAGTACTCCAGGATCTGGGATTTCCTGGTCTTGAGTGTCTTTCGGACGGTCTCGAGGAAGAGGTCCGCCGACTCGCGCGGGAGCACGTCGTGCATCCGCCGGCCGACGAGCTCGTGGGCCCCGGCGTAAAGGAGGCCCGTGCTGGAGCTCATGACGTCGAGATAGGTGCCTTCCTCGTCCAGGACGAAGAGCAGGTCCGGGAGCGCCTCCACGACGGCCCGGAGCTTGTCTTCCCCTTCCCCCATCGCCTGGCGGGGCTCGGCTCGGCCCTTACGGCTCATTCGAATGGATTATGCCTAGTTCAAAGGTAATACGACAAAGTTATTCGCCTCCTTCGTTGATCGGACAGCCCCGCGAGGCTATATTCGCTGGCCATGGCGCCGCCTAACCTGACCGAGGACGTCCCCTTCAAGGTCCTGCGGAAGACCTGGCAGCCGGTCGCGTTGTCGCGCGACCTGCGCGAGAACGACCTCCGTTCCTACCGCCTGCTCGGCGAGGACCTCGTTCTCGCCCGCTTCCCGAAAGGCCTGCTCGCCGCCCAGAACGCCTGTCCGCATAAGGGCATGCGCCTCGAGCGCGGCTGCGTGCGCGAGGGCGAGCTGCGCTGCCCCTACCACGGATGGAAGTTCGACCGGGACGGCGCGTGCACCAACATCCCGTCCCTCCTCCAGCCCCTGCCCGACAAGCAGGAGCAGGCGCGCCTCACGGCCTACGCGGTCCAGGAGCGCTACGGGATGATCTGGGTCCGCCTCGACCGCGAGGAGCTCGCTCCGCTCCCGCCGGTCCCCGAGTTCGAGGATCCGCGCTGGACCTACACGGTCGCCGAGCCGATGGTCTTCCAGGCGGGCTTCCGGCGCGAGATCGAGAACTACCTCGACATGACCCATTTCGCGTTCGCCCACTCCTCGTCGCTCGGCGTCGCGGCCGACGCGATCGTGCCGAACATGAAGATCAGCGAATTCGCCGACGGCTTCCAGATGGACGCGCCCTTCCCGGCGCTCGCGTCGCCGGAGGTGCAGCCGGGCAAGCTCCAGCAGGCCCACCAGCGGCGCCAGCGCTGCTTCCTGCCGAACTTCACGACCATCCGACAGTCCTTCGCCGACGGCGACGAGCGCGTCCTGGTCCACATCCCGAGCCCCAATGACCCCGAGCGCTGCACGGTCTTCTGGTCGCTGGCCATCTCGCCCGGCTTCCGCGGCCCGGCCCCGTCCGAGCAGATGGAGTTCGCCGTCCGCGTCCTGAACGAGGACCGCACGATGTGCGAGAACCAGGTGCCCCGCGAAGTCCCCATCAACCCGTCGAAGGGCGGCTGGGGCGTCCTGGTGACGCCCGGCGACACCCTCGCCAACACCTTCCAGCGGACGTTCCGGAAGTTCCTTCTCCGCAGCCTGGGAGAGATCTGACGCGTAGTAGAGACGGGATTACCTGAAGGAGCCACGGATGAGACTCTTCCTCGCGATCCTCCTGGCGATCGCCGTCCCGCAGGAGGACGCCCTCAAGACGCTGGCGATCGGCGATGCCGCCCCCGACTTCAGCCTGCCGGGCGTCGACGGCAAGACCTACTCGCTCGCGGATTTTGCGGGCTCGAAGGTCCTCGTCGTCGCCTTCACGAGCAACCACTGCCCCACCGCCCAGGCCTACGAGGAGCGCCTGAAGAAGATCGTCGGCGACTACAAGCCCAAGGGGGTCGCGCTCGTGGCGATCCAGCCCAACAGCACGCGCGGGCTCCGGCTCGACGAGCTGGGCTACAGCGAGCTGGGCGATTCGTTCGCCGACATGAAGGTCCGCGCCCGGGAGAAGGAGTTCAACTTCCCGTACGTCGACGACGGCGAGACTCAGAAGACCGCGCGCGCCTACGGTTGCAAGGCGACGCCCCACGTCTTCGCGTTCGACGCCGAGCGCAGGCTGCGTTACGCCGGGCGCATCGACGACAGCGAGCGCCCCGAGTACGTCAAGGTCAGCGACCTCCGCAACGCGCTCGACGCGATGCTGGCCGGCGAGGAGGTGAAGGTCAAGACGACGCCCGCGTTCGGCTGCTCGACCAAGTGGGCGTCCAAGGAAGAGTCCGTGAAGAAGTTCATGGAGAAACTCGCCAACGAGCCCGTCTCGGTCACGGCCGTGGACGAGGCAGGCCTCGCGGCGCTCGCGAAGAACGACTCCGGCAAGCTGCGCCTCGTGAACTTCTGGTCCACCACCTGCGGGCCCTGCCTCGAGGAGATGCCCGACCTCGTCGAGATCAACCGCATGTACCGCCACCGCGCCTTCGAGATGGTGACCGTCGCGGTGAACTACCCGGACGAGAAGGCGGACGTCGAGAAGCTCCTCAAGAAGTACCAGTGCTCGACGCGGAACCTGATCCTCGGCGGGACGGACAAGTACAAGCACCTGGCCGCCTTCGACAAGGACTGGGACGCGGCCATCCCCTACACGGTGCTGTTCGGCGCGGACGGCAAGGTGCTCTACAAGGCCAACGGCAAGATCAACCCGCTGGAGCTGAAGCGCGCCGTCGTGAACGCGCTGGGGCGTTTCATCGACAAGAAGAAGTAGCCCGCCGCTAGTTGTCCTGGGGACTGGCGGCGCCGGCCTCGGGTGCCCTCGCGATGCGGACGCCGGCCGGCCGCAGCACCCGGTCGCCGATCATCCAGCCCCGCCGGACCTGGTCCACGATGGTTCCCGGCGGCTTGTCCGCGGTCTCGACGCTCCCGACCGCCTCGTGGAGGGCGGGATCAAACATCTTCCCGACCGTGGGAATCGGGGTGATGTGGTGGAGGGCCAGCGCGCGAAGGAACTCGCGCTCCACGAGCCGGATGCTTTCCATCGCCGAGGGGTCCTCAAAGCGTGCCCACGTGAAGCTGTCCAGGGCGGGCAGGAAGTCGAGGATGAAGTCCTCGAGGCCCTCCTGGCTCCACTCGGCCTTCTCGCGCCGCACCCGGTCCTGGTAGTTGATGAAGTCGGCCTTCGTCCGCCGGGCGAGGTCGAGGTACTCGGTCGCCTTCGCCGCTTTCTCCCGGAGCTCGCGGATGTCCGACGGTTCGGCCGGAGCGGATCCCGAAGCGCCTGGGTCCTGTTCCATGGGGGCTCCTCGACGGCGTGCAGGCCTCTATGCAAAGGGATCCCGCGGCCGCGACGGATGTTATGAAGGCCGGCGCCCGCAAGTAATGCTGGACGAATTATTCGCACGAGCTTGAATGACGGGGTCCGTACGCGCGTTCGTAGGAGAACGTCCGGATAGGGAGGATCGATGGACACCCCCAACGCTCCGCGCATCCGTCTCTGGCCCGCCGCGACGATCGCCGCCGTGTACTGGGGCTTCCAGCTCGTCGTCGCCCAGTCCGACGTGCCGATGTACACCCGCTTCATGTCGAAGTCGATGGGCGGCCTCGCGTTCCTGCTGCTGTTTCTGATTCTCTGGCTCAGCAACGGCACGCTGAGCTGGAAGGTCCGCCTCGGCGGACTCGGCGCCTTCCTGCTCGGCACCGTGGGCGCCATCCTCCTCGCCCACCGCTCGTTCGATCCCATCAGCTTTCTCATGATGGCCGTCCCTTACGTGCTCACGGCGTGGACGCTCTGGCTCTTCGCCGCGCGCCGGCTGGGCGCCCGGGCGCTCCCGCTGGCCGCCACCCTGCTCCTGGCCAACGGAGCCTTCGACCTCGTCCGCTGGGACGGATTGGACGGAAGACTCGTGTCCAGCGCCAGCTGGCGCTGGTCCGTCACGTCCGAAGAGGCCTTCCTGGCCGGCCGCCGCAGCCCCGCGGCGTCGGAGCGCGCGTCCAAGCCCTGGACGCTCCGCGCGGGCGACTGGCCGGAGTTCCGCGGCCCGCAGCGCGACGGTGTCGTGCGGGGCGTCCGCATCCAGACGAACTGGCGCGAGGCGCCGCCGGAGAAGGTCTGGAGGCAGGCGGTGGGCCCCGCCTGGTCGAGCGTCATCGTCGTGGACGGTTTCCTCGTCACTCAAGAGCAGCGCGCCGAGTCCGAGTCGGTCGTCTGCTACGAGGCCGAGACCGGGAAGGAAGTCTGGGTTCACAGCGAGGCCACTCGCTTCAGCGAAGGCATCGCCGGGACCGGCCCGCGAGCGACGCCGACCTTTCACAACGGAAGGATCTACGCCTACGGGGGGAACGGGATCCTGGTCTGCCTGGACGCCACGAGCGGCAAGGCGCTCTGGTCGATCCGCGCGCGCGACGAGAGCATCCCACCGCCCATGTGGGGGTACTCGACCTCTCCCCTGATCGCGGACGGCAAGGTGATCGTCTTCGTCGGCGGCGCCAAGGGCACGGCGGCCTTCGACGCCGCCAGCGGCGCCCCGGCGTGGTCCCGCGACGGCGGAAGCGACACCTACAGCTCGGCCCAGCTGATGACGCTCCGAGGGAAGCCTCAGATCATCATGCAGGACAACAAGCGGATGGCCGGGCTGGCCACGGCCGACGGTGCCGTCCTCTGGGAGCGGGCAAACCCGACCCCTTCGGCCGTCCCGATGCTCCAGCCTCACCCCACCGATGAAGGCGCCCTGCTGGCGTCCACGGCCCAGGACCTCTTTCTTCTCGAGGTCCGGGAGGAGGGAGGCAAGTGGTCGGCCTCGGACAAGTGGCTCTCGACCCGCTTCCGCCCCTCGTTCGACGACTTCGTCGTTCACGACGGCCACGTCTACGGCCTCGACGACGGGATCCTGAGCTGCGTCAAGGTCGCGAGCGGCGAGCGCGTCTGGAAGAAGGGCCGCTACGGCTCCGGTCAGGTGCTGCTCCTGGCCGACCAGGGCCTCCTGATCGTGCTCTCCGAGAAGGGTGAGCTCGCAGTCGTGGAGGCGCGCCCCCAGGAGCCGGCGGACCCGTTCCGCTTCCAGGCGCTCGCGAAGAAGACCTGGAATCACCCGGTGATCGTGGGGGACCGGATCTTCGTCCGCAACGCCGAAGAGATGGCCTGCTACCGCCTGCGCGTCCCGTAAGTCATTGCACGCCGCAGCCCAGCTGCAGCGTCGAGAGGGTTTTCTCGACCTCGGCGGCGACGTCCTGCGCCTCGTCGACGCCGACCGCACGGAACGAGACCGTCGCGCCTGGACGCGCCTGAGCCAGGTCCGGCAGATCGGCCGAGACCACGGTGGCGATCGTCGCGTAACCGCCGGTGGTCTGACGATCCGCCATCAGGATGATCGGCTGTCCGTCCGCCGGAACCTGGACCGTGCCGGTCACGACTCCCTCCGAGAGGACATCGGCCGTCCCCCGGTGGCGCAGCGCGGGACCGGCGAGGCGGTAGCCCATGCGGTTCGACTGGGGCGTCACGGTGAAGGGCGAGGACAGGAAGGCCGCCCGCGATTCGTCGCCGAAGCGGTCGTCGTGGGGCCCGAGCACCACCCGGACCGTGATGGCCTCCGGATAGTCGGGGATCGCACCCGCGAGGATGCCGCGGCCGTCCCGGGTCGCGGGGCGAGGGGCGCCCGCCCGGAGGAGGTCCCCTTTCGCCACAGCCCGGCCCAGCCCCGCGCGCAGACAGGTGGACTTCGACCCGAGCAGGCGTTCCGCGTCCACGCCTCCGGCCAGGGCGAGGTACGCCCAGGCCCCGCGGACGGCCCCCTTGAAGAACAGCTCGTCGCCCTTGCGGACTCGAAAGCTCTTCCAGCGGGGGACGTCCGCCCCGAGGTCCGCCCCGCAGACCGCGACGACGCGGTCGTCGAGGCAGCGTAGCCGCTGTCCCCCCAGGCCGAGCTCGACCACGGCCTCGCCCCGGGGATTTCCGACCAGGAGATTCGCCACCTGCAGCGCGAAGCCGTCCATGGCGCCGGCACAGCCGACGCCGTGCCGCTGCCACCCGGTCCGACCGAGATCCTGGACGGTCGTGAGGACGCCCGGCTGCAGGACCTCGAAGACCTCGGTCATGGCGCCGCGAGGCTCCGGAGCTCCACGCCCTCGCGGCCCAGGGCGGCCCGCAGCGCGCGGACGAGATCCGGCGCGCCCGCCGTATCGCCGTGGACGCAGAGCGTGTCGGCCCGGATCGACAGCTCGCTGCCGTCAATCGCGGCGACCTTCCCCTCCCTCACGAGGCGGACCGCCCGACGCGCGACGTCCCCGGCGTCGTGGATGAGGGCGCCGGGCTGCCCGCGGGGGACCAGGCTCCCGTCCGCCTGGTACGCGCGGTCGGCGAAGGCCTCCTCGGCGGCGCGGAGCCCCAGGCGCCGCGCGGCCCGGACCATCTCGCTGCCGGCGAGCCCGACGAAGATCAGGCCGGGGTCCGCCGTCCGGACGGCCGTCGCGAGCGCTTCGGCGAGCGCGGCGTCGCGGGCCGCCATGTTATAAAGGGCGCCGTGGGGCTTCACGTGGACCAGGCGCACGCCCTGCGCGGACGCCAGCGCCTGCAGCGCGCCGATCTGGTAGAGGGTCAGGTCGTAGGCCTCCTGCGGTTCCACCTTCACGGTGCGGCGTCCGAAGCCTTCGGGGTCCCGCAGGCCGGGATGCGCGCCGGGGCTCACGTGATTCTTCAGCGCGAGCTCCAGCGTCCGGCGCATGAGCCCCGGGTCCCCCGCGTGGAATCCGCAGGCGATGTTGGCCGACGTGATGCCGCCCAGCAGCTCCTCGTCGCAGGCGCCGCCTTCGCCCAGGTCGCAGTTCAGGTCCACTCGCAGGGTCATGGCCAGGTCCCCTTCCGGACGCTCGCGCTGATTTCGGCGTACTCCGCCTCGCCCACCGGCCGGAAGCGGACGCGGTCGCCGGCCTGAAGCAGGGAGGGCCGCTCCCCCGCCGGGTCGTAGAGCGGGACGGGCGTGTGGCCGATCAGCCGCCAGCCGCCCGGGCTGTCCACGGAGTAGACGCCCGTCTGTTCGCCGCCGATCCCGACGGACCCTTTCGGCACGGAACGCCGCGGCTTCTCCAGCCGGGGCGTGGCCAGGCGCTCCGGGAGCCCTCCCAGGTAGGGGAAGCCCGGGGCGAAGCCGATCATGTAGACGAGGTATTCCGGCCGGCTGTGGAGTTCGATCACCTCGTCCACGCGGAGCTGATGCTGCTCCGCGACGAAGGCCAGGTCGGGGCCCCGCTCTCCGCCGTAGAGCACGGGCAGGGTCACCAGGCGCCCGTCGGGAACGGGAACGTTTTCCCCGGCCGTGAGCGCGGCTTCGACCCAGCGGCAGAGCTCGGGGTAGCGGACGACCTGCGGGCGGTAGTGGACGGTGACGGCGGTGTAGCCTGGGACGCATTCGACGACGCCGGGGAGCGCCGCGCGTTCGAGGGCGGTGCAGACGGCCCGCACGCGGCGCTGGACAGCGGGATCGATGGCGTCGCCCAGCTGGAGGCGCAGCGCCGTGTCGCCCAGGGGTCGGATCGGCGGCTCTGCCATGCCCTTATATGTGAAGGATCCGGGGCGGGAATGTCAAACGCGCCCCGCGATTCAAATTAGAAGCATCTTTCGCCCCATTTCCATTGTTTATGGGCTACACTTAGGACGGCCGGGGAACCGATATCTACAGGGAATGTGGGGTATGGTCGACACCCGTCCGGAGCCCGCGCCGAAGGATAAGCGGGAGCACCCTCGCTTCAAGGTCGAAGGCGCCACCACCAGCGTCGGCAAGCCCGGCTTCCTCGCCAGCCTCGGCATCGGCCCCATCCGCCACTCCGTCGTCAACCTCTCCCAGGGCGGCGCCATGGTCCGGGTCGGCAAAAGCCTCCCGATCGGCAGCCGTCATGAGCTCCAGATTGAAATCCCCAGGTCCAACGAAGTCATCGAGACGGTCGGCGAGATCCGCTGGTGCGCCCAGAGCGCCCGGAAGGACTCCGACTTCTACGTCGGCTTCCGCTTCGTCGACCTCACTCCCGCCGAGCAGAGCAAGCTCAACGGCATGACCGAGCGCCTCGGGTCCGGCAAGGACGCCCCCCGCAAGGACCCCTCCTCGGTCCAGCTCAAGCCCCCCGGCGACTGAGCTCCGTCAGCGCTCCCCGGCGACCCAGCGGAGTCCCCCCAGGAGATGCCGCCGGCCAAATCCCGTCGACAGGGATCGGGTGTCGTGCCCGAGGGCGGTATAGAAGAAGCGCCCCCCTTCGAGCTCCCGGCACCAGGCCGCCGGGTGATCCTTCCCCATCGGCTTCCCCCCGTGGCCCTGGAACTTCTCCCGCACGGGCTCGTAGCTCGACTCGTCCAGCCTCATGAGGACCGACACGCCCGGCAGGCCGCTCACGCTCCGGTCGTAGCAGAGCCATTCCTCCTCGAACCACAGGTCGGCCCCCTGGCCCTCGAGCGCGGGATGCTCCCGCGCCGCGGGATCGAAGGTCAGCCGCGCCCGCGCGCGCAGCGAATCGCTGTTGAAGTCGCAGCCGACCAGGCCCGCCCACCAGTCCCAGGTCTGGTGATGGACCGCGGCGGCGTGGAGGGCGACGATGCCGTGCCCCTTCCGGAACCACTCGACGAGGGCGCCCTTCTGCGCCTCGCTAAGCGCGTTTCCGAGGTCGGTGGTGCTGACGAACACGACCACGTCATAGCGCGCCAGATCGTCGGCGTTGAAGATCTCGGGATGCTCGGTCGTGTCCACGTTGAAGCCGTTATCCCAGCCGAAGTGCTGGAACCAGTGCCCCAGCGAATCGAGCGACGCGTGGCGATACCAGGCCGGCCGGAGGAAGACCAGGACGTCGTTGAGACGCCGGCGGGGCGACGACTCCAGCGGCTGCGGCCCGGCCGCGGAACAGGACGCCAGGGCCAGGAGGAATGCCGACGCACCGAGAATCCCGATGTCGTGCCTCATGTCTGCTCTCCGCTCGACCGTTTCAAGGTCTCGATGACTATCCGTGCCCGCTCCGCCGCGCGCCGGAGGTGCTTGGACATCCGGCCGCGCGCCGCCGCGCCGTTCGAGCGCCGAAGGGATTCCAGGATCCCGAGGTGCTCCTCGGCGGAGCGCGTCATGGCCTCGAGCTCGTCCGCCGCGACGTCCGGACGGTACGAGAGCAGCTCCGAGACCGACTGGAGCCGCGCGATCTCCTTGCGGAGGTGCTCGTTGTCGGCCGCGGACGCGATCGTCTGGTGGAAGGCGGCGTCCGCACCGAGCAGGCGCTCGCGGCTCGCCGGCGTCCACTTCCCCGTCTTCCGATACTCCGCGAGCGCGGAGCGGATCTCGCCGCAGAGATCGTCGAGATGGCCGAGCTGGGCCCCGGTCATCGTGCCGGCGGCCTTCTCGACCGCGTAGCACTCGAGGACCTCGCGCATCTCGTAGATTTCGCGCAGGTCCTTGGGGGAGGCGGAGCGGACGTAGCTCCCGAAGCCGGGGACGCGTTCGACCAGCCCCTCACCGGCCAGCTGGTCGATGGCTTCCCGGAGAGGGATGCGGCTGATGCCGAGCTTTTCGGCGAGCGGGACCTCCAGGAGCCGGTCGCCCGGCCGCATCGCGCGGCTGAGCAGGTGTCCCCGGAGTTGCCGGTAGGCCTGTTCCTTCTTCGTCATGGGCGCTCCTGTATACAGGACATACGTTGTATACACTACTCCCCTCCGATCGTTTCAGGAAAGCAAGCCATCACAGCGGAACCGCTCATGGTTCTATCCAGTGTGGAACCAGCCTAGGGGAGCCGGGCAGGCGGAATCCCATCTCTAGCGCAAGGGAGGTGGACCGTGATTCGACGCATCTCCCCGTGGGAACGGATCGGGTTGGGCATCGAACAGATGATCCGGCCGACAGCGTCAGCGCCGATCCCCGGAAGCCGGCCCTGGATCCCGGAGCTCCGCGTCTTCGACCGGCGGCGCGACGTTCTCCTGCGCCTCGTCAGCCCCGAGATCGATCCCCGCAGGATTCGGATCCAGCTGTCGGGCCGGACGCTGACGCTCTCCGCGGCCGAGGAGCGCCACGGCTACCGCGCGTTCCGCCGCAGCATCGTCCTCCCCGATTCTATCGACGAACAGCGCATCTCGGCGCGAACCGGCCACCACATCCTGAGCATCCGGATCCGGAAACGCCGGCCCGTCCGGACGAGCGCACCTTAAGGAAAGGAGGCCGAGATGCAGCCGAAGCGACCCGCGACGCCGAACCCCGGCATCCCCCTGCGCGACCCCCGCGACCGGTCGATGTTCGGGCCCCTTCCCCCGGATGCGCCTCCGCTTCCGCCCGAACCGAAGCCGCCCCGAAGGTCCCGCCGGGATTCCTCTCCCGATCTGACGACCCGGAGCAGCCCTGCGGCCGCCCCAGTACCTCGGAGGGACGTATGAACGTTCACCCCGGCCTTCTGCAGCGCCTGATCGTCCCCCTGGACGGCTCCTCCGCCGCCGAGACGATCCTCTCCGAAGCCCGGCGCTTCCTCCATCGCAGCGATTCGGAGCTCGTGCTCGTCCGCGCGGAATTCCCGGTGGTAACCGACATGGTCCCGGGAATCGTGGCCGCGGACGTCGGCGAGGCCCGCGCGTATCTCGAGCGGGTGGCCGGCACGCTCGAGGAACAGGGCGCGCGCGTGCAGGTCGTCGCGGAAAGCGGTCCCGCCGTGGAGGTAATCCTTCGGACGGTGGCCGAGCGAAAGGGCACCCTGATCGCCATGTCGACGCACGGCAGGACGGGCGCCGCGCGCGCCGTGATGGGCAGCGTCGCGGAACAGGTCCTCCGTCGCAGTCCCGTTCCGGTGCTCACCGTGCGGACGCTGCGCGCGGCGGCCGCCGTGCCCCCGGACGAGCGCCAGCCGCTGCGGAACGTCCTCCTTCCGCTCGACCGGAGCGAGCGCTCGCTCCAGGCCCTGGCCCCGGCGGCCGACCTCTGCCGCCTCTTCGGGGCCAGGCTGCTGCTGCTTCACGTCCTCGAGCGCGACGAGGACCAGGTGACCGCGGACGCCTGGTTCCGGGCGGTCGAAACGAGGGCCGGGTCGCAGGGAGTCGCGGTCACGACGCTGATCGAGACCGGCAGCGTGGCCGACGAGATCCTCGACGTCGCGCGCTTCCATGACGCCGACCTCATCGCCATGGCAACCCACGGACGCCGCGGCCTCGGGCGCCTGGCCATGGGAAGCGTCACCGAGGAAGTGCTGCGGAAGTCGTTCGTCCCGCTGCTGGCGGTGCGCAGCGTGTCCTCGACGGCCCTCGAGGGACGCGAGGGCGTGGCCTGAGGCCTACCAGCGCGGCTCGCCGATCCAGCGCGGTTGGTTCAGGAACTCCGCCGTCTCGCGATCCGGCAGGAACGGCTGCACCTTCCGAGGCCGGAAATCCAGCAGGCCGGACGGTTTGCGGACGAGATCGCGGACCGGTCCGATGAGGTCCCCGCCGGGCTGCACGCCCGGGGTCCCGTACCAGAGATCCGTCGATCGCTCCTCCGTCGGCGTCCTCATGAAATCCCGAGGCGCCCTCGCGGGCTTCTCCTGGTGATTGCGCGCCGGAGGCGCCGGTTCTTCCTGAGCCGCCAGCGGGGCGGCAAGCACGATCGCGAAGGCCAGAAGAATGGATCGCATGCGGACCTCCTCCCTGCTCGAAAGACCAACGCGGGGACGAGTCGGGGAACAGCGGGAGCAATCTATATACGACTTCTTGAACGGGGGGTTGCCGGGGGCCCGGAAAGCAAAAAGGGGAGGGAGCCGCCCCGGCGACTCCCTCCCCGAACAGCGATGCCCGTGAGGGCGCTATTACTTCTTGTCCTTCTCGTGGACGATCTCTTCGAGCTTCTTCTTCTGGTCGCCGGTGCAGACGTCCTTGATCTTCCCGACGATCTCATGCCGGACCTCGGCCTTCTTCTTGGGGTCGCCCTTCTCCTCGACCTCTTTGGCCTTGTCCTTGTACTCGTCGTAGATCGTCTCGACCTTCTTGGTCTGCTCCTCCGTCAGCGTCAGCTTCTCCTTCAGCGTCTCGACCGACGGCAGCCCCAGCGGGCCGGGCGCCTTCGTGTCGGCAAACGCCACGCCACCCAGGAACGCGACCGCCACGGCAACAGCCACACCCAACAGCGTCATGCGGTTCATCACAGCTTCCTCCTATCAAATAACTGTGAACCCTTGCGAAGTGGTTTGCTCGCGAGCGCTCCCCATTTTCGCGCCCATATGTACGACCTGCCCATGCGCCGGTTTCGGAATATTTTCTGCCGGAACCTAAGGCAGGCCGAAGCGCGCGAAGACGGCCGTCGCGTCGTCCCGCGTCCCCCGGCCCGCGGCGCCTTCCACGAGCATGTGGCAGACCGCGTGCGCGGAGACCGGCCTCGAGACGATTTCCGCCAGCTCGGTCCCGTCCAGTGGATGGATCAGCCCGTCCGTCGCGAGGAGCAGACCGTCCCCCGGCTCGAGGCCGAACGAGAGCGCCTGCGGCTCGGGCATCCGCGTGTCGCCGCCGAGGTGATTCCAGAGGATGTGGCGGTAGCGGGAGGTCCTCGCCTCCTCCGGAGACAATTCCCCGCGGGCGACCAGGAGATCGGCGACCGTGTGGTCGCACGTGAGAAGCTCCAGCGTCCCCCGCCGCACCCGGTAGGCGCGCGAGTCGCCGGAATGGATGACGTACGCCCTCGGCCAGAGCACCAGGGCCGCCGTCAGGGTCGTGCCCATCCCGCTTCGCCGCAGGTCCTCCCGCGCGTCCTCCAGAATGTCCAGGTGGGCGCGAATCAGGGCGAGGCGGAGCGCCTCGTCGGGCCCGCTTTCGATCCTGCGCCGCGAGAGGCTTCCGAGCGAGTCGAGCATGGACTGGGTGGCGAGGCGGCTGGCCCGCTGGCCGGCCGCCTCTCCGCCCATGCCGTCGGCGACCGCGAGGAAGAGGGGAGCGTCCGGACGCCCGCGAGTGGCGGCGAGGCTGGCGGAGGCGAAGTAGTCCTCGTTGACGGGACGGGCCGAGCCCTTCCGGCTCCAGGCGCCCGCGTCGACGGCGACGGGGTCGACGTCCGGCGGGAAGAGATCCTCGGCGATCCACGGACGGGTCGAGTACAGCCGCGTCGGCATTGCGCCACCTCCTAGATCACAAGTGATCTAAGACGTTCCGGCGCGAGGATCACGGGAACGGCGCCAGGGCCCGGAAAGTTTTCCAGGATCCGCTCCCGCAGGAATGGCTAGACGGCGAGGATCTCCCGCGTGCTGCGCATCTTGAGCAGGCGGTCGACGTTGCGGAGGAGCTGGGGGGCGAACGCGGCGGCGGCGCCCGTGCTGTTCAGGGATTCGGGCAGGAAGATGATCTCGCTCTCCGACCACTTGCGGGTCAGCTGGGACAGGATCTCCAGCCCCTCGCGGTCCAGGAGGGAGCGGTCCACCAGAATCAGGTCCGGGTGGACGTCGGAGCGGCCCGACATGAGGTCCGTGCACGAATAGTCCGTCGCCACGACGTAGCCCTGCGCTTCGAGCATTGAGCGGAGCGCGATCCGGATCCGCGAATCGGGATGAACGACAGTGACGGCCTTCGGCGTCCTCATACCCCTATTTCTCCCCTTGCTGACCACCGGGACCACAGGCGCATAAGAGATGCGATGGAGAAAAATTTGTTACGCCGATTCGCGCGCGAATTTTTGGAAAGGCGACGCTAAGATCGTGCCGTGCACCACCTGGAACTGATCCTCGTCCTGCTCGCGGCGGCTGCGGCCCTGGAACTGCTCGCCCACCGGATCGGGGTCCCCCGCCCCGCGCTGCTCGTGCTGGGCGGGCTGGCGATCGCGCTCACGCCGGGGGTCCCCCGCGTCGAGCTGGACCCCGAGGCGGTCTTCCTGATCTTCATCCCGCCGCTCCTCTACCGCGCCGCGATCCTCACCTCGTGGCGCGACTTCCGGCGACAGCTCCGGCCCATCCTGACGCTCGCCATCGGGCTCCTGCTGGCGACGGTCGTTGCGGTCGCCGTCGTCGCCCGCGCCCTCTCGGACGAGTTCACCTGGGCGACCGCGTTCGTCCTGGGGGCCATCGTCTCGCCCCCCGACGCGGTCGCGGCCATCGCGGTGATGCGCCGCCTGGGCGTCCCGAGCTCGCTCGTCTCGCTCCTCGAAGGCGAGGGCCTCGTGAACGACGCCACCGCCATCGTGGCGTACCGGACCGCCATGGCCGCCGTGGTGGCGGGGAGCTTCTCCCTTCCGCAGGCGAGCCTGCGCTTCCTCCTGGCGGCGGCGGGCGGGGTCGCCATCGGATTCGCCGCGGCGCTCCTGGTCATCGCGCTGCGCCGGGCCGTGGGACGCGCCCCGCTCGTGGAGAACACGATCTCCCTGCTGACCCCCTTCCTCGCCTTCATCCCGGCCGACCGGATCGGCGTCTCGGGCGTCCTGGCGGTGGTGACGACCGGCCTCTACCTGGGGCGCGTCGGCCCGCGGCTCGTCTCGGCGGAGACGCGCCTGCAGGCCGGAGCCATGTGGGACATGATCGTGTTCGTCCTGGAGGGACTCGTCTTCGTCCTGATCGGCCTCTACCTCCCGACGAGTCTCGGCGCGCTGCGGGACCACTCCCTCCAGTCGCTCCTGCTCTATGCCGCCGCCATCAGCGGCGTCGTGGTGTTCGTCCGGCTCGCGGGCATCTTCCCCGCCGCCTACGGATTGCGCTTCATCGCGCGCGCGTTCGGCGCGCCCTGGCCCTACCCCGCGTGGCGCGAGGTCGCCTTCACCGGCTGGGCGGGCATGCGCGGGGGCGACTCGCTGGTGATCGCGCTCGCCCTGCCCCTCACGACCGCGGCCGGCGCGCCCTTCCCCGCGAGGGACCTGATCATCTTCCTCACGTTCGCGGTGATCCTCGTGACCCTGGTGCTCCAGGGCTTCACCTTCGCGGCCTCGATCCGCCTCCTGGGCCTCCGGGCCGACGGCCGCCGGGAGGAGGAGGAGGCCCACGCCCGGCGGGTCGCGGCCGAAGCAGGCCTGGCCCGGCTGGAGGAACTCGCCCGAGAGCCCGGCGCCTCGCAGGAGCACGTCGGCCTGCTCCGCGACGAGCACGCGCGCCGCCTCCATCACCTCTCGGTCCCGGACGAGGGGGTGCTCTTTCCGTCCAAGCGGGCGTACTTCGCCGTCTTCCGGAGACTGCGGGGCGAGATGCTCGACGCGGAGCGCCGGGCGGTGATCCGGCTGCGGGACGAGGGGGTCATCGGCGACGCGGTCCTGCACGCCCTCCAGCTCGACTTCGACCTGGAGGCCTCCGTCCTGGAGCACGATGCGCGCCACGACCCGCGGGGGGCGGGCCCGAGCCCGGAGGCCTGAGCTCAGGGCAGCTTCTTGTCCGGGTCCGCCTTCGGAACGAGCTTCTGCCCGACGCCGCGGCAATCCGTGCAGGGCCAGCGCACGTTCTTGAAGGCCAGCCCCCGCCCGGCGCAGGCGCGGCACGGAGTCGCGTCGCAGATCTCCTTGAGCTGGGGCGCTTCCCGAGGGCCGTCGCACTTCGGGCATTTCAGCGTGCCGTTCTCGCACGCCTCGCAGGCGCTTCCCTCGCCGTCGTCGGACGCAACCCGACCGCGGCCGTGGCAGCGAACGCAGCGAAGCTTCCCCTTCCCGTCGCAGCTCCGGCAGGGCATCACCGCGCTGATGGAGCGGGCGAGCGCGCCGACGTGGTCCTGGAAGACCTTGTCCGTCGTCCGGATTTCGTTGAGGGCCGCGACGGCCTTGTCGAAGCCTCCCTTGCGGGCCACGGCCCAGCGCAGGAGCCCCCACGAGCGGACGAAGCCGACGGACGGAGAATTGAGCCGGGAGCCTTGCGTGCGATAGGCGACTTCCGCCAGGTCGTAGTCCTCCCAGCCGATCCAGTATTGGAGCTCGCTGACGGCGTGCCCCTCCTCGCTGCCGAGGACGCCCCCGCGGGGCACGAGAGTGGAGAGCGCCGGGGTCTCCGCCGGCTTCGGAGCTTCCTGGGCGTGGAGGGGGGCGAGCAGCACGACCAGCAGGATCACGACGCTGCGCATGGGGCTCTCCTTAAAGGGACCCGCGTCTGCCTGCTTCCTGTAGCCCGAATGCGGGCCCATGGAAGAGTATTTTTATGGGTTCCGCCCCGCACGGAGTTAACTCGTGCAACCCGCGGGGCGCCTTGATATAGTGGGCCCGCCGTCGACCGGAGAGGTGGCAGAGTGGCCGATTGCGGCGGCTTGCTAAGCCGTTAGTCTGGGTTACCGGACTCCAGGGTTCGAATCCCTGCCTCTCCGCTCCTTTTACCCTCGACCTTGCATGCACGAGACCCTCTCCGACGACGCCCTGCTCCAGCTGCTCTCGACCGAGGAGGACCGCCTCCCCCGCGGCGCCGTCGACGAGATCGTGCGGCGCGCCGCGCGGCTGACGCCCGCCCTCGCCCGCATGGCGGACGACCGCGCGCTCTGGGAGCGCCCCGACCCCGCCGCCTACGCGCCGGCCCACGCGACCTTCATCCTCGCCGCGCTTCACCCGCCCGACAGCTTCGAGATTCTCCTCCGCGCGGTCCGCATCGCCGTCGAGCTCGAAGACTACTTCGCGATCGACTACGGCGACATGGTCCTCGCCAGCGGCGGCCCGGACGCCTTCCCGATCCTGAGGTCGGTGGCCGAGTCGTCCAAGGAGCCGTACGAACTGCGCCTCTCGGCGATCGAGGCCATCGCCCGCATCGGACTGCTGCACCCGGACGCCCGCGCGCTCGCGCGCGAGTTCCTTTTGAAGACCGCGCGGAATCGCCGCGAGGACGCCGACCTGCGCAACGCCGCGGCCAACGCGTTCCTCGAATACGCGACGCCCGAGGACGGCGACGCGCTCCGCGAGATTGAAGACGACGAGCTTATCGACGACGGAGCCGTGCAGGGGGCCCTTGAGGGACCCGGCGACCCCTACTACGGAAGGCCTCTCGAGCTCCTCGACCTTTATGATCCGGACGTCGTCGAGCAACGGCGCAAGTTCCGCGAGGAGCTGGAGGGAGGCAGCGAGACCGATCTCGAGCTTCCCGACAAGGCATCGCTCCAGGCGCTCTCGGGCCTCGACGAGCCCGAAGGCCCGCCCCCGCCGCTGACCAACGCCTCGTCCAAAGTCGGCCGCAACGACCCCTGCCCCTGCGGCAGCGGGAGCAAATACAAGAAGTGCTGCGGCCGCTGACCCCGTTTCATTTTTTTTAGATCCCCCGCCGTCCCGAAGCTGTACCTTTTACGGGCGCTTGACTTCGCCAGCTATTTCGATCACACTTGCGGCGCGAACCTGGCTGAGATATGGCGGACCTCAATCCTGAAGTCTTCGAAGATCTGCAGGTCGCGGAGAGAAGCCGACCCCTGTTCGAGGCGGCGGGACTGCCGCTCCGGACCTGGGAAGCCTACGCGCTTGCCTTCAACGAGCGCAATCTCCTGCGCCGCGAGATCCACCGTATCAACGAGGGTCGCGGCTCCGGCAGCATCCACCCCGAAGTCCTCGAGCGCCTCCAGGCGCTGCGCAGCGAGCTCGACCCCATGGTCGGCGAGCTCCGCAAATTCCTCCCCCCGGAACCCGCCGATGCCGAAGACCGCGAGCGGCACGAGATGGTGCTGGGCTTCATCGCCGTCTCGCCGACGGCCCGCGACGTCGCCGCCAAGTGGATCGCCAACCCGACCCGCTACCGCGACGAGGCGGTCGCGAAACTCCAGCTGATCGAGCAGGTCGTCGAGAAATACCGCCGCGCCCTGCGCGCCGAGATCGACGCGCAGATGACCGCCCCCGCGACGCCCGACGCGGTGCCGCAGCCGGGGCCCGTCACGCGCATCATGAAGCGTGACAGCGCGCCCGCCGAGCCGCTCCATCCGCCCGGCCGCATCGACGCGAGCGCGTCCAGCGGCGAGGTCGCCCTCGGCTGGTCCGGCGTGCCCGGCGCCGCCCTCTACGCGGTCAAGCGCTCGATGACGCCGGGCGGCCCCTACACGACGATCGCGCGGCCGGCGCAGAACTTCTACGCCGACACGGACCGGCAGAACGGCACGACGTACTACTACATCGTCGCCCCGCTCGACGCCGGCGGCGCCGAGGGCCCCGCGTCGGTGGAAGTCCAGGCGACCCCCATGGCGCCGCCGCTCGCGCCCGGCAACCTGGCTGCGACGCCGGGCAACCACCGCGTGTCGCTCACCTGGGGCCCCTCCGCGGGTGCGGCCCGCTACAAGCTGATGCGCGCGATGACGCCGTCGGGCCCCTCCGCCCCCATCGTCACCTGCGCCGAGACGACGTACATCGACACGACCGTCGCGAACGGCACGACCTACTTCTATACCGTCGCGGCCCAGAACGGCGCGGGAGAGAGCCCGCCCTCCCCGCAGGCCCAGGCGATGCCCGTGGCGCCGCCGCCCCCGCCGGTGCGGCTCGTCGCCGCCCCGGGCAACGGCCGGGTGCTGCTCACCTGGCCCTCCGTGCACGGCGCGAGCAGCTACACCGTGCGCCGCTCCACCGACGCGGCCGGCCCCTTCGCCGTGCTCGCCGGCCCCTCCGTCCCCTCCTGCATCGACACCGGCGTCAGCAACGGAACGACGTACTACTACGCGGTCAGCGCCCTCAACGCGGGCGGCGAGAGCAACCCGGGCGCGCCCGTGTCCGCGCTGCCGATGGGCCCCACGGCGCCGCCGTCGGGACTCGCCGCCGCCGCGGGGAACGGCGAGATCCACCTGTCCTGGCTGCCCACGCCGGGCGCGTCGTCCTACGCGGTCCGACGGGCCCCCGCCGCCGGTGGCCCCTGGGGCGTCATCGCCAACCCGGCCGGGCCCGCCTACACCGACACCGGCCTCGACAACGGGTCGACGTACTTCTACGCCGTCACCGCCCAGAACGCCGGCGGCGACAGCGACGCGTCCGCCCCGATCTCGGCGGCCCCGGTCTCGCCGCCGCCCGTCCCCACGGGACTGGCCGCCGTCGCGGGCAACACGCGCGTCTCGCTCGCCTGGACGCCGACGCCCGGCGCGACCAGCTACGTGCTGCGGCGCGGCCCGGACCCCGGCGGCCCGTACGAGGCGATCGCCGCCCCGACGACCAACGGCCACGCCGACCTGCTGCTCTCGAACGACACGACGTACTTCTACACGGTCGCGGCGAGGAACGCGGGCGGCGAGAGCGCCCCCTCGGACGAGGTCGCGGCCACGCCGGTCGGCCCGCCCCCCGCGCCCCTCGACCTGGAGGCCGCGCCGGGCAACACCTGCGTCTCGCTCCGCTGGCGCCCGGCCGCGAACGCCGAGCGCTACCGCGTGATGCGCTCCGGAACGCCCGGCGGTCCCTACGCGGCGATCGGCAACCCCGAGGACCCGTCCTACGTCGACACCGACGTCGCCAACGGCACGGCGTACTACTACGTTGTCCGGGCCACCAACGAGGGCGGCAAGGGCCCCTACTCCTCCGAGGCGACCGCGACGCCCGTCGCGCCGCCCGCCGCCCCGACCGGCCTCCTCGTGACCCCCGGCAACGGCACGATCGCGCTGACCTGGAACGCCGTCCCCGAGGCGACGAGCTACACGGTCCTCCGCGCCCCCGGCGCCGACGGCCCCTTCACGCCGATCGCGTCGCCGGCCGGCACGTCCGCAATCGACGCGCAAGTCACCAACGGGTCGACGTACTTCTACGCTCTCAGCGCGATCAACGCCGGCGGCGAGAGCGCGACCACCGACCCCGTCTCGGCGGTCCCCTTCGCGCCGCCCGGCGCCCCCTCAGGACTCGCCGCCACGGCGGGCAACGCGCAGGTCTCCCTCGCCTGGACCGCGTCCCCCCGCGCCGTGGGCTACACCATCCGCCGCGCGACGAGCGCGTCGGGGCCCTACGACACGGTCGGTCAGGCCGCGATCGCCTCCTTCACCGACACGAGCGTCACCAACGGCACAATTTACTACTACGTCGTGGCCGCGCAGAACCCGGGCGGCGAGAGCGTCTCGTCGACGCCCGTCACGGCCCTGCCGATCGCGCCCCCGCCGACCCCCGCCGGCGTGCAGGCCCTGGCGGGCAGCGACTGCGTGACGCTGGGCTGGTCCGCGTCACCGCGCGCGACGAGCTACTCCATCCGCCGCGGCACGACGCCAGGCGGCCCCTACGCGCCGATCGCGTCCCCCGCGGCCCCGTCGTACGTCGACACCGACGCGCCGAACGGGGGGATGTACTACTACGTCGTCACGGCGCTTAACGCCGGCGGCGAGAGCGCGCCGTCCGAGGAGGTCTCGGGGTCGCCGCTCGCGAGCCCCGGCCCGGTCTTCGCGCTCGAGGCGTCCGCCGGCAACGGCCAGGTTTCGCTCCACTGGCCGGCGGCCGAGAACGCGACGGGCTACGTGGTGAAGCGCTCGCTCGAAGCCGAAGGGACCTTCGCGCCCATCGCGACGGTGCCGGGCTGCGATTACACCGACGCGGGCCTGACCAACGGCACGCCCTACCACTACCGAGTGAACGCGCTCAACCCCGGAGGCGCCGGCAGCGACTCCGGAACCGCCAGCGCGACGCCGGTCGCGCCCCCCGCGCCCCCGTCCGCCCTGACCGCCTCGGCCGGGAACCGCGAAGTGACCCTGACCTGGGCGTCGGCGGCGCGCGCGACGAACTATCTCGTCCGCCGCTCGTCCAATCCCGGCGGGCCCTATACGGTCGTCGCCACCGTTGTGGGCACCAGCCACCAGGACAGCGGCCTCGAGAACGGGCGGACCTGCTACTACGTCGTCACCGCCGCGAACGCCGGCGGCGAAAGCAGCGCGTCCTCGGAAACGCAGGCCACGCCCGTCGAACCCCCGGAGGCGCCGACCGACGTCACGGCGACCGCGGGCAACAACCAGGTGCTGATCGCGTGGTCCGCCGTCCCCGGCGCCACGTACTACCAGGTCCGGCGCGCGACCAACCGGCGCGGGCCCTACGTGACCGCCGCCAATGTCTCGCGGCTCAGCGCCGTCGACAACGGCGTCGAGAACGGCACCACGTACCACTACGTAGTCCACGCGCTCAATGCCGGCGGGCGCAGCGCCCACTCGGTCCGCATCTCGGCGACCCCCGTTCCGCCGCCCCCGCCGCCGGCGCGCGTGACCGCGCTGGCCGGGAACTTCCGCGTGTCCCTCACCTGGGAGCCGGTGAAGACCGCCACCGGGTACAGCATCAAGCGCTCGACCAGCCCCGGCGGGCCCTTCACCACCCTCTCGCGGGTCCAGACGACGTCGTACCTCGACTCGGCGGTGACGAACGGCACGACGTACTACTACATGGTCCGCTCCGCGACCGGCGTCATCAAAGGGCCGCTCTCGCCACAGGTCCAGGCCACGCCGACCGCGCCGCCGCTGGCGCCCTCCGGGCTCTCCGTGACGCCGGGGCATTCGACGATCGCGATCGCCTGGAACGCGTCGGCGGGCGCCTCCGGCTACCACGTGAAGCGCGCGGCGTCGCCGGACGGCCCCTACGACACCGTCGCCAGCCCCGAGACGAACGCGTGGGAGGACATCGGCCTCGCGAACGGCACGACCTACCACTACCGCGTGAGCGCCGAGAACGCCGGCGGCGAAAGCCCCGACTCGCTCGCGGTGTCCGCGTCGCCCGTGGCCCCGCCCGCGGTGCCGACGCGCCTTCAGGCCCAGCCGGCCAGCGGCGAGGTGTCGCTCGCGTGGACGCCGGTCCCCGGCGCGACGAACTACCGGGTGAAGCGGGCGGACTCGCATGAAGGGCCCTACGCCCCGATCGCCGAGCCCGCGGAGCCGAGGTACACCGACACCGGCCTGAACAACCGCACGACCTACTACTACGTCGTCAGCGCCCTCAATCCGCACGGGGAGAGCTTCGACTCCTCGCCCGCGGACGCGACGCCCGTCGACGCGCCGGCGACGCCGCTGGGCCTGACGGCGATGCCGGGCAATTCGAAGATTGACCTGGCGTGGACGCCCGTGCCGGGCGCGGTCCGCTACCGCGTCATGCGCTCGGCGACGCCGGGAGGTCCCTATCAGCTGGTCTCCAGCCCCCGGGACCCGTCGTACTCGGACTACCCGCTCACCAACGGAATTCCGCAGTACTACGTCGTGAGCTCCGTGAACGCCGGCGGCGAGAGCCGCCACGGCACGGAGGTCTCGGCGACGCCGGTCCCGACGGGAGTCGCGGGCCCCAAGCTCCCTCCGCCCCCGCCGGCGCCCGAGGCGGCGCCGAAAGCGGCCGAGGAGAACATCCCGACGCTCGAATCGATCCCCATGCCGTCGGGCAAGAAGACGCAGGGCATCGACCTGGAGCGGCTCCTGGACCTGCGGCGCGTCGAGCAGCTCCGAGCGCTCTTCGAGGAGACGGCGCAGAAGTTCGAGGAGTGGGAGGTGCTCACCCTCATCCACGAGGAAGGCTACGAGACGCGCAAGACGATGGAGCTCCTGCTCCGCTACAAGAACCAGGGCAACGCCGAGGCCTTCACGGCGGGCGCCATCGCGCTCTTCGAGAAGGTGCTCAAGATCCGGGCCCAGTACGGGGCCTTCGTGCGCAAGCTCCGGGGCTGCCTGGAGAACCTGGACGTGCGCACGCCCACGGGGCCCGTGCTGGAGATCGCGCTCGGCTTCATCCTGCAGGCCCCCAAGGGCCGGAGCCGCGCCGAGCAGTGGGTCGCCGAGCCGGAGGTCCACCGCAAGGCCGCGTCCGAGTACATGAAGATGGCCTACACGATCGCCCGGAAATACCAGGACGCGCTCTGATCCGAAGATTGCCTTGCCCCCGGGCGACTGTTAGACTCATCGTTCTGAGCGGGGCAAGCCGTTTGGGAGGTGGGCGATGATTCTCGAGTGCGCAGCCTGCGCCAAGATGTACCGGATCCGCGACGACGCGTCGCCTCAGCCGACCAAGTGCCCCACCTGCAACGGGGACCTTCGCGCCACGGGCGGCGCCCCCAACGCCGCGACCTCCCGCGTCAAGGAACTCGAGACGAAAGTCCAGAGCCTGGAGCGCGAGCTCGCCGAGAGCCGCTCCGGCCGTCCCACGCTGTCCGTCGAGACCTCCCCCGGCTTCTCCGGGTTCTCCGCGCCCGTCGCCGAACTCCGCTCGGCCGCCGAAAAGGGCGACCGGCTCGAGCGCGACCTCCTCGCGCTCCGCTCCGACATGGAGCGCAAGCTGAAGGACAAGGACCGCGAGATCGCGCAGGCCCGCGAGGCGGCCGACCGCGAAAGCGCCGAGCGCCGCAAGCAGGAAGCCCGCGCGTCCGGCCTCGAGGAGACCCACGGGCGCGCCCTCGAGGGCAAGGAGAAGACCATCCAGGCCCTCGACGCATCGATCGCCTCGTACCGCTCCAAGCTGGAGGCCGCCCAGAAGAAGCTCGACGCCGTCGAGATCCAGCGCCTCAACGACCTCAACGCCTTCGACTCCCGCATCCGCCAGAAGGAGGAGTCGGACCGCGTCAGCCTCGACCGGACCACGGAGATGCAGCAGCAGGCCCTGACGGCCCTCCGCGTGGAAATGGAAGTGAAGATCCAGGAGAAGGACCGGCAGATCAGCGAAGGCCGCCAGGCCCTCGACCGGGAGGCCGGCGAGCGCCGCCGCCTCAGCGAGGAGCTCAACCGGCTCCAGGAAAACGTCGCCCGCGAGGTGGCGGAGAAGACCGCCGCCGGCAGCGCCCTCGAGGCCACGCTCGCGTCCTACAAGTCGAAGATCGACACGCTCCAGAAGCGCGTCGACAGCCTCGAAGGCCTCCGCCGCTCGGAGCACGACCAGCTGACCAAGCAGGTGCACGTCAGCCAGGCCATCCGGAGCCGGGTCGACGAGGCCGGCCATCTGGCGACCGACCTGGACCACAGCCTGGACTCCATCGAGGCGTCGATCGCCACGCTGCGCGACCGCTCGCGGCGCCTGAAGGCGTCGCTGGAACTCGGCCCGGCCGAGACGGTGGCGCCGGTCGCCCCGCTGTCGACCAGCTTCGTCCCTCCCGCGGAACCCGAGGCCGAGCCCGTCCGGCCGGCGCTGTCACAGGCCGACTGGGGCACCCCGGTACCCGCGCCCGACGTCGACGCCCCGATCGAAGAGCCCGCGCCCGCTGAGGACGCGGCGCCCGCCGAAGAGCTCCCCGCCGAGGAGCCCATGCCGGAGCCGGTCGAGCTGCCCGCATTCAGCGACGTCACCAAGACGAAGATCAAGCCGGCTCCCGCGCGCGAGCCCGATCCGGATCCCGCGGCCGAGCCCGCGATCCTCGAGAAGCGTCCCGACATCGAGCCGGAGCTGGAGCTCCTCCCGGACGAGACCCAGGGACGCGTGAAGGAGCCGACCGGCGTGCTTCCGATCGTCGACGCCCAGGCGTCGGAGGAGAGCTCGGACATCCCGCTCATCTCGCCGCCCGAGGACGAGAAGCCGGCGCCCCCGCCGCCTCCGACGAAGAAGGACGACACGAAGCGCAAATTCTCCTGGCAGCGCAAATAGCGTCCCCGGGGCGTTCGCGTCGCTTTCCCTTTTTTTTAGCGCTCCCGGCCGAAGCGCCGGTATAATCTCGATTCCACACGAAGGAGACCTCCATGGCGAGCGGCGTCCCGAAAGGCTGGGAAAAAGACTCGGACAAACTCTTCATCCACGAGACCGGCATCCGCATCCAGCGGATGACCTACAAGGGCAAGGACGGCTGGTTCCTCGTGCCGGTCGACCTCGACGCCGCGGTCATCGAGTTCGAGCCCACCAAGGAAGGCTGCGACAAGGCCTTCGAGGCCTTCGCCAAGGGCGCTCTCGTGGTCAAGCCCAAGAAGACGAAGGCCCCGAGCAAGAAAGCCGCCGCCGCCAAGGTCGCTCCCAAGGAAGAAGAGGCCGAGGAGAAGGACGACGATGACGACGATGACGACGACGACAAGGCTGAAGCCGACGAGGGCGACGAGGGCTAAAGCCTCCTCTCCCCCCGTTCACGGAATTTGGGATTGATCTCTCTCCCTTCCCGCGTTACGATAGCGACTGTTGGGTGAGTTTGGTTCGACTGCCGGCGCGACACACGTCCGCTAAATTCCGATCCTGCCCGCCCAGGTGAGCTGTTTCTTTTCTTTTTCGAGGTTGTAGATGACGAACATCTACGTGGGCAATCTGTCGTACGAGGCGACCGAGGATGACATCCGCCAGGCCTTCGAGGCGCATGGCGAGGTTTCGTCCGTGGCGATCATCATGGACAAGATGACCGGCCGGTCCCGGGGATTCGGATTCGTGGAGATGCCGGACAAGAACCAGGCCAACGCCGCGATCCAGGCGCTGAACCTGCAGGAAGTCCGCGGTCGCGCGATCACCGTCAACGAGGCCCGTCCCAAGACTGAGGGCGGACCGCGGGGCGGCGGCGGCGGCCGGGGCGGCTACGGCGGGGGCGGCGGCGGCCGGGGCCGTCGCGACTGGTAGTTCCCGAGAGCAATCCATCGGGGGGCGCTCCGCAAGGGGCGCCCCCTTTTTTCTAAAGCCTCATGAGCCTCCTGGCCGCGTCCTCCCTCGGCAAGCAATACGGCGCTCGCTTCCTCTTCCGCGACGCGGAGTTCACCCTCGCCGAAGGCACGCGCGTCGGCCTCATCGGAGCCAACGGCACCGGCAAGACCTCCCTCTTCCGCATCATCCTCGGCGACGACGACCACGAGGGCACCCTCAACCGCAAGCGCGGCCTCCGCATCGCCGCGCTCGACCAGGACCCGCACTTCCCGCCCGGCGCGACCGTGCGGGAGGCCGTCGTGGGCGCCGACCCCGAGCTCGCCGGACTGGAGCGGGCGATGCGCGAGATCCACGAGCAGCTGGAACACTCCTCGGCCGACGAGTCGGCGAAGCTGCTCGACCGCCTGGCCGACGTCGAGACGCGCTTCGAGGCGCGCGGCGGCTACGAGGTCGAGCACCGCGCCGACAAGATCCTCGACGGCATCGGCTTCCCCGAGGGGCGCCACGACGAGAAGGTCGAGACGCTCAGCGGCGGCGAGCGCGGCCGCGTGGCCTTCGCGCGGATCCTCATGATGGAGCCCGACCTCTGGCTGCTGGACGAACCGACCAACCACCTCGACATCGACGGCATCCTCTTCCTCGAGCAGTTCCTCATCGACAGCAAGGCCAGCGCGATCCTGGTCTCGCACGACCGGACCTTCCTGGACCGGCTTTCGTCGGAGACCTGGGAGATCGAGGCGGGCAAGTTCTGGCGCTATCCGGCGGCCTACACCCGCGCCCGGCAGCTCCGCGACGAGCGGATCAAGGCGGCGAGGCGCGAGTACGACAACCAGGCGGCCTTCATCGACAAGGAGTCCGAGTACATCCGCCGCTACGGCGCGGGGCAGCGGGCGAAGCAGGCGGCGGGCCGCAAGAAGCGGCTCGAGCGGCTGGACGTCCTCAGCCGCCCCGAGGAGCGGGCGCGCGTCATGGACCTCGACCTCTCGGCGGGCGAGAGCCCCGGCTCGATGATCCTCAAGGTCCGCGATCTCGCGGTCGGCTACGGCGATCGCGTCCTCTTCAAGGACCTGAATCTCGAGCTGGAGCGCGGCGAGGTGATCGGCGTGGCCGGCCCCAACGGCGCCGGGAAGACGTCCTTCCTCAAGGTGCTCCTCGAGGAGCTGGCGCCGCTCTCGGGCGAGATGTTCTGGGGCAAGCGGGTCCGCAAAGGCATCCTGACGCAGCACGAGCGCTTCGACGACGAGGACACGACGCCCTACAAGTTCCTCCGCGCGGCGGACCCGATGCGGACGGAGCAGCAGCTGCGGAACCTGCTCGGCGCGATGCTCTTCGTGGGCAACGACGTCGACAAACCGGTGCGGGTGCTTTCGGGCGGCGAGCGCAAGCGGCTGATGCTGACGCGGCTGCTCATCGAGGGCAACAACGTCCTGCTCCTGGACGAACCGACGAATCACCTGGACGTGCCGAGCCGCGAGGCGCTGGAGCTGGCGCTGGCGGTCTACGAGGGGACCCTGATCGTGGTCAGCCACGACCGCTACTTCGTCGAGCAGGTCGCCGACCGGATGCTCTGGATCGAGGGCGGCGAGGCGCACCTGACGGAGGGCGGCTTCGCGGCGGCGCTGGAGAAGCGCGAGCGGCGCCGCGCGGCGGCCCCCAAGGGACGGCCGGAGCCGTCGAAGAAACCCGTGGTGGCGTCGGCGCCGCCTCCTGCCGCGAAACCGGCGTCGTCGCGTTTTTCGAAGCTCAAGACGGACGAGCTGGAGCGGCGGATCGGGGCCGCCGAGGCGCGCCTCCGTGAACTGCAAGAATCCTTCGCAAAGCCGGATGTTTACCTGAATGCCGAGCGCGTCCGCGACGCCCGCTCGGAGGAAGAGTCGCTCCGGGCGGAGCTGGCCGGCCTCGAGGAGGAATATCTGGGCCGCGGAGAATAGCGAGGTACGATTTTGTTTGCGTGTCGGAGCTTTTAGAACTGTAATTGACTGCGTTCCCCCGCCGGCAGGTCGGCGAGTGGTATCGTAGGCTCATTCGGGGTTTAGCCATGTACACGGACAAGTCGTTGACGTGCGTCGATTGTGGGACGGAGTTCACGTTCTCTGCCGGCGAGCAGGAGCGGTTTGCGCAGCTCGGGTTCACGAACGAGCCCAAGCGCTGCGCGCCCTGCCGGGCGGCGAAGAAGGCCGCGGGCGGCGGGGGCGGCGGTCGCGGCGGCGGCGGCGGTGGTGGTTTCGGCGGCGGGCGTGGCGGCGGCGGCGGTCCCCGCGAAATGTTCAGCGCGATCTGCGGCGAGTGCGGCAAGCCCACGCAGGTGCCCTTCAAGCCGCGCGGCGACCGTCCCGTCTATTGCAGCGATTGTTTCTCTAAGAGGAGATAGATAGCGCCATGGCGAAGAAAGCGAACAGCGCGTTCATGAAGCCCCTTCAGCCGAGCGACGCTCTGGCGAAGGTGACCGGGCCCAAGCCCCTCCCCCGTAGCGAGGTGGCGAAGAAGCTCTGGGTGTACATCAAGAAGAACGGCCTGCAGGATCAGAAGAACAAGCGCATGATCAACGCCGACGAGACCCTGAAGGTCGTCTTCGGCGGCAAGAAGCAGGTCAGCATGTTCGAGATGACGGCGCTCGTCTCGAAGCACCTCAAGTAACCCTCCCTCGGTTTTCATCGAATGACCCCCTCCGGGGTCATTCCCTATCCATCGCCAGGGTGGAGAACGTACCCAGGGTGTTTCTCCACCCTCGGCCGGGTCGGCTTCCGGGGAATTCCCGGAAACGCTGTGGGAAGCAGGGGAACAGGGTTAATATGTAGAAGGAACCTCCCGGGGAGCGGGACCAGGGGCCGAAAGGGTTTGTCGGACGGCTCCTGATGCGGTAGAGTTTCCTATCCCGCTGAGATTGCTCCATGGATGACCGCAAGCCTTCCGTCAAGTGCGCCTGCGGACATTCCTTCGCCATTCCGCCCGACCAGCTTTTCAAGGACGTCGCCTGCCCCAAGTGCGGCAAGGTGGTCCTCAACTCGACCCCGCCCGCGGCCGCGCCCAAGTCCGAAAACCTGAAGGCGTCCCGCAGCGAGGGCAGCGCGCCGAAGCCGGCCCCCAAGTCCGAGACCCTGCCCACGGCCAAGGACCCCGGGACTCCGAAGGGGGACACGAAGCACGAGACCACGAAGCCCCCGGGCACCGCCCGACGGGCCCCCCTCTTCATGAAGGAAGGGCCGCTGCCCGACCCCATCCCCGGCTACACGTTCCTCAAGCGCCTGGGCCAGGGCGGCATGGGCGAGGTGCTCCTGGCAAAGCAGGAGAGCCTCGACCGCCAGGTTGCCATCAAGCTGCTCCCGGCGGAGCTCTCCAAGGACAAGGCCTACGTCGCGGGGTTCATGAAGGAGGCGCGCTCGGCCGGCAAGGTGGCCCACGAAAACGTCATGGGCGCCATCGACGTCGGCGAATCCAAGGGCCGCCACTTCTTCGTCATGGAGTACGTCCAGGGCGAGACCCTCTTCCGCCTCATCAAGCAGGACAAGACGATTCCCGAGGCGAAGGCCCTCGACATCGCCCGGCAGGTCGCCCGCGGCCTGCGCCATGCCCACCAGATGGGCCTCATCCACCGCGACATCAAGCCCCAGAACATCCTCATCACCCCCGAGGGCCAGGCCAAGATCTGCGATTTCGGCCTCGCCACCGAGCTCAAGTCCGACGACGCCCAGCTCGGGGAGAACGAGGAGAATGTCCACACGACGCCCGCCTACGCGTCGCCCGAGCAGTGCCGCGCCGAGCCGCTCGACCACCGCACCGACATGTACTCCCTCGGCGTCACGCTCTTCGAGATGCTTGCGGGGCGACGGCCCTTCGTCGCCTCCACCCCGAAGGAGCTGATGACGAAGCACGTCACCGAGTTCCCGCAGTCGCCGCGCGTCATCAACCCCGCGATCTCCGAGGAGGCCGCCCAGCTGGTGCTGCGCCTGCTCAAGAAGCAGAAGGACCAGCGCCCGAAGGACTACGACGAGCTCCTCGCGGCCTTCGACGCCCTGATGAAGCCGGCCGGGCCCAAGACGCAGCGGAGCATCGACGCCGCGACCACGCACCACGCGCCGCCCCCGAAGAAGCCGCTGGCGCTCCTGATCGGCGGCGCCGCCGCGGCCGTGGCCGTCATCATCGTGCTCGCGATCGTCCTGACCCGGAAGCCCGCGACCGTCACGACGGTCGTGAACGCGACGGTGGACCCCGAGATCCAGCGCCGCTTCGACGACCTCAAGGCCGTCACGAAGAACGCCATGGGTCGCCACATGGACTACCCCGCCGTCCGCGCCAAGTGGAAGGCGGCCGAGGAGCAGTACGCCGGCACCCCGCACCGCGCCCTCTTCGCGGGCGGCCGGGTGGACTTCGAGAGCGCCGTCAACGCCGAGGCCGACGCGCTGGCCAAGGAGGCCGTCGACGAGGCCGCGAAGTCGATGACCGAGGGAAGGACCGCCGACGCGCTCGCCGCGCTGCGCCGCTTCCCCGCCGAATTCGCCGGGACCCCCGCGGGCAGCAAGGTCGCCGCCAAGGTCCTCGAGGTCGAGCGCGCCTCGGACGACCGGATCCGCGAGGAGCTCCAGGCCGTCAGCTCCCTGCTCTCCGCCGGGAAGCCGGACGAAGCCCGGCACAAGCTGCTGAGCCTGAAGAACGCCTCGGCGCTCGACGGCGCCGAAGTCCGCCCGCAGGTCCGCGCCCAGATGGACGAGCTCCTGCGCCGGATCGACAGCGCGATCGCCGACGCGAAGAGCCGGGCGCTCGACCCGGGCTCGCGCGACGTGCAGCCGTCCGTGAAGACGCCGGCGGACCCGAAGCCGGCCACGCCGGACAAGCCGGACAAGCCGGTCGGCAAGAATCCCGATCCGAAGAGCCCTCTGCCCACGGCCGCGCAGGTCCCCTACGCGGTGCTGCGCGACACGGCGGAGCGGGGACAGCTGGACAAGCGTCTGGCCGCGGCCGGCTTCTTCGGCAAGAGCCAGAAGACTTCGGCGTTCCACCGGGCCGCCGCGATCTTCCTGGCGCGCGAGGAGACCACGTGGAGGCTGGAGGGGGCCTCGCTGGCGGGGCTGCAGGAGTACCTGGCGTCCCCCGAGCTGGACCACGCGGAGACCAAGGACGGGCTGACCCCGGCGGACCACCAGAAGCTGCTGGAGCTGCTGATCCGTAAAATCTCGGAGTCCGGCGCCGTGCCGGTGGACGCGCTGCAGCTCTTCGCGCTCGCCCACCTGCAGGAGGTCGCGCTCCACAAGGGGAAGCTCGACCCCGCCCTGCTCCTCCAGGGCCGCTTCGCCAAGGGCCCGCTCTCGGACCTCTGGGGCCCGAGCGCGGCGGTGGTCCGCGTCGAGATCGCGGGCATGCTGCTCAAGCCGCCGGGCCTCTGGGTGCCGCGCGCGGCCGAGACGGCGGCCATCGCGCCCGACTTCCCCACGCGCTACCTGGGCGCGCTCTGCACCCTTAAGGACCAGACCTTCGACGCGCTCCCGACGATCGACCGCTGGAAGAAGCTGCCGCCGGGCAGCCCCGACGTCGCCGCGTGGACGAAGTTCTGCGACGCCGTCGCGGAGCGGATCAAGGCGGAGATGACCTGCGAGCTCTGCCTGGGCCAGGGCCGCTACGGCTGCAGCGCCTGCGCCGCGACGGGCGCGATGCCCTGCGTCACCTGCCGGGGCAACGGCAAGGTGCTCGATCCGAGCGAGGGCACCAACCTGACCTGCAAGGCCTGCGGCGGCCGCCGCGTCGCGGCCTGCACGGTCTGCACGGGGCAGAAGGGCTTCAAGTGCGCGGCCTGCGAAGGCAAGAAGACGCGGCCGCTCATCACCGGAAGCCACTACCGCATGATCCTCGACCTCGGCCTCTGCGACGTCTGCGCCGGCACGGGGAACCTGTTTACCGCGGTCGCCTACCCCTGCTTCTCCTGCGACGGCAGCGGCCGCAGCATGGAGGCGGTCCTCAAGGACTTCTCCAAGCTCCCGCCCTGGGCGTTCAAGAGCCGCGAGGGGCGGATGCTCCACTCGGCGCTGCGCTGGCTGGCCCGCCACCAGTCGCCCGACGGCGCCTGGGGCGCGTCGGACTGGTCGAAGTCCTGCCCCGAGCCGGGCTGCAAGGCGGCTCCCGTCGGGGTCATGGAAGTCGGCGTCACCAGCCTGACGCTGGCGGCCTTCCTGAACGCGGGCTTCGGCCCCGAAAGCACGGTGGAGCTCGGCAACGTCCCGGCGGGGCTCGCGGTGCGGCGGGCGATCGCGTGGCTGCTCTCGCAGCAGCAGGCGGACGGCTCGATCTCGCACGGCTCGTCGCCGAAGCCGATCTACGAAAATCACCTCGCCGTCTGGGCGCTCTTCACGGCGGCGCAGCTGATCCAGCCGAGCGACGCGTTCGGCGACAAGGACCGGGTGGCGCTCCGCGAGGCCGCCCTTCGGGCGCTCAAGTGGTCGCTCAACAACCAGGCCAAGGGCGCGGGCTGGGGCTACACCGTGGGCGCGAACAGCGACACCTGGGTGACCTCCTGGGGCGCGATGGCGATGCTGGCGGCCCGCGACGCCGGCGTCGACGTCCCGAAGATCAATCAGGGTTACATCCTGCAGTGGCTGGACACGGTGACGGACAAGAAGGACTTCCATCTCGGCTACATGCCGGCCCAGATGGGGAAGGTGAACCTGAGCGGCAACGAGAACTACCTGCACCACGATACGCTGAGCGCGCTGGGGAGCATGGTGCGCCTGCAGATCGAGGGCAAGCCGTCGTCGACGTACGCGGCCGCGGACAAGCTCCTCGAGAAGGACCTGCCGAACTCGGATCCGCTGCGCCGCGACTACAGCTACTGGTACTTCGGCACCCTGTTCACGGCCTTCCACGAGCAGCGCCGCGGCGCCCTCTGGACGCAGTGGACGCAGGCGCTGCTGCGCGAGGAACTGACGCTCCAGGAATCGACGGACAGCTGCGCGCTGGGCTCCTTCCCGATCACGGAGCGCTGGAGCCAGATGGGCGGCAAGGTCTACGCCGCCTCGATGAACGCGCTGACGCTCGGCCACCTCCTCGGCACGCGTCCGGTCCTCCCGCCGAAGAAGTAGGCCCAGACCGTCTACGCCCGATCGTAGACGATGCGGCCGTCGCCCTCGACCCGGGCCATCGGGCTCAGCTCGTGGGCCTGCTCTTGCGGCACATGAACGACGCGCCATCCCCGGACCAGGAGGGCGTCGCTGATCAGGCGCCGGTGGCAGCGCCACCACAACGCCTCGGCGCACATCACGGCGGTCCGCCGGCGGCGCGCTTCCTCCTCGAGGGCCGAGAGGGCCTGCCGGAAGGAATCCGTTTCCATGTAGCCCGCGTAGGCCCGGAATGCTGCGACCCGCCAGGCGGGGTGACGCTCGCCCTTTTCGTGGCGCCTCCCTCCGAGGTCCTGGAACCAGCGGTAGGCTTTCACCTTCTGAAGGGCGTCGCCGTTGAAGTGGGGATTCCTCGGCGAATGCGGAAAGCGCCGAACGTCCGCCAGGAGCTCGACGTCCCGGACGATCTCGAGGAATGGATCGAGAGCCAGATTCGAGTGACCGACCGTCCAGATCGTGTTGGCCATAGTGTCACATCATGGCACGCCCGACCCGTACCCTGGAAAAATGATTCTTCGCAACCTGGGGTCGGGAAGCGGCGGAAATGCGACAGTCGTCGCGCAGGACGGCCGCGCCATCCTGATTGATGCCGGGCTCGATCGGGCGAGGATCCTGGCCGGCCTCGGGGACCTTCGCCTCGAGGGGATCCTGATCACGCACCGGCATTCGGACCACCTCGGGCGCGACGCGCAGGTCCTGGGCGCCCCCGTTTGGATCGAGAAGGCGAATTGGAAGGATGCGCTCCGTCTTCGCTGGATCCGGGACGAGGTCCACTTCTTCGGAGAGCCCACCTTCAACGTCGGCCCGTTCGAGATCACCGCATTCCCGCTTCCCCACCCGGGCCGCTCGCCGTGGAACAGCTACGGCTTCCTCGTCGAGTGCGGGACGAAGCGCCTGGCGTATGCCACCGACCTGGGACGAGTGACGAACGAGACGCTGGCGTTCCTGCGGGACTGCGACGTCGTCTTCCTCGAATCCAACCACGACGTCGTGATGGAAGAACGCTCCGGGCGGGCGCCCGGACACATCAACTGGGTGCTTTCGGAGACCGGGCACCTCTCCAACCGCCAGTGCGCCGACGCCCTCTCGCAGGTCGGATCCCCTCACACGGTCGTGCTCGGCCACATCTCCAAGGAGTGCAACACCCCGGACCTGGCCCTCGCGTGCGCGCGTCAGGTCCTGCCACGGACCACGCGGCTTCTCGCGGCGGAGCAGAGCGCCGCGTCCGCGGAGATCGCCGTCTAGAGGCAGAGCCCCAGGGTGAATCGCGCCGCCGTGGCGTCCGCCTGCGGGTTCCCGAAGACGACCCGATAACAAGCCTCGCAGGCGCCGATCTCGCTGTGCGGCCACGGGCTGACCCAGGGCTCGCGCCGGCCGCAGAGGACGCAGAACCCCTCGGTCATCCGCGCCCGATGCGTCGCGCAGAGCGCGTCGGCCTCGTCCCGGGATTGACATGCGGGATCGACCGAGAGCTCCAGCCGACTGGACCCGTAGTACTCGCACGCCACGCAGATGGACGTCCGTTCCATGAACCCTCCCAGCAGTCCGTCGGCAATCATGGTGCCAGACCGCTGGGACAGAATGGGTCACGGCAAGCGGCGCAAATCTCAACCCGACTCGATGCTCTGCCCGTAGTCGGGAGGGCTCTTCTCGGAGGGGCCGTCTCCCGGCTTCTTTGGAGAGGAATCCGGCAGCCGCGGTCCTGTTTTCTTCTTGGTTCCATACTCGCCGGTCCCGGGCGGAGCGTGGATCCTGCGGTCTTTGGGATCGGTCATAAGGACCTCCGGGGGCTCCTAGAAGAACGATCCCCGCCTCGGGTGCCCGTTATCAGCCCCTCCTCCGACAAATTACCGCCCCGGCCAAGGAAGGTTGACAGAAATTGTCAGTACCGGAGTCCAATCCCCGTACCCGTCATGGCCCGGGGTTTGCGGGTACAATCCCCTAGGGATTTCATTGATGGGTGCAGGGGATCATCATCGCCCGGCAGCGGCGCTCCGGGCTCAGGCGGCTCGCGAGTCCCTCTCCCACTGCCTCCTCTGCGCCTTCCGCTGCGGGGTGGACCGGACGCTTGGACCCGCGGGCCTCTGCCGAACCGATGCCACCCCCCGCCTCTTTCACGAGGGGATCGAATGGGCCGGGGAGCAGGCCCTGGTCCCGACCTTCGTCGTCAGCCTGAGCGGCTGCAACATGAGCTGCTCGTTCTGCCTTACGGGCGAGTCCAGTCAGAACGGCCGGGCAGGCACAGCCCTGGACGCGAGCGCCCTCGGGGCCCGGATCCGCGCCTCCGCCGCGACGCTCCGCAGCGTCACGATCCTCGGCGGCGAGCCCTCCATCCATCTCGACGGCGCGCTGGAGATCGCGGCCCGCGTCCCCCGCAATCTCCCTCTGGTCTGGAAGACGAACGCCTACGCCTCGCCCGAGGGCCTTTCCCTGCTCGAGGGCATTCCCGACGTCGTCCTGGCCGACTACAAGTTCGGCAACGATGCCTGCGCCGCCCGCCTGGCGAACGTGCCATGCTACACCGACATCGTCCAGGAAAACCTCCGTTGGGCCGCGAGGACGTCGCGGCTCCTCGTGCGCCACCTCGCCATGCCGGGGCACCTGGAATGCTGTCTCGCCCCCGTGGCCGGATGGCTGGCCCGGAACCTCCCGGGCACGCCCCTGAGCCTGATGACCGGCTTCCTTCCGACGTTCCGGGCGGCAAGCGATCCCGAGCTTGGGAGGACGAACCGCGACAATGAACGCCGCCGCGCGGCGGAGATCGTCCGAGCGTCCGGCGTACCACTGGCGCCCTGGACTCTGGCCCCGGTCCCGAGCGCCGCCGGGTCGTCGGCCGACGACCTCTGGATCGACCGGCAGGGCCGCATCTGCGTCGATTCCGCCTCGGCCGACCTGATCGGGGTCCTGAAACGCCTGGGCGACGAGTTCGTCCCTACCTTGTAGGAGCCGCCGGTTGAAAAAGCCGAAAACCGCCCTCGAGGAGATCGAGATCCTGATCCGGGCGCGCTACCCCATCCTCTACATCGTTTCCTGGGAAGAGCAGCGCGTCCAGGACTGGCTGGTCGAGATCGCCAAGAAGCGCAGCAAGCGGGTGTTCGAGTGGTCGTTCAGCACCGGCATCGTGCCGGCGGGCACCTCGATCCAGTCGCAGCGGCCTCGAACGTCGACGACGAAGGACCCGCTCGCGGCACTGGACCACGTGGTCGACCAGGTAGACCCCGCCCTCTACCTCTTCAAAGACCTGCACCCGTTCCTCACCCGGAACAACTTTGCGGTGATCCGGCGCCTGAAGGAGATCGGGCTTCAACTCAAGAACAGCTACAAGACGATCGTCCTCATTTCCCCCACGATGGAGCTGCCGCCCGAGCTGGAAAAGGAAGTGACCGTCGTCGACTTCCCGCTTCCCGAGACGCAGGACGTCTCGGCCCTGCTCGATCGCATCATTCAGGAAGTGAAGTCCCAGCCCAACATCAAGATCGATATTCCTGCGGAGGCGCGCGAGAGGCTCCTCAAGGCGGCGCTGGGCCTGACGCTGTCCGAGGCCGAAAACGTCTTCGCCAAGATCCTCGTCAACGGCGGGAAGCTGGGCGAGGACGACGTCCAGGCGGTCTTCTCGGAGAAGCGCCAGATCATCCGCAAGAGCGGCCTGCTCGACTACTACGAGACCGACGCCCGCTTCGAGCAGGTGGGCGGGATGCAGCACCTGAAGGACTGGCTTCGGAAGCGCGCGCTGGCCTTTGCGGACAAGGCCCGGGACTTCGGCCTGCCGCCTCCCAAGGGGGTCTTCCTCCTCGGCGTCCAGGGTTGCGGCAAGAGCCTTTGCGCCAAAGCCGTGTCCGGCCTCTGGGGAATGCCCCTCTTGCGACTCGACGTCGGACGCATGTTCGGCAGCCTTGTCGGCTCTTCCGAGGAGAACATGCGCCGCGCGATCCAGGTCGCCGAGTCCATCGCACCCGTCGTGCTCTGGATCGACGAGATCGAGAAGGCAATGGCTGGCTCCAAGTCGTCGGGGAACACGGACTCCGGCACAACGGCCCGCGTCTTCGGGACCTTCCTGACCTGGCTCTCGGAAAAGACCTCGTCGGTTTTCGTGATCGCCACCGCCAACAACATCAGCGACCTGCCTCCCGAGCTGCTCCGGAAGGGCCGCTTCGACGAGATCTTCTTCGTCGACCTGCCCAACGACGAGGAGCGCCGCGAGATCTTCCGCATCCACCTCGGGCTTCGGAAGCGCGACCCCGCCGCGTTCGACGTCGACGCCCTGGCGCGGGAGGCCGCGGGCTTCAGCGGCGCGGAGATCGAGGAAGCGATCGTCTCCGCGCTCTACGACGCCTTCTCCGAGAACAAGTCGCTCACGACCGCCCACGTGACGAAGGCGCTCCTCGAGACCGTCCCGCTGTCGCGGACGATGGAAGGCGAGCTCAGCCGGCTGCGCACCTGGGCGGAAGGCCGCGCGCGGCTGGCGACGCCCAAGGAGTCCGCCCCCGTCCAGCCCGGCCGTCGCATCGAATTGTAAGGAGGACGCATGAGCGCCGTCGTGGTCCTGGCTCCCATCGTGGTGGCGTCGTGGCCGGTGCTCGCGTCCGCCGTCGTGGCGGCGGCCGCCTCGGCCGGCTTCCGCGTGACGAAGAAGGAAGAGGTGAAGCTCAAGGCGCGCCCGAAGAACTCGGTCGACCTGTCGATGGAGAACGCCGACATCGTCGCCGATTCCCTCTCGCCCGATCAGAAGATCGTGGTGGAACGGGGAGGCGTCACGGTCACCTTCTCCCGCGACGCTCGCGGCTCGTTCAGCACCTGCGTCGAGGGCGACCTCAGCAAGGACGAGCTCAAGAAGATCGGCGAGGACCTCTCGGGCCGCGTGATCCAGCAGTACGTGTACCGCCGCCTGTCCGAGGAACTCGGGCGCAGCGGGTTCTCGACCGTGTCGGAAGTGAAGGCCGTGGACGGGGCGATCCGCCTCCATGTCCGCCGCTATCAGGAGTAGAGCCATGGAACCTCACGACCTCGAGATCGAGATCGGCAAGGACGGCAAGGTGCGCGTCAAGACGGCGGGCGCGAAGGGCAAGAGCTGCCTGGAGTACATCCGCCTGGTGCAGGAGATCGTGGGCAAGGAGCTGAACCGGGATCTGACGGCCGAGTACTACGAGCCGGACTCGCAGGTCCAGATCGACGACCTGAAGAAACAGCAGCAACAGCAGCGGCGGCGGGATTAGCGGATGAAATGCCCGAAGTGCGGTCTCGCGCGACCCCTGGCGGACCAGGTCTGCCGGCGCTGCAAGTACGTCTTCGACGAGGACCGCTTCCTGGCCCTCGAGCCCCCCAGGGCCAAGGGCGGCGCGACGCCGGCCCAGTTCTTCGAGAAGCGGTCGTGGAACCTCTCCTGGATCCCCTGGAAGGTGGATCTGAAGCCCTGGGTCGCTCCCGTCGCGTCGCTCGTTCCCGGCCTGGGGCACGTGCTCCTGGGGCGTCCCTGGTTGGGGGCGCTCTACTTCATTCTCGTCGCCGCCTTCGGGTATTGGAGCGTCACCCTCTTTTCCGAATCCAGCGGCCGCATGCTCTTCGGCATCGCCGTCTCCACGCACGCGACCTGCATCCTGGACACGACGCCGTGGGGACGTTCGCCGGCGCTGCGCGCGCGGATGCTCGGCATGGCGGCCGTTCTCTCGGGCCTGATCCTCCTGTACTGGCCGCTCGTCGTCCACCTGGCCAATCGCTTCGTCGCCCCCGTGCGGCGGGACCGGGACGCGATTCTGGGAACTCCCTTCGCCCCGCTGGGCACGGAACAGATCGTCATGATGGTCGTCCTCTTCGTGTCGACGATCCTGGTCTCGGCCTTCCTGGGCCGCCTCCTCTCCTCGAAGGAGCCCTGACCGTGGGACGCTTCTCGAATCTGGAGTTCGACGGCCACGACCCGCTTCGGGAGGAACCGCAGGCGGGCGAGATCCGCGACGACGCCTACTTCCTGCGCCTGGCCGACCAGGAGTTCCGCCGCGCGCGCTTCGAGAAGGCCCTCCGCTTCTACTCCCGCTCGTTGGAGTACAACGCGAACGCGCACGCCGCCTGGGTGGGACAGGTCCAGATGCTCGTCGAGATGGGCGAGTACAAGGAGGCCAAGCTCTGGGCCGACAAGGCGTTGGAGCTCCACCGGGACAACGCGGAGATCCTCTCGGCCAAGGTCGTCGCCTGCGCCCGCACGGGCGAGACTCAGAAGGCCGTCGAGTTTTCGGACGCGGCGATCGCGCAGCGCGGCACGACCCCGTACGTCTGGCTGGCGCGCGGCGAAGCTCTCATGGCGGCGCGGCAGCCCAACGACGAGTTCTGCCTCGAGAAGGCCGCGGCGGAATCGAAGCAGGACTGGTTCGTCCAGCTGCGGATCGCCCGGATCTTCTACTCGTACCGCCAGTTCGCGCGGGCCATGTCCTGGATCCAGAAGGCCACGCAGCAGGAACCCGCCGCCCCCTACGTGCTGCACGTCCTGGGCGACTGCCAGCGGGCCCTCGGGTTCGGATCCAGCGCCAAGGCGTCCTACCGCCAGGCGCTGGCGCTCGATCCGGAGTTCCTGATGTCGCGGACCGCGCTGGACGACCTGGAGGGGGAAGGCTTCTTCGGATGGATCTGGAGCCTGGCCGCCGGGCTCTTCAGAAGGAGGTAGATCCGTGAGCATCGCCGCACTCATGAAAGAGGCCCGGAGCAAGGGCGCCTCGGACCTCCACCTCATCACGGGCATCTCGCCGGCGATGAGGATCAACGGCGAGATCATCCTCGCGAACCAGCCGCCTCTCGAGGCCCCGCAGCTCCGCGCCATGATCGACGAGATGCTGAACGAGGAGCAGAAGAAGCACCTCGAGAAGCAGCGGGAGCTCTGCTTCTCGCTCTTCGACGCCGAGCGGGCGCGGGCCCGCATTACCGTCTACTTCCATGCGGGGAACCCCGAGGTGTCGGTCCGGCTCTGCACCTTCGCGATCCCCAGCGCGCAGATGCTCGGCCTTCCCCCAATCATCGACGACCTGGCGCGCAAGCCCAACGGGCTGGTGCTGATCGCCGGCGCGACGGGGTCGGGCAAGACGACCACGCTGAGCTACATGGTCGACGTCATCAACCGCGAGCGTCGCTGCAAGGTTGTCATGATCGAGGACCCGGTGGAATACGTGCATCGGCCGCAGAAGGCCCTGATCGTCCAGCAGGAGGTCCACACCGACACGCTCTCGTTCTCGAAGGCGCTCATCCACGTGCTGCGGCAGAATCCCGATGTCATCGTGATCGGGGAGATGCGCGAGCTCGAGGCGATCGCGACCGCCCTGACGGCCGCCGAAACGGGCCACCTCGTGCTCGCCACCCTCCACACGCCCAATACGATGCAGACAGTCGAGCGCATCACGGCGGTCTTCCCCGGCGAACAGCAGAAGCAGATCACCCTGCAGCTGGCCAACTCGCTGCAGGCGGTCATCACGCAGGACCTGATCCCGCGGGCGGATCGCAAGGGCCGCGCGCTGGCCTACGAGGTCATGGTGGCCAACCCCGCGGTCCGGACGACGATCCGGGAGAACAACCTGCACCAGCTCTACAACCTCGTGGAGACGGGCCGCAAGGACGGCATGAACACGATGGACCAGTGCCTGCAGGACCTCTACCAGCGGGGCGCCATCACCTACGACGCGGCGCTCAACCGGGCCCGGAGCGCCGACCGCTTCGCCAAGCGCCAGGAGAACGCGACCGGCGTGTGGAGCAAGAAGGCGTAGACGTCCCGCGCCGAACCTTTCCCGGCTGCATCCGTTAATAGCCAGAACGAGATTCTGGAGACGCGATGCGGAACGCTGCGGCGATCGCCCTGGGCCTTCTTCTCCTCGGCGCCTGCGCCGAGCCGGAGCCCCGTATTCGCTGCCGCTGTACCCTTCCCGAGAACGGCCGCACGGGCTGCACAAAGCCCTGGCCCGACTACAACAAAGGCATCCGCTGGCACACGGACCTTCGGGAAGCCTTCCAACTGGCCCACCAGGAAGGAAAGCTCGTGTTCTACTTCCTCCTGGTGGGAGACCTGGACAAGTCCCACTGCTGAGCGGCCGGTGAACACCTGAGAACCGTGGTGTTCTCGGACGAGCGGGTGGCGCTGGCGTTCAATGCGAAGTTCATCAGCGTCTGGGAGAATCAACGCCCGGAATCACGCTTCCTGGACAACCCGCCCAAGCCGGAGAAGGTCCTGTTCCAACCCTGGGAGGACTTGCCGCTGGGACAGGGCGACACCAACGTCATCTCGGTCTTCGCCACCCCCGAAGGCCAGATCCTGAATGCCGTGCCGGGCTACCTGGATGCCGAGGCGTTCCTGGATGAAATGCGGCTCGCCCAGGCGGTGCGAAAACTGACCCTGGACGACAACTATCAGCCGCTTCCGGGGGCCTCGAAAGCCTTCGCCGGTCTCCACCGGGCCGCGTCGGATCTCTATGGGAACGAGCCTCCCGCCCGGGCCCACTGGGTTCTGGAGACGAAAGGCATGGGGACGCTGATGTTCGCGCATCGTTTCTCCCACCTCGAGAGTCCTGCCCAGACCCTCCACGGGCTCTTCGCTCCCCCCTCCTGCTTCTCCTTCTGCTCGGAGTGACCCCCCTCCGCGATTTCCGACGCGACCCGGGACAGCGGCGACTCCATGAGCTAAACTCTTCATGGAACGGCATTCACAACCGTAACCCTGAGGAGCATGAGAGCGTTCGGCGGAGATCTCGGGATCCTGGGGCTGGCCAACCTGCTTCAGGTCATCACGATGGGAGGCGCCCGCGGCTTCCTCACCATCTCCGACAAGGAGCTCAAGAAGACCATCCAGTTCTGCAGCGTGGGGATCCGCCTCGTCAGCGGCGTCCGCCGCGCCATCCCCCTCGGCCAGATCCTGGTCCGCTCCGGCAAGATCACCCCCGAGCAGCTCGAGGAGCTCCTCGCCGAACAGCGCAGCAGCGCCCGCCGCCTCGGCGATCTCGTCGTCGAAAACGGCCTGGTCACCAAGGAGGAGATCGACAAGGCCCTCGGCGACCAGGTGGCCGAGGAGATCTACGAGCTTTTCGGATGGAACGAGGCGCGCTTCTACTTCGCGGAGAACGAGAGCGACAGCCTGCCCAACGGGGCCGGCCCCCTGGCGGCGGTCACCCTCGACACGAACATCATCTCCCTCATGGTCGAGGCGGCCCGGCGCGCCGACGAGATCGCGCGCATCCGCTCGGAAATCCCGATGGACCAGATCGTCCCGAGCCGCACCGAGGTCCCGATCACCTTCGAGGGGCTGCAGGTCGCCCAGGACACCGCCGAGGAGATCCTCACCCTGGTCGACGGCAAGCGCTCCATCGACCAGATCACCCACGAGTCGGCGTTCCCGAAATTCACCGTCCTGACGACGCTCCACGAGCTCAAGCAGCGCGGCTTCATCGCCCTCGACCCGCCCCGCGAGACCATGGTGAAGCGCCCGACCGGGCCCTCCATCCTCGTGATCAACAAGGACTCGGCGTCCCGGGCCGAGACCGCCGCGCAGCTGAACAACGGAGGCTACAACGTCGTCGAGGCGGAATCCTGGGCCGGCGCCGAGTCGTGGATGGATTCCGTGAAGGCGGTCGTGCTGGAGACGAGCTTCGACACCGATGAAGCCCTCGACCTCTGTGAACGCCTCCGGGAAGACTCCCGCAAGCCGTTCATCCTCGTCACCGAGGGCGCCTCGATGGACACCGCCCTGCAGTCCGGCGCCCGCTACGTGCTCCTCAAGCCGGTCCCCGAGAAGCTGCTCATGGAGCGCCTCCAGGGCCTTCTCTGATCAGCCACCGAGGACACGGAGCAGAATCTGAGTTCTTCTCTGGGTGCTCTGTGGCCACTTCGGAGAGGATCTACCGCAGAGATTTGACGTAGGAGAGCCACTCGCGCTGGATGCTGCCGAGGTCCGCGCTGGTGAAGACCGCCCGCGCCTCGGCGGTCGAGTGCGTCTCCAGCAGCACCTTCACGTAGCGCTCCAGCAGCGGCTTGTACTTCCCGCCCTTGCCGTGCACCAGGAAGTGCACCATGCTCCAGGCCTGCGCGTACTGCAGCTCCGGCGCCAGCGTGTAGAACATCTCCTTCGACTCCCAGAGGACGAAGTCGAAGCCGAAGCCGTCCCAGCCCGAGTCCAGCGCGGCCTGCAGGTTCCGGAGACGGCCCTTCAGGATGCCCCCCACCGAGGCGACCCGCCCGCCTTCGATCCGCACCCCCGAGACGTACTCCGCCATGCCCTCGTCCATCCAGATGGGCACGGTCGGCAGGATCGCGTGCAGGTACTCGTGGAAGGCCTCGTGGGTCATGGTCTGCAGCGTCTCCTCTTCCGACTCGTCGCGGTAGAAGAGCAGCTGCTGGTACTGGTTGAAGAAGACCCCCGCGGTGTGCTCCAGGCGGTCCTCCGACGTGAAGTCGGCGTAGACGTAGTAGCTCTCCGGGGTGTCGCAGATGAAGACGAAGGGCTTCCGCGCGCGCGACTGCGGCCCGCTCACCAGCTGCTCGAAGTACGAGCGCGCGCCCGTCAGGTGATCGGCGTACTTCTGCGCCCGCTCGCGGACGGCCTTTTCGGCGTCCTCCTTCTTCCCCTTCCGCGAGAGGCGCGGCGCCTCCGCGCGGATCAGGTAGTGCGGGGTCTCGATCGCGACCACCCCCGACCAGCGCGGGCCCGCCACGACGTTGCGCATCCGCTTGGCCTGGCGCCGCAGCGAGACGTCGGCGGGCTCGAGCCGCCGGGCCAGCTCCAGCTCCGCGACCGCCTCGGCCTCGCGGCCGCCGTAGTAGTGCAGCAGCGCGCGGGTCAGCCGCGCGTGCGCCAAATCGGGGATCAGGTTCAGCGACCCGTCGATCTCCCGCTCGGCCTCGGCGTACTTCCCTTCGCGGAGCAGCAGTTCCGCGCGGGCCACCCGCGCCTCGACGAACCCTTCCTGGTTCGCCGCGGCCTCCGCCAGGTCGCGCATCGCGCCCGCCGCGTCCCCTTCCTGGTAGCGCCACTCGGCGCGGTAGAAGTACGTCAGCGGGAACCAGGGCGCCTCGCGGATCGCGTCCTCGAGGCACTGCCGCACCAGGCCCGAGAGGTGCGAGATCTGCTGGTCGCTCTTGGCCTTCCCGAGCTTCTGGAGCCAGGCGCGGCCGTCCGCATAGGCCTTGACGACCTTGGGCGGGGTGACGTCGACGAGCTCCGCCTCGATCGGCAGCGGCGTCTCCAGCCCGTCGCCGAAGCTGCGGCCGCCGTCCTCCTCCGCCGTCGCGCGCTCCTGCCGGGTCGTCCGGCGGTCCTTCGAGAGCTCCGCCTCGATGATGGTCAGGCGCTCCGACTGCAGCCGGCGGATCCACTCCGGCGAGGCCCGGCCCTCGAACTTAAGCGCGCGGTAGGAGACCTGCACCGCCGAGTCCTGGAAGCCGTTCCCGCCGACCACGGGCTGCAGTACCGTGAACTCGGGCAGCGAGCCCGTCCACGTGGTCACGCCGCCGACCCGGAACTCCGCCCGGCCGGCGTCGATCCCGATCTCGATGGTGCCGCTCTTTACCGCGAGCATCCCCTGCGAGAGCACCTCCTGGCCCCCCTGCCGGTGCAGGCGGATCACGCGGTAGCCGCCGTCGGGCTGCACCAGCGCGACCAGCAGATCCAGTTCCCCGGGCGTCACCTCGGACGCCACGCCGACCACGTAGCCGGCCTGCCCGCTGATCGCCAGGGCGTCGGCGCTGATCCGGATCCGCCCGCTGAACTTCAGATCCCCCGGGAGACCCCAGAACAGCCGCTCGCCCTCGAGGACGAAGGACCCCGTCCCCGGCACGATCTTCGCGTTGGTCGAGATCTTGAAGTCCTTCGCGTGCTCCAGCGACTGGAAGTCGTAGCGGATCGACAGCGTGTCGCCCTGGATCTCGGACTGGCCCCTCAGGGTGCCGACGCCGCCGCCCAGCCGGGCCAGGTCGGGCACCAGATCGACCAGCGAGCGGTCGACCTTCACGGCCTGATCGAAGAGGACCTTCGCGGCCGAGAGCGCGTTCCGACGGACGGCCAGCTTCCCCGCCTCGAGGAGTTCCGTCGCCTTCGCCGGGTCCGGGGCGTCCACGATCAGGCGGCTGTAGACATCCGTCGGCAGCTCGTCCAGAGAGAGCGTGAGCTCCATCCGGTCGCTCGCGAGCGTCACGCTGCGGCCGCTGAACTTGGTCACGCGGAGCATCTCGTCCATGTCCTTCACGCCCAGCAGGCGGATCGGAATGGGCTTCTGCTTGGTGCGGGACTGAAGCCGGGCCTCCCACGCGGCCGTCAGCTCCTTCTCGGCGGCGGCGTCGAGGGCGATCTGCTTCCGGACCTCCTCGACCCGCGCCAGGGCCGCGGGCCGGCGGCTCCCCAGCTTCTGCTTCAGGAGCCCCAGCGCGCGGATCAGCTTCAGCTCGCCGGCCGCGCTCTCGGCCTCGACCCGGACGTGCACCTGGGAGGCGCCGAGGTACGGCGCCAGCGCCGCCACCGCGTCGGTCGAGAAGTCCCCCTTCTTGTAGGCCTCGAGCAGCGTGCCGCGCAGGTCTTCGAAGTCGACCAGGCGGCGCACCGACTCCAGCTCGGCGTTCAGGTCCTTCGCGAGGTCGCCGGCGACGTCCAGCTCGGCGGGGATCTTCCAGCCCTGAAGCAGCTTGAGGGCTTCGCGGGGCTGGCGGGCGCCCAGGAGGTCGCGCAGCTTCTCGTGGACCGGATGCCAGACGACGCGGTACTCCTTGGTGGCGGCGGCCTGGATCCGCTCCTGGTTCTCGCGGACATCCTCGAGAAGCTCGGGCGGCGCGATCCGGCGCAGCTCCGCCCAGGCGTCGTAAAGCGTCTTGAACGCCTTCGGGCTGCCCTTCTCGCGCTCGAGAAGCTCCTTCACGCGGTCGGCCGGCATCCGGGGCCGGGGCTTCGGGAGCTTCTGGGGCACGGCGGCCTTCGTGAGCTCCGGGGGCGGCGACGCCGGCGGCGGGGCCTTCGTGCCGCTGCGGACGATCAGGATCAGCGGCAACGAGAGCAGGACGCCGCCCAGGGCGCCCAGGAGGGCGAAGAGCTTCTTGCGGCGTCCCTTGAGGGATTCGATGTCGCGGGCAATCGCCCGCCGCGTGGAGGCCGCCTGGGCGTGATGCCTGGGAGCGGGGCCTGGAGGAGCAGGCTCCTCCGACATGGAGCGCCAGTAATGTCCCGGGTCGTGCTCTCGGGCCATTCTAACCCCTACCCGTACCCGCAGCGCCCGGACGCCGCCCTGGCCGACCCGGGCCTGGTCCCGTGGTTGAATTATACGATCAGGGGGAGAATGGAGAATAGAGAATAGAGAATCCGGACGAGCCACCACCCTGGATCAACAGAAGTCCCACCGGACGCAAAAAGAGGCACGGCGATTCTCCCTGCAGAGCAGCTTCGCCACGGGGCTTCGAGGGGTGTGGGTGCGTCCGGGTTTTCTCGGCCGCCGGCGGGTCTGTCGGGGCTCTCCGTCTCCGGAGGGTCCCTCGTATTCTCTATTCTTTATTCTCTATTCTTCTCAGCATCCCTGCACACCAGGCAGTGGATATTCCGCTGGAGCCGGACGGTCCTGAACGTCATATCGCGCAGATCGGCGACCAGCAGGCGGCCCAGCAGCGGCTCGCCCAGGCCCGTCAGCACCTTGATGGCTTCCATGGCGGCCAGCGAGCCGATCATGTGCGCGACGGCGCCGAAGACCGGGAACTGCCGCCGCCAGCCCGGCGGATCGCCCGGGTAGAGGCAGGTGAGGCACGGGGTCTTGCCCGGCACGAGCGTCGTGAGCTGCGCCTCGAGCTCGTACATCGCCGAGTCCACCATGGGCTTGCGCTGCTCGAAGGCTTCACGGTTGAGGAGGAAGCGCTCGCGGAACAGCGGCGCGGCGTCGACGATCAGATCGACCCGGGAGACCAGGTCCGCGACGTTGTCCTCCCCGATGTTCTCGGCCACGGTCTCGACCGCGAGGCGCGGGTTGAGCTCGCGCAGTCGCCGCGCGGCGGACTCCACGCGCGGCTTGCCCAGCCAGTCGGCGGTCATCAGCGTCTGCCGGTTCAGGTCGCTCGGCTTCACGCTGCCCCGGTGGGCGAGCACGAGGCGCCCCACGCCCGCGGCGGCGAGCGCGTAGGCTGCGGCGCCCCCCACCCCCCCCACGCGGCTGACCAGGACCGTCGCGGCCTTCAGGGACTTCTGCCCCTCTTCGCCGAAGCCGGCGACCGAGATCTGCCATTCGTAGACGGCGCGCTCCTCGGCCGACAGCGGCCGGCGGCTCCGCGAGCCGCCCAGGCGCTTGGACACCTTCATGTCGGTGTTGTTTCCCACAGTCTAACCGCCCGATATCGGAGTGATGATCGTCACGATCTCGCCCGAGGCCACCTTCCGATGGTCGCCCGAGCGGACCTGATCGTCGCCGATGGCGACCAGCAGCGAGGGGTGGGGGCAGCCGTTGGCATCGAGGGCGAGGCGCCGGAACGCCGTGCCGTGCTGGCGGGCCAGGCGGATCACCAGGTCGTGGATCGTCGTGGGCTCGTCGAGCTCGACCACCTCCGACGCGAGTCCCGTGGCGACCCTCGCCTGCGCGGCGTACTTCACGGTGACCTTCATGATGCCTTCTCTCCCACCCGGCCTTCCGTCACGGCGCCGCCGGCCAGCCTGAAGAACCTGTCCCCCAGCGCGTCCGCCTCGTGGAGGCGATGGGTGACGTGGAGCGTGGTCACCCCCGTCCATTTCCGGACCTGGCCCAGGAGCTCGACCATGTCCCCCCACGTCTCATCATCCAGCGCGCTGAGCGGTTCGTCAAGCAAGAGGATCTTCGGGCGGGCCGCCAGCGCGCGCCCGAGCGCCACCCGCTGCGCCTCGCCGCCGCTCAGCCCCGCGGTCGAGCGGTCCAGCAGCGGCGTGATCCGCAGGTGCTCGGCGAGCTCGGCCACGCGCCGCTCGATCTCTTCGCGGCCCCAGCCGTGGACCGTCGGCGCGAACGCCAGGTTCTCCCGCACCGTCATGGTCTGGAAGAGCGCCCGGTCCTGCGGGACGTATCCGATCCCCCGATCGGCCGGCCGCAGCCGCGTGACGTCGCGGCCGTCGAAGCAGATCGCGCCCTCCTCCACCTCGCGCAGGCCGCAGAGCATCTCCAGGAGCGTCGTCTTCCCGCTGCCGGTCCGGCCCATCAGGACGCCGTAGCCTCCCGCCGGGACCTCGAAGCTGACGTTCTTCAACGAGAAGCCGCCGGAGCGGACCGAGACGCCCTTGACGGAGATCACGGCCGCACCGACCGGCCGATCGCGTCGGCCGGCCCCAGGAAGCGCAGCACGAGGAGGACCGCCATCGCCACGAGGACCATGAAGAGCGAGACCGCGACCGCCGCCTCCAGTCGTCCCACGCTGAGCTCCAGGAAGACCGTCGTCGAGAGCACCTCGGTCTTCTCCCGGGTCGCGCCCGAGAAGACCAGCACGGGGCCGAACTCGCCGAAGGAACGGGCCCAGGCGATCGCGAAGGCGGCGAGCACTCCGCGGCGGGCCTCCGGGAGCACCACGCGGAAGAAGGCATGGGCGCGGCTGCAGCCCAGCGTCATCGCCACCTGTTCGCTGCGGGGCGTCATCTGGTCGAAGGCGATCTTCATGGCCCGGACCGCGAAGGCCGCGCCGACGGCGAACTGCGCGATGACGACGCTGACCCGCTGATAGGTCACCGGAAAGACGTTGTCCTGGAAGAGGCGGCCGAGCCTCGTCTGGAACAGGATGAGGAGGCTCAGACCCACCACCAGGGGCGGCAGGACGATCGGAATGTCGAGGATCGCGTCGAGGAGCCGCTTGCCCCAGAACTGCGCCCGCGACATCAGGTAGCCCAGCGGCACGGCGACGAGCGTGGACAGCAGCGCGCTGAGGCTCGACGTGAGCAGGCTGAACCAGACCGCGAAGCGGATCTGGGGCGTGGCGAAGCCGGCGAGGCCGTCGGCGGTCGTGTACAGGAAGTTGGCCGCGACCATCGCGAGGATGAGGAGGACGTAGCCGCCGCCCAGGATCGCCAGCGCCAGGAGAAACGGCCGGTCCCCTCGAGCCATCGCTACGGCGTCCCCTTCCAGCGGAAGCCCTCGGCCTGGAAGCGCTCGCGCGACTCGGGGGACTTGAGCGCCTCGATGAGGCGGGCGGCGATCTGCGGACGCTTCGACTCCTTCGAGACCGCGACGGGCTGCGTCGCGAGGGCGCAGGGGATGTCGATCGCGATGGCGTCGAGCGCGTCGGCCGCCGAGACCGCGTTGCTCACGTAGGCGACGACCGCGTCGAGCGACCCGGTGCGCAGCTGGTTCACCAGCATGTCCCCCGTGGGGGTCTGGACGGCGACGTTCTTCATGACGTCGTTCTGCGCCTGGCTCTGGCGGAGCGTCTCCTGCGTCAGCACCCCGAGGGCGCACTGCTTCTCGTGGCCGATGCCGATCTTGAGCCCCGGCTTGCCCAGGTCCTTGATGGTTTTCACCCCGTGCGGGTTGCCCTTCTTGACCAGGATCACGAGCTGGTTGATGGAGACGTCGGACGGCGGCTGAAACCGGTCCTTGACCTGCTCCATGAAGGACGTGTCGCAGGCGAAATAGAGATCGGGCTTCTCCCCGGCCTTCATCTGCGCGACCAGGATGCCGCAGCCGTTGTAGACCCGCGTCACCGCGCAGCCTTCCCGCTTCTCGAACGCGTCGATCGTCTTCTCGATGGCGGGCCGCAGCATGGCGCCGCCGTAGAGGAGGATCTCGGGCTTCTCCTCCCAGGCGTCGCCGTCGATGGGATCGTACCCGCTCTTCCGGAACTCCGCCTGGCCCCGGTCCTTCGCGGCCAGGAAGCGGGCGAAGCGCAGCCCCGACGCCGGGTAGGTCGAAGATCGGAGGACGACCGCCGAGACTTCCGCCTTGACGCCCGCGAGCTCGGGCACGTCGACCCGCTCCAGCTCCGGATACTGGCGCACGGTGGCGTCCCAGACGAAGCCCGCGTCGACGGTGCCGAGCTTCAGGTCGTTCGCGACCTCGTTCACGGTCGGCTTGAAGACCAGCGTCTTGTCCTTGAGCGGCGTCCACTTCCCGGACTTCTCGAGCGACTGCCGGACCAGCTTCCCCACCGCCGCGGCGTCGGGGTTCGCCTGGCAGACCTTCACGTCGGGCCGCAACAGGTCGGAGATCGAGCCGATCTTCTTGGGATTGCCCTTGGCGACCGCCAGAACGGCGACCTGCCGGGCGAGCGGGAAGGTCTCGGCCGCCAGGCCCTTGTCTCGGGCCATCTTCACGTAGCTGTCGTCGGCCGCGATGAAGAGGTCGCCCTTGCGGCTCACTTCGGCGTTGGCCAGCAGGGTCTGCGAGCCGCCGTACTGGAGCTGCACCGGCTTCCCGTAGGCTTTCTCGGCCGCCTCGAGCGGCTGCCGGATCCCGGCGGCGCAATAGACCAGGATGGGCCCTTCCGGCGCGGACGCCGGCGTCGACGACCGGAAGAGCAGCGCCGCGATCGCCGCGAAGGCGGCGAGCGAGAGCCCGAAGGCGAGCAGCCGGCCGGGTCGATTCATGCGCCGCTCCTGCGAAGGATGGCAAACCGGTAGAACACCCAGAAGAAGATCATGGCGCCGATGCCGATCCAGAGGAAGGACTTCAGGGTGGCGTCCTCGGAATCGGGGCGCGGCTCCTCCACGGGCTTCAGCAGCGCCGCGGACTCGGGGACCGTGAGGTCGCTGTGCACCACGTTCTGCGGAGGCATCACCACGGGCGACTTCTGCCCGCCGAGAATCACCTCCAGGCCGCAGAGGAGCGGGGCCGATCGGCGGGGCACGAACTTGATCTTGAGGTCCCGGGCCGCGTCGGCGGTGAATTCCCGGACGAGGGCCCGGTCGCCGCCGCCCGCCTCCTTCGCGATGTCGAAGTCCTTCAGGACCTCCTGGCCCTGGATCAGGACATCGAAGACCCGCTGCTCGGGCTTCAGGCCGTCGGGCTCCGAGAAGTGCAGCCGCACCAGGTAGGGCTTCTCCTCCTTCGCCTCCTTGTCGAGCATCAGGGTGAGCGACGTGATCCCCTTCACGCCCGAGGCCGCGACCCAGGGGATGCCCTCGCCGGAGATGCGCGACGAGTGGCGGCGGAAGTAGGTGACCCCGCTGCCGTCCAGCGCGACCGGGGCCGCGGGCGACTTCCCGCCCACGCTCGGGTGCTCCACCCAGAGGGTGCCGTCCTCGGCCCGCCGATCGCCCGGCGCGCCGAAGTTGACGCCGATGCGCTTGACGGGTCCCTTGACGTCGGCCGACCCGAAGAAGGTCCACATCTCCGCGTCCGGCATCGGCACGAGCGCGAGCGACGCCTGGTTCTGGTAGCTGCAGATGCAGGTGCGCGTGTAGTCGGGCGCGTTGAGCAGGCCGCCCGCGACAATCAGGTTGTTCGTACAGCCCGACTTGAAGCCGCCCAGGTTGCCGGTCCCGCCGTCGCCGGCGAGGTCGAAGTAGCCCGCGGCCCCGGAGCGGAACGTCAGCAGGTGCTCCGACGCCGCGGGGGTGTTGCAGCCGTAGTTGCGGGCCCAGGACCACTCGACGGGCAGCAGCGTGATCGGGTGGATGCGCCCGCGGGGCGCGCCCGTCATCAGGTCGCAGGCCCCCTTCTCGCCCGCCAGGATGGTGTCGCCGTGGATCATGCCGGGCCCGGAGAAGTTTTTCTTCCAGAGCGGCTTGCCCTCGGCGGCGTTCCAGGCGCGCATCTTGTCCTTGGGCTCGTCGTTGATCGTGTCGCGCGCGACGCGGCCGGACTCGACGAGCACGTCCCGCGCCTCCGAGTAGCTCAGGAAGGTGCCGAAGATATCTTCCTCGCTCTTCCAGAGCTCGCGGCCGGTCTTGAGGTCGAAGGCCAGGAGCAGCGGGCTGATCTTGGAGGGATCGCCCTTCTTCTTCAGGCGCTCGGCCTCGGGTCCGGAGCGCCGGTCGATGACGAAAAGCCGCCCGCCGCCCACGCAGATCGAGTTGTGACGGAAGCCGGCGCGGGCGCTGGCCTGCCAGAGGACCCGCCCGTCGTTCCGGTCCATCACGAAGAGATGGCGGCTGGAGGAGCGGCTGTCGTTGTCGGGCTTGAAGCTCATGAGGGCCTTCATGGCCGCGTCGAGGGGCGCGTTGGGCTCGTCGAAGCCGCCCGTGGTCTTCTTCACGATCGTCATGTCGACGGTCGGCTCGGAGCCGCCGACGAGGACGTCGCCGGACAGCGTGAGGCAGGTCCAGTCCGAGGTCCCGCCGCCCGGGATCGCGAACTCGGAGAGGATCTTCCCGGTCGCCGGGTCGAGGCGGACGCACTTCTTCTTCCAGGCGACGTAGATGCCGTCGGAACTGGAGACCATGTTCGAGCCCGACGCATTGGCGCCGGGCTGGTGGATCGTGTTGTTGTAGAAGTCGCCGACGCCAGGCAGCGGCGTCTCCCAGAGCAGGCGGCCGGTGTAGATGTCGGTCGCCCGCACCATGTCGATGCCTTCGATGATGAGGCGGCCGTCGATCACGTGCGGCTGGGGGCCGTGGCCGTGCCTCGGCAGGATGCCTTCGTGCGACGGCCCGCCGAACCAGAGGAGGCCGAGCGGCGCCCGCACGATCGAATCCTTGGAGACGCGCGTGTTCGCGGCATCGCCGTGCTCGTGCGTCCAGTTGCCGGCCCCTGCGAGGGCCCCCGCGCGGGTCAGAACGACGGCGCCGTTCAGCTCCGAGAGGACGGCGCCGGGGTTGCCCCACTCGCCCACCCACTGGTCGAGGTCCACCTTGTTGGCAAGCTCCTTCTTGATCAGGAGCCGTCCCCCGAACGGGCGCAGGGCCTCGAAGAGGCGCTTCAGGGTCGGCGCCGACATCGGGCCGGACTCGCAGAGGATCGCGCTCGCCAGGTACGGCGGCAGCGGGATGGTCGCGTCGCCCTGGTGGACCGCCACGCGCTCCCCGTAGAGGCCGGCCTCGGCGAGCGCCTGCCGGGTCTTCCGCACGCGGCCGGCATCGGGGTCGATCACGATCGTCCGCAGGGCCGGGTTCTCCGCCATCCGGGCCAGGGCCGGCAGGTCTGACGCCCCGAGGATCAGGGCGTAGCCCTCGGTCGCGGCGAGCGGGGCGTCCTTCCGGGGCGGGGCCGCCGGCTTCCACGCGTGCACGACCGGCTCCTGCCGCTCGGCGCCGAAGCAGTGGATCATCCCTTCGCGGGTGACGACGAAGAGGCGGTCGTCGGCGGCGATCAGGCTCGCCGGCGTTCCCTGCACGTCGAGGCGGTACGCCTCTTTCGGCTTGCCGCCCAGCTGCACGACGGCGATCCGGCCCTCGCTGCCGGCGTAGATGCGCTTGCCGGCCCGGAGCAGCGCCGTCACCAGGGGCGTCTCCACGGTCTCGGGAGACGCCATCTTCCACTGGTTCTTCAGCATCTTGGCGCCCTTGCGGTCGACGGTCTCGACGACCGACATCGTGGGCGGCTTGGCCAGCAGGAGGTCCTTGTTCTTCCCGGCGTAGGCGAAGAGGTCGTCGTTCAGCGCGAGCGGACGGCTGAACTCGCCGACGTAGAGCCCGGTCTCGAGGTCGTAGGCCATCCCGCCGGCGAAGTAGACCTTGCCGAAGGTCGCAACGTCGGAGCCGCCCCGCCGTCCGTTCTCGGCGTATTTGAAGAACTTCAGCTGGCCGGTCGAGCGGACGTAGCCGGCCGGGACCGAGCGGCCGCCGCTGATCAGCAGCAGGTCGCCCGTCGCCGTCATGGGCCCCTGCGGCGCGATGCCGGCGAACGAATCGACGTTGTGGGGCTGCTGCATGTAGCGCGAGCCGTCGCCCTCGTTGGTCCAGACGACCGCGCCGCTCCGGGCGTCGAGCGCGTGGAGGAAGATGCCCATGAAGGGCCAGATGCCCGCGCCGAAGTAGACCACGCCGTCGGCGACCACGGGGGCGCCGCGGGCGGGCCAGGTCGAGATCAGCCTCTCGTTGCCGAGGATGCGGCGGTCGGAGGGGCCGCCGCGGAACTTCCACAGGACGTCGCCCTTCGCGGCGTCCAGGCAGTACAGGTACCCGTCATCGCTGGCCACGTAGACGCGGCCGTCCCAGGCGGCGGGCGCGAAGCGGACCGGCCCGTCGGAGAAGAAGGTCCACTTCTTCTCGCCCGTGCGCGTGTCGTAGGCGCTGACGCCGTCCTCGCGGGCCGAGGGCACGAACATCATCCGTCCGAGGACCACGGGCTCGTAGACGGCATCCATCTGCACGCGGGGCTGGTCGGGCCAGCCCGGCTGGAGCGGGGGGAGCTCGCGGGTCCACTGCAGGGTGAGGCGCTCCGGGAGGGAGCGCAGCGTGGTTCCGGTATGGGCGGGGTCCCGGCGCCAGAAGGGCCAGTCGGCGTCGCCGCCGGCCTGTGCCCGCGCCCCAGCGGCGCCCAGCAGCGACAAGGAGAGAATCGCGAGAAGTCGGGTCATGACCAATATATGTCGACGCTGCCGATTCATGTCACCGGTATGGTAACAAAATGGACGGTCTATTTTGTTACCGGGACAGGACCCGCCGTCCGGTCACGGCGACCAGGAGACCGGCCACGACCAGGGCCCCCCAGAGATACGCTTTGGACCCCTGTGGCGTGGCGGGCGGGGCTGCAGGAAGCTCCGCCTCGGGCGGGCGCGGCTTCAGGATCGGCGTCGGCACCGGAGCCTTCGCGGGCGCCGCCGCCAAGCCGGCTTCCCAGTCGGCCGCGAACAGGAGGTCGAGCCCCGGATTGAGCTCCTTGGCCTCGCAGGAACAGGCGCCGATCAGGAAGGTCCCGGCCTCGGCGATGTTGGCGGGCGTCAGGCCCTTCCCCGTCATGGCCCAGAGGGCGCGGCCGCGCCCGAAGATCGGGAACACGATGGGGCCCTCCAGCCCGCTTTCGCTGTTCAGGAGCATGCGGACCAGCGACGCCTCGCCCGGGGCGTTGCGGGCCAGACGCAGCACCGAGAAGTCCACCCGGATCGGCACCTCCGAAAGGAGCGGCGGATCGTCGGGGTGGTGGGCGGGCAGCTTCAGCGCCTGCTCCAGCCGCTTCAGCTCCACGTCCAGCGTCTTCTCCGCGGCGTCGTCCGCCGCCTTGTCGCCGGAGTCGAGGAGGAGCCAGACCGCCGACTCGCCCTCCAGCAGCCGCTTCGCGATCTCGCGCCGCGCAGGGGAATCGGTCAGTTCCTTCGCGGAGGCCGCGCTCAGGGGCCCCGTCCAGGCCACGATGTCGGTGCCCGGAAAGACCGCCGCGATGCAGGGGGCTTCAAGCTTTGCCCGCTCCAGCAGCGCCTTCCGCTTGGCCGGCACCGCTTCCGCCACGTCGATCCGGTCGACCTCGACGTTCGCGCCCGCCTGACGCAGGACGTTAAGGGCGGCCTTGCCCTCGTCGCCGAGCGGCCCTCGGTGGAAGACGACGACGTCGTACGGCGCGGCCTGCCAGCGCTCCAGCGCGTAGCGGAAGACGGGGATGTTGCAGGTGGGCGCCAGCGCCGACGCCGAGAGGATCAGGAGGAGGGCTCGCACCATAATTACCTAACGCTCGAGGAGCGGGGGTCCACGACTCTTCCCAAAAACAACGGCGTGCCGGTCGGCAGGTCTCGGATCACGAAAAGGAACGGCCGGTCGACGTGGAACGGGATGATGTTCCGAGGAGGCGCGGAGCCCGCCAGCATCGGCACCGTCACGGCCGCCGCCTCGGTGCCCTTCTCGTCGACGTCGACGAAGGTCTTGTGGAGCACCTCGCTGAGGAAGAAGCCGGGCTCTTGCGAGACCCGGGAGAAGTCCCCCTTCTCGAAGGCGCGGATGATCCAGAGGGCCCGCAGCGGCGCCGCGAGCATGAAGCTCGACTCGACCCGGAACTTGGGGAGCGACAGTTCGGTCTGGCGCGGCTCCATCGCGGCGAAGAGGCCCTCGAGATGCGACGCGTTGAGCTCCTTCTGGACCTTCTCGAAGGTCCCCGCATCCGGCAGGAGGAGGGTCATCGCGAGGTTGCCGCCGCTGTAAGGCAGCTGGAGCGCCTGGAGTTCCCGGTCCCGCGCGTAGGCGAAACGACCCCCGTTGTGCATCATCGGAACCTGGACGCTGCTGCCGTTCAGGAGGTGGAAGGGCTCGGGCCTCGTGCCCCCTTCGAAGAACGGCTCCTCCCAGCGCGCCTTGAAGTAGATCGCGTTGGCCAGCAGCACCCGGGTCATCGGGTGCAGGAGGCCGGGCGAAAGGACGTCTTTGATCTTGTCGCGCGTCGCCTTCGCGACCCAGGCGTTGACGATCTTCACGGCCTCGTCCGGCGCCTTCGCGAAATCGACGTCCCGGACGTCGGCCCCGAGCGTGCTTCTCAGGGTCTCGACGAAGGGGGCCTCGATCGGGTAGCCGGTCTGATGCCAGATGGCGTTCGCGAGGGCGAGGTGGCAGCCGAAGGAATCGGGCGTCACGCCTTCCGCGTGCGCCAGGCGGTTCTTCTCGGCCGCCGTCGGCTCCGAGCGGCTCGCCAGCGTGCGCGCCAGCGTCCCGGCGGCCTCGACCAGCGCGTCCCCGGCGCCGGGGCGGCCGAGCGCGTTCTCGATCTCCTCGCAGGTGCGGCCCGTCGCGCCCGCGTGGACCATGGTCAGCGCCGTGGCGATGCTGTAGGGCGAGAAGAACAGGTTCCCCGGGTCGATCTTCTTGAGCTCGTGGAAGAGCGCCACGCTGAACAGCTGATCCCCGGAGGCCACCCTCGGCAGGATCGGGGCAGCCGGGGCCGCGGGCGCGGGCTCGGGAGGGGCCTTCTTCTTGAAGAAATCGAACATCCTGCCCTCTACGGAAGAAAGCGCGACAGCCGGTCCACGGGTTCCAGGATGCGGCGCCGCGCGTGGGCGCGGATCCGCACCCGCTGCTCCTCGTCGAGGTAGGCGAGCGGCGATTTCCCGTCCACGCGGGCCAGCATCAGCACCGCCAGATGATACATCGTCCGCGCCTCCAGCGCGGGGTCGGGCCCGTACGCCTCCAGAAAGGTCTGCGCCGCGTCCCGGTACCGCGCGTCGGCGAAAATGAAGGCCTTGATGAGCAGATGGTTCAGCATGAAGCCCAGGTCGAAGGCGGGGTCGCCCCAGTGGGCGACTTCGTGGTCGAGCACCCAGAGCCCGTCCCTGTGGACCAGGATGTTCTTGGGGCTGTAGTCTCCGTGAACCAGCGTCTCGCGGGTGAAGTCGGCCCGGATGGGCAGGTCGGGGTGCCGCTTCGCGGTGGTCTCGTAGTAGGGCTCGACGCGCAGCTCGTGGAAGAAGCCCTGCCCCGCCAGCGCGCGCGCCGCCTCGGCGTCGGGCCTGCGGTGGACCAGCGCCAGGCGCCGGCCCAGCTCGTGGGCGATCGAGCAGCGCACCTCCCCCGCCATGAGCTGGTCCTTCCACGAGGGCCCCTCGGCGTAGGTCATCGTGTACGTGTAGATCTCGGGCTCGACCGAAAGGACCTGCGGCACCGCCTCGGGCCCCACGATGCGCCCCCAGGCGCGGAGGCTGTCGATCTCGCGGAACACGCGGCGCGGGTCGCTCAGCCACTCCATGGCGACCTTGAGCTTCGGCAGGAACTGCTTGCGGACGTGGCCTTCGTCGGTGAGGACGACGTCGCCGCTCACGCCGCCCGAAAGGACTTTCATGACAATCGGGGATTGCGGATTTCGGATTGCGGATGGGGATCCCCCCTCCGGGGGGCCCTCGTCTTCAATCTGCAATCCGAAATCCGCAACCCGCAATTCCTCATTTGCCTGCGATGCACTCGATCTCGACCGCGAAGCCCAAGGGCAGCGCGCCGGCCTGGATCGTCGTCCGCGCGGGATACGGCGTGCTGAAGTACGTCTTGTAGACCTCGTTCATCGCCGCGAAGTCGTTGATGTCGCGGAGATAGACGTTGCACTTCACGACCCGGTCCAGCGAGGTCCCGGCGGCCTGGAGGATCGTCTTGATGTTCTCAAACACCTGGCGGGTCTCGGATTGGACGTCCCCCTTCAGGTACTCCCCCGTCGCCAGGTTGAGCGCCCCCTGCCCGCTGACGTAGATGAAGTCGCCCGTGTCGATGGCCGAGGACAAGGGCGCCGAGGACGCCTTGGTGCCGGGGGGCTGGATCGGCTGCCTCATACCTTCACCGCGACTTTCTTCTTCGCGCCCACGAATTCGACGACCTTCGCCGCCTGTTCGGTCAACGACGCGTAGTCGCCCGCCAGGACGGCGGCCGTGTGGGTGAACTTGGCGCCGAGGCCGACCGCCTTCGCGCCCGCGTCGAGGTAGGGCTTCAGGTCCTCGAGGCCCAGCCCGCCCGTAGGGAGCAGCTCGAGGAACGGCAGCGGAGCCAGCACGTGCTTGAGGTAGGCGGCGCCGCCGAAGTCGGGAACCGGGAAGATCTTGATGGGCCGGCAGCCGTCCTGCCAGGCGGTCATGATCTCGTTGGGGGTGGCGCAGCCGGGGATGTAGACGACGTCCTTCTTTTTCGCCCAGGCCGACACGGCGGGGGTGTAGATCGGCGAGACCAGGAACGTCGCGCCGGCGTCGACGGCCTTCTTGGCGTCGTCGACGGTCAGGATCGTGCCGGCCCCGATGGTTCCGAGCTTTTCCTTGGTGAACTCGCGGATCAGGTCTGCGACGGACGGGGTGGTCCACGTGATCTCCTGGATCCGCAGCCCGCCGTCGCGCGCGGCGTGGGCCTTCTTGCGGACGAGGTCGGCGTCGTTCTCGCGGAGGATGACGACCGCCTTCTCGGCGTAAAGCTGCTCGCGGACCTTTTCGGCGCTCATGGACGACTCCTTCTATTTATGCGCGATGCACTCGATCTCGACGGCGATGCCGCCCGGGAGCGCGCCGGCCTGGATGGTCGTGCGCGCGGGGTACGGCGCCTTGAAGTAGGTCTTGTAGACCTCGTTCATCGCGGCGAAGTCCTTGATATCGCGCAGGTAGACGTTGCACTTGACGACCTTGTCGAGCGAGGAGCCGGCGGCCTCGAGGATGGCCTTCATGTTCTCGAACGTCCGCTTGGTCTCGGACGTCACGTCGCCGTACTCGACCTTCCCGGTCGCGGGGTTCGTCGGGCCCTGGCCGGCGAGGAAGATGAAGTCGCCCTCGACGATCGCCTGGGAGTACGGCCCGATGGGCTTAGGAGCGTTGTCGGTCTGAATCGCCTTCCTCATGGGACCCTCCGGTGGATAGGACGTGCCGGCGCAGCCGGCGACCAGGAGCGCGAGAAGCGCGCAGGTTTGCCTCATGGCTCCTCCTCAGGGAACAAACGGTTCTATCAAACAGTTGCGGGGATGTCACGTCTTCAGCAAAGCATGGCCACGGAGGCGGCCGGGGCGTAAGATCTCGGGCATGAAACACTTCGCCCTCCTGCTGCTCCTCCTGGCCGGCTGCGCCCCGCAGACCGCCGACGCGGGCTACGACGTGGTCCTCCTGAACGGGCGCGTGATCGATCCCGAGACGAAGCTCGACGCGGTCCGCTCCGTCGGCATCAACGCCGGCCGCATCGAGGCCGTCTCCGAGGGCGAGCTGCGCGGCCGCACGGTGATCGACGTGAAGGGCCTGGTGGTCGCGCCCGGCTTCATCGACCTGCACTCGCACGGGCAGGACGCCGCCAACTACGCCCTGAAGGCGGCCGACGGGGTGACGACGGCCCTCGAGCTCGAGGTCGGCACCGCCGACGTCGACCGCTGGTACGCGGAGCGGCAGGGCAAGTCGCTGGTCAACTTCGGCGTCTCGATCGGCCACATCCCGGTGCGCATGGCGGTGATGGGCGACAAGGCGGGCTTCCTGCCCGAGACGAGCGACAAGGCGAACACGGAGGCGGCCAACGACGCGCAGATCGAGCAGATCAAAAAGCGGCTCCGCGAGGGGCTCCGGCGCGGCGCCGTCTGCATGGGCTTCGGCATCCAGTACACGGGCGCGGCGGCCCGCTGGGAGATCCTGGAGGCCTTCCGGGTCGCGGCCGAGTTCGGGGCGTCCTGCCACGTCCACATGCGGCACAACGGCCGCAAGGAGCCCAACAACAGCACCCACGCGCTCGAGGAGGTGCTGGCGGCCTCCGCGGTGTCGGGCGCGCCGCTCCACGTGGTCCACATCCACTCGACCAGCGTGGCCGCCACGCCTCGGCACCTCCAGATGATCAGCGAGGCCCGCGAGAAGAGCCACATCGACGTCACGGCGGAGTGCTATCCCTACCAGGCGGGGATGACGAAGCTCAACTCGGGCGTCTTCGACGGCAACTGGCGCGAGGCTCTCGAAGTGGACTACAAGGACATCCTCTGGCCGGCGACCGGCGAGCGCCTGACGGCCGAGACCTTCGAGAAGTATCGCAAGACGGACGACTACGCGATCATCTTCTCGATCCCCGAGTTTGCCGTGAACGCCGCCCTGACCCACCCGTTGGTGCTGATCGGGAGCGACGGCATCTGGGACCCGGTCAAGAAGCAGGGCCACCCGCGCTGCGCCGGCACCTACGCCCGGATCCTGGGCCGCTACGTGCGCGAGCAGAAGCTGATGCCGCTGACGGAGGCGATCCGCAAGATGTCGCTCGGCCCCGCGCAGCGGCTGGAGCACCACGCCCCGATGTTCAAGAAGAAGGGCCGGGTGCAGGCGGGCGCGGACGCCGACCTGGTCGTCTTCGACCCGGCGAAGGTGATCGACCGCTCGACCTACGAGAATCCGACCAAGCCGTCCGAGGGCTTCACCTACGTGCTCGTGAACGGCGTCCCGGTCGTGAAGGACGGGACCCTGCAAACGGGCGTGTTACCCGGGACCGCTGCCCGGGCGCCGATCCGATAGCTCGACGACGAACTGCTGCGGCGGGCGCAGGCGCCGCCAGATCCAGAAGATCGGGAAGCCGGAGGCCGCGATCAGCAGGCCCCAGAGCGGCGAGTAGTTGGGCTTCTCCTGATGGATCTCGCCCCACACGATGGCCGCCAACCCGACGCTCGTCCCCAGGATGAACAGGAGCGGCACCCACGGATAGGCGGGGGTCCGGAAGGGCCGCGGCGCGTCCGGCATCTTCTTTCTGAGGACGAATACCGCGCCGACCGTGAAGAGGAGCGCGAACCATTCCACGACCACAAAGTAGGTCGTGAGCACATCGAAGTCGTTCAGGACGAAGACCAGGACGATCGCCACCGCCGCCTGGATCAGGATGGCGGCGTAGGGCGAGGACCAGCGGGGATGGGCCAGGCCCAGGAAGCGGAAGGTGAGCCCGTCCTGCGCCAGCGCGTAGGAGACGCGCGGCTTGGCCAGCACGCAGGCGCTGAGCGCGCCCAGGACGCTGCACATGATGCAGAAGCTGACCGCCGTTCCCACCCAGGGCCGGATCGCGTCCGACATGAGCTTTTGCGGGACCGAGGCCTTCACGGCGGCCATCTGATCCAGCGGCATCGCGTGGATATACGCGACGTTGGCGCCGACGTAGAGGAACACGATGGCCGCCATGCCGACGATGATGATGCGCTTCATCAGCTTGTCGGGCGCGACGACCTCGCCCGCGATCATGCTCACCGCGATCCAGCCGTCGTAGGCCCAGATGATGCCGGCGATCCCGCCGCCCAGCTTCCCGAGCTCGACCGGCTTCCCGCCTCCGAAATGGCCGAAGCTCCCCTGGCTCGCGAAGAGGCCGACCAGCATGATGGCGCCGAGCGCGGCCACCTTGATGAACGTGAAGAGCCCCTGGATCGCCGAGCCCCAGGCGGCGCCCAGCAGGTTGGCCACGGACAGGATGACGATCGCCCCCGACGCGAGCGTCGGAATCACCCAATGCGGGATGACCTTGAGATCGTAGCCCAGGACCCCCAGGAGCAATTCCGCGAAGAACTGGGCCAGGGCGCCGACTCCCGCCGGCGCCGTGATCATCAGATAGATCCAGCCGAAGACGAACGCCGACGAGTCCCCGTAGGCCGCCCGGAGGAAGACGTAGGAGCCGCCCGTCTTGGGCAGCATCGAGGCCAGTTCCGCGACGGCCAGGGCGCCGAAGATGCAGATCGCGCCGAGCGCCGACCAGAGGCCGAGGATCACCCAGGGATTCGGAAGATTGGCCGCCAGCGTGCCGGGCTTCCGGAAGATGCCGCTGCCGATGGTGATGCCGATGATGAGCGCCGTCCCGCCCCAGAAGCCGATGACGCGTCGAAGCTCGCCTCCGGCGGGCACACTCATGCGACGAGACTAACACCTCGCTCCTTGACGGGCAAGGAACGTTGTGATACCCAGAGACGTACTAGAAACGGAGGAGCTCCCCACATGAAACGAATCGCGTTGGGCTTGCTGATCCTGGCGGGCTGCGCCACGTCCCGTCCGGCCGAGATGGCGGACGGCCCCCTCACGCTCCACGCGCGCCGCGGCGAAAAGTCCGAGACGCTCTCGTGGAAGCCCGCCGAGACCGCGATCATCATCTGCGACATGTGGGACACCCACACCTGCGCGGGCGCCGCCCGGCGGGTCACCGAGATGGCCCCGAAGCTCAACGCGTTCGTGTCGGCCGCCCGGAAGCAGGGCGTCCTGGTCGTCCACGCGCCCAGCGACGTCATCAAGTTCTACGAGGGCACGCCGCAGCGGCAGCGCGTCAAGGACGCGCCCCTCGCCAAGGCCTCCGTCCCCTTCAAGTGGAACCGCCTCGACCCCACCCGCGAGGGGCCGCTGCCGATCGACGACAGCGACTGGTGCGACTGCCGGCCGAAGTGCAACATCAAGAAGTACGAGGAAAGCCGGAAGTGGCCCTGGACCCGCCAGATCGCCACGATCGAGATCGCGGCCGAGGACGGCGTCAGCGCCGACGGGCAGGAGATCTACAACCTCTTCGAGCAGCGCGGCATCAAGAACGTGATCATGACCGGCGTCCACACGAACATGTGCGTGCTGGGGCGCTCCTTCGGCATCCGGCAAATGGTCATGATCGGCAAGAACGTGGTGCTGGCGCGGGACCTGACGGATGGCCTCTACGATCCGGAGAAGCCGCCGCACGTCAGCCACGACGCGGGCGTCGCGCTGCTGGTGGGCCACATCGAGCGCTACTGGTGCGCGAGCATCCCGAGCTCGGACCTGCTCCGGAACTAGCAAGAAACTCTCTTATTGGCCACAGAGCCCACGGAGCCCGCGGAGAACAACTCTGTGGGCTTTGAGGGCTCCGTGGCCAATCCGGTCTGGATAAAAAAAAGGCCCGGCGGAACCATCGTCCCGCCGGGCCTTTTTGTTTGGTCGCTTAGAACTTGATCTCCGCGCCCACGTTCAGGAAGAAGATGTTGTTGCTGTCCTTGGCGATCGCGAACTGAGGGTTCAGCACCAGCCAGATGCCCTCCCCCAGGTTCAGGGCGCCGCGCAGGCCGACCAGGAAGGCGATGCCGTTGTCCAGGCCGTCGACGCCGCCGAAGTAGCCGTACTGGACGCCGACCTGGCCGCGGAAGTCCCAGTCCTCATCCTTGTAGAACGCCGCGTCCGTGCCCAGCGTGGCGAAGAGCAGCATCCCCGACTTGTCGAAGGTCGAGGGGATGTCCCGGTTGATGCTCGACACCGAGAGGTCCAGGAAGACGCCGATCCGCTCGGGATCCGTATCGACGATGCTCGAGAGCAGGGGCGACGGGATCCGGTACTGGATGCCCCCGACGAAAGCGCCGTTGTCCTTGAACTTCGAGCTGAACTTGGCGAACCCCAGGTGGGCGTCCAAGGCCGACTTGCTGAAGTCCAGGACGTCCGGGTCGCCGCCCTCCGCCTGCTCGGGTTTCGGCGGGACCGGCGCCTCGGGCCGGGGCGGCTTCTCCTCCTGCTGCAGCGAACGGGGCAGGTCATCCTCGCCGGCCCAGGCCTGGGCGGAACCCAGGATCAGGACCGCCAGGAACACGCCGAGGCGCCCCAGCGACGCTGGAAGCTTCCGGCCGTTCCGGCGGAAGCGGCGGGCGCCCCAGATCAGGGCGAAGGGCAGCAGCAGCTCCAGGCCGGTGGCGCCGCAGTAGCCGGCCTTCGGGAGGACAAAGGACAGCGGCACCAGCAGGCTCAGGTTCACGGTGATGAGCTGCGGGTCGTTGGCCGCGCCGGGGCAGCTCACGGTGATGGAGCCGCTCATTCCGCCCGCCGGCAAGCCCGTGATGTCGACGGAGATCGTGAGCGTGCCCGCGTTGGTTCCGCCTGCCGGGGTCACGCTGAGCCAACTGGGGTCATTCGAGACCGCCGTCCAGTTCAGCGTCCCCGTTCCCGTATTGGATACCGCCACCGTCTGCGATCCCGGACTCGTTCCCCCGACGAACGCAGTGAACGTCAAGGTGGTCGGGCTCAACCCGATCGCCGGCGTCGTCAGGACGTTGAGCGTCACGGTGATCTGCCGGGGCGAGTTGGACGCGGCGAGGTCGGTGATCGTGATCGTGCCGTTATACGTTCCGCCCACCAGACCCGTCTGATCGATCGTGATCGCCCGCGACACAAACGAGCCCGCGCCGCTGCTGCCGGTGGTCGCCGGCGCCAGCGTCATCCACGGATCCGAGAAGGTCGCGGTCCAGTTCAGGGTGCCGCCGCCCGTATTGGTGATGTCCACGTTCTGGGTCGCCGGTGCAGCGCCACCCTGCGGGGCGTTAAACGTGTAGCTCGTCGCGCTGAGGCCGATGCTCGGGGTTGCAGCCGCGGTGACCGTCAGGCTGACGTTGATTGTTTGAGGCGTGTTGGACGCGCCCGCCGCGCTGATCGCGATCGTCGCGTTATAGACGCCGGGCGTCAGGCCCGCCTGGTTCACCGAGATCTTCCTGTTCTCGAAGCCGCCACCCGCGAGGCCGCCGGTGGACGCCTCGATGCTCAACCAGGCCTGGGACGGAGTGCCGACCCAGTTCAGCGTCCCGGTCCCGGTGTTGGTAATGGTGACCGTCTGGTCCGCCGGAGTGGCGCCCCCCTGAGGCGCGGTGAAGGAGAAGCTGTTCGAACTCAGGCCGATCGTCGGCGTGTTGTTGACCACCAGCGTCACCGGAACCTGCTGAGGCGTATTCGTCGCCCCCGCCGCGGTGATCGTGATGACGCCGTTGTAGACCCCGGCGGTCAGGCCCGCCTGGCTCACCGATACCTGAATCGGGGAAAGCGTCGATGCACCGCCCGACAGGGCGCCGCTGGCCGGCGTGATCGACGTGATCCAGGTCTCGGTTTCCGTCGCCGTCCAGTTCAGCGTCCCGTTGCCCAGGTTGCTGATGGTCAGCCCCTGCGAAGCGGGCGCCGCGCCGCCCAGCGGCGCGTTGAACGTCAGGCTCGACGGGCTGAAGCCGATCGTCGGATTGGTGTTCACGACCAAGGTCACGGTCACGGTCTGCGGGGAGTTGGATGCGGCGGCGTCCGCGATCAGGATGGTTCCGTTGTAGGTCCCGGCCGCCAGGCCCGTCTGATCCACCGAGATCGCCGGGGTCGAGAAGCCGCCTGCGCCGGCGCTGCCGTTCGGCGGCGTGACGGTGATCCAGGGATCGGACGGAGTCGCCGTCCACGTCAGGGTCCCGCTGCCCACGTTCGTCACGGTCAGGGGCTGCGACACGGGCGGCGTGCCGTTCAGCGGGGCGTTGAACGTAAAGCTCGTCGGGTCCAGCCCGATCGTCGGCACGGTCACGATGTTGAGGGTGACGAAGATCAACTCCGTCGGATTGGTCGCGTTCGGATCCGTGATCTCGATCGTATCCGTCAGGGTGCCGGCGGGCAGAGCCGCCTGATTGACGGAAATCGTCAGCGTGGTCGGCGCGCCGCTCAACAGGCTACCGCTCGTGGGAGAGACCGTCAGCCAGGTCGCGCCGTTGGTTTTCGTCGCGGTCCAGACGAGCGTGCCGGCGCCGGCATTGGACAGGGTCACCGTCTGCGACGCCGGCGCGGTTCCGCCCTGCGCCGCAGTGAAGGTCAGGCTCGTCGGATCCAGGTCGATGGTGGGCTGGTCGTTGATGTTCAGCGTGATGGGGATCGACTGAGGCGAGTTCGTCGCCGTGCCCGAAGTGACGCTGATAGAGCCGTCGTACGCTCCGGCAGCCAGAGCGCCGCGAGTGACCGTCACCGTAAGGGTGGCGGACGCTCCCGGTCCCAGGGAGCCGGTGGTCGGACTCACGGCCAGCCAGGTGCCAGCGGCAGGAGTGGTGACCACGGGGGCGGCCGTCCAAGCCATCGTGCCGCCGCCGCCGTTGGTGACGGTCATCGTCTGGAAGGCCGTGCCGGTGCCTCCCGTGCTGGGAACGTCGAAGGTCAGGCCGGCCGCAGGACTCAGGACGATAATCGGAGTGCTGCTGACGTTCAACGTCACATTGACGACCTGAGGCGGCTGGGTCACCGGAAGGGGGAAACCCGTCGAGTTGTTCGTCACCGTGATCGTGCCGGTATACGTTCCGTCCGGAAGACCGGCGTGATCCACGGAGACCGACAGCATTGCCGTCGCCGCCGGCCCAAGGTTGCTCGTCGTGGGAGTGACCGAAAGCCAGGTGCCGCCGGCCGGGGTCGTCACGGACGCCACGGCGTTCCAGGTGAGCGTTCCGGGTCCGACGTTCTGGACCGTCACCGTCTGCGGGAGAGGGTTGGGGCCAACGCCGGGCGCATCGAACACCAGGCTGGTGGGGTCGAGGCCGATCGTGGGACGGTCGTTAATGATGACGGTCACGGTGACGACCACGGGTGCCCCGCCGCCGGTCTTCTGATCGAAGCTGATCGATTCGTTGTGGACGCCCTGGGTGAGAGTGGTGACGTCGACCGAGACGTTGACGTTCTTCTTCATCGCGGTCTGCCGGGCGCCCTGAGGCGGGGAGCAGATGATCCAGGGCTGGGAAGGGGTCGCCTTCCACTGAAGTTTGCCGGTGCCGGCATTCTTCAGCTGGACCCGCTGCGGCGCCGGGTTGGGTCCGCCGAGCGGGGCGGTAAACGTCAGCGCGAGCGGCGTCACCTGGACAATCGGAGGATCGATGGTGAGCGGGAAGCGGGCCTTCGACAGGAAGCCCGCGTCCAGCACCATCGCCAGTTCGTTGCCGCGGACCTCGTACGAGAGGTCGCGACGCTTGCCGTCGGCGTCGATCGCCGTCGCGCCACCGTAGCGCAGGTACGAGGCGCTGCCGGCGTCCTTGAACTCGAGGGCATCCTCCTTCGCGCCGCGCGAGCGGAGCTGTTCCGTCCGCTTCAGCGGGCTATCGAGGCCGACCGTGACGGTCAGGTCCCCGTCCCGCTGCAGGGCCGCAAGATCGGAGCCGAGGACAAAGACCTGCTCGACGCCCTGGTCGAGGAGCGCATACTTTTCCGTGACCGAGCCACGGTGGTAAACCACGCGCTCGTGCTCGACGGTCGGCTTCCCGTCCGAGAGCCAGCCACCGCTGCGCAGGCTCTTGCCGCCGATGCGGATGTCGCGGAGGGAGAAGTCGAGGTGGCCGCGGTCGCCGTTCACGCGGACGCCTTCCGGCCGGAATTCCTGGGTGACGAACCCGTTGCCGGTCCGGATCACGCCGTCCTCGGCCGTCAGGACCGTCGGGCGATTGCCCAGGCGGGCTTCGATGGGCGCGTCCCGGCGGATGCCGGCCTTGCCGGCGGCCTTCGGCGCATCCTGCTCGCGTTCGAGGAAGGCATCGGCGTCCTCATCGTCGGGAAACGCGGCTACCGCGGGGGCCTCCACCGGCCGCGGCGCGATCGCCGGCCGCTGGATCCGTTCGTTGAGAAGGAGTCCGAGGGCGACGATCGCCCCGGCCATCGCCAGCCGCAGCCACCAGGAACGCTTCACGAGAGCCTCCCTTACCCAAAAAGTGTTTCCGCGCCGGGTGCAGTGGAGAGGGGAATGAAGCTCCCTCTCCCCTGCCTGGACTGATGGACCTTATGGGTCCCCCGGTCGCCCCAGAAACACTACCCATATCCCCTCGGCGGGTCAATGCAAATTTGCATTACACCCCGTTCCCGCCGAAAGGCGCCCGCGGAAAGTCCCGCAGATCGCCGAAGTCTATCACACAGTTTTCAAAATTCCACGGCGGTCCTTTTCTTTTTGACCCGATTTCGTTAAATTCACGGTTCGCCATGGCGCTGCCTCCAAAGAAACCGCAGACGGGACGCGTGCCCCCGGGAAAGCCCGCGGCCGCCCCTCCTCCGAAGGCCAAGGCCGGTCCGCCCACGCGCCGAGGCGCCGCCGCGCCCGCGTCCAGCCGCGCCCAGGCGCCGGCGTCGGGCCGGGCCGCCGCGGCCCCGAAGAACAACCTGCCCCTCATCCTGGGCATCGCCGGCGGCGTCGTCGTCATCGTCATCATCGCCATCGTCGCCATGTCCGGCGGCGAGGAGCACAAGCCCGAGAAGGTCGGGAAGAACAAGGACACCAAGACCGACACCGCGAAGAAGGCGCCGCCCCCGGACGTCTCGGCCCTCGAGGCGACCGGCAAGTCCAAGTGCGAGGAAGGCGTCCGCCTCATCCAGCCCCGCCTCAACCCCGACCCCTCGTCGCCCAAGGAGCGCGTCTTCAACGACCTCGAATCGGGCCTCAAGCTCCTGAAGGAGGGGCTGGAGGCCTACAAGAAGGCGACGGACCTGGCGGGCAGGAAATACCCGATTGACGATTACCGCAAGACGCAGGACCGCGCGATCAAGATCTTCTGCACGGAACTCGAAGGCGAAGGACTGAAGAACTGCGATGCCGGCCTGAAGATCATCAAGTCGACCGAGTCCCGCATCGTCGACACGAACAAGCTCAACGACCAGGAGCGGGCGCAGCTCTACGAAGAATTGAAGAAGGGATCCGATCTCATCGCCGCCGGGATGGGGCTGTTCTCCCGTTCCGAGGCGGTGTCGGGCCACCAGTTCGACGTCACTCCCTACCAGGAGGCGCGGAAGGTGGCCCGGATGAAGTTGCCCGAGCTCAAACCCAACTAACGCCAGTTATGCCTACTGAAGTGCTCCCGATTGTCCGGCCCGAGAACAAGACGAAAACCCAGCCGCCCTACCACGTCGTGCTCTGGGACGACCAGGACCACACCTACGACTACGTGATCGAGATGCTCCAGAAGCTCTTCGGCCACGACCTCGCCACCGCATTCCGCATGGCCAAGGAGGTCGACTCGGCCGGCCGCTGCAACGTCTTCACGGGCACCCTCGAGAAGGCGGAGTTCAAGCGCGACCAGATCCACGGCTACGGCGCCGACCCGAAGATCCCGCGCTGCAAGGGGTCGATGTCCGCGTCGGTGGAGCCCGCCCAGGGATGATGCCCGAGGAGTTCCGCAAGGTCGCCACTCTCTCCGAGATCCCGCCCGGCAGGATGCTGGCCCTCCGGGTCGAGCGCGAGGACGTCGTCCTCTATAATGTAGGCGGCGCCATCTACGCCTCGCGCGACTTCTGCCCGCACGCCGGCTTCCCCCTCTCAAAGAGCGCGTTCCGCGAGAAGTACGTGCGCTGCTCGCTCCACGCGTGGGAGTTCGACGTCACCAACGGCGAGTACACGGGCAACCCGAGCATCCACATGAAGTGCTTCCCCGTGAAGGTCGTGGGCGACGAGGTGTGGATCAGCCTGCTGCCGCTCATCCCCCCAAAGCCCCGGCCGCCGGTCTCCCGGGACGAGGCCTGATGCGGCCGCTGCTCGCGCTCCTGCTCGCGGCGACGCTGACCCCTGGAGGGCAGGACAAACCCAAAGCGTCATCGAACCCGGACGACTGGGACTTCGTCTGGTCCGACGAGTTCGACGGCAAGGAGATCGACCCGGCGACGTGGAAGTACGAGACGGGCGGCCACGGCTTCGGCAACAACGAACTGCAGTTCTACACGGACCGCTCGGACAATTCGTTCCTCGAGGGCGGCTCGCTGGTCCTCCGGGCGCAGCCCGAGAAGTTCCAGAACCGCTCCTACACGTCGGCCAAGATGCAGAGCAAGGCGGCCTGGACCTACGGCCGCTTCGAGTTCCGCACGAAGCTCCCGAAGGGCAAAGGGATCTGGCCCGCGATCTGGATGATGCCGTCGGACATGAAGAAGTACGGCGGCTGGCCGTCCTGCGGCGAGATCGACATCGTCGAACAGTTGGGCCACGAGCCCAACCGGGTCTACGGCACCCTGCACTACGGCAACCCCCACGCGAGCAAGGGGGCGAGCGCCGCGCTCCAGAAGGGCTCCCTCGTCGACGACTGGCACGAGTACGTTCTGGAGTGGTATCCCGGCGAGATGCGCTGGTTCGTCGACGGCGAGCTCTACGAGGTCCGCAACGACTGGTTCACGAACGCCGCGGGCGCGGCCTGGCCGGCGCCCTTCGACCGGGACTTCTACCTGCAGCTCAACCTGGCGGTGGGCGGCAACTGGCCCGGCGCCCCGGACGCCTCCACGGTCTGGCCCCAGACGCTGCGCCTCGACTACGTCCGCGTCTTCAAATCGAAAGTGTCGCCCGCCGTTCGCCCCAAGGGCAGCGTGAAGGGTGAGCTTCCCCCGCTCAAGCTCTGGGGTCTCGTTAAATAAAAAGAGCCGGGCGGCTGCCCGGCTCTCTGTTTTCTCTTCTGTTTCCTGTTTCCTGTTTCCTGCTTCCTGTTTCCCTACTTCACCTTCGTCATCCGCCCGAAGATTTTCAGTTTCTTGAATTGGTTCAGGATGTCCTCAGCCTTGTTCTTCGACACGTTCTTCGCGAGCGGGATGACGAGGCGAGTCGTGAGCTCCTTCGCCTCGCTCGTCGAGCAGCCCTTCACCTTGGCGATCAGCTCGGCGGCCTTGTCGCGCTTGGACGTATCGGTGATCTTCGACAGGAAGACGTTGTAAAGCTCGCCGGCCTCGGCGGGGGCTTCCTCCTCCTCGACGGGAGCCGCCTCGGGCTCGGCCATCGGGGCCTCGGGCAGGGGCTCGGGCTCGGTCGGCGCGAGCGGCTCGGCCTCGGCGGCGAAGCCTTCGTCGGCGACGGGCAGTTCCTCCAGCGGCGCGGGCTCGGGCAGCGCCTCGGGCTCGGGGAGCAGCGGCTCCTCGGGCGCCAGCTCGGACTCCGGCGCGGCCTGCGCGCGGATCTCGTCCAGAGCCTCGGGAAGGTCGAGCGATTCGCCTTCGCCCGCCAGCGGCGCGACGCCTTCGACGCCCACCGCGCGCGGCGCCGGCATGGCCGCCTCGGCGAAGTCCATGGTCGAAGCGCCGACGGTCGACTTGACGGCCTGGGGAGCGGGGGCGCGGGAGGCCATCACGGGAGCCGCCGCGGCGGCCGCCGCCTCGACGCCGTTGCTGCCCACCACGACCTGCGGCTCCGCGAGCTGCAGCTTGCCCAGGCGGCGGAAGAGGAAGCTCTCGCCGCAGCCGGGGCAGACGAACGCGTTGTTGTCCCACTCGAAGGCGAGGCCGTTGACGGCGGGCGCGCCGCCCGCCGTGAACTGCGGCCGCACCGGCCAGTTCACCTTGGGGAGCTTGCCGGCGACCCGCGCGGTCACGCGGAACTCCATGCCGCTCTTGGACAGGTCGCCCAGCGTCGGCGTGATCGCCTTCACTTCCTGCTTGGTCAGCTTCGTGGCGAAGATGATGGGCGCGCTCTTGCAGATCTGGGTCGCGATCGTGTCGTCCAAGTTGAAGGCGCGACCGAACGCCTTGGCGGCGTCGGAAAGCCGGGCGGACTCGACTTCGACGACGATCAGGCTGAATTCGCCGACATCGGATGCCATATCGCGCGCTCCTACCTAATGATCGGGTGTTCCGCTCGTCCCCAGGCTATGAACCGAGGCTCGAGTCTAGCTTTCGAAGATTCCAGAATCAAGAATCAAAACGGCTCCGCCAGATCATGTTTCTAAAGACTCCGACTCCCGCGTCATTGGCCACGGAGGACACGGAGCAGAATCAGAAATCCTCTCTGTGCCCTCAGTGTCCTCTGTGGCCAAATCAGAGCAGGCCCTGGGCCTTATACCAGGCCGCCGTCTCCTCCATGCCCTTGTCGAGCGCCACGCGGGCGCGCCAGCCGAGCAGCCGCGCCGCCTTTGCGGGGCTGCAGCACCAGGCCGGCTGCGTCATCTCGAGCGCCTTGTCGCGGCCGAACATCGACCGCTTCCCCGCCAGCCGGGCGCCGTCCTCCACCACCGCCCCGAGGAAGCGGACGACCCGGTCGGGGATCCCCACCCGCAGCGCGCGCTTTCCCAGCGCCTGCTGGATCAGGCCCAGCACGGCCGACACCTCGACCGCCTCCTCGTTCGCGAGGTAAAAGGCCTGATTCGCCCCCTCCGCTGCCTCGCCCGCGCGCACGATCCCTTCGGCGAGATCCCGCACGTGCACGATGCTGATGATCTTGCGCCCGCCGATCTCCGGCCTCAGCCCCTTCGCGACCGTGCGGTACATGTCGTAGAGGCCGAAGTCGCGCGGGCCGTAGACGACGGGAGGACGGATCACCGTGACGGGCGTCCGCTCGCGCCGCTTCCACACCGCGCCCTCGCCCTCCCACTTGGACTTCCCGTAGAGCGAGATCGGGCTGCAGGGTGTCGTCTCGTCGACCTCCTCCCCCGGCCCCGCCACGGCCAGCGAGCTGACGTGGACGAAGCGCCCCGCGCGCGACGCTTCGAAGACCCGCACCGCGAGGTCACGGTTGCCCGCCAGGTACTCCGCGTAGGTGTCGGCCCGGATGACCCCCGCCACGTGAAAGAGCACGTCGCAGGCCGGCAGCGGGGACGCCGCCTCGTCGACGCGCTCGACCGACTTCCCCTCCAGCCAGCGCAGGTTGCTGCTCCGACGCACGAGCGCGGAGACGCGCCAGCCCTTCTCGAGGAGGACGTCGACGAGGTGGGACCCGACGAAGCCGCTGGCCCCCGTGACGAGCGCGCTGGGCATGGGGGCTGAGTATAGCCAGGATTCGCGGGATGTCGTATGATTCTCGGTGGGTTTCTTCTTTGGAGGCCGCTCCATGCTGCTGCTCCTCGCGTCGATCCTACTCGCGGACCTGGCCGACGGCGGAAAGGTCGCCCTGCTGCAGGGAACGATCGAGACGAAGGGCGCGGCCGACCCGGACTTCAAGCCGCTCAAGGTCGGCGATGCGGTCGAGGAGATCTGCCAGATCCGCACGGGAGCCAAGTCCAAGGCGCTGCTGGGGCTGCCCGGCGGCGTCGAGCTGCGCATCAATGAACAGACCGAGCTCGCCCTCGAGGGGGCGCGCAAGATCCAGATCAAGAAGGGCCGCATGATGCTCCTGGTCCCGAAGGGCCCGCCGCCGCCCTTCGAGATCCGCACCGAGCACCACCCGATGCAGACCCAGGGCTGCACCGTCGACGTCAGCTATCAGCCCCGCATCCCGAACGGCGCGCCGGCCACCGCGTACATCATGGTGCTCGACGGGAACGTGAAGGCCTTCGCGCGGAACTTCCAGCCGGTCATCTACCCCGGCTTCGTCGCCTCCGCGTTCGGGACGCAGCTCAACACGCCCGACTCCGTCCGCAACGGCGCCATGGATACCGAGTGGGTGCACTCGCTCCTGGTCGAGCAGGGAAAGCAGACGGACGAGACCCAGAACCGCACGATCGAGCTGCTGTCGATCCTGTCCAAGCAGGCCCAGGACGATCCCGCGGAGGCGGCGCTGCGGAGCCTGGGCGAGCTGGCGGCCCCCGAGATCGCGCACTGGCTCAGCCGCTCCTTCCTGGAAACGCAGGTGGCGCGCCGCAAGGCGGCCTCGAAGGCCCTGGCGGACGCGGCGACGCTGAAATCCGCAGCGCTCATGGCGCAGTTGCTCACCCACCAGGAAGCCCAGGTCCGGATCATCATGGCCGGCGGGCTCGCGCGCCTGGCGGGGAAAGACCTCGGCTACAACGAGGCCTACTGGAAGGGCGACAAGCTCGAGGCGGGCCAGAAGGCGTGGGAGGAATGGGTCAAGCAGAACGCCAAGTGACCTCTCCCCTGTGAGCATCAACGTCTCCCAGATCTTCGTCCGCTACCCCGACGAGAAAGACGCCGCGGCGCTGCTCGCGTCCCGTCAGGAGCGCGGCCCGGGCTCGACCTCCTTCCTGGTCGCCCGCACCGGCACGCCCTGGCTGGCCGTCTCCTCGGGTGACAATGCGCCGGCGCCCGAAACCGCCCGGCAGCTCTCCCGCGCGCTGGAAGGGACCGCGGTCTGGTTCGGCCTGGCCGGCAACGCGCTCGCCTACCGACTGATCCGCTACGACCTGGGCCGCGAGGCCGAGAAGGCCCTCGAGCCGCCGGAGATCTTCCAGGCCGACGGCGCGCAGATCATGCCCGCCTACCGGGACGTGGAGGCGGAGCTCTACAGGAAGCTTCGCGCCTTCGAGATCCCCTTCGAGTACATCTATCTGTTCATGGAGGAGATCGGCGTCTCGGGAGGAGACCCCGGCCGGACCGACGCGGCCGTCGTCCGCGAGGGCTCCGTCGAGAACTTCGTCCACCGGGTCCCCCGCCGCAGCGTCGACGCGGTGCGGACGCTCTTCGACCACCACAAGGAAGGCGAGCAGACGGTCTACGAGTCGATCCGCCTCCAGGGCGCCTTCGACAACGCTCGGGCGAAGCAGCTGCTCCAGACGCTGGACCAGATCACCAGGCGCCGCACCCTTCCCCCGGGCTGGAGGATCCGCTACGTGCTCGACCCCGAGGTCGACGCCAACTTCGTGATGCGCCTGCTCGCGGTCCACGCGGCCGGCAAGTTCAGCTACGAGCTTTCCCATCTCGAGCCCTGACGCCATGATCACGCACCTCTTCTTCGATGCCGGCCACACGCTCGTGTTCCCGAACTTCCGCCTGGTGGCCGAGAAGCTCGCCCTCCGTGGACCCCGGGTGGCCATCGAGGACCTGGAGCGCGGCGATCTGAAGGCCCGCTACCAGCTCGACGACCCGGAGCTGATCCGGAGCAGCACCGACCACTCGCGCTGGACGGTCTACTTCGAGACGATCTTCCGCCACTGCGGCGTCACCGAGGCCGCGATCGTGCGCGAGGTGCTCGCGGAGCTGCAGGCTATCCACAAGGTGAGCAACCTCTGGGAGGTCGTCCCGCCCGAGGTGCCCGCGGCCCTCGAGGCGCTGAAGCCGCGCTTCCGGCTCTCGGTGATCTCGAACGCCAACGGGACCGTGCGGGAGAAACTCCGCCGCGTGGGCCTGCTCGACTACTTCGAGATGGTGCTGGATTCGCACGAGGAGGGGATCGAGAAGCCCGATCCGCGAATCTTCCGGGCGGCCCTGGAGCGCATGGGCGCGCGGGCCGAGAGCTCGCTCTACATCGGCGACATGTATCACATCGACGTCGCCGGCGCCCGCGCCGCCGGGATGGAGGTCTTCCTGCTCGACCCCGGGGGCCTGCACGGGGACAAGCCGGTGCGGCGCATCCCCGGGCTGGGCGCGCTCGCATCGTCGATTGACGCTCCCTCCTGACCCGCCTATAATTCTGGCGCATGCCCTATGTCATCGTGAAGGAGTTGGGTGCCGAGCGGAGCCAGCCGCTCACGGAGCCCGAAGTCCTGATCGGGCGTTCGCGGCAGAACCACATCAAGCTCGTCACCGAACAGGCGTCGCGGCAGCATTGCCGGCTCGTCAAGAGCGAACGGACCTACCGGCTCATCGACGGCGGGTCCTCGAACGGGACCTACGTGAACGGCCAGCGGGTGGCCGAGAAGGACCTGGCCGAGGGCGACGCGATCTCGGTGGGCAGCGCGGTGGTCGTCTACCACACGGGCGAGCACGCCAAGCCGGCGTTCAAGCTCCCGGACCCGGCGAACTTCCAGCTCCCCATCGACGACCGCAACGTCAAGATCCTGCTCCGGACGATCGTGAGCGCCGCCTCGAGCGAGAACCTGGAGTCGTTCCTGAACGCGGCGGTCGACAACGTGATCGAGATCGCACAAGCCGAGCGCGGGATCCTGTTCACGCGCGCCGCCGACGGCGAGCTCAAGGCGATGGTGGCGCGGGACGCCGCCAAGAAGCCCATCCCGGAGCTGGTGGGCATCAGCCGCACGATCCCGAAGCAGGTCTGGGACACGCGCAAGCCGATCTTCCTCCTCGACACCGAGCGGGAGATGGAGTCGGTGCAGTCGCAGAGCGTGTCCCTCTACCACCTCCGGACGATCATGTGCGCGCCGCTGAACGTGGGAGAGAATCTCCTGGGCGTGCTCTATGTCGACAACCACGCCAAGACGCGCGAATACAGCTCCACGGACCTGGCGATCTTCGAGGCGGTCGCCAACTACCTATCCCTCACGATGGCGAACCTGCGCTCGGCGCAGGACGCGAAGGAGCGCGTCGAGGCGCGTCGCAAGGCCCTCGAGCACGAGAACGCGGTGCTCCGCGCGGCGCTCGAGAACCGCAGCCACATGATCGGCGAGTGCGCCGCCATGAAGGCGGTCTACGAGAACGTGAAGAAGGTCGCCCCCACGGACGCCACGGTCCTCGTGCTCGGCGAGAGCGGCACGGGCAAGGAGGCGATCGCGCACGTGCTGCACGACCTGTCGCCCCGCTCGGAGCAGCCCTTCGTCGTGATCGACTGCGCCGCAATCCCCGAGACGCTGCTCGAGAGCGAACTCTTCGGCTACGAGAAGGGCGCCTTCACGGGGGCGGTCGGGCAGAAGCAGGGCAAGTTCGAGCTCGCCCAGGGCGGGACGCTGTTCCTGGACGAGATCGGCGAACTCACGCCCAGCCTCCAGGTGAAGCTGCTGCGCGCGCTGGAGCAGCGGACGATCTCCCGCGTGGGCGGGGCCGAGCCGATCCCGATCGACATCCGGCTCGTCGCGGCGACCAACCGGAACCTGGAGGAGATGGTGCGGGCCGGCAAGTTCCGCCAGGACCTGTACTTCCGCCTGAAGGTCGTGACGGTGCTGCTGCCGCCCCTTCGGGAGCGCGGCGGCGACATCCTCCTGCTGGCCGACTTCTTCCTGGCCGAGGCCAACACGACGAACGCGCGGACCGTGAAGGGATTCAGCGAGGAGGCCCGAACGGCGATGCAGGCCCACCGCTGGGACGGCAACATCCGCGAGCTCAAGCACCGGGTCGAGCAGGCGGTGATCCTGTCGAACAACCAATTCCTCTCGACGGAGGATCTCAACCTGGTGGCAGCGGACAAGAGCTTCCGCTCGCTGGAGAAGGCGCGGGACCACTTCGAGAAGACCTACGTCGTGCAGGCGCTGGCCCGCAACGGGTTCAACGTGACCCGCACGGCGAAGGAGATCGACCTATCGCGCCAGCACCTGCAGAACCTCATCAAGAAGCACGGCATCACGCGCTTCACCGACACTGATGACATCGGATAAGGGCCGCGAATTGTCGAAGTAGGCCCTTCCCCCGCCAAGCCGACTTGTCACAGCAACTACCTGATTTACAAAGAGTTAGGAACACACCTCCCGACTGCCAAGTAAAGTTGACACTTCGCGAGTCCGAACCCTCAAAATTTAGCTGATTTTAGCTATAGAGGGCTGGCATGGCCCTTGCTCTAGCGTAGGGGTCGTTACCAACGATCTTTAAGCTGTAAAAAAATTAGATCCCGCTCCAACTGCCCCGACCCGTAGTCGGGGCGCTTTATTTTAAAGCATATCGGCCCATCTCGTATACTCCTGCCATGAAGCGCTGGGCCCCGCTTCTCCTGGGCGCAGGAGGACTGGCAATCCTGGCGTACCTTCTGTCGGTCGATCACAAGCCACGGAAGCCAGAGGTAAACGCCCAGGCTCACAATACCCCTCTCGACGCCAGCCCCAAGCAATCGAGCCCCGACCCCCAGCCCGGGTCATCAAGTCTCCCGCGATCTCTCCTTGATCGGGCCAATGAAATCCTCGCGTCCCGCAACGTCGAGAAGCTCCAGGACTTTGCCTCCGAGCTTCGGCATGAGGCCAGAACGAACTCCGACTTTCTCAAGACCCTGGGGGAGATTGTCCTGAATCCAAGTCAGCCCATGGATCTTGGCGAACTTGCAGCCGTCGTGCTGGGCTCTCTCCAGGGGACAGAAGCCCAACACTACCTGAGTAGCGCTCTTGCGAAAAGCGTCGATGCCGGATGGAGCCGGACCCTCATCCTCGCCCTGGGGTCATTCAAGGATTGGACTGGAGACGAAGAAGTATTCGGTCCCGCATTGGGCGCGTGGGGCGTGAAAACTCGACTGGGACTGGTCATTTCCGTCGAGGCCAGCCTGCCGGACCTCGCCATCCGCTCCCAGGTCCTCAGTTACCTGGCTGTTGCTTCGATTGAGGTACGCGATGCGGCCGTCCGCGCACTGTTTCACTCCACCCAATTCAGCGAAGTTCGCCGTGATTTTCTGTCCTCCCTACGATCAGAGGGGAACCAGGACCTAAAAGGCGAAATCGGAAAGGGACTTGCCGAATGGGCGCGGACGGAGAAAGCCGAATCTCCCGAGCGTCAGGCCATTACCGGGGCGATCCTGGAGCAAGGAGCGCGACGGGAGGCCGCTGCCGTTCGATTCGGGGCGGAGAACGCTCTTAAAGTCATGGCGCTCACGACGTCGGAAGTGGCATCGCTCGCAGCATCTCTCAGAGGCCCGGATTTTGATCAGCGGCGTTGGGCTTTCGCCATCTTGACGGAGCAGGCATCGAGGCCGGGCTTGCCGGGCCGCGAGGAGTTGTTTGACAACTTTGAGCAAATCCTTGGCAAGGATGCCAGTCCGAAGGGGCGTGAATATGCCGCGGCCGCAATCGCCTCATTCCCCGATTACGTGAGATCCGGGCCCGTCCTCGTTGGGGCCCTCTCGGACCCTGCCTGGCACGTCAGAGCACGAGCGGCCGAAGCGCTGGGGAAGATCTCGAAGGATGAGACGGTAATGGCAGCACTTCGACGGGTCATCGCGCAAGATGACAACCCAAGCGTGCGCCAGACCGCCCAAAGAAGCCTGGATCGCCTTTCGAGGTGATCCGGAGCGATATCCGCTTAGAAGCCCGAGACATTCAGCAGGGGATAGGGTCTTCCATCCGGACCCGTCACGAACTTGGTGGCAGCACCGACCAGAGCATCCCGGACGGCAGCGGGAGTCGGCGGAGTCGACTGGCTTGCAATGAAGAGCGCGGCGCCACCGGTGCAATGAGGCGTTGCCATGCTGGTCCCGCTGATGGTATTGGTTCCCCCGTTATTCCACGTTGAGAGGATGTTCACTCCCGGAGCGATCAGATCGACTGCGTCCGGATTGGCGCTCCAGTTGCTCCACGAAGCGAAATAGTTATTGTCCGGATTATTGACATCGCTCGTCCCCGAAGCGGCGACCGTGATCGCCTCCGCAACGCGAGCGGGAGAAGAGTCCTTCACATCCACTCCGCTGTTTCCGGCGGCAATACAATAAGTGACGCCGGCGGCAATGGACCTGCTCACTGCAGCATCAAGGGCGCTCGAAACTCCTCCCCCGAGGCTCATGTTGGCCACCTTGATACCCTTGAGGGAAGCATTCGTGGAAACCCAATCGATGCCCCCAATCACTCCCGAGGTCGTGCCGGATCCATTCGCGCCGAGCACTCGGACGGACCAGAGTTTCGCACCCGGGGCGACACCGACGACTCCGGTACCGTTGTCGATGGCGGCGGCGGTACCCGCCACGTGGGTCCCGTGTCCGTTAAGGTCCGAATAGGTCGGTTTTCCGGAGACGAAGGTCACCCCACCCCCGATGTTCAGATCGGGATGAGGCCCCACTCCGGTGTCGATGATGGCAATACCTACATTTACAAACGCGCCGCTCCCGTCACCGGCATGGGTGGAGCTGGAAGGCGCGTTTACCCGGGTCACTCCCCAGGGAGTAATTTGTCCGATGGCCTTGATCTCACCATCGGGTTCGATGCTCTTTACCCGCGGGTCTTCGGCCAGTGCACTTGCGGCGGCGACGCCGAGAGCTCCTGCAAACCCGTTCAAGGCGCTCTTATAGACGTGATCGGCGGAAGCGCCATGCTCCGCGATGACCGTATCGACGTCGACGCCGTCATGCAGGACGACGATGAAGCGCTGTCCGCCTCCCGGATTGCCCCGGCCATTCTCCTGGGCAGTCCCCAGACTTCCGCAAGCAAACGCCAAGATAGCGGCAGCGATAAGATTCTTCACGGAACCCCTCCCGATCTAGCTAGTCCGACGATCCTCCCTGGTCAACTCAGAATAGACACCAGAGAACCCCTGGAGTCAATGCATTTATGCAACATTTTCTCACATATCATGGGTATCTCAGATTCGCCGCGAAAGTGGTCGGGGCGCCCCTTCCTGTGACCCCAAATGACACACCCATCAGCGATAGTGTGATCGTGATGAGGTTACGAATCGTAACGCGGCGTTACGAAACGTAACGCGAGGACCAGACCGATGACGAAAACGCGCGTGTTTCCAAAGGCTCCGGGTGGCACAGCCTTTGCGTAATTGCTTGACGCATATTTTAGAGGAGAGTTAAATGATGCCAGCACAATTGAAGGAGAGAGGTATGCCGGTTCCCCCCGCCCCGCCCCAGCGCGACGAACGCCGCACCGAGGCGCTCAAGACCGCCCTCGCCCAGATCGAGAAGCAGTTCGGCAAGGGCTCCATCATGCGGCTCGGCGGCGACGCCAAGCTCGACATCGAAGGCATCACCACCGGCTCCCTCGGGCTCGACCTCGCCCTGGGCGGCAAGGGCTTCCCCCGCGGCCGCGTCATCGAGGTCTTCGGGCCGGAAGGCTCGGGCAAGACGACCCTCTGCCTCACCATCGTGGCCAACGCCCAGAAGGCCGGCGGCTCCGCCCTCTTCATCGACGCCGAGCACGCCATGGACCCCGCCTACGCGCAGAAGCTGGGCGTGAACCTCGACGAACTGCTCCTCAACCAGCCCGACAGCGGCGAGCAGGCCCTCGAGATCGCCGACATGATGGTCCGCTCCTCCAGCCTCGACGTGATCGTCATCGACTCCGTCGCCGCGCTCGTGCCCAAGGCCGAGCTCGAAGGCGAGATGGGCGACACCCACGTCGGCCTCCAGGCGCGCCTCATGAGCCAGGCCCTCCGCAAGCTGACCGCGAGCGTCTCCAAGTCCCGCACCTGCCTGATCTTCATCAACCAGATCCGCGAGAAGATCGGCGTCATGTTCGGCAACCCCGAGACGACCCCCGGCGGCCGCGCGCTGAAGTTCTACTCCAGCGTCCGCGTCGACGTCCGCCGCATCGGCCACCTCAAGGAAGGCGA
>Ga0310813_10000013_pt1 | contig 155990 bp, 149 predicted proteins | sample YN3metagenome_FD_203086 | JGI IMG/M metagenome (GOLD analysis project Ga0310813, IMG submission 203086) | Soil microbial communities from experimental microcosm in Duke University, North Carolina, United States - YN3 | ecosystem: Engineered > Artificial ecosystem > Soil microcosm >... | reverse complement strand
TTAAGATAAGATTGTATCAATCAAATCCAGACTCATAATTAAAATCGCTCACGCACCTCCGGTGCTTAAAAACGTCGGTAGATTATCGCTTTACCCCGGGCTGCGCGCTCCGCGCTTACCCGGGGCTGTAAAGCTTTCGGTCGTAAACGACCTGATTGCGTTGTTGTTTTATACGATTAACCCAAAATGCATTCAATTTTGGTTAATCGCATAGCGTCACGACACAACCAGGCCGTTTACGAGCTAAAGCTTTTTATAGATACTGTGTTGAATTGCAACCCCTCATTAAATTAATTTTGGGTTGACCTCATAAAACAACAACGCAACCAGGCCGTTTACGGCCGCAAGTTTTAAGATACTGTGTTGAATTGCAACCCCTCATCAAATTAATTTTGGGTTGACCTCATAAAACAACAACGCAATCAGGTCGTTTACGACCGAAAGCTTTACAGCCCCGGCTGAGGATTGCGAAGCGAAGCGTAGCAATCCGAAGGCCGGGGTAATGGCAACACAACTACGGTTAAGCGCCGTAGGCGCGTGAGAGAAAATGCTATACAATTGCTAAAATTAGGTCAGAGTTTTGAATCAATTTCTCAGCTCACGGGACTAAAGGAAGAATTGCGTCAGTTAAAAGACTCGGTGTAACCGAGCCGCGACCGGCAGGGAGTCACATGAATCTGATAAAAGCTGGTGTATAACAATGCAATATTTTAACCACTATAAGGCAATTTAATATCATAAAGTAAGAAATTTCAGCTAAAAGTTATAGCACAGTGACGCTCCCTCACGGTCGCGGCTCGGTTACACCGAGTGTCTCACCGAGTGCCTCACAGAGCATTTTCGATTTATTCAACAACGCCCCCAGAGAGAGAAGACATGCGAGACGAAGCCCCAGAGCAAATAGCTACAGGAGAAGACATGCGAGACTTGGCTCCAGAGAAAATAGCGGCAGTATTTGTATGCAAAAATGTTATCTGTTCGTTTACACGCGATACGTTATCTTTACCATAATGCCTGATACACATGCCATGGTGCGTTTTACAACATCCGGTAACGTTTTTGCGCCAGCTTCTATTGCCCACTGACGATGATGGCTTTCGTCTGATTCCATCTGTTTTACAATCGCTAAGCTACGCTTATCTTGAAGAGGCAACATCTCTACATGCGATGTTAAATGTTTGATAACTTGCGTTTCTGTCTCTGCAACAAAACCTAAACTCCAGCCATCACCCATCACGCCAGCTATCATGCCTAAACAAAAAGAACCTGCATACCATAACGGATTCAGATAACTGGTGCGGCTGTGTAATTCATCTAACCGTTTTTTGCACCAACTTAAGTGATCGCCCTCTTCTAAAGCAGCTTGTTCCAACTGTGCCTGCATACTGGGTTGAAAGCACACCATGCGTTGGCCATGATAAAGCCCCTGCGCGCACACCTCACCTGTATGGTTGATACGCATCAGCGCAGCAGCATGCCGCTGTTCTTCTGCTGAAAGCGTTGTCTCAGGTATGCGGTCACCAGGATAAGGGCTGCCTGTTGTTTTCACCTGATCTGAGAGCACGCGCAAAACCTGATCAATTCTGAGGCATATTTTATCGGCTAAACTATAGCAGCGCGCTGCTTTTTGCGTCATCATACGTTTCCTGTAACGTGTTAGAGTACGTAGAGTATAGTGCCAGTTATGCAAAATATATTCAAATCTGATTTTATTAAAAAGCATCCTCGTTTGGATGCGCGTGTGATGCGTATACAAACGCCACATGGGGAAGTGCAAACACCCACCTTTATGCCGGTTGGTACGCGCGCCATGCTAAACTACCTTACCCCGACAGATCTAGAGCAGAACGGCAGTGAGCTAATCCTGGGTGGTAATACCTACCATATGCTCTGTACACCTGGCATGGAAGTCATTGAAACATTAGGCGGGATGCATCGATTAATGGGTTGGCATAAAGCGATGCTAACAGACAGCGGCGGATTCCAAGTGCTCAGCCTCTCTAAAAAAGGCACCATTTGTTTAATCGATGAAGAGGGTGCGCACTTTAAACATCCGCTGACAGGAAAAATTATTCACCTCAATTCCGCTTCTTCCATCCAAGCACAAAAAATTATTGGTGCAGATATCATTATGGCTTTTGATCAATGCACGCCTGAAACAGGTGGACGTGAAGCCGCTATTGCTGCGCTGAATCGCACACACCGTTGGTTGGTGTTGTCTAAAGAAACACATGATAAAAACCCCTACTCTGCTTATGGCCACAAGCAAGCGCTCTTTGGCATCATCCAGGGTGGCAGCTTTCGTGATTTGCGAGAAGAAAGCACCGCTTTTATTCTTAGCCAAGAATTAGATGGTATTGGCATTGGCGGAGAAGTGATTGGTTTTGATATGTTAAAAACATGTGAAATTATTGACTGGATCAGACCCCTGTTGCCGGAAAATAAAATTCGTTACACGATGGGTGTGGGCTTAAATCCACAAGATTTGATAGACGTCGTTGCAAAAGGCATTGATATCTTTGATTGTGTTGCGCCAACACGCAATGCCAGACATGGTACGCTATATTGTGGTGCGCTTGTTGAAAAAGAGGGGTGGTTAGCGTTTGAATCAGAGAGCAAGAACGCGCATATCCTTATCAAAAAAAGTATCTATGCAAAAGATGACTCCCCTATTATGCCAGGATGTGATTGTTATACCTGTCAACGCTTTAGTCGAGGCTATTTGCATTATCTTTATAAAGAAGGCTTGATCGCTTACTTTCATTTAGCCAGTATTCATAATATTCACGTGATGCAAGCAACCTGTGCGCGCATGCGTGCGTTTATTATGAATTCATAGTATGATGGGTATAGTAAAAAGAGGATTCGTCACGGAGGAAGGGATGCTATCTCCCGTCACATTATCAACAGATTTTGCGTTCTTTTTTAGAATTATTTTCGCCTGCTTATTGGGGTGTTTAATTGGCTGGGAACGTGAACGTCACCGCAACATTCTCTCTGCGGGTATTCGTACTTATGGTGCGATTTCTTTAGGCGCTTGCGCCTTTGGTATTGTGGGACTCTGCATTGCGAATGCAGATCCTTCTCGCATTGCGTCGCAAGTTGTCACAGGCATAGGCTTTTTAGGTGGCGGTATTATCTTCAGGCAAGGTGATTATGTCACGGGGCTTACGACTGCTGCTACATTGTGGGCAACAGCAGCGGTAGGTTTGGCTGTTTCGATGGGGCTTTATCTTACCGCATCGCTAACGGCGATTATTATTTTTCTCTTGTTATATCTGCCTAGAATGGAGTGGTGGAAGAAGATTGCTAAGAGTAAAAGTAATCTGTAGAGCTAAAAATAAATATCCCCTCATCGCCGCGTTACCGAGCCGCGACCGTAAGGGAGCGTCACATGACTAACAGGCGCCACTGTTCAATAACAGTGATACTTGCTAGTCATGTGACGCTCCCTCACGGTCGCGGCTCGGTCTTGCCGGGCACACTCGACAGGGCGGATGAGGGGAAGGAAAATAATATACTCTATATCGTCTTATTTAAAACAATGAGTGCGCCTACCTGCACTAACCACACAACCCACACGATTTCCATAAAATACGGAAACCAGCTTCTTTTTAATGCCCAATAAATAAGGGATGGTACAAGGCCGATGAATATAGGTACGCTCAAGAGTGCAATGAGTCCGCGCGCAATGCTGCCAGCTTCACCACCAGAAAAGACACTCATCAGTAATTCAGAAACCCAATCATGTGATCTTACCAGCAGTAAAACCGCTTCTTGCGCATAATTTGCAGCAATAATAATGCCAATACTTAAAACGGTAATTGTGATCAATTGCTTAAACATCTTTCTTCTCCCCTATACCAAGTTCAGTAGCACGTGCTTTAGCAGCCAGCAGTGCTTTTTTAAACGCTTGCTGTACACCTTCATTCTCTAAGACAGAAATAGCCTGTTCTGTGGTGCCACCCGGTGAGGTGACCAGACGTCTTAATTCTGCTAATGATTTCCCGCTTTCAATCGCAAGACGTGCGGCACCCAATCCCGTTTGTAAAGTGAGTAACCGTGCAATATCAGGCGATAATCCCTGCTCAATGGCGGCATTTTGTAATGTCTCCATGATAAAGAAAAAATAAGCCGGTCCGCTACCAGAGAGCGCAGTGACGGTATCAAGCAAGGCTTCTTCTTGTAGCCAAACAGTTAATCCTACACCACGAAAAATCGATTCCGCTATATTTTTTTGTGTTTGGTCAGCTAATGCATTTGCAAATAAAGCGGTTGCGCCGGAACCGATAATGGCTGGTGTGTTTGGCATTGCCCTGATAATAGGGGTTTGTGTCCCTATCCATTTTTGAATATCTGATTCGCGTGCGCCTGCAACAACCGAAATAATGAGCGCTTTACGAAATAATATTTTTTTTGCGAGTTGTTGTGCGACAGTTGAAAATAACAGTGGTTTAATCGCAAAAATAACAACATCTGCTAACTCCACTGCCTTGGCATTATCTGTTGTGGTGCGTATCTGAAATTCATCTTCTAAAGCGTTCAGTTTTTCAGAGGAAGGTCCACATGCCCACAGTTTGTCGCAAGGATATCCGTTACTCACTAAACCGCTGATTAAGCATCTCCCTATATTGCCAGCGCCTATTATCGCAATAACGGAGTGTTGCATGAGGGGTGCCTTATTTTCTTTCGTTAGTATACATTAGCATAGAATTAAAAAGCGAATAAAGCTAAAAAGTGTACGAGTAATTTCCTCTCACGCGCCTACGGCGCTTAACCGTAGTTGTGTTGCCATTACCCCGGCCTTCGGATTGCTACTACCCCGGGTAAGCGCGGAGCGCGTAGCCCGGGGTATAATGCCACACCCCTGCGCTTTTAAGCACCGGAGGTGCGTGAGAAGATTCGTCTTAGCTTTAAGAAGCATCCGCCGTTGCTTTTTCTGTTTTTTCTGCTGTTTGTGTTTTCACGGTATCGGTTTCTTGATTATTCCCTTCTAAGACAGCAAAGAGATTGTCATACCTGTTGTGAGGGCTCCAAGCATACCAACCATCTGCTTGCGCTTCATCTACGGCGCGTATCTGCTCCTTGATATATTTCAAAGTGCTTCCATGCGACATGGGATAATGGTAATTAGAGAGCTCAATGTAGGCATAGACCTTCATGGGTACACCCTGCTCCCCAAACTGCTTCTTGATACTTTGCAGAGAACCATAAACAGTCTCATAAGGGCGTTTGAAATGATAATCAAAAGGGACATAGTGTGAGGGGTAAACCATAGGGCAAATGGCATCGACGCTTTCTGAGAATAATTTTACATTTTGCCCAATATACTTAGACTCCCCGAAACTGGTAATGCCAAAGACATCGATTTGTAAAGGAATGTCTTGCTCAGCAAGTTTATTTTTAAACCATTGTATGACCTTCATGACATTTTTTGCATTCTCTGAAGAAGGTTTTTGTGCAGTATTATAACGGATATAGTCTAATTGTATTTCATCTGCACCCCATTCAATGGCTTGTTTCACAAGTGCATATTTTTTTTGCCAAATAGCAGTATTAGCCATGGCCTCTTTTGTGGCACCATTAGGGAACATGATTATTCTTGCTACATATCTGATATTATTTTCTTTCACAAGCGCGATGTTCTGCTCATACCGCTTAGAAGGAAGTTCCATATCGATTACAAACGTATCAATCCCAGCCGCTTTTGCATGCTTGATTAAGTACTTGAGTAATGTCGTGTTTTCTAATGTATATTGGGTCAGGTAAATACCTCTTACCCCTTTCACGCTTTTTGATTTCGTGCTTTCTGCCCCAATTGCCGTTGTTAAAAATAAAAGAGAGACTAAAAAAAGAATCATTCCGATTGATTTGATTAACATTTGCCACCTCATTACGAATTCCTCATACTTGTAGTTTACGCCGACATATACGAGGTGGGGTGTGGTATAATAGGGCTGTTACAACCGCTTGCCAAATAAGGCTGTGCCAATTCGGATGATCGTAGACCCCTCGGCAATTGCAGCTTCGAAGTCACTGGACATGCCAGCTGATAAGGTATCGAGTGTTGCGTACGCTTCCTTTAACGATTGCCACAACAAAGAAAGTTGATGGAAGATGCGGCGTTGCGTTTCGAAGTCGTCACTGGGTGGTGGCATCATCATCAGTCCCCTTAAGCGTAGCCTGGTAAGAGATTGGCAAGCCTGTGTCAATGCAGATAGCGCATCTATGGTTTTATCACATCCTTGGGATTGTCGATCAAACTTAATTTGTATGCAGATATTCAACGGTGGAAGAGAAGCAGGTCGTTGTGCATCAAGTCGCACTAAGGTTTTAAGATCAGTGACACTATGCACCCATGCAAAATGCTCAGCTATCTGACGTGTTTTATTTTGCTGTATATTCCCAATAAAATGCCACTCAATGGCCGCTGTGCTTTTATCCAGTGACAATAGTGCAGCTTGTTTAGCAATAGCCTCTTGCGCGTAGTTTTCACCAAAAGCACGCTGCCCTGCTTGGAAGGCAGTCATCATTTTTTCGATGGACTGCTGTTTGCTCGCTGCAAGCAGTGATACCGCACCCACTGGGCGCTCATACTTCTTTTCATATGAACGCATCAGGGTGGTGAGTCTTGCAAGATTTTCAGCAATATTTGTCATTAGCGTGCGATTGGCCCCGCTTTCCTAATGGCATCGCTCACATCAAAACGATTAAAGTTTGTAATGAATTGATCAATTAAGGTGCGTGCATTTTTTTCATAAGCCGCTATGTCAGACCATGTCTTGCGAGGATCTAATAGCTTTGTCTCTACGCCGGGAACGGCTTTAGGGATGGATAAATTAAAGCCAGGCAGCACTTCATAGTCTGCATCTCTCAATTGGCCTTCTACAATGGCGCTAACAATAGAACGCGTTGTAGGGATAGAAAAACGACTACCGCCTTCACCATAACCACCGCCCGTCCAACCCGTATTCACAAGATAAACATGGGCAGGGTGATGCTGTAAGCGCTTTATCAATAGCTCAGCATAGGTGCTGGGTGACCTGGGAAAGAAGGCTGCACCAAAGCAGGTGCTAAAAGTGGGTTTGATACCGCCACCTTGTCCAACTTCTGTGCTTCCTACCAGCGCTGTATAGCCGCTTAAAAAATAATAAGCTGCCTGCTCAGGTGTCAGACGCGCAATAGGTGGTAAGACACCATAGAGATCGCATGTTAAAAAAAGAACAGAATCAGGCTGCTTGCCACGATTGTTTTCTACACGTGAGGAAATGAATGTCAGTGGGTAAGCTGCACGCGTGTTTTGCGTGAGGCTACTATCAGCATAATCGGGTTCTTTTGTGTCTGGATGCAACACAACGTTTTCAATCACCGCGCCATGCTTGATAGCGTTCCAAATAAGGGGTTCTCGCTCTTTGCTTAGGTCTATACATTTTGCGTAACAACCACCTTCAAAATTAAAAACACCTTCCTCGCCCCAGCCATGCTCATCGTCGCCAATCAATAAGCGCGTGGGATCTGCCGATAACGTGGTTTTTCCTGTACCAGATAAGCCAAAAAAGAGAGCGGTATCGCCTTTTTTGCCGACATTTGCAGCGCAGTGCATGGGCAAGATATCTTTCTTGGGTAACAAAAAGTTTAGCACCGAGAACATCGCTTTTTTCATCTCACCTGCATAATACGTTCCACAAATGAGAATGCGGCGTTTACTGAAATTGAGGATAATAGCAGCGTCGCTTTCTGTGCCATCTGTGGCTGGATCTGCTTGATAGCCAGGCGTGGATAGGATGGTCCACTGGGTGGGTGACTCAGCAGTATTTGGCGTCGCTGAGCGTATGAATAGTACATTCACAAAAAGGTTGTGCCAGGCAAGCTCAGTCATGGCTTTCACGGGCACGCTGAGCGTATCGTGTGCGCCTACTTGCAAATAAGAAATAAAATGCATGTCTTTTGCTTTTAGGTAAGCCAGTGCTTTTTCCCACAATGCATCGAACTTATTTGGATCGAAGGCTTGGTTAGTTGTATTCCAGTCAACTTCAGCTGCTGTGGTCTCATCTTTTACAATAAAGCGTGCTTTGGGGGAACGACCTGTGCGTGATCCTGTTTTGACCACCAGCGCGCCGTTGGCGGCGAGTTCGCCCTCTCCACGTGCAAGCGCTGTGTCGATTAATGTTTGCATAGATGGGTTTACTAAAGCATTTGTGTGCATATCCGCAACCTCTTTTGTAGAAGCGACCATTATTTAAGGCCTCCTATTGATGAAAATGATAGCCGATAGCATAGTACCTTTTCTTTACTTGCTTGAATAGACGTATCTTGTTATGTTAAACCGTTGGTGTATTTAAATAGGGATATTTCATGATTCAGAAGGCTTTGATTCGTGCACTTGGCCTCACAGCACTGATTTCTCTGAGTGGTCAGGTATGGTCCATTCCGCCGTTGGGCGGTTTTTTACCAGGCTCTACCCTGCCAGAGCAGGTGAATAAGGGTATTGCGAAACAGCAGCCCACACAAACCAGGTCTGTTGCTGCCCCTGAAGCGCCTCAAGAAGAGAGCAAAGAAGAAAAAGCACTCAATGAACAAGCCAAGAAAATTAAATTTCAATTAAAAGACATTCAGTTAGAGGGTAACCACGTCTACAGCACAAGCGAATTATCTGTGTTGTATAGAGACAAATTGCATCGCACTATTTCTGTGGCCGACTTATTCGGCATCGTTCAGAGCATTACGAATTATTATCGAAACAACGGTTATATTTTATCTCGCGCTGTCTTGCCACCTCAACATGTGAAAAATGGTGAAGTCAAAATCCAGATTATTGAAGGCTATATTGATAGGGTTGATGTGGGTGGTACTCCCAGAGGAGCGCGCTGCCAAGTGCAGGCATTTGGCAATAAAATTAAGCAGTGCCCGCCATTGCAACTAAAAAGAATGGAATATTATTTGCTATTAGCAAATGAGTTGCCAATGACGCAGGTGAAGTCTGTTTTGTCTCCTTCTAAAACGCATACGGGCGCAGCAGATCTCACATTAATGACGGACAATCGACCTATCAGTGGTTATGTGTCCTACGATAATTATGGTACGCGCTATATTGGTCCACAGCAGATGACTGCTAATGTCGCGTTGAATTCTTTTGCTACATCGGGTGACTCTTTGCAATTAACCGTTACAAAGACACCAAAAGGCGGAGAGCTGACGAACAGTGATTTAAATTATAGCGCAGCAGTGAATGATGAGGGCGTGCGTGGTTTAGTCGGTGCAACCAGAACACAGACACATCCTCTGTTCGTGTTACAGCCTGCTAATATTGATGGTTTAAGCCAAAACTATTATACAAACTTTAATTTCCCGGTGATTCGTTCACGCTCTTCTAGCTTGACCTTACGAGCGGGTTTTAATTATCTAGACAGCCACGTCACTACCTTTGAGTCAGATCTTTACACAGACCATTTGCGCAACCTTGATGTGGGCGCAACTTATAACGTAGCAGATCGATTTTTAGGATCTAACTTATTAAGCGCAGACATCAGACAGGGGCTACCCATCTGGGGCTATACCTCAGATACCAATCCTGCGACTGCTTTAACATCTCGTCCAGGCGGACATGCGGTTTATACAAAATTTGCAGGGACAGCGAGTCGTCTGCAGGTGCTCTCTACGGCATTTTCATTGTATGGATTAATACAAGGTCAGTGGGCGGGTAATGCCTTGCTTGCTTCAGAACAATTTGCCTATGGTGGTAGCCAGCTGGGTCGTGGTTACGACGTTGCTGAAATCATCGGTGATAAGGGGTTAGCAGGCACATTAGAACTGCGATACGACAAAGGCTTTAGTCGCGTGATACAGGATATTCAGTTTTATACATTCTATGATCTCGGTGCGATTTGGAATTATAACAATATTGGCGGTGTCCCGCGTAAGGTCAGCGGTGCCACAACGGGTATTGGTGCACGTTTTTACTTCACAAAATATGTCAGTGGTAACTTCATGTGGACACAAACGTTAACCAAGCAAGTTGCAGCGGAAGAATTAATTGGTGATGGTAGGCGGCCGAGGGTGTTTTTCAGCGTTGTTGTTGCGCTGTCGTAGGGTATATCTGCCCTGTCGGGCATGCCCGACAAAACCGAGCCGCGACCGTGAGGGAGCGTCACTCTGCTATAACTTTTAGCTGGAATTTCTTATTTTATGATATTAAATTGCCTTATAGTGGTTAAAATGTTGCACTGTTATACACCATCTTTTATCAGATTCATGTGACTCCCTGCCGGTCGCGGCTCGGTTACACCGAGTGCCTCACAGAGCATTTTCGATTTATTCAACAAAGCTCCCGGAGGGAGAAGACATGCGGCGTTTGGTTTCAGAGATGAATTACATCTGAGGAATAACCTTAGTTGTATTGGCTTTGCTGAGGTCCAGGAATATCATCAAAGCCAGTTGCTCTTTCTCTCGCAATTTCTCAAAATACTGGTCTTCAAATAAGGTTTTTGCATGCACTTCTAATTCGCGTGCGGGAATAAAGCTATTAATATTTTCTAAATAATGTTCCCAAGTTTGACTCTTCTCATATTTTGTCATGGCTTGATCGATAGCGGGTGCCAGTGTCGCTGTGAGAAAAGCAAGTAGTCCACGGTCTGTTTGAACCATCTTTGCAACATAGCGAGAGCAGGCATCAGTAGTATCCCATTGCCGCCAGGCCGTTAAGATAAATAATAAACGAGGATGATCTTCTAAACTACCATTCTTCGCCCAAGCTTTGATACGCGCGATACAAGCTTGCCTTAAAGATTGTAGCTGCGGAGGCGTGACATCCCTGAAATCAACGGGCATAAAAGTATCTGTTTCTTCTGTATGTTCTTTCCCCTCTTCTATGATTTCCTGTACCGCAATCGCAAGACTCTTTGTGCTTTCTGCAATGGCTTTCTCTAATATCGCGCAGCGCTCTTCTGTGCGTGTGATACGCTGCAACAGTTGATGGATGATGCGATGTATGCGCATCGGCGTGTTGATTGTGAGGTGTGTTGCAACACCTTGTGGAAACAGGTCGCCGTTTTCAATAAAGGCTGCAATAATAGTGGCAATATGTGAAAGCGGGATGGATTGTATGATGCGTGGATCATCTAGTTTGTCTAAAAATTTCAAGATGCGATCGTCTTGATTCAATCGCGTCAGTGCCTGGTTAAAAGTATCATGATCCGAAGCAAAAGAGAGTATGGTATCAAATTCTAAAGAGGGCACGTTGCCATTTTGTAATGATAAGCGAAAATAAGCATTAAAAAAATCAGGGCTACTGATATGCCGCAAGGTATATGCCAACGTGTCTGAATAGAAAAAATGTACGCCAGGTTGATATAAGTGACGTAATCGCGGAAAGAGAGACATCAATAAATGTAATAAAATTTGAGATGGAATACGCGTGTTTCTTGAGAGTATCTCATCACATCGCAACCTGTCTTTTTTTATTTCATTTTCATCAAAAGGATAAACGTTGTCTAGTAAGTCGCTAAATAAATCTTTATTATCACGTATACCGCTATAGACTGCTGGCAAAAATACTTCAATAGCCGTGAGCGCAAAGAAATCTATGGGATTGACAGTGTCGCGTAATCGCGGATAACTAAAAGCAAGCACATTGACGTATCTGCTAATATCTCTGCAGCTTTCAAAAAAATATTTAAGAGAAGAATAGTAAATATCAGTCCAATAAGGCACCTGCCAAAGTCCCTCTGGTACAAGGGTAATGAGATCGCTTAATCTATCTGTGAGTAAATTCTCGAGATCTTGTTGCAAAATAGGCGGGACATCAAAGGATAGTTGAATAATTTTTTCTAGAGATTCTTTAGCGTCAACACCGTCTGTTTGTTCGAGCGCATGCAGTATTATTTTTCTATCTAATGCCAATAAATAAATGGTATTTGTAAAATCACCAATGGATTTAATAATCTGAAAGAATTGTTTTATCTCCTTAGGTTCTAGTCTGGCGATATTATCAATCATAATGATGATTTTATGTTTTTGATTTTGTAGGAGTGCGTTAAGTTCTGCTTTCACAAGCGTGAGATCTTGACCTGATTCCCAGGCCGATTCTTTGCGGCGTATCAACTTTTTCCATCCAGGTTTTTTGCGAACAAAAGCAGAAGGTATGTTTTGATACGTGAAATAAGAAATATAGAGTTCCAGTAGATGAATAATTCTTTCTTTGTTTTCGAAATATTCGGTGTTTTGTAATGTGAGTGATAAGCGACGGAAAAAACTGAAAATCAATTGATTTTGTCCAGAATAGCTCCAGGGGCTAAAGTACAAGATAACCGGTTTTTCTATGTCTTCTAAATTGGTTGAAGCAAAAAGTAATTCTTCTCGTGCGAGATTTAAAATCGATGTTTTGCCAGCTCCCCAACCGCCGTATAAACTGATCACAAAGCTCTCTGTCTCTTTACGATCCAGCATGCATCGAGCAAGATAGGTTGAAAATAAATTACGATTTAAGCGATCTTGGTGACTTTTCAAAATAGGACGGTCAGCATCAAACATGGCGCCACTCCTTTGTGGTTCTAGCGAAACAACAGACTAGACTGCTGCTCACTATATAATTATACTTGTTTCGCGAAGGGGTTTTATTTTGTTAGTATTATCAATTAGTTGCATCTTCTTCTCACGCACCTACGGTGCTTAAAGCGTGGGTGGATTGTTGCTTTACCCCGGGCTGCGCGCTCCGCGCTTACCCGGGGCTGTAAAGCTTTCGGTCGTAAACGACCTGATTGCGTTGTTGTTTTATGAGGTCAACCCAAAATTAATTTAATGAGGGGTTGCAATTCAACACAGTATCTATAAAGCTTTCGGTCGTAAACGACCTGATTGCGTTGTTGTTTTATGCGATTAACCCAAAATGAGCTTAACTTAGGTTAATCACATAAAATTACGATATAATCAGGCCGTTTACGGCCGAAAGCTTTATAGCCCCGGATGAGGATTGCGGAGCGGAGCGTAGCAATCCGAAGGCCGGGGTAATGACAATCCACCTATGTTTTAAGCACCGTAGGTGCGTGAGAAAAAGTGTTACCGATGTTGTGTCTCTATACAAAGATGCTCGACCACGCGGATGAGGAGGTATTTATTCCTACGGCAGCATCGAAGAAATCTGCGTGATTTGCTTAGAACCTTGTGTGATATTGTGGAGGTAGGCCAGTTGCTCGCTGGGTAGTGCGTTTTGTTCAGCTGCAATTAAATCGGAGAGTTCATTAATATTCTTAACAAGCCCATCTAATTCAGAGGACAGGGTGCCAAAAAATTCTTCTTCTGAGAAAATAGGGAAGGAAGAAGACTGTTCATTTGATAAATTGGACATGTCAGAAATTAATTTTAGCATTTGATTTGAATTCTGTAGGATATGATTGACATATGCTTTTTGATTTTCATTCATTTTCTCTGCGAAATGAGATTGCATGAGTTCAGAAAATCCTTTAATGCTGCTAGCGGTATCACGTAATTGCAGAGAAATATCGTCAACAAGCTCTTTGTTAGCAACAGAGGGTAATAAGCTTGCTGTTTTCTCTAGCTCACCTGATGCGGGCAATGATTTTTGTAATTGACTCAGATGTGCTGTGGATTCCTCTAACGCTTGTAACTGCTTACGTTGCGTCTCAGATAATTGGCTAGCAGGTAATAGTGAAGCAAACGCAGAGAAATTTGAGAGTTGTTCGCTTTTACTTAATGCAGAAGAAACATCAGCCAACGCTTGCATAGGTAATATTTGCAGTTTAGCAGAGCCTAAATTCATGGTCTTAGAGAGGTGGCTGACCATCGGTAAAATAGAGGCCGCTTCATTGGAAATGCTTTTTGCGACATTGCGTAATTCTGTTGGCATCTTCTCGGAAGATTCTGCTAAGCCATTCGCATCTTTAATCACATCATTAATCGCCATGGGTAATGCAAAAGGCATGTTCAGTAATGCCTGATATTGTGATTTATTTTGGCTTAATACCGTTTGCACAGAGTCCACGAGATGCTCTCTACGGAACTGTTTCATAAATGCGCCTATGACACCTAATGCCAGTAAAGCAATCAGTGCATTTTGCAAGCTCAAATTCCAATGTTTACCTTGTCCTGGCACCAGTGCCTTGATCGACATCGTTGGTAAATAGCCTTCTAAAGGATTAGAAGGTAGGCCACGCAATGGATTTCTCGGAAAATTACCTTTATGTAAGAAATCATCGAGGAAAGACGAGAAATTGTCTAATGCCCTCACAACCCCTTGTGAAACAACGCGACTGACACGAAGAATAGAAGGTATGTCAACTTTATCGGTATCGCTGGAAGTCGTGAGGAGATCATTACTGTAGATTGATAATAAGCCTGAAATAATAGCTGTGCTACCTGCGGTTGCGTTAGCTGGTAAAACGAGTCGGACATTGTTAAAAAACAGGCTGCTACCATTTGGGATAAAACCAACTCTTGCGGCAGCAGCGGCACCAGATGCGCCGCCTATGGTACCAATTAAGTTTGCTGAGCGTACATTTAAGAATAGGGAGCCTACATTTACGTGTCCTGTGACACTGCTGCCGGAAATAGACACGCCGCCTGAGACATTCAATGTATTATACCCTAAGAAAATATTATTCCCTCCTTGTTGTGTAAAACTGCTTGCATTGATAGTGCCATTATTTGTGAGATTAGCAAAGCCGCCAACTGAGAGCGCACCGATATTCGTTGTATTGTTAAGAATGATATTGCCACTTGTTGCGTTTAAGCTTAAATTTGCATCGGTGCCTTGTATGCCATTAAATGTCATATTACCAGAAGCAAGTGATACGCTATTGCTACCGGTAAGTGTGAGTGTATTTGTAAACGTCACACCAGTACTGCCTGTGACTGCGCCATTACCCATGGTTGTTGGGCCGGTGAATGTCAGTTGTCCTCCGGAAGTGATGGCGGCGCTATCTGCAAAAATAATACCGCCTGTACCATTTAATGTGAGGTCACCGACTGATATGTTATTGCCTGATACGTTAATAAATCCTGTTGCTGAAATGATAATGGGTTGTACGCTGCTAAAACTAATAGCGGCAAGTGAAAAATCAGCCCCATTACCTGCGAATGTGACATTACCATTACCGCCAATAAATGAACCTTGCAATGTTAAGCCACCGCCAAGAATAGTCAGTGAGCCGTTTGATCCCGAACCTGTGCTGATATTTGAAAGAACAGCCAGCGCATCATTATCACTGCTTGGATTAGCCGCACTTAAGGTAATGCTACCGCCCTGTGTTGAGACGTCACCGAAAACAATCAATTGACGTAAGTTTGCATCGGGTGAGAGCGTTGCGACTGAAATGCTGCCTGCTTGTGATGAAATCGCACCAGAGGCATTCATGCTGCCTGTATTGGTAATGTTGATGTTGCCGCTGCCTGATTGTGTAATGGCGCCTAATGTAAATCCTTCAGCTGTATTGTTAAAAACAATATTGCCGCTGCTTGTATTGCTTGCCGTAAAGATGCTAGAGATGCTATTTGCGCTTGATAATGTCGTGCCTGTTGCGGAAGAGGTGGTGAGTGAACGCACGGTAATGGGTGCGCTTTGTGTAATGCTACCGCCTGCGTTTAAAGTCAATGTTGCGCTCGTGTTGCCTGCTGTAATTGCTGCATTAATGATGATATTGTTTGCAGCACTCAATGTGAGTGAGTTACCGCTTGACCAGATCGTCGCATTAATGGCATCAACAACAGTAATATTACCAACACCTGTGCCGCTGGCATTGTCTGTTGAGACAATCACGCCGGTTGTGTTTAATGCAGTTTGCAGGCTACTTAATGTGAGTAAAGAATCTTGTACTGCACCAGTTGCTGCAAAAGTCCCACCGACTTCTGTGCTTGCGCTGTTATTGGTGCCAACCATACCAGCTGCCGTTGCACTTGCTTGGTTGGTTGCGATATAAATGTTGGTCGGATCGAGTAACCAAGTACCTGTTAATCCTTTAGGTGCCAGTGTATTGACATGCGCGCCTGCAACATCTAAATACATTTTGCCGGATGTTTCCACCCAGCCACCATTACCGCCTGCTGCGCCGCCACGTGCAGAGATGCTACCATAGAAATAGGTATCGTTATCTGCCCAGATGACAACTTTGCCGCCATCGCCAAAGCTAATCGCATCAGCTGTTGCAATAGCGCCTGGTCCAAAGTAAACAGAAGTTGCATTCATGATGAGTGGATTGGCGCCATGTGCATCACCGCCTATTAAAATTTCGCCACCACCTGCATAACCTGATGCATCAATGATAGCGTTATCAACGATATTAATTTGATTGCCGATCGCGCGGATTTTTCCGCCTTTTTCTCCTGCATTCATGCCTGATGCAATGAGTTTGCCAGCAATGCGCACATCAGCGCCTGTTGCGCCTAAGATAATTTCACCGCCTTGTTCGCCAACTGCTTTAGCTTCAATGACGCCGCTCATGTTAATGGCGTGGTCTAAAATTTGTGATGCGGTTTTTGCTGTGACAAGCACTTTGCCGCCAGGGGCTGAAATCATACCGCTGTTTCTAATGCCATCTTTTAATGGTTGACCGTTTTGATCGAGTGCGGGATGCATCACTTCTTTGTCAACAGTGAAAGAAACAAGCTCATTACCAGAGAAATTAACGGTAAATTCACTGCCTGCTGCTAAGACAACCGTACCCATTTGTGATTCGATATAGCCGTTATTGACAACGCCAGAGCCAACAAGTGCGACAATGCCAGCTTGACTGGTTTTGATATAACCTTCGTTGATAACAGCGCCATGCCAGTCAGGTGATTGTGTAAAGTGATATTGTCCTGCCATAAAATCTTCGTTTCTGATATTAGCAGTGGATGCAACCAACCCTGCTACATCGACATGTGCTGTTGGACCAAACCACACGCCGGCAGGATTCACCAACCACACTTGACCATTTGCAGTGATGGAGCCATAAATTTGTGCGGGGCCGTTGTTAGGGTTGATGCGATTTAAGGTGATTGAGCTGGCATTGGGCTGTTGGTAGTTTACGTGTTCTGCCGATCCAACGTTATAAGATTGCCAATCAACGATGCCTTTTTGAGAGGCTTGATTAATTTGTGTGGTTGTTGCATTTGGATTAGAAATAGTGACATTGCCGCCTGACACCACGCCGCCTTGTGGGAGGGCATAAAGATTGGTTGTGCAGAGAAATAGGGATGCAGCAAAGGCCACTGTGTAACCAGTTATTTTGAGGTGTTTTGCGATATAGACGACAAACTGTCGTATCATATCCTATACGTCGACGCGTGAATAAGCATGCGTCTGATCCTCCGATAAGATGATTCTGTTAACTTGTTGGTAGAGGGGGTGAGGGAATTGTGGCAAAGCAGAGCAGGCACAGCAAATGCGTACGGTATACTTTCTATCGTTATTATTGTGAATAAAAAAACTGCGTACGCAGAAAAAACCAACATTACCCACCTCCCGCTTGTGTTTGTAACATCTTGTTTTTATAGCTAAAGCACCTAGTCAGGTGTTTATATCTTGCACCTTCCTTTATTCAGTGTAGGCCAGAAGTTGGAGAAATGCCAGTTATTTTTTGTATATAAATTAACCATTTTAGCGAGTTCCTATAGCTAATTATTCCCCTCATCCGCCCTGTCTGGCATGCCTTCTCCCTTCCGGGAGAAGGTGCCCGACAGGGCAGGGGTATATTCCGTTACCTTTACCTTATCAAACGAGGTTGGTGTCTTTCCTCTACTTCTAATTCGCTCCTGACTGTTCGGCGTCTTTTCTCCTCTTCTGATACGCTGGTTGTATCGTACACATTTAATTCCAACCCCCTTCGTGCACGTTTTAGTTCGATCAGCTTATCGTGGTCTTCCCGTGAAAGAGGAATGCCTTGTAAATCAATATGCATTAGACTCGGATTTCGAACAATAGCATCCACAAGGGTCTGGATTTGTTGACGACTATCTATTTTATGAGGTGATCCATGTGGTTTGCCATCATCTATTTCAAGTGGTGATCCGCATTGTTTCAGATGTTGTCTCTGAGATAAATTTAATTTCGTCAGTGTTTCTGATGCTAAAATGATTCGAGTCACTTCATTCAGATCATGATTAGTTAGTGTCTTATTTAATTTCGCATCCGACAGGTCAATAATATCTTGACCTTCGTTATTCTTGGTTACTATGTTTCTCTTTCTCATCATCATAAATAATACTCCTCTAAAAATAGATTAAATACATTCTCAGCTGTTATCAGCTGGTTTAAAAGTAAGGAACAAAAATGTAGGGAATCAGTATCGTTGGCCTTATCGGCCAAAATAAAAGTAGAATGCAGCGAAGGGAGTGTGGCAGCAAACAGCAGCATGCATTGCTTTAGCAGCAATGATGCTTTTTTCGGTCTGTTTGTGCGTATGTAAAGTCATTGAAACCTTCAGTAAAACTTAATAATACGAATTAGGTAATTCTCGAGCGTAACATCGCCTTATCCATTTGTCAACAGAAATTTCAGATAAAGGTTATAATGTTATAATGCAGTGACGCTCCCTGACGGTCGCGGCTCGGTATCGTGGCTCGGTTTTATCGGATAAAACAACGACGTAATCAGGCCGTTTACGGCTGCAAGTTTTATAGCCCCCATCGTTTTCGCAATATCAATATATTGATAGGATTGATAAAAATTTCCTATTAATTCATAACTTTTCTTAATTAATATGGTGCTATCATCAGAAGATGGTATTAAAAAATTAACGAGGAGATTGAAAATGAACGCGGTTATTAGATTTGTATTGTGGTTTGCATGCGCTACCATATTGCTTAGTCTTTTTCTGGCAATAGCGTATTTTATCCCAAAAATAGATATTTTATTTGATGGAAGCTCTGAGATAAAAGATAACATCGGAAGAATTCATGATGCTTCGCTTATTTTGTTGACGATCGGGCTGATAGTGGTTGCTTTAACTCAGCTACTTGATTTGAATAAAACATCAAAATCAGATTTTTTATTGAAAATTTATGCGATGTACGGGAGTAGAGAAATTGTTAAAGCAAGAGCTATTATACAAAGGTTGTATCGAAATGCTAATCCTGATCCTAAGAATCCTGTCCCGAGAGAAACATACATTCGTAAAATGGCAGAAGAAATAGATAATATTAGGCACGAATGTGGTAAAAAATCATGCGAAGAATTTTCTTATCTTCTTAATTTGCTAGATTTTCTCGAGACGGTTGGATTTTTTTCAAGAAAGAAATACATTTCTGCTAAAGATGTTGATGAGTTGATTGGAAATTCTGTTGTATTTTATTATGATATCTTTAGAAGTTGGATATATTACAGAAGGAAGACATACGAGAACAGCAGTTATTATTGTGAGTTTGAAGAACTCGTAGAGAAAATAAAGAGTTATCAGCAAAAGGAGAAATTGTCAAAGACTTGTATGTTGATTAGGTTTTTTAATTTCTTTCGTGAATAGAAAACTCTTTTCGTATGGGTTAAAGCGAAAACACCGCTACTGGGTAACGAGGACTTGTCGCTGTTGCTTTACGAACGCAATACCGTTTTGATTTTCTATTAATTTGTATGTTGGTGTATTCATTAGGCTATGCATGTAACAATGATGAACGGTTAGGACTAAATCTTGCAGCTCTTGATCATCTTCTAATTCAATCACTTTAAGACCCATTTTTTTACATTCATCAATATGAATGTGGCGTGCATGTGTTTTGTTTTCATGAAAATTGCTTAACGTATTAGTAATACTGTCAGCCTTTTTCTGAGAATCTTTTTCGCCTTTAAACATGCCGTTCTCTAGTTTTTCACGCACAAAATCTCCAGACCATTTGATGGCATTTTCGCACTGACCTAGAAATGTTGGATGATATTTAGAAATAATTTGTGCCCAAATAACAGCCTTGCTTTGGTCGTTTTTAATCTCCTCGCATGCGCGTTTAAATTCAGCTAAAACGCCGTGTGCTGGAATATTACCCAAATGCGGATCAATTGGACCTAGATTAGAATGCTTCCCCATTATGATGCTTTTACATGAGCATGCAAGCATGGTGCCAGCAGACATTGCAATCTGTGGAACGATAGCTCGAATATCATTTTCAAACATCTTGTGAAGGTAATTTACGATTGACTCAGTGGCAGCAATATCTCCGCCAGGAGTATGAAGTAATAAATCTAAACCTTTCTTTCTGTCTAACCCATGTATTGCCATCATGAAACCATTTTTATCTTCATCAATGATAGAAGCTTGAGCAATCGTAGGTTTTGATAAAAAAGCGGAATAATAAGCAATAATATTTCTGTCAGTTTTTTTATGTAGTTTGGTTAAGTATGTGCGCCTTACGACGTCAATAGACGATTGCGATAATTGAGTATGATCAGTGCGATTGTCTTCAATTTCTTTTAACACTTCATTCCAATTTGGCATTACTTTCAGTCCTTAACTGTGGCGCTAATCCCATAAGTCGTAAAGCTATCAACTTCTTCAAGTAGTGAAGGTTGCTTGAGGTTGGACGAGTGATATTCTGGTTGAACTAATATGGGCGCATGCCTAATCACGTTAATATATTCACGCATTAACTGTTCGTTTCTATCTGTTTGTTTATTAATGGATTTTTTTTGTGGCATCTAAACGTTCTCCACTTGATTATCGATTTTAACCATAACGCTGTTTTTACGGTTGTTTTCCAACGTGATGAACCTATTGTAATGATTTCATGGCAAAAAACAACCGACTGATATTAGGTCAATTATAACACAACCTATTGACAATTGACGTGATTTATTGCACAATAGGGGTCGTTTGGGGTGCTATTGCACCTAAACATCAATGAAATTTGACTAATGTGTGTAAGGAGGAATGTATGTCTCTTGATACCGTTTTAGCAAAATTGTTAGAAGATGCTGTTTTTGAAAAATTAAATACTTACTTGGGCGATGCTTGTATTTATTCATAACCAGGTATTTATTCAATGTCTTTAATCGAGCAGTATGTTAGCCCTTTTATGCAAAAGCATCTCAGTGAGCATTTTGCTCACTTGGATGAAAGGGAGTTTCATGTTCAATTAGAAGAATTCCTCAAGTTTCTTTACATTGTTTCAATCGATGGTCCAGGTGCTTTTATTCCCGTTAATGCAGAAATTGACGCTATCTGGCATGAGTATATCCTTCAAACCCGAGAGTATGAGCAGCTTTGTCTGTTATTACCCAACAAGGTATTCGTACATCACCAAAGCGCTACGTTAGCAGGTTATACAGAAACAGCAGATCGAGAAAGCGTTCTAAAAAGAATGCTTCAGTGGCTGCCTCGCTATTACCAACATTTTGGGCCATTTACAGAAAAAACAGCGCAATACTGGACAATGGTGCAATTCCTATCACAAGAGTTTCACTTCTCGCTAGAAGAAATCAATAAACTCGCCTCTAGCAGTACCACTTAAATGATATTGTGAGATCGCTCTGGTTGGATTACTATAACGCTCTCTCACGGTCGTGGGGAGGTCAAAGCTTAAAGAAATGGTGGAAAAAACGATGTTAAATAGAACACGTGTTGTGTTGATGCATACCACACATCCAGGCAATATCGGTGCCACAGCCAGGGCGATGAAGACAATGGGCCTGGAGAGGCTTTATCTTGTTCAGCCAGAGCAATTTCCGCATAGTAAAGCGGATGAAATGGCTGCGAATGCAAAGGATATTTTGTCTTCTGCTATTGTGGTGCAAACATTGGATGAGGCAATGGCTGACTGTCAGTTAGTGATTGGTACCAGTGCGCGTTCTCGAGCAATTCCTTGGCCGTTGCATACACCGCGTCAAATGGCTGAAAAAGCGGCTTCGGAATCGGATGCAACGGAAATTGCCTTGTTGTTTGGCCAGGAACAATCGGGGTTGAGTAATGATGTGCTGCAACGTTGTCATTATCATTTGCAAATACCTGCTAATCCAGAATACAGTGTCCTCAACTTAGCTGCTGCCGTTCAGGTAATTGCTTATGAATGGCGTGTTGCAAGTTTGCAAGTAGGGGATGATGTAGAGGAGTGGGATTATCGATTAGCAACAGCAGATGAAATGGAAAAATATTTTTCGCATTTAGAAGAAGTGCTCATCCAAATTGATTTTTTAAAGCAAGAAGCGCCTCGTAAATTAATGACGCGTTTGCGTCGTTTATTTCTCCGTACGCGCCCAGATGTGATGGAGATGAATATACTACGCGGCATGTTGACGGCTGTGCAGGAGAAGATAAAATAGATTGCATACGATAATTAATTAAAAAAATACGAGGAGAGTAACAATGCCGTTAATTGAATATTCAGAAAATAGGCTAAAAATCACAGAATTGATGGATGCCGAGCTAGTAGAAAACAAAAAAGTTTTATATTTATTAGTCAGTGGAACGGGGAGGGGACTTGTTGATAAGGAGAAAACAATCCCCAGTCTTATGATGGATCTCGCATTTAGAAAGCGTTGCATGCTGGGATTTATTGTATCGCCGGATTCTATGGGGTCGTCTCTTTCTCGCAATTTACTTTATCAGACACTGCTCTCGGATTATCCCGAATTGGAAAAAGTGTGGATAGTTATTGATAATTAAATAGAGGATCGTCTTTTTTTTGATGCTGAATTTTCAGCTGTTGATTACAGAAAAGCAAAGGTGCATTTTTATGTGTGTGGGAGCGGTGTTCTTAAAAAGGGAAGTGATGGTACGCTCAAGCTGGCGGAACATCTTATAAAATTCTGCCTTGAACATGAAGAACAGAAAAAAGAGAAGCCGTTGTGTGTGGCAACAACGGAATCTGTGTCTGCGTCTGTGTCTGCAGCAGAACAAGACGGTACACAGATGATTTCTGGTTCAAATGCTTCTGATCCTGAGGAAATATTTGTTTTGAAGCCGGTTCCGGTTAAACCGCCTGTTCAATCTTCTGTGTCAGCACAAGAGGTTGCAGGGATAGGGGAGATCCCGTTAAAAAAGAAGAAGAAAAAAAAGAAAAAACCAGCTTGCGCGGTTAAAGCGGCATCAGAGAATTCAGGCTGTCCAAGCGACCCACAAGCAACGCAATGTTCTCGTCCTAAGGGATCGCCACTTCTAACAATCGACGGGATTATGTCGGAAGAAGAGCTGAAAGAGTTTGATGCAACGGCCTCTACGAAGATCGAGTCTCCATTTGGTAGAGTAGAAGTTTTTCTACAAAATGGTGAACCAATACCAGCAGGGCTGCTTAGGGAAGTCAGGCAAAGTATGTTGCACCGTCAACTAGGCGTAATACGTAGTAAGCGCACTGGAAAACCAGCGCCGCCAATATTATTTAGAAGGACAAGGAAATAGCTGTTGCAGCGCAATCAAGAGAAAATACGCCCTCACGCACCTTCGGTGCTTAAAAACGTGGGGTGGTTGTGCATACCCCGGCCTTCGGATTGCTACTACCCCGGCCTTCGGATTGCTACGCTTCGCTTCGCAATCCTCAGCCGGGGCTATAAAGCTTTCGGTCGTAAACGACCTGATTGCGTAAGCACCGAAGGTGCGTGAGAAAAGACATTTAAAAATTCGCTAAGACAAAACCGGCTGAATGATTTTCAAAAACTGCTTCATAATATGCGCATTAGCTGCAACGATGTTACCAGTTTTGAAATAATCCTCGCCGCCATGAGGATCTGCAATCATACCACCTGCTTCTTTAACGAGTAGCATACCTGCCGCAATGTCCCAGGGTTGTAAGCCAAGTTCCCAGAAACCATCTAAACGACCACAAGCCACATAGGCTAAATCCAATGTTGCTGCGCCACCACGGCGCACATCACCGCAAATCGGTAGCAGTGACGCTAAAATTTTACCGGGTGCTGTTGCGCTTTTATCAGTATGTCTATAAGCAAATCCTGTGCCCAGCAGGCATTCTTCCAGCGATTTACGCTGACTTACGCGTATACGGCGATCATTAAGGTATGCACCTTTGCCACGAGAAGTCACAAACAATTCTTGCCGAAGCGGATCATAAATCACACCATGTTCCATTCTATTTTTGTGAGCAAAAGCAATTGAAACAGCAAAATGAGGAAAGCCATGGATAAAGTTACGCGTGCCATCAATCGGATCGATAATCCACTGATAGTCAGCGTTGTCTCCCGCCTGCTCGCCACTTTCTTCGCCTAATATACCGTGCGAGGGGTATGCCTTATGAATAATCTTGATTATTTCTTGCTCAGCACGTTGATCGACCTCAGTGACAAAGTCCTTGGGTTTTTTCTCCGTGATTTTAATAGTATCCATGCGTAGCATCGCTCTGGTAATGATATTACCAGCTGCGCGCGCGGCATCAACAGCAATATTTATAATAGGATCATACATATAGGTATTCTGATCATTAGTGAAAGTGAAGTCATGATATTAAAACGATTGAGCAGAAGATGCCAGCTTATCTTGCTGTAGAAAGGAGGATTTTTGTTGTCCGGATCGGCTAAATTGGCTACAATTTGCTCCACTCATTTCAATTTAAAATAAAAGCAATGCGAGGAGATACTGAATGTCGTTAACGAGAGAGCAAGTAACTGGAAAATCAATGACTACACTGACTGACCATAAAGTAGTGCGCAAAGAAACCTGCCTTTTATTGTGTAGTATAAAAGGGGCTATTGATGATGGGAGAGAAATCGTTAGTCGCATGAAGGGTCTTGCGCACGAGCATGGGTGCATGTTGGGGCTTATGAAATTAGAGGGTATCTCAGATCAACTCAACATCCTGATCACGGATTATCCTGAATTAAGAAAAATTGGTATCGTTTTTGATGGCTTGAATCCAGAAGGAATAAGAAATTTAGAAGGTTGGGAGTCGACAGCGCTGACAGGGAGAGAAGAGATCTTTGCCACTAAGCAGTTTAATACGATGATGGGTGATAGAGAGATCGTATTACGTTTTTATGGAGGTACCTTATTTGGCATGTTAGAAGAAGAACTTTTAAGAATCGATCTCAAGGATGGGGAGCGGTCAGATGTAGCTGTAGCAGCAGATAGAATGCTAGAATCCGTTTCTGAAGACTCTGGTGCAGAAGAAGCTGCGCCAGCAAGTTTGCCAGAACAGCCAAAGAAAAAAAGAAAAAAGAAGAAAAAAGGGAAAAAGCCAAAAGCAGAAGAAAATTTGCAGATAGATATGTTTTGTGATCCCAAGAAGCTGAATATTCCTCTGTTAGAGAATAAGGTTATTTCTACTGGAAGTGATCGGGGTAGCGGATTTGTTACCATGATAGACGATCGGTATTCATCTACATTATCGAAAAATAAGCATGTCAAAAAGTTTGCCGATGATTTGTCACGTAAAACAGGTATGAAAATATGTGATATCTTCCAACGGAAAATGAGCCCTTTACATTTTCAGCGAATGCTTTTATCTGGCAATACCCCAGAAGATCAGCAAGCAATAATATTGGAAATGTATAATATGCTTTTCGTGAATCGTTTTGGCAGAGAAACGAATCGGAATGCTTCTCGAATAGACGTTATTATGAAAACTATCCAACAGTTGGCTGATCAGAGTTTCAAAATAAAACCAAAATGGTTTGCTTCTCTAACAGCTGATACTATTGAGAGCCTTTACCAAGCAAAGGCAAAAAGTGCACCTCTTCATTTCTCAGAAGGGTCTGTTGCGACTGAAATGGCAGCTTTGAGTATGCAAAAATATTTTACAATGCATCCTGATTTGAAAACAGTTTATCTTTTGATTTATAATGAGGAATTGTTAAAATATTTACATATCTCAGAACTCATTTCGCATCCCTATTCCGCAGGCTCATATACTCATTCTTGTGGTAAAATCACATTAGAAGGTGGTCGGGAATTAACGGTTCATGTTTATACGACTAGCGCTTCGAGTGAGTTGGCTGAGATTTTGACCCCATTATGTATGCAGTATGCAGTAGATCGTACGGGATTGTCTCAAGATGCGCTGCCCTCAACGTCTGTGCCGTCTGGTGCGTTACAGGCTCGACCAGCTCTCTTCAGCTTATCTTCATTATCGCTCGAGGATGCTGTTTTGCGTGTGCAATCAAAAGAAGGTTACGGTAAAAAATGAATCCAATCTATTTAGACTATGCTGCGAGCACACCTGTAGATCCGCGGGTGGCGGAAAAGATGATGTTAGCATTAACATCATCTTGTTTTGCGGCAAACAGTCTCTCTTTGCATGATTATGGTGTGAGGGCGCGCGAGCTGATTGAAGAGGCGCGTGCGCGAGTGGCATCAGTGTTGCATGCTTTGCCGGAGGAAATCATTTGGACATCGGGTGCGACGGAATCAAATAATTTAGCGCTTAAAGGTGCTGCTAAATTATATCAGCAAAAAGGCAAGCACATTATTACGATGAAAACAGAGCATAAATCTGTTTTAGAAACGTGTCAGTATTTAGAAAAATCAGGATTTTCTGTGACTTATCTGCGGCCTCAACAAGATGGACTGCTAGATCTGCGTGAACTTGAAGCGACATTAAGACCTGATACCATGTTGGTTTCTGTGATGCATGTGAATAATGAAACGGGCGTGGTGCAAGATATTTCGGCAATTGGTGCATTGACTTCGGCGCGCGGTATTTTATTGCATGTCGATGCTGCGCAGAGTCCCGGTAAAATCGAAATCGATGTTAACAAAGTGCCGGTAGACTTATTATCATTATGTGCGCACAAGTGTTACGGCCCGCAAGGTGTGGGCGTTCTCTATATCCGTAAAAAACCACGTGTGCGTGTAGAGCCTTTATTTCACGGCGGCGGCCATGAGCAAGGCATGCGTTCGGGTACATTGCCAGTGCATCAAATTGTTGGCATGGGTGAGGCTTGTTATCTTACTGAAACAGAAAGGTTGTCAGAAACCACTCGTATTCAGAAGTTACGTGATCAATTCTGGCAGGCGCTGCAGTCCATACCTTGTTGTTATCTGAATGCGCGATTTTCTTTGCCGCATTTCTTAAATGTTCGTTTTGAAGGCATGTTGGCTGACGCATTGTTAGCAAAATTACCTTTTATCGCAACATCCAGCGCATCAGCTTGTGAAGGCAAGGGAACGGAAGGATCCTATGTGTTGCGTGCAATGGGTTACAGTACAGAGCAAGCAAAAAGCGCCATCAGATTTTCTTTGGGTCGATTTACGACGACTGAAGACATTATTAATGCGAGTGAGCAGATCAAAGCGGTTTTTTAAACGGAGTTGCGATACCGAGCCGCGACCGTGCTGAACTATCCCCACAAAATATTGTAGCGATTCATTCATGAAGCCTGATTTGGCGTACCTTCTCCCTCCGGGGGCTTTGTTGAATAAATCAGAGATTGCGTTACCGAGCCGCGACCGGCAGGGAGTCACATGAATCTGATAAAAGATGGTGTATAACAATGCAACATTTATAGCGCTAGAAGGCAATCTAATATCATGAAGTAAGAAATTTCAGCTAAAACTTATAATACAGTGACGCTCCCTCACGGTCGCGGCTCGGTTGCACCGAGTGCCTCACAAAGCATTTCCGATTTATTCAACAAAGCCCCCTCCGGGAGAAGGTCCGACCGGCGGATTGAGGGGATATAAATTGGGATTCAATGTAATACGAATTATACGCAGGATGAAAATTGCATCCCTTTGATTATTTTGCAATTTATTATTTTTCGTATTACCATCAGCAGATTGTTTAATAATAACGAGGAGGCGTGATGGCTATTGGGAGAGACATAAAGGAAGAAGATTTAGAAGCGGCGTGGAGCGCGATGACCACGATGCCTTTTCCTAAACTTGATCCGGAGAGAGAAAAATTTTTGATATCGTATAACGACATGTTATTTCGTTTTGATCTATGTTGTAATTTATTTTCTTCTTTGCTCAAGCGGAATGGCGCTGGTCTTCCTTGGGCGCGTAGTGTCGTTGGAAAGCTAACTAAGGAATTCCGTCAATATAGAAAAAAAGCAAGTGATTTTAGCGATGAATTGGCTGCATACCATGAAAGGGTGACGTTGAACGCTAATCAATTAGTTCCTATAAAAGAATTTTTATTAGAAGATAAAAATGATCTACAGAGAATACAGCTGAATGAAAGAATAAAAGTATTTTGTGAAAGTGCTATTAGCAATATAGCCATACTGCAGGATAGTATAGGAGGTATACTTGATTTTCTAGATGAACAAAACAAATATTTGAAGCGCTTTGAAAATGCTGTTTCGAAAGGTATTTTGATAAAAATAAACGCATCCATTTATGCTTGCATATCATTTTTCGTGAGTAAACAGGACCATTTTCTTACAACAGGGTTTGGGTATATCCGTTCTCTTCGTGATCGTATAGAAGAAAAAATTTCTTCTATAGAAAGACCAGATAATGTAGAGGAAGAAGTTGCTGAATTCGACAGAATTGTAGGGGTTTTTTCTCAGAAAATACGCGAATTTCTTGTTTTGGCAAAAATGAACAGCTTGACGATCCCCCCTGCTATTCTTAAAGCGCATAAAGAGGTCGCTCGTGGCTTTCTCCGCATTGAAAGGAATCCTGATGTGCAATCGGTGCAAGAAGCGCGATCTTTACCGCCTGCATTACGCAGGGGGTAGAATGGCAACACCCACTGTAATGGGGGCTAGGTGATGAGTGTCTCTGAGATAATGAAAGGTGAGTACGCGAAAAGTAGTGAGCGTTGGGAAACGTGCTTGTATATCAGCTGGAAGATGTTCATTGCTGTTGATGTGCCAAACAAACACACCGCCTTTTTGACGTAATTTATCCTCTTGAATCCACGGTGATTGTGCGTGGTTCCAGTTGATAAAAACAGCAGGATGGTCTGTGGAATAGAATTCAATATTGCCGCCTATCCATCGTGATCCTGCCACATAAGAAAGCGGTGTGTGATATTGATTATGCCAATATTCAGTGATGGTTCTTGCAATAATCTTTCCTGGGAAATTTGCACTAGAAGGGGTGTCAGAGTTAATAAAGGATAAGCTATAGCTGCTTAGAAATATGGTCATTAAGGCAAATAAAGATCCTAGGCATGTTATTGCTTTAACGGGACTTAATTTTGGTGGTGCAAAGGCAAACAGTGCCACGCCCCACAAGGAGAGTAATGGCATTCCCCAACCTGCTCGTAATGTAAATCCAAAACAGAAGGAGAGTAGCAGTGTTGTGAGTAGAGGCCCGAATGCTGCATAGCAGAGAAATTTTTTATGGTAAAAACCGAGCTGCGTGCTAAGCAAAGTGTCACTGTTCAAGAGCAATGACGCTTGCTGGTCATGTGACGCTCCCTCACGGTCGCGGCTCGGTATATCCCTCGCGGCTGGACGTTTGGTGTTTGTTTGGGGGGATGGTTTGTTAATCAGATAAAGAAGCAGCCAGCACCCTACGGCTGGTAAGAAGACTTCACATTGTTCCCACAGAAACCGTAGGGGATAGCGTAAATGGTTGCTGAGCTGAGGCTCATTCGTACCAACGCGGTTAACAGCATAGTTGATCGTGATAAAATCGTGCGAAAATAACCATATCATATGTGGGCAGATGATAATGAAGAATATAGTTAGCCCTAAGTAAGGCGACAGCGTGCTGAGTTGCTTGCGGTGCGTTTTATCTGTGATAAGCAGTATGAGAAGTGGCAGTAAGAGTACGGCCGTATAGTATTTCGCCATCATGCTTAAGCCCGCAAATAGACCTGTTGCGATCCAATACCAGCGGCGTGGTTGCGTCAGTGCGAGGTAGAAAAAATAAATAAGGAGGCTCCACAGTGCGAGTTCTAAGGTATTATCGTTAAAGTCGAGTGCGTGGAAGTGATAGTACTGAACGGATTCCAGTATGCAAACAGACAATAGCGCGGAGAGTGGTGGTAATATTTTTTTTGCAATTTGAAAAGTTGCCCAGAGACAGATAACAACGCATATTTGGCTGAAGAAATAGAGTATCCAATCTGAGTAACCATCTAACCAGGTTGCGAGTGCGGTTAGCCAGCCGTTTAGGTAGGGGTTTTTGTCGTAGCCCCATTCTAGCTGGTGCCCCCATATACTTCCCTCGATGGCGTCCATAGGTAGATTATCGCGCACGATAGCGGGCACAAGCGTCCACAGCAGGAGGTGTACGTAGATAAATAAGTAAAACCATCGTTCTATGTTTAATTTTTGACCAAATTTCATCGTGCAGTGCGTGAGTCGGTTAAAGTCGACAATCATACCGCGTGTGCTTATTTTCTTCAATAGGTTCATAGGGTTCTGTGCTTTTGATATATACTCGGCGCACTTAAGATTGCTATTTTCTAAAACAGAGCCGCGTTACCGAGCCGCGACCGTAAGGGAGCGTCACGATTCAACCGTTTTATAACTGAAATTTCTATTAGCTCAATCGCATAATGCATGATTGAGGCGTATAATGGAAGTGTTGGGCTATAAAGAGGAGAAGTGTCATGCCAGTCAAGAAGCTGAAAGAATTTCTGGATAGTCATCATGTTAAATATGTGTTGTTGACGCACTCACCTGCTTTTACGGCTCAGGAGATAGCGGCTTCTGCGCATGTTTCTGGTAAGGCGCTTGCTAAGACGGTGATTGTGAAATTGGATGGGCATTTTGCGATGGTTGTTGTGCCTGCTAATGACCAGGTGAACTTTGCTAAATTGCGAGAAGCGACGGGTGCTAAGGTTGCTGATTTGGCGGTGGAGTCTGAATTTAAAGATAAGTTCCCTGGATGTGAAGTTGGTGCGATGCCACCTTTTGGTAGTCTTTTTGGTGACTTGCCTGTTTTTGTTTCCAGTCAGATTGCCAAACAAGACCACATTCTTTTCAACGCCGGCTCGCATTCCGAGTTAATGCAAGTTGCGTACCACGATTTCGAGAAGCTGGCTAAGCCGAAAGTGGTGGGGGTGTAGGGTGGAAAAGTCAAAGTCAGATGCTGAGTATCGAGTGAGTAAGATTAACAAAAAAAATTCGGATCAAACGATAGAGTGAGAGTGTAAGTACTTCGATATCTTAAGTGATGCAGAGAGCTATGCAAAAAAAACATCACTTTATGATAGCAATCATCATATTTACAAAGTTGAAGAACGGATATCCGAGGATGAATATCAAACCGTTAAATTTTTTCGAGATGGGATGGAAGAGTTCTCTACTTTCTGAAGATCCATAAATCTCTGAGGCCAAGTCTCGCATGTCTTCTCCTTTGGGAGAAGATGCCCGACAGGGCAGATGAGGGGAGGGAATGTTTATTATTTAATAAGAATAATAAAATGATCCTGTTCACTAATGTAAAAATACTATGTAAAAACAGCATGCCTTGATGATATGATGAATTTGATATACGTACAAGCAGTGTTGTTTGATCCCTCCCCTCATCTGCCCTGTCGGGCACCTTCTCCCAAAGGAGAAGGCACGCATAGCTTGACTTCAGAGGTACCACAATATTTTTGTGTATAAGGGTATGCCGTAAACGACCTGGTTGCGTCGTAATTCTATGCGATAAATATACGACCTGATTGCGTTGTTGTTTTATGTGGTTAACCTTAAATTAATTTAATTGGGGCTGTTGTGATTAATTATTTCTTTCTTCCTCCCGCACCTAACGGTGCTTAAAAACATGTGGTGTGCATATACCCCGGCCTTCGGATTGCTACGCTTCGCTGCGCAATCCTCATCCGGGGCTGTAAAGCTTTCGGTCGTAAACGACCTGATTGCGTTGTTGTTTTATGTGGTTAACCTTAAATTAATTTAATTGGGGCTGTTGTGATTTTTCTCTCCCGCACCTCCGGTGCTTAAAAACATGTGGTGTGCATATACCCCGGCCTTCGGATTGCTACGCTTCGCTGCGCAATCCTCATCCGGGGCTGTAAAGCTCTCGGTCGTAAACGATCTGATTGCGTTGTTGTTTTATGTGGTTAACCTTAAATTAATTTAATTGGGGCTGTTGTGATTAATTATTTCTTGCTCCCGCACCTCCGGTGCTTAAAAACATGGATGGATTGTCGCTTTACCCCCGGCTGCGTGCACACTAACGTGTGCACTTACCGGGGGCTGTAAAGCTTTCGGTCGTAAACGACCTGATTGCGTTGTTGTTTTATGCGATTAACCCAAAATTAATTTAATTGGGGTTGTTGTGATTAACTATTTCTTGCTCCCGCACCTAACGGTGCTTAAAAACATGGATGGATTGTCGCTTTACCCCCGGCTGCGTGCACACTAACGTGTGCACTTACTCTACGCGATTAATATATGGCCTGGTTGCGTTGTTGTTTTATGCGATTAACCTCAATTAAATTTTTTTTAGGTTAACTGCATAAAACAACAACGCAATCAGGTTGTTTAACTCAAGTTAAACTCATTAAACAACAACGCAATCAGGTTGTTTAACTCAAGCTAAACTCATTTTTGGTTGATCTCAACAAAACAGCAACGCAATCAGGTCGTTTACGACCGAAAGCTTTATAGCCCCGGGTAAGCGCGGAGCGCGCAGCCCGGGGTTACGATGCCACACCTCATGTTTTTAAGCACCGTAGGTGCGTGAGAGGTGCCTAAGCTAAGTCCATAAATATTTTTCATCGTAACTCACTTTATGTGCTTTTAATAATTTGATTAATTCTTCTTTAAAAGAATATTTTTTATGATGCGATTCTTGGTTGTGAATGTATTTAATAACGGCATCTACGTTGGATTGGCTAACACTGAATGCGCCGTAACCATTCTGCCAATAAAAATCCTCTCCATTAATTGATTTTATCCATTTAGAGGTGGATGATTTGATTTCTTCAATTATTTTTGAAACAGACGTTGATTTGTTAAGCGATAATAACAAATGTATATGGTCGCTGGTGCCACCTATCGCTAAAACATGAGATTTGTGATTATCGCAGATTTTAACGATATATTGGTACAATCGATCTCGTGCAGAATGATCGGAGAGGTAAGGCTTCCTGTTTTTAGTTGAAAATACAATATGTATGTAAATTTGCGATAGAGATTTTGACATGGTTTTTCCTTATTAATTCTCACGCACCTAACGGTGCTTAAAGGGAGGGGGTTGGCCTGATACCCCGGGCTGCGCGCTCCGCGCTTACCCGGGGCTATAAAGCTTTCGGTCGTAAACGACCTGATTGCGTTGTTGTTTTATGTGATTAATCCAAAATTGCTTTGAGGTTTGCAATTCAACACAGCATGACGACATGTTCACGCACCTTTGGTGCTTAACCGTAGGTGTGTTGCCATTACCCCGGCCTTCGGATTGCTACGCTCCGCTACGCAATCCTCAGCCGGGGCTGTAAAGCTTTCGGCCGTAAACGGCCTGGTTGCGTCGTAACTCTATGCGATTAACCTCAATTAAATTCGTTTTAGGTTAACCGCATAAAACAACAACGCAATCAGGTCGTTCAACTCAAGTTAAACCCATTTTTGGTTGATCTCCATAAAACAACAACGCAATCAGGTCGTTTAACTTAAGTTAAACTCATTTTGGGTTGATCTCAACAAAACAGCAACGCAATCAGGTCGTTTACGACCGAAAGCTTTTTAGCCCCGGGTAAGCGCGGAGCGCGCAGCCCGGGGTTACGATGCCACACCCCACGCTTTTAGCACCGTAGGTGCGTGAGCTTATAACGCTAACATTTAACACTGCTCGCTCCGCAAACACGGGTCTTCAAGACTGCCGTGCTCAACTTGCAGCGTGGCGTGGTGGATATTGAATTTTTCTTTTAGCGTTTTATTAATCACAAGATAATCTGCATCGCTTAATGTTGTGGTTGGCATTACTAAGTGTGCAGTGAGTGCAACTTCTCTGGTGCTTAATCCCCAAATGTGTAAATCATGTATCGCCGTCACACCTGCCAGACTATTCAAATAATCTCTCACACCAATGTGATCAATATAATGTGGAATAGCATCCAAAATGAGGCTCACAGAGTCACGTAACAATCCCCAAGTGCCCCACAATATAATACAGACAATCAGCAAACCGATGGCGGGATCTAACCAATACCAATCAGTATATTTGATCACAAGCGCAGAAACCGCAACACCAACCAGAATGAGGGCATCACCCAAAAGATGCAAAAAAGCACCCTTGATATTAATATCATGCCGCGCGCCGCGCATAAAAAGCAAAGAGCTGCCGCCATTCACAACAATACCAATCATCGCAACCACAATAATAATATTTTCGTTCACTTCACTCAGATGAAATAGCTTATAAATAGATTCATAGGCAATCAATGCAGAGGTAGCAACCAATATAAACGCATTTCCAAGCGCCGCAATGATGGTGGTGCGCTTAAATCCATAGCTATAACGTTTACGTGCCGGAAAAGAAAGTAGCCAGTTTGCAAGCCACGCTAAAATCAAACCCAAAGAATCACCTAAGTTATGAATAGCATCCGCCATCAAACTCATCGAATTGGCATAAAAAGCATAACCAACTTCGGTGAAGGTGTAGAGTAATGTCACTGTAACGGCAATTGCAAAAGCACTGTTAAATGATTTGTGCCCGTGATCATGGTGATGCCCATGATGCCCATGCCCATGATGTCCGTGATGTGTATGCATACTAATCTCGCCTCAACTTATCTGTAATCGCAAGCGGGGTAGGGTAACGCATAACAGTCCAGTAACAGGAAAAAATAAAGGTAAGGATCACCGCTGTCTCAGCCATATAGGCTGTGAGCGGCGGAATCAGTTGTGATTCGAGTGCCATATAGATGACTAATAAAGAAAATTCGCTCATTTGCCCCAATCGCACCCCTATTTCTTTACTCACAGCCTCAACTTCTCCCGACCGATGCAGCAACCAACTGATCACCAGCGGTTTTAAAGCAAGCATGGTGGCAGCTAAGATGCAAGCGGGAACGACGACGGCAGGGAAATATTCAAAGTTAAAACTCGCGCCGATCGAGAAAAAGAAAATCACCAAAAAAAAATCTCGTAATGGCTTTAAGCTTTCAGCAATATAGAAGGCAATGGGGTTTGAAGCCAAGCTAATGCCCGCAATAAAAGCACCAATTTCTTCCGATAGGCCAAGCGCATGACTAAACTCAGCAATGCATAAGCACCAACCAATAGAGAGAATAAAAATATATTCATGTATTTTATCGTAACGTGCTAACAGCGGCGAAAGCACGTAACGTGGGACGACAAACGCAATCAGCAAGAGAAGAGGAAAAGCGCTGGCAATAAAATGTAAATGAGCGGCCGTGTCTTGTTGATCTGGTATCATCTGAATGATCAAAATAGCCGCAATGGCAATGACGTCTTGTAATAATAAAATGCTAATCAGCAATTCACCGGTATGCTGGTGATGCAAAATGGTAGTGGGTAGCAATTTTAAACCGATAATGGTACTTGAAAACATCGCAGCTAAGCCCACAATCAGTGACTCTAATTCGGTATAACCGAAACACCAACTGATCGTAAAACCAATCAGAAAGAAAATAGCGGAACTTAATACGGTGATCACACTCATCTTTCTGAGCGAATGGAATAAACCTTGCGGCTGTAAATGCAGACCCAATAAAAACAACAGGAAGATAATACCAATATCCCCTGTTTGCTGAATGGCGCCACTATTCGTGACAAATTTCAATCCCCACGGACCTAAAATGGCACCCAATGCAATATAGGCAACAAGGAGCGACTGTCGCGTCAGTAAAGCCACTGTAGAAAGCACAGCGGTGCCTGTGAAAATTAAAAAAATAAGATAAGTAATCGTATAAGACTGTGTCATCGGTTTACATGTCTTCCGTTAATGAAACAAGCCGTGCATTACCACCAACAGCCGTTAGGTTTGTTGAAACAGCACGTTCTACGCATAATTTAGGTAAGTAGTGTGGGCCGCCTGCCTTAGGGCCCGTACCAGATAAATTTTCTCCACCAAAAGGCTGCACGCCGACTACCGCACCAATCATATTGCGGTTCACATAAACATTGCCGACGGGCATGCGGCTACTGATATGTTGAATGGTCGCCTCAATGCGGCTATGTACTCCTAATGTTAATCCATAACCTGTCGCAATAATAGCGTCCATCACGCTATCTAATTCACTCGCGCGATAACGTATCACGTGCAGTATGGGTCCGAAGACTTCCTCTTTCAAAATACCAAGTTGAGGTATCTCAAAAGCGCGTGGTGCAAAATAATGTCCAAGCAGCTGTTTGTTAAGTGGCACTTCAGCAATGAGTTCGCCCTGTTGCTGCATGTTCGCAGCATGCGCTTCTAACTTTTTAAGAGAAGGGCTATCAATCACGGGGCCAACGTCTGTTGTTAATCGATCAGGATGGTTAACAGCTAAAGTCGCCATATAACCCTTCAACATGGTCAGCAAGGTGGGTGCCATTTCTTCCTGCACAAAGAGAACGCGCAGTGCAGAGCAGCGTTGGCCAGCGCTATTGAAGGCAGAATTAGCAATATCAATCACAGCCTGTTCTGCCAGTGCAGAAGAATCCACAATCATCGCATTCTGACCACCTGTTTCTGCAATGAGTAAAGGCATCGGACCTGGTCGTTCCACTAAATTACGCTCAATTAATTTTGCTGTTGCCGTGGAACCTGTGAATATCACGCCTGCAACACGTGAGTCTTTCACCAATTGAGAACCAATACTGCTACCGGAACCTAATACAAGTTGTAAAGCATCTGTTGGAACACCAGCTTGGTGAAGAATTTGAACAGCACGATAAGCAATCAGCGGTGTTTGTTCTGCAGGCTTTGCAATCACAACATTACCCGTGACCAGAGCAGCGAGAATCTGCCCCATGAAAATAGCAAGCGGAAAATTCCAAGGGCTAATACAGACAATCACGCCGCGTGGATATAAGAAAAGTTGGTTTTTCTCGCCAGTTGGTCCTGGTAAGGTGAGGGGTTCGAGATCGCAACGCGCGCGGTAAGCATAATAACGGCAATAATCGATGGTTTCTCGAATTTCAGATAAGCTATCAGGAACGCACTTGCCTGCTTCCTGCGTCAACATGGCAGCGAGTTCAGGCATCGCTTCTTGGTATTGTACCGCGGCGCGCTCCAGAATAGCGGCGCGTTCTTCAACAGATTTCCTTCCCCAGGTTTCTTTTGCGGCTGTCGCAGCCTGAAGTGCGATCTCAATGGAAGCAGGGGTTGTGCGGTAAGCTTCGCCAATTTGGCGTGTGCTATCGCTAGGAGAAAGACACTTTCTGCTTTCTGTATCGTAAGCAGGGTTACCGTGAATGAGCGGTGTGGCTTTCCACGGTTTGCTTGTTGCTTCACTGATGCCTTTCATTAAAGTTGCGTAATCTGCTCGGTTAGATAAATCAATACCCCTAGAATTCTGCCAATTGCCGTAAATATCATCTGGTAGCGGAATACGAGGATGTTGTTTTTGCGTTAAACTTTTAATGCGTGCAACGGGATTCTCAATGATCGCTTCAACAGGCGTATCGTCATCTGCGAGTTTATTCACAAAGGAAGAATTTGCACCATTTTCAAGCAATCTGCGTACCAGATAACCTAATAAATCTTTATGTGTACCAACGGGTGCATAAGTGCGGCAAGGGCGATTGAAACTTGCTTTATCAACAACATGATCGTAGAGTGGGCGCCCCATGCCATGCAAACACTGGAACTCAAAGGGTGTATCGCCCGCCATTTCTAAAATAGCAGCAACCGTATAGGCGTTGTGTGTGCCAAACTGAGGATAAAAACAGTCAGGTCGCGCAAGCATTTCACGCGCACAAGCCAAATACGAAACATCGGTCGCATTTTTTCGCGTAAAGACAGGATAATTGACAGCGCCTTGCATTTGGCTCAGCTTAATTTCTGTATCCCAGTAAGCACCTTTTACCAGACGCACCATCAATCGTCGTTGGTGACGCTTAGAAAGCGCAGCTAGCCATTCAATCACATAAAAAGCGCGTTTTTGATAAGCTTGTACGGCGAGACCTAAGCCTTCCCAACCTGCTAATGAAGGATCAGCAAAAACTTGTTCAAGAATATCAAGAGAAAGATCTAACTTGTCTGCTTCTTCGGCATCCACTGTTAAACCGATATTGTACTTTTTAGCTTGTTGCGCAAGTGCAAGCAATTGCGGTGCCACGGCTGCTACAATCTCATCGTGCTTGGTATAGTCGTATCTGGGGTGTAAAGCAGAGAGTTTGACAGAAATGCCGGGGTTCTCTGCGGGGGTGGGTGCATGCGCTTGGCTGCCAATAGCAGTAATGGCTGCGACATAAGCGTCGTAATAGTGTGCTGCGTCTTTTGCAGTGCGCGCTGCCTCACCTAACATATCGTAGGAAAAGCGGTATCCCTGTTCTTCTAGTGGCACGGCACGTTTTAAAGCGCTCTCGATGGTTTGTCCCATCACAAATTGCTTGCCGATGATTTTCATCATTTGAAGCAGGACAGGTCTTATAACGGCAACACCTAAGCGGCTGGTTGTACGCTTGAGTGTAGCGGCTATCCCTGTCGAGCTGTCCAATGTGGGTGCATAAATTTTACCAGTTAATAAAAGTGACCAAGTGGTTGCATTGACGAAGAAAGTATTATCTTTGCTCAAGTGTTCCTTCCAGTCAGTTGTAGAAAGCTTATCGCTGATAAATTTATCTAAGGTGGCTTTATCAGGGATGCGAAGCAGTGCTTCGGCAAGGCACATGAGTGCAATGCCTTCATCTGTGGAAAGATCGTATTGGTGTAGAATGCTGTCTACGCCGCCTTGTTTCTTTTTATAAGCGCGTGTTTGGATCACTAACTGCTTGGCGATGCCCTCCAGATGCGCTACATTGGCTTCCGGGAGTGTTGCTCGCGATATGAGATTGTCTAGGCACGCGGTTTCGTCCATGCGGTAAGCGCGGGTCATGTTATCTCGTAAGGTTTGTAAGGACACTTCAGGGGTGATAGTAGACATTTGGTCTCTCCTCGAGCTGAGCTGAATCATGATAAGGCTGCATCCTATTTTATTGAAAATTGCGTATTTAGCTAGAGGTAAGTTGTGATTTTTTTACAGAGATTCTCAAAATGAAGCAAACAGCCTTATCCAGACGTTTCCATGGTCTCCTGCCTGTCGTGATAGATGTAGAAACCTCAGGGTTGAATCCAGAGACAGATGCCTTGCTTGAGGTGGCAGCTGTAATGCTAGCGATGTCAGAGGATGGAAAATGGACACGTCAGGAAACGCACAGCTACCATGTGGAGCCTTTTAGGGGTGCGCGTTTAGAAAAAGAGGCATTAGAGATTACGGGTATTGATCCTTCTCACCCATTCCGCCTGGCGCTGCCGGAAGGTCAAGTTTTGCACAGGATGTTTAGCGTTGTCAGGGAAGCGCTAGAGAAAACGGGGTGTTACCGTGCTGTATTGGTTGGGCACAATGCCTGGTTTGATTTAAGTTTTATTTTAGCAGCGGCTAAACGCGCTGGGCTCACTGATAATCCCTTTCATAAGTTCACGACACTGGACACGGCAACATTGGGTGCAGTTGCCTTGGGTGACACGGTTTTGGCAAGAGCCGCACGACGCGCGCGTATTTCTTTCGATATGAATCAAGCGCACTCTGCTGCTTACGACGCTGAACGCACAGCGGAGTTGTTTTGTCATATTTTGAATAAGTTTCCGCGGTAGTGTTTTATCTATTTCGAATGGGTAAAGCTTCACATCAACAAACGCCAAAATGGGACTGCCCATATATTAGGTTCAGCGATTCTTTTAATACTATTGCCGCCATAAACGATCAAGCCACCACGCCACTCTTCCCCTAGTTGCGCTGCAATCTGTTGTAATGGTGTTGCATCTTTCCCGGCGCACTCTTGTCGAGATTTAATTTCCACGCCAATCAAACCATGAGATGTTTGCATCAACAGATCAACTTCTAAGCCGCTGCGCGTACGATAAAAATATAGTTCAACGGCGCGCCTCATCGTTTTGATCCATTTAATTATTTCACTCACAACCATTGTCTCAATGAGTTGTCCGGATGTTTGACCTGAGAATCCAGATAAGACACGCCAAATCCCAATGTCTAGCCAGTATAACTTTGGTGTTTTAACTAACGAGCTGGTTAGATTCCGGTAATATGGTTGCAACAATTCAACTTGATAAGAAAGTTTTAAATATTCTAAATATCTTTTCGCTGTATCAACACTAATGCTCGCGTCACGAGCTAACTCGGAATAATTCAACAACGAAGCAGACCTCAGTGCCGATAGTTTCTGAAATAACCGAAAAGGTTCAAGATCTGATAGTCTTGCCAAATCAGCTAAATCTCTTTCTAAATATGTCAGTTCATAATCTTTCAACCAACGCATTCTGTTTTCTTCTGGCAAATGTAGTAAGGCTGGCATGCCGCCGTAATTCATCATGTAACTTAAAATATTCAGTTTTTCTGCTTCTTCAGGAGAAGGGAGTATGCTCACTTCTCTCTCTAACACATGACTTATTGCTTCATCACCCAACAACTTGTCCAGCAATGGCGCCTTCAACGTACTTTGATCTGAAGCAGATAGCTCCGCCATCATCATGGGAAATAACTCAAATATCGTTATTCTACCTGCTAGCGACTCGCGAATTTTTTTTAATAAAAGAATCTGACTCGATCCCAATAACACAGAGAAAGATAATGCACCTGCATCATAAGCATATTTGATTTTCTCAAAAACGGATGGTTCTTTTTGTACTTCATCGATTGCAGCAAGACCCACGTCTTTTGCCCAGCGAGAGGTTGGTATTTTTTCTAAACGCAACCGCTCTTCAACCGCGTCTAAATTCATATAAGGCAACTGCGAGTAGCGCTTCTTTGTCAATGTTGTCTTACCCGTTTGGCGCGCACCCGTAATAAGAACAATGCCTTTCTCCGTTTCTCCTGGCAAATTATTATACAGAAACCGTGGTTTATCAGGCGACATCGGCATATCGTAAAATATCCTGTAAATTTTAAGACGACATCTTAAAATTTACAGGATATTTTACGATATGTCAAGGATGGTCAGCTTAATACCTTAAAAGCAATTCCTTAATATTCTTGCAGTGTAATTTTCGTTTAATCGTAGCAATATAGTGCTCAATTGTGCGAGGAGATAATTGCATTGTAAAAGCAATCTCTTTGGATGAAAGTCCTTGTCGTAATAGTTGAAAGCATTTTGCTTGTTGAATCGATAAAGACTTTATTTCTGAAGCGCTGTCAATCAAGCTATCGGCTAGATTCAGGAGTTGGCTGCTATCAGGTGCAGGGATGTCCATGTAAGGATATTCCAAACAAGCATCACAAGCTCTTAAAATGAGATCACTTAATTGCATTTTATATTGTGTGATGAATTGCTTGTACCAATGAACATTGTTAATGATATGCTGAAAAAATTGCAGTTCATCTGTATTAAAATAGAATGTATACAGATGCTGGCTATCAGTCTCATTTTCAGAAATGGATAAACAATATTTAAAAGAAAATTGAGAGCGTAGCGCAGGGTAATATTGTTCTGCAAATTCAGTAGCGGCTGACTCCATTAGATATTGGCTTAAATAAATACCGTCTTGCAGTGTTCTTCCTCGTTGATTTGTGAATATCAAAGGTATTCTTAATGTATTGTAGTGGTTCACAAGATCTTGGTTGCTGGAGAGTAAAGCAGCTTGCCCATGCCCAAAAGTCACATCGTGACTGAAAAACGTTGCTGGTGTCTTATATTTTAATAAAAATTCACTGAGCTGCTGTGACACCAATAAATTATGCTTCATGCAAAAATTCTCTCGTTAGGTTAATCCTACCTTATAAAACTTAGCCGCGACCGGCAGCGAGTTATTGTATAGGGTAATTCTACCCTGCAAAACCGAGCCGCGACCGTGAGGGAGCGTTAGGTAGGGTAGTTCTACCTTATTGTATAGACAGACCCAATAAAACTACAATCTCGCTGCGCGTAACTATAAGGATATTAACAATATTTTTGTGCGGGTTCCATATCTGTACACAATACAAACGGGGTATACAATGGCAGTGACGAGAGACATACCAAATACAAAACCCCACGCTTATTTAAAGGCTATATATGACGGTGGTGTTGACGGCGTGGTAGATATTGGGTCAGCTTTCTTGGATCCTATTAACAAAATTATCTTCCCCCCTTTTGAGTTAGCCTACGACGTGGCGATTGCTGGGTTGCCAATAATGGGCAGGATGGCAGCGGCAGATCCCGTATTTGCTAAAGAGGCTGCTCAATATAGCCATGAGTTACTTGAATTAAGCAACATGGCTAATAAAAATCCGCAAATAGTAGAAGATGCTGAAGCTCGGTTATCTGCGCGTTTAGAGATGTTAAAAGCAGTCGGAAAAGAATTTGTAGCTGGTGATGGTCCTGAAAGAACAGAAATGGCAACGCGATTGATTGTCAATATATTCTCTCCGAGTGTCTTCATTAAGTCATTAAAAATGATATCCAATGTCAGGAAATTTGGTGCGCCTTTTGATCCGCCCAAATTCCAAAATTTAGAAAAATTTGATTCTTCCAATTTGCCTTCGATGAAGCACTGGAGTCTTCCTGAAATTAGGAATCAATGGCAACTAGCGTCACCTAAGAACTTCTTTTATGTGATTAAGCCGAATGGAAAGCTTTTGATTACTGATTTTAGTGTCGCAGGGCATCCCGAGTTAGCTTGGCCAGGGTCTGTCGTCATAGCTGCCGGCGAGGTGCAGGTAGTAGCAGGCAAAATAGTAAAAATTAATAACGCGTCTGGTCATTTTCGACCTTGTGGACCTAACTTAGGGAAATACGTTGAGACTGTCTTTAAAAACAATGGATATAACGAGGCGTCTGGGTTATTCCAGTATTTGGATATCAGGTCAACGCGACTACTGCAATATGGTCGTTTCGATACAATGCTCGCACCGCCAGGGTTTCACCCTTCTCTTTTAGAGACAGCAGCAGGTACAACAATAGCCGCTACACGTGACGAAGTGCCCTCATTTGATTTCTCATCCTTATTCACGCAAGAAGCGCATGCAGAAGAGATGGGGCATTCTTCTTTTAGCCCCCAGAGCCAGGGTTCAGTAAGTTTACCTCCAGCACAAAAAGAAGAGACAGCAATACCTGCCCCACAACAAGCACAACAACCTATTGATGCTGTAGAAAAAAGCTTGGAAGAGATGTTGACCTCATTTGGCAACATCGTCGCTGCCAGTGAAGCGCTTGATATTCGCTATGTAAAAGATATGCCTGGTGTTCAAGAAGAATATGATGAGATACAAGATCTAAAATTACAGCAGCGCACGCGTGGTGTTGATCTAGCTTTAACTGCAGAGATTAGTCAAAGAACGCGTGCATTAAAAGCCAGAATCATGCCCGAATTAGACAAACGGGAAGCGTTTACAGAGAAGCTTCGGTATGCATCCGATACAGTGACAGGCGCTGCAGGTATACTCAGCGCGATTGACTCAGAGCTTGCTCAACAAATCATGATTGTGGGTTCCTCAGCTATCACTGTAGTAGATCAAGCAAGCGCGCTGCTTGGGATAGGCATGTCAGCCGCCACAATGAATCCCGTGGCTGTTATTGGCGCGATTGTGAATGCAGTGACCAATATTGCAAATGTATTTCGTAAAAAGCCGCAAGATGATCCAAACGCTGTTGTTTTAAAAGCAATTACGATGCTATTTGAACGTATCGCAGAATTTGAGCGATCGATGCGTGCTGAATTCACAGACATTTCTTCTGATATCACTGACACGCGTTGGCAGGTATTAACAAAGCTTGCTGAGATAAAAGATCATCAGCATGATGTCTTGTCTTTCCTAAACCATATCAGCATAGAACTGAGTAGGACACGTGATCAGCAAAATTCACGATTGCTTGCGCATTCTGATATGCTGTCGAAGATGATAGGAAATTTGGCTGCTACTCCTTATCGCGAGCTTTTAGATGCATTAAAAGAGCGTATCCGTTATGTTTCTCGAAACACGCTTTTGAAAGATTATAATGGTTTAATGAATGAATTAGATCATCTTGGTCTTCAGAAAAATGTTGATAATGCATTAATCGATTTATTCGATATAGAAGCAACAAAACCAGCTAGCTATCTGCAAGCTCGTCCTTATTTTACGCGTTTGATTTTATCTATCTTGTTGGGAAAAAATCACGATACCATGGAGATGGAGAGGTTACCAAGCCCGTTCCCGCTTATGTACGCAAGTCATGCAAAAATGATGTGTGGATATACACAATATCCTAAGCCTGATGCGGCTTATACAAGCTCGTGTATCGCAGAGCGTGATATAAAACAGTTAGCAGTCTATGATGCAGAGCTGGCAGATATAGAAAAATTGACGCAGCAAGCCTCTCAGGTGCTCGATAAAATGATCGCAGCATACCAGGCTGCTGCCGTTGATTTGCGTGCAGAGCTAGTGGAAGAAATGCATGCGCTTGAATCCAGCAAGACAAGCGAAATTTATCACGAGAGGCTAACACGTTTATCATTGTTAAAAGCAGAAGAGAAGGAGCGATTTAGCGAGGCAGCTTATGATGTCGATACGCATGATTGGTTTAAAGGAACAGAGACGCACGAGGAACGTAGTCACAGCAATAGGAAATGGCGTTGGACTAAGACTGAGGTGCCATATGTGGATGAAGTACAGCGTCAACAGTATCTTGCGATTCAAAAGAGATATATACAAAGTGCTAAAAGCGACTGGAGTACCAGCATCAGTCGCCATCGCCTACTTGCAGGGATGAATCATTTATCTGCTACTGCGCCTGTTATTTCCTCTTATCACGGCGCTGGTTTTTTGAAGCCAACCCAATCAGGTTCTCCTTATTTGCCTGCACCTGATCCATTGATACCAGTAGATCATCCGCAGTTTGAAGTCATGCGTGTGTTACAAGAGGCGCAAGCTTATGGTCTGGGATCTATCGAACTATTCTATACCGCTTGTAGTGAAACAAAGATTTTTGAGATTGAGATTAGGTTTCGTGGCGAAACGATAGCGTTTACTAAAGAACCGATTGCTATCTTGCAATTTCCTTATGATCCCTTACTCAGCCACAATAGAGCAGAAGCGATTTGGTATGAGTTTGTTGGAAATCCTGTGTTCGTCTCACCGGGAGAAGGAGAAATGAGTAGCAGGGTCAGTGGGCATAAAATCACTGGACAACAAGCTGTAAATGGAGGTGGTTCTGGTCACAATCGAGGTGAATTTAGATATACGGAATGGGAAACCAAAGTGCCGAAACCTGCTACGAATAGAGTAGGCAAGTTAACACAGCTGCAGGATGAACATGATATTCCCTGTGTTTCGTACACGGTTAGTGTGCAGGATCCTTTATTAGCTAGCATAAAAGTCTCTATTCAAGAAGCGCGACAACGGTTCGTTTCGCAAATCAGGGAGCGATTAAGCCATTCGTTGGATGATGCGATGCAAAATAAGCTAGGACTTGCTTGCCGTGTTTTTGAGCAAGCTTATCGTCATTTATATGGTGTTTTGTCTTATGCTTATTTTGATGAGATGCAAAATTCTTACAGTCATTTGGCAAAATGGTTTGCGAGTCATGCGACGCACATTCGGCAGCTAAGAAGTGCCTTATCAACAAATGCGCCGCAAGATGTGCTAAGCACCTTAATCGATGATTTGCCTAAGTTGCAAAAAATTTTATCTGATTTATCTACGCATGGTTCACATTTTCATTTGCTCAGTGAAACAAGAGCCGCGTTACACGATTTTTTCGTATTATATGAACCTTTCGCTGTGAAGCATAATGCGGAAGTGCCACCGCTAGACCAATCTGAGACGGTAAAAAAGCAATACAATAGTATTGTGCTAGATCTTGTTGCTGAAATATTGGATATTTTGCCACCTGATCAAGCGATACCTCGCATTCAGAAAATCTTAAATAAGCAAACATTAACTGATGAGGAGCGTTTAGCAACAGAAGAAATTTTAAAACGCTTGCAAGATGGATCTAACGCGCGCGGACTTGCTTTGCCAGCTTCATCTAGTGTACTAACATCTCCCGCTACGATGGTATCGTTGCAGCAAGCATGTAAAGATTTACCTCAGGATTTAACGCTTGAAGCAACCAAAGAACTATGCGACTCGCTCTTTGGTCCTAATCAGTCTATGATGCAAGCGCAAGCGTTATGCAAGCAACAATCGCCAACGCCGCTAGCTGCATCTAACACTTGGGCAGGCTTGTTTAATCGAGCGTGTCATTTTGTCATGAGCGGTGGACAACAGTCTTTTGCTTCGATTCCAAGCGTGTCTACTTCTCCCTTGCCAGCGGTTATATAGCATGCCAATCAATCTATCAGCAGCACGTAAAGAAAAGAGAGAGCAGTTTTTCACGCAGTTTGGTGTGAGTAAACTGCCTTATCCTGACGCATTAATAGCATTTTTATCACAGTATGGTATGAGTTGTTTTTTAGAAGAAAATGCTGCTATGCAGCATATCTCTATAGAAAAGGACGCAACTGTTGAAAAGATTATTTTCTGTTTGCCCGTGAGCGAAAGCATAGCGGATGATTTTATTGCAAAACTAGCCGAACTCATGCGTCGATCCACTTGCAATGTGATATTATATTTTCCTAGACGCTTACCAGAAGTGAATATTGCGCTACGTATTGATATTCAGAGAGTTGGTGGCATCGCTCATATTAGTTCAACTATTTTGTATCCAAGTGGTATGGGTGATTATCAAGCGCCCATAGATGAATTTGCGAGTAAGTTGGGTAAACATATTGCGGTAAATTGGACCACTCCTGAAACCGCAATGGAAAAACAAGTACTGTGTCGTGTGGGTGATGAGGGCTACTGGGCGGCATTAAGTCTTTTTCTAGATCTCAGTCAAACAGATCAAAGATATCAGCAGGCATTTATTCGCTGGCAAGCAACGCAACAAAAAACGTTGCAAAGTGCACAACAAGAAGCGGTGCAATTGTTGCATTTGGTGACTTATCTGTATCCCCCGTTGTATTATGGAGAACAAAGTCGATTAATCTTCGCTATGCCGCTTGTTCAGCAGCGACTACATTATCCTTGTCCGCCGGCATGGATAAATGATTATCCTATAAAAACGACCTTAGATTGTTTGGTGTTAGCGTTTATGATTTATCAGGGTGATTATTTCGTTCTTCCAAATTTACTCCTTATTTACGGATTAAATAAGTTGAGTAAACGTGTTACAAATGTAGTGGAAGATAGTCGTGGTAAAATCACGTTGTTTTACCTCTGTCAATTATTCGTTTTTGCAAGTCGCATGGCATTTACTTTTTATATGGCATTGCCGGAGACGGCAATTGAACGTTCCATTGTAGCACCACGTTATCTCTTTTCATGGCTAGCAGGCGTGATGGAGGAGGGGGTAAAGCTTTCTATTAAGTTATTTGGCTTGATTTCTTTTTATTGTGGTATGAATGCTTGTCTGAGCGAATCAGTGCTCGCTGATCCAGGGAACGAAGCAGGATTTTTTGCGATCGCTATTTTATTGTTAGAGGGGATGATGCCTTTGCTTGGTGCGTGCTTGCCTAGATTTTCTGGTTGGCAGAAGCTCCAATTTGCTGAAGAGGAAGTGCTACATTTCTTAGGATTTATCTGTCAGAGGGATCATTGTACGCTTAATATAGAAACTTCTCTTATTTGGCGCTTGTTACAACAAGCATTATTCTCTGAGCAGGTATTGCAGATCACGGCAACTAATGAGAATAGAACACAGCGTGTAGAATGTGAGTTTAACATTTCCACAGCGATACCTGATGCGCCTACTGTGCAATCCCCTTGTTTTTCGCAATTGTTTTATAAGGCATTACCGAGCGCGACTGGCAGGGAGTCACATGAATCTGATAAAAGATGGTGTAGAACAATGCAACATTTTTACGGTTAGAAGACGATTTAATATCACAAAGTAAGAAATTTCAGCGAAAAGTGATAGCACAGTGACGCTCCCTTACGGTCGCGGCTCGGTTATGCAGATTGGCAGATGACCCGATAGTTTGCCGAAGTTTGCCGAAGCTTGCCGAAGTTTGCCGAAGCTTGCCGAAGCTTGCCGAAGCCTATTTCTGTATAAGGAACCATTTTCTAGCCGTTGTCTCTCCAACAACACCAATATAGCCATTTTTCTTCAATTTATTCAATGTATCTCTCACCCAGCGTTCAGAGGGAGAGAATGACAGACGATCACGAAGTTCGCTAGATGATACTGAGTCAACTGACTCCATAATACTCAGTACTTCTTTTTGTTGAGGAGTTAATGTTTCTCTTGTTTCGTCAGGTAATTTTTTATCCATTTCTAGCTCGTATGGCATGGTCAATAAAAGACCCCCTGAGTTGATAGAATAGATCGGAGCTGGGTGGCCGGTTGCCAGACAACCATCAATAATTAACCTTATTCCTCTGCCCCATGACTCAAATAATTTATGATAATAAAGCACGTTAGCAATCCTTCGATTTCTCGGTATCGACTGGTTCAACTGCCCAAGATCCTCTATTGATAATCCAGGCGGCAATAACCCATAGCTCCAAATTTCCAATCGATCATTATAAATAGCGAGACTGATGCTGCCGCCAGTATAGCTATAGTCTCTATGACATAATGCGTTTATGATGGCTTCTCGTAAAACCGGGATGGGAAATAAGGGTTTATCTTCACGTTTAATTGAGTCTTTTGAAAAAGTGCTAGCAATTGACAGATGCGAATTTGCAAAAGCAAGTGCAGATCGAAGTAAATGAAAAACGTTACCATAAACCTGTTTATTGTCAATGAATTCAGATTTTTCTGTTCCTTTGAAGCGAGCCAAGCGCAACATACATTGAGGAAATATTCTTTCAGGTTTTTTACTAAATAAAATAAATGCTGCTCTTGTTACTTGGTCGGCATTCATTAACCCAAGATGAGCCAATGCTTTATTAGGATCTTTTGTTTCATATCCTTCAGGGATACGGCCATTAAGTACACCTTCTTTAATGGTCGAAACGATTTCATCATGATCTAAGTCGTGAATGGTTGCATTTAAAAGTGATTGGTCCTCCCATCTGTCATGGAACTGACCGTTATTTACCAACAGCTGTTGGTAATGGTCTGGCGGCATTAACAATGTATCAGACTGAATACGAATATAAGCACGACCTGAATAAGTATAAGGCCTCCTAGTACTATCTGTTGTGATGTGAAATGCGATAATTTGTCTATTACCTATTAAATGAACATAAAAAACTTCGATAGTAGAATCAGAAAAAGGTGATATTTTTGCAATTTCAATGCCAATCTCTCTTTTGGTTTTATCAGATACCTCTTGACCCATCAGATTTCCATTATCGTCTACGCCAATTAATACAGCGCCACCATCACCATTCAAGAAGGCGCAGATAGTTTGAAAAATATCTTTCAAATTGGCCGTAGATTTTTTAAATTCAAGCCGTTGTGATTCAAGTTGGCTTGCCAGAAATTTAACCTTATCAATATCCATTAGTAAACCTCTACATTCTTACCACATTCACCACAATTCAGCGCAGCATGATCGACAACATGATCAGGCTCTTTAACTTGTTTTAGAGATGCTCCAGTTGGCATAGTGCAAATAATGCCAGTTTCTTAGGCCTATGTCATTGATTTTTTGTTGCCAGCATGTTAGTGCTGGGTTAGTAGCTTGATTTTATTTGACTAAAATAAAAACATTAGAATCATGAGATAATGGAATTTGGTGGTAGTCAGAGGGGGTCGTATGCCTAAGTTTATAGGGTATAAAGACGCGCTGGAAGAAACTGAGGGAAAAAAGAGAAATCTATTGCTTGGTAATGGATTTAGTATTGCTTGTGATCCTAGGTTTGAGTATGAAAGCCTTTTCAAAAAGGCAAATTTTAAAGAGCATTCTTCGCTACAAAATGTTTTTGAAAATTTAAAAACGTGTAACTTCGAAGAAGTAATTCGAGAGCTGCACAAAACATCTACTCATTTGCGGGTAATGTCCGCATATCGAAATAGTGAAAAATTAAAAAAATCAGCAGAAGAGATATCTTCTGATATTCGTAACGCTAAATTAATTTTATTAAATGTGATTAAAGATACTCACCCAGATAAGCAAACAGCGTTAACGGAGGATCAATACAAATCTTCCAGGCGTTTTTTGAAAAATTTTATCGGGCATAGTCTTGTTTCTCATACTTCTAACGTAGATATTAATAAAGAAATATTAATTACAGACACATCTGTTTTAATTAATTTTTTAAACATTAAAAGACTTGATTTGTTAATTAAATATCCAGGTAAATTTTTAATAACAGAACATGTTATTGAGGAAATTACGATAGACTTTCCTGGGCAGCAAGCTTTGCTGAACTCTGCGATCAGTGATGGCCTGCTATTGGCAGACCCAATTCAGATTCGCGTTGAAATTCAACTCTTTTTCTGAATTAGAAGTGTGAATATTTTAAGCCAAATAACTATCCAACGTCTTCTTCACCCCCGTTCTGAGATCTGTACTCGGAGACCAGCTGAGTTTTTGGCGTGCGTGATGGATAGCAGGTACGCGTAATGAGACATCCTGATAACCATCGCCGTAATAGGTTTTGGCATCTGCGTCGACTAAGCGTACAGCTTTTGCTTTTTCTGCATACTCAGGATAATGGGTTGCAATCAGCTCAATGAGTAATTCAGCAAGCTGCTTGATAGAAAAGTTTTCATCAGGGTGGCCAATATTAAAGATACCGTGATGTGCCGTATTATCTTTGTTCTCAATAATGCGCAAAATGGCGTCGATACCATCTTCAATGTAGGTGAAGCAACGTTGCTGTGCGCCGCCGTTCACTAAAGTCAGATCTTCTCCACGCAAAATATTACCAATAAATTGCGATAACACACGAGAGCCACCAGGCTTTGGATTGAAGATATTATCTTGTCGTGGTCCGTACCAATTAAACGGTCTGAATAAGGTATAGTCTAAATTATTATGCTTACCGTAAGCGAAAATGATTCTGTCCATTAGCTGCTTAGACGTGGAATAAATCCAGCGTTCTTTGTTAATCGGTCCAGTAACTAAATGACTCGTGTCTTCATCGAACGCCTGGTCTGTACACATGCCGTAAACTTCAGACGTAGAAGGAAAGATAATGCGTTTTTTGTACTCGACACAGCAACGTACAATATCTAAATTTGCTTCAAAATCAAGCTCAAAGACCCGCAGCGGATTTTGCACATAAAGCGCAGGTGTGGCAATGGCAACCAGTGGTAATACCACATCGCAAGTTTGGATCAATTGTTTGATTTTTTCTTTCTCTTGCGTAATATCGCAAGCAGTGAAATGAAATCGGGAAGATGTCAGACACTGGGTCAGTTTGTCTTGCCCTAAATCAACAGCGTAAATTTCCCAATCTTTTTTTGCTAGAATGGCGTCGCTTAAATGGCTGCCAATAAAACCATTGGCGCCGAGAATTAATACTTTCATGTTTTTGCCTCGTTAAAAAGAGTGTACATCACATCTAACACACGATCGTGCTCTGCATCAGTCATCGTGGGGAAGAGGGGTAAGCTAACAATGCGGTTACAAACATCTTCAGCATGCGGGAAATCACCGACTTTAAATCCAAATGTTTCGCGGTAATAAGGATATAAATGTACAGCGCGGAAGTGTAGACCTGTCCCAATATTACGTTCTTTCATGCGTTGCATAAAGGTATCACGATTCATGCCAGCAGCCGCTTCGTTAATCAGCGGAGTATAGATATGCCAAGAATTGAGATGATCAAATTCAGGGGGTTGCTGCAAGGACCATTGTGGCCAATCAGACAGCGCTTCTTGGTAACGTGCAGCCAACTCAGTGCGTCTTTCAATAAACCCGCCTAATTCCTTAAGTTGATGTATGCCAACAGCAGCCTGGATGTCCATCATATTAGACTTGTAGCCTGGCAATACGATCTCATAATCTTGGCTGCCGTTTTTACCGTAACGGTTAAAAGCTTGCCTATCGATACCATGAAATCGTAAACGAGCCACTTGCTCAGCAAGCGCAGCATCGCGTGTGACAACGCAGCCACCTTCGCCCGTTGTCATATTCTTATTCGGGTGAAAGCTGAAAATTTGGGTATCCCCGAAGCTACCAATGCGCTGGCCTTTATATTCCGTGCCAATCGCATGCGCTGCATCTTCGAGGACGCGTAAGCCATGTCGGTTTGCTATGTCATACAGTGGGTCGAGATCCACTGGCAATCCCGCAAAATGCACAGGCAAAATAACGCGTGTTCGTGGGGTGATGGCTTCTTCTAATAAGTTGACATCAATATTACGTGTGCTGGGGTCAATATCGACGAGCACGGGCTTGCCACCTGCTAGTACGATCGTATTTAATGTTGCTGCAAATGTCAGTGGGGTGGTGATGACCTCATCCCCAGGTTGTAAATTCATCGCCAATAGAGCGAAATGCAACGCAGCGGTGCCAGACATAAGGGGGAGAGCATATGGTGCGTCGAAATAGGTCTTTAACGCTTCTGTAAAGGCTTCTACGCGAGGGCCTGTTGTAATCCAACCGCTTTTTAAACAAGCAACAACATCATCGATAGCTGCTTGGCTGATCGCGGGTCGGGAAAAAGGTAAAAAATCTTCTGACATGGCAATCCTCTTCTCACATTACGAATGACTGGTCTGCGCAACAAGATAAACGCCAAGAATAATAACAAAAATGCCCAGGACGCGCAATGAAGTCAGGGGTTCTCCGAAGAGATAATATGCGGCGACAGCATTCACAATATATCCAATACTGAGCATAGGGTAAGCAAGACTGACCTGTACCCGGGACAGTACGAGCAGCCAAACGCCAACACTGACGACATAAAAGAACAGGCCGGTGATAATAGGGAGGTTGCAAGCGACTTTTAGGCCTATAGGCAGGGCATTTGCTAGGCTGAACTCAAAATGACCAATTTGAGTCATGCCAGCTTTGAGAAGCAGCTGGGCTGCGGCATTTAATAGTACACCGAGTAAAATTAATCCGAACATCATTATAGCGCTATCCTTATCTAATAAGTTAGGGATGCCAGAGAAGACCGAGCCGCGACCGTGAGGGAGCGTCACCATCGTTGAACAGTGACGCTCCCTCACGGTCGCGGCTCGGTCTTGCCAGGCACATAATTCGCATCCTACGCATATTTTGAATAGGTTCACAATAACAATATGGTATACTGCGGATCCTTTTTATTTACAACTGTGAGGGGTAGTATGTTATGTCAATTTTAGTCAGTCAAAAAGCACCCGATTTTTGTGCAGCTGCTGTATTAAGTAATGGTGAGATTACAGGTGAGTATAAATTGCACAATTCGCTGCAAGGTAAGTACGGTATTCTATTCTTCTATCCACTGGATTTTACTTTTGTCTGTCCATCTGAATTAATCGCAATTGATAATCGTATTGAGGAATTTAATAAGCGTAATACGGTTATTATGGGTATCTCTGTTGATTCTCAGTTTACGCACAATGCATGGCGTAATACACCAGTTGCAAATGGTGGTATTGGCGCAGTGCGTTATCCACTCATTGCTGATGTGAAGCGTGAGATTGCGCAATCCTACGGTATTTTGCATCCCACAGCGCATATTGCGTTGCGCGCAGCATTTTTAATTGATAAGCAAGGTATCGTTCGTGCCCAAATTGTGAATGACTTACCATTAGGGCGTAACATTGATGAATTGTTACGATTGGTTGATGCGCTAGAATTCCACGACAAGCATGGTGAAGTTTGTCCTGCAGGTTGGTCAAAAGGGAAGGCAGGCATTACACCAACAATAGATGGTATTGCCAAATTTCTTGATAATGAAGCAGCCGCATTATAATAAGTGAGGCTAACTTGAAAAAAAACCGCCACTTCGGCGGTTTTTTTATTTTTATTGAACACAAATAATAAATTAATGTTTATTCAATATAAAAAACCTTTTAAAACAAATTTTTCTCTGCTATAAATTCCTCACGTCGAAGAAATGACGAATGAGCAAGCATAGGTAGCTGGTTTATTTCGAACATTTTTTTGTGTTTTGGATAGAATTTGCTAGCGTTGGAACAGAAATGCCCATGTTGTTCGCATTTATGTGAAAATTTGCTTGCAATCATACAGATCGGTAGGTTAGTTTTAAAACTCGTCCGGATTAAAAATTTGTCAAGGAGATATTACAACTATGACTATGAAATTGAAAATCATCGTCGCTTCAATGAGCATGCTTGGTTTAGCTAGCTGCCCTGTTATTGCAGCAACAGCTAAGCATAAGCATCACCACAAAAAGCATCATGCTATGGCCGTTCATCAAGATTATAAGAACGACTATAAGAATGAAATTGCGCCGCTTGAAGTTTGCACCATTAGCCATACCTCGGCTATCATGAGCGCATCAACCCAAAGCTTGCCTGTAAACATGGGTAGCATGAATCCTCGTTCCATGCCTAATCCTTGCAATCCTGGCTGGTTTAACCGCATTCAATTGAGTGGTGGTATTAACGTTGACTTCGGTAAATGGGGTAATCGTAATGCAAACTACATGGGTGAGAACTATCAAAGGATCTCTCTCAATGATGCTTACTTAAACATTGGTGCAACTGTAACAGACTGGGCTAAAGCGTTTGCAAGCATTAGCTACAACTCTGCAACAATCAATGCGCCTGAGCTAACAACCCTAGGTCCTGTTGCTGAATACAGCCCTGCTTACAGCAACAACGTTTCCTCTGGTTCTAGTAATGTGCTTCAGTTGGAACAGGCTTATGCTACTTTTGCTAACTTCGATGTTTCACCTGTTTATTTGCAAGTTGGTAAAGAGTTCCAAGACTTCAGCCGTTACACCATTCATCCTATCACACGTAGCTTAACGCAGGTTATGTCTGAAACCTTAGCAACTTCTGCTAAATTAGGTTTCATCATGAACGGCTTTAACGGTGCTGTGAGCGTATTTGATGACCCAATCAGCAAAGTTGGTGCAACAGCGACAACAACCAACTACAGTGCGACATTAGGTTATGATATGCCAAGCGATCAATTAGGTTATGATTTAGGTATTGCTTACCTCTATAACTTAGTTGGCGTGAATGATGTTGCTTACATCGTGAACCAATGGAATGCGACAGCTGGCGGTGGTTATAACACCCGCGTTGCTGGTGGTGCGTTCTATGGTGACATCAACAGCGGTCCATTTGTGTTAAGTGCGCGTTATACACAAGCTTTACAGCGCTTTAACCAAAATGACTTACCAAAATATGGTTATACTAACTTAGTAGGTGCCGTGGTATCTCCAACAGCAACAGGTGCTAAACCTTGGGCTGCTGGGTTACAAGCTGCTTACGGATTTGCTGGTTGGAACAGAAACCAAAACGTTTATGTTGGTTACCAAGCTTCTCGTGAAGCTGCTGCACTCGATATGCCAAAAGGCCGTTGGTTGGTTGGTTATGGTATCGATGCATTCGGTAAAGACACCAACGTTGGACTCGAATGGGATCACGACCAAGGTTACAGCAGTGGCAACGGTGGTAATGGTAAATCTACCAACCTCGTTACCTTACGTGCTGGTGTTAACTTCGGTTAGTCTCAAACGTAGATCAAAAAAGCCCGTCTTAGACGGGCTTTTTTTTGCCTCTCTTTTTTTCCCATCCACCCTGTCGGGCATGCCCGGTAAAACCGAGCCGCGACCGTAAGGGAGCGTCACATGACTAGCAAGCGTCACTGTTATTGAGCAGTGGCACCTGTTAGTCATGTGACGCTCCCTTACGGTCGCGGCTCGGTATCTGCCTCACAGCCGAACGTTTGTGTTTGTTCAAGTGTCGTTTTTATGAAAGACGGCGATTTGTTGAGAATATCTGTCTCACGGTATCTTCAGGTAGCGTAGATTTAAGAAGATCCATTTGCTGCATTAACTGTGCGTCATAGGCAGAACCTACTTCGTTTACTATCGCAATCATTGCTTTTTCTAATTGTTTTAAGTCATCGTTGGGCTCTTCTAGGAATCCAATCAGATTGGTGTAACCCTTTCCTTCGGAATCTTCTTTTGTGCGTAGCATCGTACACAGAGAGTCTAATTCGGCAGAAATTTCTGATATTAAGCCGCTAACAAAGGTTTTCATAATACTGTCGGTTATTTTTTTATGCCTTTTGCGTTCTTCATCTATCGCTACAACTTTGTGACCAACTTCTCTCACAGAGCGAGAAGGACAGAATGTAGTTGGTATAGAAACGCTGGCAGTCATAAGGTGCGATATTCTCATTTCCATTTTCTCAGCGGTCTTCCTAGGTGCGTCGTATAAATTCGTTATCAATTTTTGGAAACGTGCCGCTTCCTCTCGTGAGAATGTTTTGTCAGCCAGGTATATTTGAAGGAGATGATGAACGAGATCGCAAGATTTGTTGTAATGGTCACTGCATGCCGTGAGCTCTCTTCTTCTCGCTACCAACGGATCCTCAGGCCACACCACAGAAAATAAACGATTCATCATAATAACCACCCCTCTTGTCTGTGTTGATTTAATGCATTTTTTTGCATTATAGCATATTTTTAGTATATTTTATATTTATTTGTATTTTAATAGTGCAATTCCAAGCTCAGCACTGGATAGGTTGTTCAATAATAGCGTTATATCCCCCAATATCTGTCGTCTGTGTGTTAACCAAAGAGGCGCCAGAGATGGTCGCATTTGTCATCTGGGATTCGGATAAATTGGCTTCATCGAGTATGGCGCAACTCAAATCCACGCTTGTCAGTATGGCTTTTTGTAGATTAGCTTGCGTGAGTGATGCGAAACTGAGATTCGCGTGAGAAAGGTTGCTTTGCTCAAGTTCAGCATTTGCTAAATTCGCATGACTGAAATTGGCATTTTCTAAATTGGCTTGATTAAAGTGCGTATGCGTCAAATTAGCATAACTAAAATTTGCCCCTGCTAAATTCGCTTTTGAGAGATCCACGCCAGACAAATTACTATGTGAAAAATCTGCGTTTGTTAGGTCTAATTTGCTCGCCGTAAAAGTGTAATTTCGTAAGTCTGCTTGTGAAAAATCTAAATGATGCGAGGTGGTTGTTTGCTTGAGTTGAACAAGCTTTGCAATATCTGCTTGGTTTGCCGCGTCACTCGCGCTAGCGACTAGCAATAACGCGATGAAATACTTTTTCATAGACTAACGACGCTCACTCGGTAAGCGATGAATTTGTGCACCCAATTGCGCAAGTTTCTCTTCAATGCATTCATAACCGCGATCAATATGGTAAATACGATCAATAATGGTTTCACCTGTCGCTGCCAAGCCGGCTAAAATCAGACTGGCAGAAGCGCGTAAATCAGTTGCCATCACAGGCGCGCCATGTAGAGCAGCCACACCTGTGCTAATAGCTGTATTACCTTTTAGTGTGATATTAGCACCCATACGTTGTAATTCTTGAGCATGCATAAAGCGGTTTTCGAAAATGGTTTCAGTGACCACACCTGTGCCCTGTGCAATGGTATTCACAGCCATCATCTGTGCTTGCATATCTGTTGGAAAAGCAGGATAGGGTGCTGTGCTGAGATTAACAGCATGCGGGCGCTCGCCCCGCATATCCAGCGAAATCCAATCTGGGCCAGTATTAATAATAGCGCCCGCTTCTTCTAATTTTATCAAGACAGCTTCGAGTAAGTTTGGACGTGTTTGTTTTACCTTAATTCTACCGCGTGTAATCGTTGCGGCAGCCAAATAAGTGCCTGTTTCAATACGATCTGGTAACACATGATAAGACCCACCACCAAGCTTATCCACACCATCAATCACAATGGTAGAAGTGCCAGCACCTGTGATGCGGGCGCCCAGTGTATTAAGAAAATTAGCAAGATCCTCTACTTCGGGCTCGCGTGCTGCATTATGGATGATGGTTTGTCCTTTAGCCAGTACAGCTGCCATCATAATATTTTCAGTCCCTGTGACGGTGATCATATCCATGATAATGGTAGCGCCCTCTAAACGATCGCAAGTAGCGCGTATATAACCATCTTCAATCTGGATGGTGGCGCCCATGGCTTGTAATCCTTTGAGATGCTGGTCTACAGGTCTTGTACCAATCGCGCAACCGCCAGGCAGGGAGACTTCAGCACGGCCAAATCGGGCCAGCAATGGGCCAAGCACCAACACAGAAGCACGCATGGTTCGTACGAGGTTGTAGGGCGCGTGGAAAGAATTCAGTTGACTACTATCGACGTCAAGGTGAGAGCGTTCATCCAGGGTAATGCGCATGCCCATTTGGGCGAGTAGGCTGACAATCGTCGTAACGTCGTGCAAGTGGGGGATATTGCTCAGATGAATGGGGGCTTCGCTGAGTAAACAAGCCGCTAAAATAGGGAGGGCGGCATTCTTAGCGCCAGAGATTTTAATTTCACCTTCTAGGGGAATATTGCCTTTGATAATTAATTTTTCCATTACAGGGGATATCCTCTTTCATCAAGGTCAGCGGGGTCGCTGATTTCTTGTATAATATCTTGCCATTCGTCTGGTGTAAAAGTTTTAATGGAAAGCGCGTGTAAGCTTCCATCAAGCAGTTGTTTCTTAACGGTCTCATTCACAAGCTGCTGCTTTGCTAAGCGTGATTTACCAATAAAGTCAGGACTCATCACAAAGGCATTAAAATGCGTGCCATCACCGTCTACAATGGCTTCCGCCCCTTTTAGCCCGGTTTTAATAAGCTCTTCGATTTCTGTAGCGCTGATAGGCATGGTCATGTGTGCCTCTGGAAAAAGAGGGCATTAGTCCATATTTTCTCCCAGTTTGCAAGAAATTTAATAGTTGGGAGTTGTTAGTCAATTTGCTATGATAAATGTATTTGAGGGGTTCGTATGGCATATTCTATTAATAGTGAGGGAATATTAGCGTCAGCTCGCTATATTGAATCTCGCCATCAGAATGCGCGCCCTGTTGGTCATAAAATCAACATGATCGTTATCCATAGCGTGAGTCTCCCTGAAGGAGAATATGGAAATGGCTATGTTGAAAAGTTTTTTTGTCATGGCTCAGATGTTGCACTTGGTGGGTTGGATATAGCGCTACATGAATCCCTTGCTAAATTGAAAGACCTCCGTGTCTCTGCCCATCTCTTCATCACGCGTACTGGCGAGATAGTGCAGTTTGTGCCGTTCGGGGATCGCGCTTGGCATGCCGGTGCCTCCGAGTTTAGATCAGAGAAAGCGTGTAATGATTTCTCGATAGGGATAGAATTGGAGGGGACGGATTATTCTCCTTTCGAAGAAATACAGTATGAGAAACTGATTGAGGTCATTATTGCTTTACAGAATACTTATCCAGAGATTACACATGATCGCATTGTCGGCCATGAGCACATTGCGCCGGGGCGTAAAACAGATCCGGGAGTTTGTTTTGATTGGGCACGTCTTAGAAATTTTACTAAGGAGATAGCATGATATTCGTTGTGATGTGTGTTGCATTAGTCGTAGAACGTTTCTTTGATTGGAGCCATGTGCGGCGCTGGGGTTGGTTTACTGGCTATCAGAAATGGCTGAGTGGCTACTTTACGAGCAAGTCGGACTATGTCGCATTGGTTGTGGTGCTATTACCGCTGATTTTAGGTGTGTTAATGCTTGATTTAGTATTAAGAGGCGCTTTTTACGGGCTGTTGCGGTTTGTCTTTGAGAGTTTGTTATTGCTTTATTGCCTGGGTCCACAAAATCTGTGGGCGAATAGTATTGCTTGCGCAAATGCTGAGTCTGATCAAAGCGTGGATCAAAACGAACTGACAGCCACTTTCGGGGTCGTGATGGGTACAGAAGGCGCATGTCAAAAACTAAGCAAAGGTATTTTTGTAGGCGCAAATGATCGTGTTTTTGCCCCTCTTTTCTGGTTTTTGTTCCTCGGGCCTGTGGGTGCTGTCTGTTATAGGAGCTTGAGCCATATTCGAGAGTCGGGGGGTGGCGTTGCGCAACGTGCACAAGTTGTCATAGACGTTTTAAATTGGTTGCCGGCCCGTCTATTGGCGCTGGTTTTTGGTTTGGGTAATCATTTCACGGCGGTGTTTCATTGCTGGCGTAAGCAAGTTGTAGCGGGCTTACAGTTTAATGAGCAAATATTAGCAGATTGCGGTGCTGCTGCTTTCCCTGTGGCTAATGATATAGCAGGAGGTGGTTTGAAAATTAAACAAAAAATCAATCTGTTAGATCGTTCTCTCGTTATCGCTGTTCTATTGGTTGCTATTATTAGGTTTCTGGTTATTTAGTTAGAGCTTTGGTTTTTAATAGCTTTCAAGTAGACTTCGTGTCAGGTACGGTAGTGACTGATAACGAGAGGTAGTCATGGTAAAAAATTGGCGAGATGATGATCCTATAGAAACCAAAGAATGGTTGGATGCATTATCTTCTGTAATCAAACGAGAGGGCACGGAACGGGCGCAATATATTATTCAAGCCATACTGGCTGCTGCAGAAAAACGAGGTGTTGTTGCCACAACGCAATTACAAACACCTTATTGCAACACCATCCCTCCAGAACAAGAACCTGACTATCCTGGTGATCTTGCGATAGAAGAAGCTGTTCTCGCTATTATCCGCTGGAATGCCATTGCAATGGTATTGAAGGCAAAGCAAGATGCAGGGGGTGTGGGTGGTCACTTATCTTCTTTCGCCTCAATCGCAACGCTGTATGAAGTGGGCATGAATCATTTTTTCAGAGGGGCGACACCAAATGCGCTCGGTGATCTGGTTTATTTCCAAGGACACTCCTCTGAAGGAAATTATGCGCGTGCTTTTTTAGAAGGTCGTCTAACAGAGAAAAATCTACTGAATTTTAGGCAAGAGGTAGATGGCGAAGGTATTTCTTCTTATCCGCACCCTTGGCTGATGCCGCATTTTTGGCAATTTGCCACAGTGTCTTTAGGTCTTGGACTGATGCAGGGTGTGTATCAGGCAAGATTTTTAAAATATTTAGATCATCGTCACTTATTACCTGCGAGTGATCGTAATGTGTGGGTGTTCTGTGGTGATGGTGAAATGGATGAACCGGAATCCATCGCAGGATTAGCCCTGGCTGCGCGTGAAAAATTGGATAACTTGATATTTGTTGTGAATTGTAATTTGCAGCGCTTAGATGGTTTGGTGCGTGGTAATAATAAAGTTGTGCAAGAATTAGAAGGCATCTTCCGTGGTGCGGGTTGGCACGTGATTAAAGTTTTGTGGGATAGCCATTGGAATGCACTCTTTGCAAAAGATAAGACGGGCGAATTAGCAAGACGTTTGGAAGAATGTGTAGATGGTGAATTACAAAGAGCAGCTGTTTCAGGCCCTGCTTATATGCGCGAATTCTTATTTAATACAGATAGTTTAAAAGCCTTATCAGCAGATTTGTCAGATGAGGATATCATGCAATTACAGCGCGGCGGGCATGATGCAAAGAAAGTCTATGCTGCTTACGCTGCCGCTGTGGCGCATAAAGACCAACCAACGGTCATTCTTGCGCAAACGGTGAAGGGTTATGGTCTGGGGATTGGCTCAGCAGAAGGCAGAAATGTTGCGCATAACCACTTGGACATGACGGAGGCTGAATTATCTGCTTTTAAAGAACGTTTTCGTTTGCCTTTGTCAGACGATCAAATGAAAAAATTTGCTTTTTATAAGCCTGCAGCAGACAGTGCAGAAATGCGTTACTTGCAAGCCGCACGTCAAAAGCTAGGCGGCTATTTGCCCGCAAGAGAAGTACATGCACAGCCACTGGTTGTGCCCGAGCGCGCAGCGTTTGATGCGGTATATCAGGGTTCTGGAGACAGAACCATGTCTACCACCATGGTGCTGGGCCGTATCCTCAATGTCTTGTTAAAAGATAAAGTGATTGGTTCTCGTGTGGTGCCTATTTTCTCGGATGAAGTGCGTACCTTCGGGTTGGAGGCGTTGTTCAGACAAATTGGTATCTATGCGCCAACAGGCCAACTATATACACCGGAAGATAAAGACATTTTCTTGCATTATCACGAAGCCAAAGATGGCCAGTTGCTTGAAGAAGGTATTACAGAGGCAGGGTGCATGTCTTCCTGGCTTGCTGCTGCCACTTCATATAGTACAAATCGCTATCCGATGATTCCATTCTTTACTTATTACTCTATGTTTGGTTTCCAACGCGTTGGTGATTTCATTTGGGCGGCTGGGGATATGCGTGCGCGTGGTTTTCTGATTGGCGCAACGGCTGGACGTACTACGTTAGAAGGCGAAGGCTTGCAGCATCAGGACGGTACAAGTTTGTTGGCTGCTGCACAGGTACCGAGTTGTAGAGCATACGATCCTGCTTTTGGATATGAAATGGCTGTGATTATTCAGCATGGTCTCTATGAAATGCTGACTGAAGAGAAAGATGTTTTCTACTATGTGATGGCGATGAATGAACGCTACGTGCAGCCTGCTATGCCTGCTGGCGTAGAAGACGGTATCATCAAGGGGATGTACCTGCTTAAAGAAGGTGGTAAAGCAAAAACGAAAGTGCAGTTACTGGGAAGTGGTGCAATTCTCAATGAGGTATTAGCAGCTGGGGAATTATTGAAAAATGATTTTGGTGTTGAAGCTGATATCTGGAGTGTGACCAGTTTTGCCGAGTTACATAAAGATGGCGTGAAAGCGGAAAGAAACCACATGCTGGCACCTGAGAAGAAGGCAGCAGTTTCTTATATCGCACGTTGTTTAGCGGATCGCGCGGGTCCTGTGATTGCAGCAACTGATTATGTGCGTGCGTATGCAGAATTAGTGCGTCCTTTTGTCTCAGGCACTTATGTCACGTTAGGGACGGATGGCTATGGTCGTAGCGATACGCGTGAGCGCTTACGTCGTTTCTTTGAGGTAGATCGTTACTATATTGTCGTTGCTGCGCTTTATGCCTTATCAAAAACAGGTGAGATACAATCAAGCCAAGTTTCTGCTGCGATTAAAAAGTATGGTATTGATCCAAACAAACCAAACCCGATTACGGTGTAGATGGATATTAATGGGAGGATGTAACTGTGACACTGAAGAATATTGTAACGCCTGATTTGGGTGGTGCAGCTGAGGTGAGTGTGATTGAAATTTTGGTAAAACCAGGCGATACAGTTGAAATTGATACGCCTATTGTCACACTAGAATCAGATAAAGCGACCATGGAAATTCCATCCAGTGATGCGGGTGTTATCAAAGAACTCAAAGTTAAAGTGGGCGATACTATTTCTGCTGGTGCTGTTTTGGTCGTATTAGAAGCGACAGGTGCAAAAGCAGCAGGTATGCCGGGAGACGCAGGCGTTGTTTCATCACCTGTTCAAAAACCAGAGCCTGCTAAAGTGGAGGCGCCAAAAACAGAAGCCGCTAAAGTTGCTGTGCTGCCTGTTTCTGCTATATCAGAAGAAGAGGAAGATGATGGTGATGTGCATGCAGGTCCGGGGGTGCGTCGCTTAGCATACGAATTAGGGGTAGCGTTAAGTGCAATATCGGGTAGTGGACCAAAACAGCGTATTTTAAGAGAAGACGTACATGCTTTTGTAAAATCACAGCTCACACAAAAAGCCACAGGCGGTGTTGTATCAGCCACTTTACCTGTAATTGATTTTTCACAATTCGGTCCTATTGAATCAGAACCGCTATCGCGTATTCAGAAAATTTCTGGTAAAAATTTGCAACGTAATTGGACGATGATTCCGCATGTGACGCAGTTTGGCCAGGCGGATATCACAGGATTAGAAGAATTTCGCCAAGCGCAAAAAAGTGAATTAGAAAAGCAAAAGATTAAATTAACGCCGCTGGTGTTTATTATGAAAGGTGTTGTTGCTTCTCTTAAAGCATTTCCCCGTTTTAATGCGTCTTTAGACACCAGTGGTGAGCAACTGATTCTAAAGAAATTTTTCCATATTGGCGTTGCTGTTGATACACCAGATGGATTGGTTGTGCCAGTCATTCGTGATGTGGATAAAAAAGGATTGATAGAGCTTGCTGTAGAATTGGCTGCTGTAAGTGAAAAAGCGCGTCGTAAGCAATTAACACCACAAGATATGCAAGGTGGATGTTTCTCTATTTCGAGTCTAGGGGGTATTGGTGGCACGGCATTTACGCCTATTATTAACTATCCTGAAGTGGCAATTTTAGGTGTTTCAAAGTCTTCTTATCAGCCTGTTTATCAAGAAGGTGTGTTTGTGCCGCGGCTGATGTTGCCGTTATCGTTATCATACGATCATCGCGTAATAGATGGTGCTTTAGGTGCGCGGTTTATTATTCATCTAACAGATATGTTATCAGATATTAGAAATTTATTGATGTAAGGGATAAAAAATGAGTATACAGACAGAAGTTGTGGTATTGGGTAGTGGTCCTGGTGGGTATACAGCTGCATTTCGTGCGGCAGATTTAGGTAAAAAAGTCACATTGATTGAACGTTATGAGACGATTGGCGGTGTGTGTTTGAATGTGGGTTGCATTCCATCAAAAGCATTATTACATGCTGCAAAAGTGATTGAAGAAGCGCAGGATATGTCTGAATGCGGCGTGACATTTGCAAAGCCAACGGTTGATATTAAAAAATTGGTTGCGTGGAAAGGTGGTGTGGTTTCCAAGCTCACAGCAGGATTAAAGGGATTAGCAAAACAGCGCAAAGTGGACATTTTAACGGGTGTTGGTGAATTTATTTCTCCACATGAAATTCAAGTCACAGGGAGTGATGGTAAAAAACAAGTTGTGAAATTTGAGCAAGCCATTATTGCGGTAGGCTCTCGTCCTGTGAAATTACCTTTTTTACCTGATGATCCGCGTATCATGGACTCTACGGGTGCGTTGAATTTAGAAAATGTAAAAGGAAAATTATTAGTCATTGGTGGTGGTATTATTGGTTTAGAAATGGCGACGGTTTATCATGCTTTAGGAGCAGAAGTAAGCGTGGTTGAATTGATGGATCAGATTATACCGGGTGCGGATAGTGATGTGGTTGCGCCACTTTACAAGCGCATTAAAGCGAAATACCAGCAGATTTATCTTAAAACGAAGGTCACACGCGTAGAAGCTAAAAAAGACGGGCTTTATGTGACATTTGAAGGAGAAGGTGCGCCTAAGCAGCCTGAAAAATTCGATCGTATTCTCTGTGCGGTTGGCAGGCGGCCTAATGGCGATTTGATTGCAGCTGATAAGGCTGGTATTGCAGTTGATGAGCGTGGATTCATCGCGGTTGATAAGCAGCAACGTACGCAAGTGCCGCATATTTTTGGTATTGGTGATGTGGTAGGAAATCCCATGCTGGCGCATAAGGCGTCACGAGAAGCGATTGTGGCAGCAGAAGTTGTTGCGGGCATGAAGCGTTACTTTGATCCGCGTTGTATTCCCAGTGTGGCATATACGGATCCTGAAATAGCCTGGGTTGGTATGACTGAAACAGAAGCTAAGCAGAAAGGTATTAAAGTGGGTAAAGGTGTGTTCCCCTGGGCTGCCAGTGGACGAGCGCTTTCTGTTGGGCGCAGTGAAGGATTTACCAAGCTACTGATTGATGAATCCACGCACCAAGTCATTGGTGCTGGTATTGTTGGTGTGTCTGCAGGTGAATTGATAGCAGAAGTTGCGCTTGCTATTGAAATGGGCTGTGATGTTGAAGACCTAGCGTTAACGATTCATCCACATCCAACGTTATCAGAAACCATTGCATTTTCAGCAGAAGTATACGAAGGAACGATTACAGATTTGTATTTGCCAAAAAAGAAAGCGCCTGTGGTGGAGGGTGCGTAGCGGAAGGTGCCCGGAAAAACCGAGCCGCGACCGTGAGGGAGCGTCACATAACTAGCAAGCATCACTGTTATTGAGCGGTGGCATCTGTTACTCATGTGACGCTCCCTCACGGTCGCGGCTCGGTTCTGTCTGAGTCGCCCGACAGGGTAGATGAGGGGATATAGATAATGCTCAGACCGCTTCAAAAATCAGACATACCAGCTGTCTTTGCTATTGAATCATCTGTTCAGATTTCGCCTTGGGTGATAGAGACCTTTCATGCGTGTTTCAGGGCGGGTTATGTGGGCTGGGTGCTTGAAAAAGAAGGCAGTGTGATTGGGTTTGTGATTATTTCGGTAGCGCTAGATGAGTGCCACATATTGAATCTTTGCGTGGCGCATGCACATCAGCGTTGTGGTTTGGGAAAGCAACTGCTCCAGCATGTGCTAGACTACGCAAGTTCCCAGGGTGCAAAGATGGTATATTTAGAGGTGCGTCGTTCAAATACGCGTGCGATTGCTTTATACCGTGATGCGGGGTTTCAGTTAATAGGTGAACGTAAGGGTTATTATCCTACAACCGCCGGGATGGAGGATGCTTTAGTGCTTGCGTATCAAAATGAAAAATGTGAGATTTAAGGTAGATCAATGGAAATCATATCGATACGTCAATGTTTAAAAGACCTGCAAACGCGTCTTACAAGCGTTTGGGGGTATCTTTGAAGTTGATAGCAAAAGAGAAAGACTAAAAGAAATTACGCAAGTGCTGGAAGATCCTGACATCTGGTCGCAAACAGCAAAGACACAAGCGCTAGGAAAGGAACGCGCGCAATTAGAAGAAGTTGTGGAAAAAATGCAGCACTTACAACTTTTTTTAAAAGAGACAGAAGAGCTTTATGAATTAGCTTTTGCAGAAGACGATACGGATATTTTATCCAGTGTGACTGCTGATGTTGAGAGATTAGAGAAAAACATCGGTGAATTAGAATTCCGTCGCATGTTTCATGGGGAAATGGATGCGAGCGCTGCTTATGTTGATATTCAGTCGGGCTCAGGTGGTACGGAGGCGCAAGATTGGGCTGAAATGTTGCTTCGTATGTATCTACGTTGGGGCGAACGTCACGACTTTAAAACGGAATTATTAGAAGTATCGCCAGCTGATGTGGCAGGCATTAAGAGTGCAACAATTAGATTTGATGGTGCCTATGCTTATGGGTGGTTGCGCACAGAAAGTGGCGTGCACCGTTTAGTTCGCAAATCACCGTTTGATGCGAATCATAAGCGGCATACTTCATTTGCTTCTGTTTTTGTGTCGCCTGAAATTGATGATAATGTTGTGATTGAGATTAATCCGGCAGATTTGCGCATTGATACCTATCGTGCCAGCGGCGCGGGCGGACAACATGTGAACCGTACGGACTCTGCAATACGTATTACGCATGTGCCGACGAATGTTGTTGTGCAGTGTCAATCGGATCGGTCTCAGCATAAAAATAGAGCGTATGCAATGAAACAATTACGCGCTAAATTATACGAATTAGAGATGCAAAAACAGAAAGACAAGCAAAGTGCGTTAGAGGCGGATAAAAAAGATATCACTTGGGGTAGTCAAATTCGTTCCTATGTGCTTGATATGTCTAGAATTAAAGACTTACGCACGGGTGTTGAGGTCGGTGATACGCAGTCGGTATTAGATGGTAATTTAGATAAATTTATTAAAGCGAGTTTATTGGATGGGCTATAATATGTCACAAGAACAAGATGGTGAAGTGGTTAGTACACATGATTTAATTGAACAACGTCGCACAAAGTTGAAAGCATGGCGCGAAGAAGGAACCCCTTTCCCGACGGATTTTCGTCGAGATGCGCTTGCTACGCCCTTGTTAGCGGATTATCACGAGAAAAGTGAAGCAGAATTGGAGGCAAATCCTGTTTCTGTTTCTGTCGCGGGTCGTATGATGTTGCGTCGTCTGATGGGTAAAGCAAGTTTTACGCATATCCAGGATGTGTCTGGTCGCATTCAGCTTTATGTGCGCCAGGATGATGTCACGCCAGCGGTGTATGAGGCTTTTAAACAGTGGGATTTAGGGGATATTGTTGGTGCCACGGGTGTGCTGTTTAGAACAAAAACGGGTGAGTTATCCGTTAAGGTAAAAACCATTCGCTTATTAACAAAAGCGGTTCGGCCTTTACCAGACAAATTTCATGGGTTAGCGGATCAAGAAACGTGTTATCGACAACGTTATTTAGATTTAATTGCAAATGAAGGGACACGCAACGTTTTTAGAACGCGATCTGATATCACGAGTGCGATTCGGCAATTTTTTCATGCGCTGGATTTTATGGAAGTTGAAACGCCGATGATGCAAGTATTAGCAGGTGGTGCCGCGGCTAAGCCTTTTGTGACGCATCATCACGCACTAGATATGCCATTATATCTACGTGTTGCGCCTGAATTATATTTGAAGCGTTTAGTGGTCGGTGGTTTTGATCGTGTATTTGAGATTAATCGTAATTTTCGTAATGAAGGGTTGTCTACTCAACATAATCCAGAATTCACGATGATTGAGTTTTATCAAGCCTATGCAGATTACCATGATCTAATGGATTTAACTGAAAAATTATTCCAGCATATTGCGATGACCGTATTAGGAACGTCAACGTTAGTGTATCAAAGTATCGCTTTAGACTTCTCAAAACCATTCGATCGCATCACATTAAAAGATGCGGTATTAAAATATAATGCCGGATTGACGGAAAAAGATATTGCAACGCTGGATGCAGCGAGAAAGACAGCGGCTACGTTAGAAATTCCGCTGAAGGGTGATGAAGGGTTGGGTAAGATTCAGGTAGAATTATTTGAGAAGACGGTTGAGCACATGTTGTTGCAGCCCACTTTTATTACGGCTTATCCGGCAGAGGCTTCGCCTTTAGCGCGTCGTAACGATGAAGATCCTTTTTTAACGGATCGTTTTGAGTTATTCATTGCGGGTCGTGAAATTGCGAATGGTTTTTCAGAATTAAATGATCCTGAAGATCAGGCTGCGCGATTTCAAGAGCAGATGACCGCGAAGAATGCAGGTAATGAAGAAGCGATGCCTTATGATTCAGATTATATTACTGCGCTTGAGCATGGTATGCCGCCAACAGCGGGAGAGGGAATTGGTATCGATCGTCTTGTGATGTTATTCACAGATTCTCCTTCTATTCGTGATGTGATCTTGTTTCCGCATATGCGTAAAAAAGAGTAGTACGTGCGGTCGGGATTCTCTTTGCTAGAGATGCTGGTTGTTTTGTTTATGATAGGGGTGTTGTCCGTTATTGCTTTTCCTCGGGCGAATCATTTTTTTTATCGGGCAAAAGCTAAGGAAGTACAATCCCGTGTGTTTGAAGCGATAGAGGTTGCGCAAACGGAAGTTCGTTTCAGTCATCAGCCTGTTATATTATGCAGAACGAATGATTTGCACACCTGTGTGAAAGATGGCATTTCTGGTTTTCTCGTTGTGCGGCAGGGTGTAATGAATATTGTGCGCGCTGTATTGCCTATCAATTTATCGGGCGCAACATTATTCTGGCGTTCGTTTCCTTATTATAGAGAAGATTTATTATTTTCCTTGGAAGGAAATGATAATGGTACATTTTGGTATTGCGTCCCGGGTGAAAAATTACCTGTTTGGGTAATTGCAATCAACAAGCTGGGTCGCGCGCATGTGCTCACGCATGAAGAAGGTCTAGATTCTCTGAAGTGTCCCGGCAAAACCGAGCCACGACTGTAATGGCGCGGTAATTAAGCTTGTCTTCTCATTCCAATATGTTCTTCGGCCTCAGAAATTTTGGGTTTCGCGTCAGAGAGCGCAGTATTGACCTTCCTGGTCATCCCTTCTGCCTTTTCTCTTTCTGTTGCCACTCTGTTAATAGTTTCCCGTGCGATGTGAGTGCTCTGATTCAAGACATTGTTTTCTCTCTTCGCTTCTCCTCTGATAGCCTCGCCTGCTTTCCGTGATGCTGTCGCGATCCCGAGGAGAATATTCTCTATTACCTGATTGCTGGGAATCGTGCACAAAATAGGGTGGAGAATAAAAAAAGCTGTCGTCAAAAGCACGCTCTCTACAGCAGCGGCTACTTTTCCTCGGTATCCGGGGCAGCTGTATAATGCACTATGACGCGCAATGTCAATGAGCTGTTCGTTTGAATCCTGCAATGCTTTGCTAGTTGTTTCTAGTGCTTGCTGGGCTTCTTCATATGCTGCTTTACATTCGTTAAATCTTTTTAATGACTCACGAGCGGGTTGTCTACGTGCTTGTCGTGCTTGTTCAGCGGCTACGAGTTTATTGCGAGCCGCTTCCATTTTACTAAGAATGCTAGATTTATCGTCACTAGACTGAGCTTGTTCTAATTGTTCTTCTAGATAATAAGGCAATGCTTCTGTATTATCCTTTTGTTCCACTATTCGTTGTACCCACGAATTTTTATGAGTGGTAGTTTCATCAAAGGTTTGTAATGCTTTCAGCTGAGTGATTAATTTATCTTTAGCTTCAGCTCTCTCTGCCTCTTTTTTAATTTTTACTTCTTCCATTTCTTGTTTAGTTTTTAATGTTTCTGCTTTTTCAGAATCTGTTTCTTCATTGGTTTTTATATAATCTTCTAATTCTTCTAAATCTTTTTCGCATAGATCTACTCTTGTCGCTGCAACGCGATATGATTCTATGGACCAATAAATACGCTGATAGAGCTGCCATTCTTGCGCCATAGCAGAGAAATCGTCTTCTTTTTCTGCTGGGTGGATTTCTGGATGACTCATTGTCGTAAGATTTTGAATTGCGCTTTCAAGATTCTGATGCGTTTTCTCGAAATGAACAGCAGCTTCATGGTGTGCAATGATATTAGCAATGTAGGTACCAGCGATGTCATTCGTAATCGCTTGGTAGTCTGCTATCGCCATATTTTTCGTGCTCTCGAGCTCGTTATTATCTTCTATAACCCTGGTCAAAGTGTGTTTAAGATTCTCAAACGCATTTTCCAGGGCGGTGCGTATTTCTGTGCCCTGAGCTAAGGCGGTGTCACTGGTTTTGAGATCTGTTCTGTTTAACATAACTTAATCCCCGTTTTCTCTTATATTTTCAATGAATATAGACATTGTATCAGCAGGAACTTAAAGTAACCTTAACTGGCCTGATAAAGTGATTTTTAAAGAAAGGATTTGCATGGAATCGTACTGAAATAAGTTAACATGTTGATTAAATAATAATAAATATCCCCTCCCCTTCTGCCCTGTCGGGCACCTTTGTTGAATAAATCGAAAATGCTCTGTGAGGCACTCGGTGTAACCGAGCCGCGACCATAAGGGAGCGTCACTGTACTATAACTTTCAGCTGAAATTTCTTATTTTATGATATTAAATGTCTTTCTAGGCCAGAAATGTTGCATTGCTCTACATCAATTTTTATCAGATTCATGTGACGCTCCCTTACGGTCGCGGCTCGGTTACACCGAGGATAAATCCACACGGCCGCGGGGTTCGGTTACGCAGCTCGGTTTTACGCGGCTAGGCAATTTTCTGCGCCACTGTCGCAAGACGTTTACCAAGTGCAAAGCAAAGACGTTTTTCTTCCTCGCTCACCGGGTTTTTGCCATCTGCGCCCGCATAATGCGTTGCGCCATAGGGCGTACCCCCTGTGCGGGTGGTGTTTAAGTCCGATTCGGTGTAGGGAATACCCATCAGAATCATCCCTAAATGGAATAGCGGTGTCATCATACTCGTCAGTGTTGTTTCTTGGCCGCCATGTAAACTGCCCGTAGAGCTAAACACGGCAGCAGGTTTGCCAACAAGGCTGCCTGATAACCACAAGCCACTCATTTGGTCAATGAAATACTTCATTGGCGCCGCCATGTTGCCAAAGCGGGTAGGGCTACCCAATGCGAGTCCCTTGCACTCTTTTACATCATCTAAGGTCGCATAAACGGCGCCTTTTTCGGGAATAGGGGGTTCGGTGCTTTCTGTGTTTGGAGAGACGGTAGGTACCGTGCGGATTTTTGCCTCCATGCCAGCAACGGACTCAACACCGCTTGCGATGCGTTTTGCCATTTCTTCAACAGCGCCATAGCGGCTGTAATAAAGTACAAGAATTGTCGACATATTAAAGTCCTCCCACAGACCTGTTATTGTTTCGTCTTATTAGTTAGAATGCAATATCTGTGTAATAGATCAAGGTTGTTGAATAGAATATGCCAATTTACGAGTACGAATGTACAAAATGTAAGCACAAACTAGAAGTGTTGCAAAAAATGTCGGATGAGCCACTGAAAGCGTGCCCTTGTTGTCACGAAGAGGCGTTAAGTAAGCATGTCTCTGCGGCCGGCTTTCAGTTAAAAGGTTCTGGATGGTATGCCACTGACTATAAGAACAAGGCGCCTGCGCCTGTAAAAGAGACCACTGCTGAAGTGGCGAATAAAGGAACGGCAAGTCAAGAAACGGTGGTTGATAAGAAATCAGAAACAAATACAGGTTAATCATTTAAAGGAGAAGTGTATGATTGCGACGTTTAGAAAATATTTTATTTCAGGATTATTAGTATGGTTGCCTGTTGTTGTGACATTTTGGGTAATCAAGGTGTTAGTGGATTTGTTGAGTAATTCACTTTTATTGCTACCCCCTAAATATCAGCCTGATGTGTTATTAGGGATGCATGTGCCTGGTATTGGTGTCATCTTAACTTTATTTGTGATTTTCTTGACGGGCTTGTTAGTCGGAAATGTGATTGGTCGCTATTTATTAGCGGTAGGCGATAGAATCATGAGCCATATTCCTGTTGTTCGTTCCGTTTATACAGGTGTTAAGCAGGTGACACATACTTTATTTACACCAGGTGGTCAGTCTTTTCGTAAGGTGTTATTAGTTGAATACCCTTGCCCTGGTGTCTGGAGCATGGCTTTTCAAACAGGTGAGGTGATGCCAGACATTCAAGATGCAACAGGTAAAGAACCCATGGTGAGTTATTTTATTCCGACGACGCCTAATCCAACTTCTGGATTTTTAATGATGGCGCCGAAGAGTAAAGTGGTAGAAATGAAAATGAGCGTTGATCAAGCATTGAAGTTTGTGATTTCGTTGGGTGTAGTACAACCTGGCGCAGTCAGCAGCAAGGTTAGTGAACCAAAATAAGAGAAGAGAGATATCATGCGTAGTCATTATTGCGGTCAAGTAACCGCTGATTTATTAAATCAAGAAGTCACATTAGCGGCTTGGGTGCATAAACGTCGAGATCACGGTGGCGTGATTTTTATCGATTTACGTGATCGAGAAGGTATTGTGCAAGTGGTTGTTGCACCTGATCAAGCAGAGGCGTTTGCGCAGGCAGAATCTGTGCGTAATGAATTTGTGATTCAAGTCACAGGTACGGTGAGAAAGCGCCCTGAAGGGACAATGAATAAAGCGCTGGTAACTGGCGAGGTGGAAATCGCAACAACAGCTTTACGCATTTTAAATCGAGCAGATCCGCTGCCTTTCTCTATCGATGAATACACGGAAGTGAATGAAGAAACACGCTTACGTTATCGTTATCTCGATATGAGACGTCCTCAAATGTTTGAGCGACTCAAAATGCGCGCTCAAATAGTACGTTATTTGCGTCGTTATCTCGACGGTCAAGGTTTTATGGATATCGAAACGCCTTTTTTGACGCGAGCAACACCTGAAGGTGCGCGTGATTACTTGGTGCCAAGTCGAACAAGGCCGGGTCATTTTTTCGCATTGCCGCAATCACCGCAGCAGTTTAAGCAATTACTCATGATGTCGGGTATGGATCGCTATTATCAGATCGTAAAATGCTTTAGAGACGAAGATTTACGTGCTGATCGGCAACCTGAATTCACACAATTAGATATTGAAACATCTTTTTTAAATGAAAATGAGATTCAAGAGATCATGGAAGAGATGGTGAGTGGGCTATTTCAGGAAGTCTTGCACGTTTCGCTGCCCAGACCTTTTCCCCGAATGACATACGCGGAAGCGCAGCGTCGTTATGGATCTGACAAACCAGATTTACGTATTCCACTGGCGTTAGTGGATGTAGCTGATTTGTTACAAACGGTGGATTTTAAAGTTTTTGCAGAGGCTGCAAAGGACCCGCAGAGTCGTGTTGCGGTATTACGTGTGCCGGGTGGTGCGAATTTAAGTCGTAAGGAAATCGATGATTATACCAATTACGTTAGCATTTTTGGTGCGCGTGGTCTTGCATATATCAAAGTGAATGCCGCAGGTAAAGAAGGTCTGCAATCGCCGATTCTTAAATTTTTACCCGATGATGTAGTAGAAGCGATTCTATCGCGTACAGGTGCGCAGGTAGGCGATATTTTATTTTTTGGTGCTGATAAAGAAACCATTGTGAATGAGTCGCTGGGTGGATTACGTTTGAAAATCGGTCACGATCTGAAACTTGTGAAAGAAGGCTGGCAAATATTATGGATTGTTGATTTCCCAATGTTTGAAAAAGGCGAAGGTCGTTTGTCTGCTTGCCACCATCCTTTTACAGCGCCTAAAGTCAATACGGTTGCTGAGTTAGTAGAGACATCACCTACACAGTTATTAGCGCGTGCTTACGATATGGTGCTAAATGGCAGTGAAATTGGTGGGGGGTCTATTCGTATTAATTCTTCAGAAATGCAAAAAGCGGTTTTCAATATTTTGAATATCAGTAATGAAAAAGCGGAAGAAAAATTCGGTCATTTATTAACGGCGATGAAGTTAGGTTGTCCGCCGCATGGTGGTATTGCTTTTGGTATTGATCGTATCGTGATGCTCATGACGGGCGCGACTTCCATTCGTGATGTGATTGCTTTTCCTAAAACACAAACGGCGAGTTGTCCGCTCATGGATGCACCTTCAAGTGTGGAGCCAGAGCAATTAATTGAATTAGGTATACGTGTTGTACAAAAGCAGAAGGAATAGAGGATGGCTGGGCATAGTAAATGGGCCAATATTAGGCGGCATAAAGAAAAACAAGATGCGAAGCGTGGAAAGCTTTATACAAAACTGATACGAGAGTTAACGGTTGCTGCGCAAATGGGTGGTGGCGATCCTGCTGCGAATCCACGTCTGCGTGCGGCGTTGGATAAAGCCCTCGGTGCGAATATGACAAGAGATGTCATTGATCGTGCGGTGAAGCGTGGTGCAGGCGGTGGAGAAGGTGAGAACCTAGAAGAACTTTTGTATGAAGGTTACGGCCCAGGTGGTGTAGCGATTATGGTTGCTTGCACCACGAATAATCGTAATCGCACCGCAGGTGAAGTGCGGCATGCGTTTTCTAAGCATGGTGGTAATTTAGGGACGGATGGTTCTGTCGCTTATCTATTTAAAAAAGAGGGTGTGATTACTTTTGCACCGGGCACCAGTGAAGATGCGGTGATGTCTATCGCGCTGGATGCGGGTGCTGAAGATGTTGTTGTGAATGATGATCAGAGTATGGATGTGATCACCACGCCAGAGGCTTTTTTTGGTGTAAAAGAAAGTTTAGTGAAAGGTGGATTAGCGCCCGCTGCTGCGGAAGTGCTGATGCAAGCGGAAGTGAATATGACGCTGGATAATAAAGAGGTTGAAGAAAAAGTTTCTCAGTTGTTGGATGTGCTGATGGATTTGGATGATGTGCAGTCTGTTTATGCGAATGTGGAAATAGAGGCATAAGAGATGCGTCGAATATATCCCCTCATCTGCCCTGTCGGGCATCTTCTCCCGGAGGGAGAAGACACGCGAGGTTTGACTTCAAGGGTGACATAAGTTTTGCATGCCTTCTCCCTCCGGGAGAAGGTGCCCGACAGGGCGGATGAGGGGGTATTTTAAATATGATAATTATCGGCATCGACCCCGGCTCCCGTCGCACGGGTTACGGTGTGATTCGTTTAGAGGGAAACCGGCATTGCTACGTGACGAGTGGTCATTTAGATTTAACAACTTATGATTCTGCCGAGCGCTTGCGTCAAATCTATATTGGCTTACGTCAGGTGATTGACACGCATCAACCGCAAGAGGCTGCGATTGAGCAAGTGTTTATGCATGAAAATCCAGGTGCGGCATTAAAGCTTGGTCAGGCGCGAGGTGCGGCGATTGTTGCCTTGAACATGTCTGTTGCCGAATACTCTGCCCGCCAAGTGAAGAAGTCTGTTGTTGGCCACGGCGCTGCGCCTAAAGATCAGGTTCAATTTATGGTTAAGCAGCTGTTGAACTTGAAAAACGTCGTGTTGCAAGCTGACGCAGCGGATGCCTTAGCAATTGCTCTCTGCCACGCACATTGTCGATCATCCCGCCAAGTGCCCTTCTAAGATCGAGCCGCGCAAACCGAGCCGCGACCGTGAGGGAGCGTTACTCCGATCACCTAAATAACTGTATAACAAGCGAAAACAAAAACAGGATAAGGAAAATAAAGAACAGAATCCTGGCGATACCTGCTGCCTCTGCGGCAATGCCGGTAAAGCCAAATATACCTGCTACAAGAGCTACAATTAGAAAAAGTAATACCCACCTTAACATTGTGATTTCCTTATCATGAGCTGCCCATTTATTATCCTAGCAGCGCTCATACCGTATTACCATATATTTTATAAGTATTTGATTTTTAAATAAAATAATATTCAATATATGTTTATTTAATTTACAAATTATGGAATTTTGTCTATAATAATAGACATGATTAAATTAAAACGAGGATAAGAATATGGCTGCCAGCAGAGGTGATTGGTTGACTCTCGAGCGAGAACGGGAGATTACAAGGCAAGCAGAAAGAGCGACGGAGCGCTTTTATGCGCGATATGGGAATACGACCCAAGCTTTAGTGATCTTGGGTGCTTTGCAGATGAGGCTCGATCCTTCTAAAAGAATACCAGACACGCTTCTCTCTGAAATGGCCTCTGCTATCCCTGAGTTTCCATTTCCTGATACTGAAGCGTTAATAAAACTGGCTCATGAGAGTGTAGGGAAATTCTGTCCACAAGGGGGCCGTGCTCTGGTGCAAGAGATGACGCAAAATACCGAAAAGATGCTAAAAGACGCTGCACAAAAGGGTACGTTAATTACATTTTTATCAAAGAAAATAATGGCCCTACCTTTTGCTGCTGGTAAGTCAAACGAAGAGTGGCTTTATGTGACGCCATTGGGTTTGGCGATCACGCAGATTAAAGCGGGTGCTGGTTCTATGGAGTCGTCGATGAATCTTTATTTAAAAGTGCGAGAGAGCTATGAGCAGTTAGGGATTGAAAGCGGCACGGCTCTTTTTCAGAAGCATTTGAAGGAATATCTTCAATATCATGAAGAGATGATGAAGCATGAGAAATGTGAGCTAAGCCAGATTAAAGAAGTCATTTCCAAGATTTTTGACTATTTGAACAAGTTAGACGAGGCATCTCCTGGTGAAGGAGCTAATGTGATTCATACTTACACCAAAGAGAAAGTGATTGAACCACCGTCAAATGAGGGTTATGAGGATGACTGGAGAGAGTCTGAGAGACGGCGCCTTCACCCTGAGCACTATGAGAGAAGAATTGAAAAAGAAACAATGAGGGAAGTAAGAAAGGAATGGGTAGCGTTACAGAAAACTTTACAAGAGTTGACTCAGCTATCTCTATCGTGTGGTGGAATTGCAGATCTAAGACGGCATGCTATTGCACGCCATTTTATAGAGAAGTTAGAGGAAGGATTTGTAGGGAAAGGCTTGCATAGGAAGACGTTGATGTTATTCTGTGAAGCAGTGCTTACGGAATCGCCTGAAATTGGTTATCTGTTATTTCCTGATATATTCAATAACCGTAACGCCGTTTCCGCGAACGTAGCGCAGTTGTTCACTCAGGGAGACGACAAACTAAGGGATGATTTTAGTGAGGGCTTGCGTCGCGTTATAGCAGGGGAAGATGAATTGAATAGATGTCTCTCCGACCTTAGAGCAACAAAGTTCACCAAGGAGCCTAGTATTCCTTACAAGGAAGGAGAGGGGCTTCCTGCTGCTGCGCCAGTAGAGGACGATGACTTCGTTGACATCTCCGCTGAGGGAGAGCGCCATTCTGAGCGTAACAAGCGGGGCGCGATAGCAAACTTCATAAGAAGGTTCCGCTAACACCCACTGTTTGCATAACCGAGCCGCGCAGTGAATATAGCCGCGCAGTGAATGCAGTTATTTCGCATCTCCTCTCTAGCGATCACGCAACCATTATTGTATCCTCGAAGATAGTAGAAATAGTGAGGGGTGAACAATGATAGGCCAGGTGCGCGGTGTACTGTTAGAAAAACAACCACCTCAATTATTATTGGATGTGCAAGGCGTTGGCTATGAAATAGACGCCCCCATGGGTACTTTCTACCAATTGCCAGAAATCGGTAGTGAGCTCAGTCTATTCACCCATTTTGTGGTACGCGAAGATGCACAGCAACTCTATGGTTTCTATACCCGCGAAGAACGCGCCCTGTTTCGTGCCCTCCTAAAAGTCAACGGTGTAGGTCCCCGCTTAGGTTTGACAATTTTATCGAGCATCGCACCAGAAGAATTTGTGAGAAATGTTTTGAATAATGACACAGCCAGCCTGGTGCGCTTACCCGGTGTGGGTAAAAAAACCGCAGAACGTTTAGTCATTGAAATGCGTGATCGTCTATCAGACTGGTATCAAACACCTGCCGCAGGCGCGACATTGCCTGTCAAAGAAACCTCAGGTAGTCGCCACAGTATATTGCAAGATGCGATCGCCGCTTTAATTGCGCTGGGTTATAAACAGCAAGAAGCAAACCGCATGGCAACGAAAGTGGATGATGGGGCAATGGGCAGTCAGGAATTAATACGTTATGCCCTACGGGAGGCGATGTAATGCTCCAAGCAGATAGAGTGATCTCCCCAGATAAACAAACAATCAATGAAAGTGAATCCATTGATCGTGCCTTGCGTCCAAAAAAACTAGCGGATTATATTGGTCAGGCTTCTGTACGTGAACAAATGGATATTTTTATTAAAGCAGCCAAAGTACGCCGCGAAGCCTTAGATCACGTACTGATTTTTGGGCCACCTGGTTTAGGTAAAACAACGCTGGCCAATATTATCGCAAATGAACTGGGTGTGAATTTAAAACAGACCTCAGGTCCTGTGTTAGAACGCCCAGGCGATGTCGCAGCATTATTAACAAATTTAGAACCGAATGATGTGCTATTTATCGATGAAATTCATCGTTTAAGCCCCGTTGTAGAAGAAGTGCTTTATCCTGCAATGGAAGATTACCAATTGGATATTATGATTGGCGAAGGACCTGGTGCGCGTTCCATTAAATTAGATTTACCAGCCTTCACATTAGTTGGTGCCACAACGCGAGCAGGATTACTCACCTCTCCTTTGCGTGATCGCTTTGGTATTGTACAGCGCTTGGAGTTTTATCAAACGCAAGATCTTGCACATATCATCGATCGCTCTGCAGACATTTTGGGCGTAAAAGTTGAGCAAGGCGGGAGTGATGAAATTGCAAGACGCTCTCGTGGTACGCCACGTATTGCAAATCGTTTGCTACGACGGGTGCGCGATTACGCAGAAGTCAAAAATAATGGTTTTATTACAGAATCTGTTGTAAAACAGGCGCTAGATTTTTTAAAAGTCGATAGCCAAGGCTTCGATGTGATGGATCAAAAACTATTGCTGGCATTGATCGAAAAATTTAACGGTGGCCCCGTTGGCTTGGAAAGTTTAGCTGCTTTTATTAACGAAGAAAAAGGGACGATTGAAGACATGATCGAGCCTTTTCTGATTCAGCAGGGTTTTATTTTGCGCACTCCGCGAGGCCGTATTGCCACACTACGTGCCTATCAGCATTTTGGATTGAAGGCACCGGAGCGTTGCACGGCATCGCCGGTAATGGATTTATTTGAAAGTATAGAATAATGGGAGAAAGTATATGACATTTGACGGTAATTTTTTGAATTATTTTTTTAACGCAAGCGTGGTTGTGAAATGTGTGATGCTTATTTTGCTCACAGCATCCGTTTTTTCTTGGACTTATATTTTACAACGTGTTTTTTATTTAAAAGAAGTGAACATTGCGGCTGACAGATTCGAGCATGCATTTTGGTCGGGTGAAGATCTTAATAAACTGTATCAAGGAAGTGGCCGTCATGATCGCCGTTTAGGTGGTGCGGAGGCTATTTTTCATGCAGGATTTAAGGAATTTTCACGTTTCCATAAGCAATCACCTGCGGCAACGGATGCTGTGATGGATAATACACAACGTGCGATGCGTGTTGCGCAATTGCGTGAGCAATCTAAATTAGAAAAGAATTTACAATTTCTCGCGATTGTCGGATCAACCAGCCCATTTGTTGGTATTTTCGGTACGGTGTGGGGTATCATGCAAGCATTTAGCGCATTAGCAAATGTGCAGCAAGCGACGATATCAATGGTTGCACCTGGCATTGCGGAAGCTTTGATTGCAACAGCGTTAGGATTATTTGCAGCGATTCCTGCCGTTGTTGCTTATAACCGTTTTGTAACCGATATCAATCGATTATTAATACGTTTTGATGCTTTCCAAGAAGAATTTGTGAATATCTTAGTGCGCCAATTGCAATTACCCTCTAAAACAGAAGTGGTGGAGTAATCACGATGCAGACTCATCAGCAAGGATCTTCTCGTCGCCCCATGGCAGAGATTAATTTAGTGCCTTTTATTGATGTGATGTTGGTGTTGCTTGTTATCTTTATGATTACAGCGCCCCTGCTCACACAAGGCGTTAAAGTTGATTTGCCGCAAACACAGGCTAAAGCCTTATCGCCGGATCAGAAAGAACCGCTCATTGTGACGGTCGATTCAAGCGGCAATTTTTATTTGAATATTTCAGATAAGCCAAACCAGCCGATCACCGCCAGAACATTAACGTTCTTAGTTGAACCACAGTTGAAAGCGCAGCAAGCAGGTGAACAGCGTCCTGTGTTAGTGCGTGGCGACAAAAATGCAAATTACGGCAAGGTCATGGAAGCAATGGTCTTATTACAACAAGCAGGGGCAAAGGGTGTAGGACTCATTACCCAGCCAGCGTCTGCCACTGAAAAATCGGTTAGTTGAGAAAATGGCAGCGTTTGAGCAAAATCAAAAATGTTTTTTCTTTTCTTTGCTTGCGCACGCCGGCCTGTTGCTTTTTTTTATGTTGAGTTACGAGTTCTCTTCTACATTACCTGTCTTTGAAAATACGAATAAAAACGATGTGATTAGCGCGGTGGTATTGGGTGACACGTCGAAGAGTAAAATGCTACCACAGAAAGAACCAACACCGCCGCCGATGCCCCTCCCTCCTCAGGAAAAACCCGTGCCTGAAGTCGTAAAAGAGCCCCCTGTTGTGAAGCAAACTGCGGCAGTGAGTAAGCCAGAGCCCGTTAAAAAGGAAGCGATTGCATTGAAGGTTGTGAAAAAGAAACCTACGTTAGATTTTTCTAAAGATTTATTGTCCGATATTAAAAAAACGGCTGTGAAACAGAAGCAGGTTAAGCAAAAGCAATTGAAGGCGCATTTTCAAAAGACATTGCAGGAACAAGCAGAAAAATCGTTGCGCCAGCAATTACTCAATGAGGATATTAAATTGCAAGGCACGCAAACCAGGCAATCTCAGGGCGTAGTGGATAAATATAAGGCATTGATTTTACAAACAATTAGTGAGCACTGGGTGATTCCTACTTTAATTAAAAAGCATGTTTCTTGTGAGCTGATGATAAAACTTGCGCCTGGTGGTATAGTGTTGGATGTGCAGGTGACAAAATCCAGTGGTGATCCTGCGCTAGATAGTTCGGCGCGTGCTGCTGTTTTAAAGTCGTCTCCTTTGCCTGTGCCGCCAAGTGCAGCCGAATTTGAGTCGTTTCGCCAGTTTGTATTGCGGGTTAAGCCGGAGAATATTGCCTAGCAGGGAGGGTAGAAGTGATAACAATTCTGATATGCGCAGGGAGTGTGTTACTCGTTGTTTTGTTGGCGGTGATCGGCCGCCAGGCCAAAAAACGATTTCTCTTTTTGCAAGACCATCTTCGTCGTGCGCAAACACAAGCGCAGCATCTCGTGACCTCAGAAACCGAATTAAAAAAGAAAGTTGATTTTTTGGAGAACCAGCTTGCGCAAGTGACGATGGATCCGCTCACAGAAACAGTGAGTTGGCAGTTATTTGAAGAGAAGTTGGGGCAAGCAATTAAAGAGAGTGCGCGATATCATCTCACGATAGGTGTATTGTATCTCACAATCAACGAAATAGAGGTTGTGCAGCATGCTTTTGGTGAACCAACCAGTCGCGTGTTATTGAAAGATATTGCGGCATTATTGCAATCTACTGTGAGAGAGGTAGATTGTGTGAGTCGTCCTTCCAATCATGTGTTTGCTATTTTCCTGAATCGTTTAAATAGCCCTGAAGCAGCGGCTATTGTGGCGCATCGATTATTACAGATACTGGCTAGGCCGCTCACTGTGAATAGTGAGCCCTTTTTTGTGACAGCAAGTATGGGTATTGCGATTTTTCCGACGGATGGCACCAGTGTGTCGACGTTATCGCAGCATGCAGAGGCTGCGATGCAGTTAGCAAAGAAAAAAGGGAAATATTTTTATCAGTTTTATCAAGAGAAGACGCAAATAAATAGTCAACGTGAGTTGTCATTTTATCTGCATCTGAAGAATGAGATTATCTTTAAAGAGCTTGTTGCGTATTACCAACCTATTATTGACAGAACAACGCAAGATATTTTTGCTGTGGTAGCGACAGTGTGTTGGCAACCGGCAGAGTGGGAGCGAATGGAGCTGGCTGAAATTTTTGAGTTTGCTGAAAAAAATGCAGCTGTGAATAAAATTTTTACTTGGCTGATTGAAGCAGCGTGTAAGCAGTGGTTGCGTTGGCATCAAAAGGGATGTCAGGCAAGTCATTTAAGCATACGCGTGTCTGCTAAGCAGCTAGAGCAAGAGCAATTTGTTTATGAGATATCACAGGTATTGCAAGAATTGTCCTTCCCGGCGTCTTCTTTACTGTTAGAGATAAAGATGCCTGTTGCGGGTGAGCTTGATCCTGCTTTTCAAAAGGCGTTAAATATGTTGTCGTATTTGGGTGTGCGAGTGGCAATGGTTGATTTTGGCCGAGAAAATTTTTCTTTGTCGCAATTGATTTCTTGTCAAATGCATTATTTGATTCTCAGTACTGTTTTAACCGAGCGTGTGACGCATGATAAAAAAGCGGCACTTGTGATTAAGTCATTATTGGAGATGGCGAAGCAATTAGAGATGCGATTAATTGTGGAGCAGGTGGAGACACAAGAGCAATCTGATTTGCTCACGCAACTCGGCTGCAATTTGCAACAAGGTCGTTTTTTAAACCCCGCGATGACGGAGGCAGAGGTGGCAGCTAAATATGCGCGCACGACGGACTCTGCTTAATTTAAAAATCTGTCAATATTCATTCTGTATGCTAGAATTGTTACCGAGCCGCGACCGTGAGGAAGCGTCACATGACTAACAGGTGCCACTGCTCAATAACAGTGACGCTTGCTAGTCATGTGACGCTCCCTCACGGTCGCGGCTCGGTAACGCGGCTCGGTTTTGTTGGGTATGCCCGACTGTGCGGATGAGGGGTATTGATTAAAGAGGTAAACATGCGTAACATTTTGATTATATTATTATTTTTAACAACCTGGTGTTTCTCCTGCACCTCTTTTGCACTCATTAGCATGGAGCTCACGCGCGGCGTAGCCGGCGCCATCCCTGTTGCTGTTGTTCCTTTCCATATAAATGGAGAAGCAGTACCACAACCTGTGTCTACTATTATCAATAATGACTTACAAAATAGCGGGCGGTTTAAAGTATTCGGCGAGCGTGCGCTCAGTCAGTTTCCAAGCGAGGTCAGTCAGGTTTCATCTCGCTACTTCCGTAAGTTGGGCACAGACAATGTTGTGATTGGTAGAGTGACTGCTCTAGGCGGTGATCGCTATCAAGTCAATTTTGCTTTATTGGGTGTTTATGAAGATAGCGCTGGTGCTACGGTGAAATTGAGCAAGCGCTATGTTGTTTCTGGTCGGGAGTTGCGCGCAGTATCGCATCATATCAGCGATATGATTTATGAAAAAATAACAGGTGTCCGGGGTATGTTTTCGACACGTTTGGTTTATGTTGTTGTTCAACGCGCTGCCGGTGCGCCAACGCGTTATGTGCTCGAAGTTGCTGATCAAGATGGCTACGGTCCGCGTCCGTTATTGAATTCTCCAGAGCCCATTATGTCGCCTTCGTGGTCACGTGATGGCAGGAACATCGCTTATGTTTCTTTTGAAAATCATCATGCGGGTATTTATTTGCAGAATGTGGTGACGGGTAGTCGGCACTTATTAAGCGAGTTTCCGGGCATTAATGGTGCGCCTGCCTGGTCTCCGGATGGTTCAAAGTTAGCCATTGTGCTTTCTAAAGCGGGCACGCCAAATATTTATGTGATGAATATTCGTTCTGGTGCGCTAAAACAACTGACGAATGACTTCTATATCAACACAGAACCAGCATGGTCGCCAAATGGTCAGCGCTTGTTGTTCACGTCTAATCGCAGTGGTGGGCCGCAACTCTATCAGATGAGTGCAACAGGTGGTCCGGCTACGCGTCTTTCTTACGATGGTGATTACAACGCAAGGGGTTCTTATACGCCAGATGGTAGGCAAATTGCGATGATTCATCGGGTTTCTGGTATTTATAAGATCGCGATGTTAGATCTTGATGCTGGCACAACGCGTGTATTAACAACGGCAGGCGATAGCGCATCACCCAGTGTTGCGCCCAATGGCACAATGGTGTTGTATGACACGATCAGTGGGGGACGCAACGTGCTAGGCATGGTGTCTGCGGATGGCCGTATACAGCTTTTGTTGCCAGCTCGCCAGGGTGAGGCGCAAGATCCCGCTTGGTCGCCCGTGTAGCTTGGCGCTTGATATCAGTCGCGGAGAGTAATACCCATTGCACTTCAAAATGCGAGATTTTAACGCCCAGATTACGAGAAATTTAAACGTTCTGATTGAGAAAAAGCGCAGGAATAGTTATTCTATTTCGAGCTTTTTCGATTGAAGAACGTTTAAAGTTCGATGTAAGATGGGATGTTAAAAATCGCATCTTGAAGTGCAATGGGTATAGACTTTTGGTTTTGGTTAGGTTGTGATAGGTAAGGGGAATAAAATGAAAATGACAAAGTGGATCAAGGCGTTATTTGTAGGTGCTTGTGTAGTGGCTTTAGCGGGCTGTCATGCTACGCATAAGCCTGATCAATCAGAAATTGACAATGCGAATGAGGCTTATAGTGATGGCGCGCAGTCTTCGGGTGCGGGCGAAAATGCTGGCTTTGGTGACGAAGGCGGTGCGAGTGCTGCACAGCAAGGTTCCAGTCGTGTATATTATTTTGACTATGATAGCAGCGAGGTACGTTCTGAATACATGCCTGCTATTAGCAAAAATGCGGCTTATCTTAGCTCGCATCCACGTGCACGCGTGATTGTAGAAGGTCATACTGACCCGCGTGGTAGCCGTGAGTACAACATTGGCTTAGGCGAACGTCGTGCAAAAGCGGTTGCAATGATTTTAGTTGGCAAAGGTGTCAACCGTTCACAGTTACGTGTTGTTAGCTATGGTGCGGAAAAAGCGGGCGCTGGACGTAATGAAAGTGCTTATCAGCAAGATCGTCGTGTTGTGCTGCTTTATATCCAGAAATAACTGTAAGCCGCGTAACCGAGCCGCGACCGTACCGGAAATGGCTGTAACTGAGTCGCGTAACCGAGCCGCGACCGTGAGGGAGCGTCACGGTTCAACCGTGCCTGATGTGATTGATCATATCTCTGAAGCTAAGTCTGGCATGCCTTCTCCCTCTGGGAGAAGGTCCGACCGGCGGATGAGGGGTATTAGACTAATTTAAAACGTTATTGAGAAACATAATTATGAAAAAACTGGTATTCTTTTCTGTAGTAAGCTTTCTAACAGCCTTTGCTGCACCTGTTTTTGCAGAAGCGGCGCCTGTGTTTGATGCTGATGCCATTTCTCAACAAGTCTCATCTGATGATTTAGCGTATCGTGGTGGTCAGTCTTCTTCTCATGTAGAGGTTCAAGATCAGGATTTGCCGCCGCCTCCACCGCCTGAGGGTGGTGATACCTTTGTGCCAGTGTCTGCAAATGGTGGTTCTGCAACTTCGGTGCAAGCCGTACCACAACCATCACGCAGTCATTCAGCAGTAGCGATGGCAGGGCAGCGTTCTCATGCAGAGCAGCAGTCTGATGGTTTAGATGGCGATGATGTACATACGCGCATGGAATCACTACAAGCAGAAGTGCAGACACTGCGTGGACAAGTTGAAGAGCTAACACATCAACTAGAGAAAGTAGAAGCGCAGCAGAAAGCGGCATATGCAGATGTTGATAAGCGTTTGTCTGATGTTGTGAATAAGCCAAAATCCCAAGCAGAGAATGACATACCTTCAGCTGTTGCTGATGTGGGCACCTCTCCCGCGGAGGCTAAGGCGAAGTTGCGCAAAGCAAAAGCGGCGCAAGAAACAAGAGAGCAGGCAGCAAAAGCGGCGTCTGCTGATCAGCCGGATGTCGCAGAAGAGCAGCAAACTTATCAAACTGCTTACAATATGATTAAAGAGAAGCATTACCAAGAAGCGGTGACGGCTTTACAAGCGATGTTGAAGAAATATCCCAGTGGTCAGTTTGCGTCGAATGCACATTATTGGTTAGGTGAGCTTTACGGGTTGATGGGCAAAAATGATCAAGCCTTAGCGGAATTCAATGCGGTTGTGAAGAAATTCCCGAGCAGTCCACGCGTATCAGACGCACAGTTGAAAGTGGGGCTATTATTGGCTTCGCAAGACAAGTGGTCTGAAGCGAAGACAACCTTTAAAAAAGTGATCGATCATTATCCGGGTAGTGCGTCTGCTCGCTTAGCGGCAGAGCAGTTAAAGCAACTCAAGCAGGCAGGTCATTAGTAGCGTGGATCGGTTGCGCGTTACTGAAATTTTTTATTCCTTGCAGGGTGAAACAAAAACAGTGGGGTTGCCTACGGTTTTTGTGCGCCTCACGGGTTGCCCTTTGCGTTGTCAGTATTGTGATACCACTTATGCTTTTCAGGGTGGTCAGTGGATGGATATCGATGCCATTTTAAAGGAGGTTGGTCGGTATCGTACACGGTATGTCACGGTGACGGGTGGTGAGCCATTGGTTCAGAAGGGTTGTTTATCGTTGCTAACGCGGTTATGTGATAGTGGCTATGATGTTTCTTTAGAGACGAGCGGAGCGCTTTCTATTGAAGAGATTGATGCGCGCGTTGTGAAGGTGGTGGATGTGAAGACACCCGGGTCTTTGGAAGTTGAAAAAAATGAGTGGCGTAATTTGCATTATTTATTGCCACATGATCAACTGAAGTTTGTGATTTGCGATCGTACAGATTATGAGTGGTCTAAGCAGGTGTTTCAAGAGCGTGCGCTTGCGGATCGGTGTCAGGTATTATTTTCGCCAAGTTATGCGCAGTTAGAGGCGAGCGTCTTAGCAGATTGGATAATAGCGGATCAGTTACCGGTGCGTTTGCAGATTCAGTTGCATAAATACCTGTGGGGCGACCAGCCTGGTAAGTAAACAATACCACATACTTGCTATTTTCAATAAAGTTAGTAAGATACTTAGATCTTGTATGGGTCGTTAGCTCAGCCGGTAGAGCAGCAGGCTTTTAACCTGTTGGTCCTGCGTTCGAATCGCAGACGACCCATTTTAAGGATTCGATCATGCGAATGGATAAGTTAACGAATCAATTTCAATCCGCACTAGCAGATGCACAGTCTTTAGCACTCGGTCAAGACCACAGCATCATGGAAGCGGTTCATGTGATGAAGGCGCTGCTGGAAGCAGCAGACAGTGGTATCAGTTCTCTTCTGACCAAAGCCAATGTGAATGTTCCCAAACTACGCACAGAAGTTGATGCAGCCATCAATCGTCTGCCTAAAGTAGAAGGCACGCGTGGGGATGTGCATCCTTCTCACGAGCTCATCCGTATTTTAAACCTGATGGATAAAATCGCGCAGCGCCGCAAGGATCAATATATTGCCAGCGATTTATTCCTGCCTGCTGCAATGGAAGAAAATGGCACACTGCATGATATCTTGCAAAAATGCGGTGCAAACAAAGATGCAATTAATCGTGCGATTGACAGTGAACGAGGGGGTGAGAAGGTGGATGATCAGCACGCTGAAGAGCAACGTAATGCCCTAACAAAGTATACCATCGACCTCACGCAACGCGCCCTACAAGGCAAATTAGATCCTGTGATTGGCCGTGATGCAGAAATTCGACGTACCATTCAAGTATTGCAGCGACGCACAAAAAACAATCCTGTGCTAATTGGTGAGCCTGGTGTTGGTAAAACAGCAATTGTTGAAGGGCTTGCGCAGCGTATTGTGAATGGGGAGGTGCCTGAAGGACTGCGAGATAAGCGTCTCCTGTCGTTAGATCTCGGTGCGCTCATTGCTGGTGCAAAATTTCGCGGTGAATTTGAAGAGCGGTTAAAAGCGGTACTGAAAGAACTGGCTAAACAAGAAGGCCAAATTATTTTGTTTATTGATGAGTTGCACATGATGGTTGGTGCTGGTAAAGCAGAAGGTTCAATGGACGCAGGGAATATGTTAAAACCCGCGTTAGCGCGTGGTGAGCTGCACTGTGTTGGCGCAACAACGCTAGATGAGTATCGACAATACATTGAAAAAGATGCGGCATTAGAGCGTCGTTTCCAGCGTATTTTGGTGGATGAACCCTCTGTGCCGGATACCATTGCTATTTTACGTGGTTTAAAAGAACGTTACGAGGTACATCATGGTATACAAATCACAGATGCCGCTATTGTTGCGGCAGCCACATTATCGCATCGTTATATTACAGATCGTAATCTACCAGATAAAGCCATTGATTTGATTGATGAAGCCGGTAGCAATATTCGCATGGAGATCGATTCTAAACCTGAAGTGATGGACAATTTAGATCGTCGTATCATACAACTCAAAATCGAGCGCGAAGCCCTAAAAAAAGAAAAGGACGAAGGATCCAAAAAGCATCTTGAAAAACTGGAAGCCGATTTGAAAAAATTAGAAGAAGAGTATGGCAAGCTGGAAAAAGTGTGGAAAAGTGAAAAAGGATCTTTACAGGATGCCCAAGCGATTAAAACTGAGTTAGAAAAAGCGAGAAATGCCTTCGATGCGGCGCGCCGAGCGGGTGACTTGGGGAAAATGGCGGAATTACAATATGCAAAAATCCCTGAATTAGAGCAGCAATTGGCTGAAGCGTCTCGTGCGGATCCCAAGCAATTGCAATTGTTGCGCAATAAGGTCACTGATGAAGAGATTGCTGAAGTTGTTTCTAAGTGGACGCATATTCCCGTTTCTAAAATGCTGGAAAGCGAGAAAGACAAACTACTGCAGATGGAAACAGCGTTGCACGGACGTATTGTTGGGCAAGATGAAGCGGTTTCTGCTGTTTGTCACGCCATTTGGCGTTCGCGAGCAGGGCTGGCTGATCCCAATCGACCAATTGGCTCCTTTATGTTTTTAGGGCCTACGGGTGTGGGTAAAACAGAGCTGTGTAAGGCATTGGCAGGATTTTTGTTTGATACAGAAGAAGCCATGTTGCGCTTAGATATGTCTGAATTCATGGAAAAGCATTCTGTTTCTCGTTTATTGGGTGCGCCACCTGGCTATGTCGGATACGAAGAGGGTGGTTATTTAACAGAACGCGTGAGACGTAAGCCTTATTCTTTAATTTTGTTAGATGAAGTTGAAAAAGCGCACCCAGATGTTTTTAATGTGTTGTTACAAGTGCTGGATGATGGTCGCTTAACAGACGGCCAAGGGCGTACCGTTGATTTTCGTAATACAGTGATTGTAATGACTTCCAACCTAGGCTCTGATCTCATACAAAAAATGTCAGCAAAATCTAGCTATAAAGAGATGAAGACAGCGCTGCTAGAAGTGGTTGCTAAGCATTTCCGACCAGAATTTATTAATCGCGTTGATGAAGTGGTTGTTTTCCATCCGCTTAATAAGGCGCAGTTGCGATCTATTATCGAAATCCAAATTGAAAGGTTGCGTGCGCGTTTGGTGGAGCGTGAACTGACAATTACGATTTCACCAGAAGCAATGGATTATTTAGCAGCATCAGGCTATGATCCCGTATATGGTGCAAGACCGCTCAAGCGTGCGATTCAGCATCATCTTGAGAACCCGCTAGCGCAAGAAATATTGGCGGGGAAGTTTTCACCTGGCGACTTGATTCGTATCACGTTGAGTAAAAATCATATTGTTTTTACAAATGAAAAGGCCACAGCCTAAGGATGGTGCAGGATGTACAAGCATATTTTATTTGCAACGGATCTGACAGAAGACACAGATTATCTCATTACTAAAGTGCAGAAAATGCGTGAAATGATGCAGGCTAAATTGAGTGTGATACATGTGGTGGAGCCCTTGCCTGGGTATAGCTATGCTTACTTAGGGGTTGAAGATATTGAAGGGCAGTTACTCAAAGAAGCGCGAGAATCAATGACAAGGCTGGGTGCGCAATTAGGGGTTGTACCTGCTGATCAATATGTTGAGGTCGGCCCTACTAAAACAAGAATTTTAAGTGTGGCGGATGCAATGGGTGTGGATTTGATTATTTCTGGTAGTCATGGCCGGCATGGTTTGTCTTTGTTATTGGGTTCCACCGCAAATGCCATTTTACACGGTGCAAAGTGTGATGTGTTAACAGTTAGGTTGCCAGAATAATGGGTATTGGTAATGGAATATAAAGATTACTATGCCTTATTGGGTATCACAAAAAAAGCAACGCAAGATGAGATCAAGCAAGCTTATAGAAGGCTTGCGCGTAAATATCACCCTGATGTGAGTAAGGAAAAAAACGCTGAAGAAAAATTTAAGGATATTCAAGAAGCGTACGAAGTATTGAAAGATGCTGAAAAGCGCACAGCGTACGATCAGTTGGGTAGTCACTGGAAGTCGGGGCAAGAGTTTAGGCCGCCGCCAGGTTGGGATGGGCAGACGCGTTTTTACTCTGCTTATGATGCGGGCCAGGAAGGTGAGTTTGGTGGCTTTAGTGATTTTTTTACGAATCTGTTTGGGCATGCGCGTGCGCACACAAATAGAGGTGGTGAATTTTCTGGTTTTGGTCGTCAGGCACAGCAGGGAGCAGACCAGCATGCGAGCATGGTGATTTCTTTAGAAGAGGCTTTTCGCGGTACAACGCGCACTTTGCAGTTGCAAGCGCCGGGTAGTGGTAGAAAACCAGAAATACGGACATTAAAGGTGACGGTACCGGCCGGTGCCTTGCCGGGGCAGCAGTTACGTCTTGCGCACCAAGGTGCACCTGGTTTGGGGGGTGGGCAAGCGGGTGATTTATATTTAGATATTGAAATAGAGCCGCATCGCTGGTTTAAGCTAGAGGGTAGGGATATTTATCTGACGCTACCGGTAACGCCTTGGGAAGCTGCTTTGGGTGCAGAAATCAAGGTTCCCACGCTGGCTGGTAAAGTCGGTTTGAAGCTGGCACCTGGTTCTCAGTCAGGCCAAAAATTGCGCTTAAAGGGAAGAGGGATGCCTGGTAAACCGCAACCTGGTGACCAATACGCAGTTGTGCAAATTGAAACACCACCTGCAGCGACGGCTGAACAAAAAGAGCTGTATGAGAAAATGTCACAGCTCATGCCTTTTGATCCGCGTAGTGTATGGTGATCTGGTATCTCCCCTTCTGCCAAAGGTGCCCGACAGGGCGGATGATAAAGGAACGGCGCAAACACTATAGCCTACTGGTAATCTCCCTATTGTTATGGTAAGGTGTCAGCCGGGCTGGAGCTCTTTTTGAGCTGGCTTTTTTGGGTTCACAATAATTCTTATAACTTGTAACTTGAGGAGGTGTAATATGGGTGAAGCGAGAGGAATTCCTAGTTTCGACGTTAATAAGAAGAAGTTAGGCCATTTTTCGGGAAAATATTCTTCTTTCACTATTTTTACACCACAAAGAAATGCTTTTCGTCGTAAAGTTGATTGGAGTTTGAGGGCCGTAGCTGAAGCGAAAGAGCGGTGGTATACCAACGACTTGCTAGAAACAGAAGCAGTTCGTCGTGCTCGGATGCTATTTCTTGAGGACTATGAAGCGTTTTTATTGAGTCTTCGAACAGAGACTGACTCTCGAGAAATGCGTCAGAGTGAGTTATTTTTTGCTTACCTAGGATCCAGCCAGTCAGGGTTTCTCGGGCTGATGACTCAGTTTGATGCAGTCGTTGGCTTGCTTGCAGATGGAGGGGGTGATGCTGCTGATCGCACCACAAACTTGGGTGCATACCATGACCGGATCATCGCAACCCTGAATTCACCGAACAACGAGACGCAGATGTTTAAGGTGCCTGCTGATATCAAAACCGAATTTTGGAAAAGAGAAGAGACGTTATTGATTGTCATAACGGTAACTCTATTGGTTGCTGCGTTGCTGTTTTTTTGTGGATTTTTTCTTTGTCTTTCTCTGATGCCACCTGTGCCGCCAGCGGTAGCCGCAGGTACGGCTCCGATGGTGATGACTGCTGCTGAGAATACTTTACTCGCTCTCGGCTTTACTTCTTATGCTTTTTCTATAGCGTCTGCGATTGGGAGTTTTTGTTCGCTAGTTCAACTAGGGGAGTCGGATAGGGAAAAGGAAAGGGATTTGCAAAACAGACGCAACGGACTTCAGCAGCAGCCGGCGTATTTGAGATCGCTAACGACAGTGCGCGCTTCTTTTGGTACCTTATGGGAGCGCTCGAGACCACAGCCTCCTGTGCCGCCGCCAGCATATGAGCAGCGGGATGGAAACGCGGGGGCAGCGCCTCCGGCATATCAAGCGCAAGCGGCTGGGATATAACTGTTCGCCTCTTACGCTCGCTGGTAAACGCCCGCTTATTTCGCAAAATTTTCTGCTGCGAAATCCCAATTGGCGATATTCCAGAATGTTTCTAGATAGCTTGCGCGTGCATTACGATAGTCAATGTAGTAGGCATGCTCCCAGACATCGCAAGTTAGAATAGCTGTTTTACCAGACTTCATTGGTAAGCCTGCATTGCTTTCATTGATAATTTCAAGCTCTCCGTTTTTATCTTTTGCAAGCCATGTCCACCCTGAACCAAACAGCTTAGTGCCAGCTTCTGTAAATGATTTCTTAAATTCAGCAAAAGAGCCAAATTTTTTGTTGATAGCGTCTGCCAGTTCGCCAAAGGGTTCGCGTGCACTATTTGGAGAAAGGCTATGCCAATAAAAAGTGTGATTCCAATCTTGCGCAGCATTGTTAAAAACAGGGCCGCTTGCTTCCATGATAATTTTCTCTAGAGGGGCGCCTTCGAAAGGGGTGCCCACGACCAACTTATTTAAGTTGTCTACATAAGCTTTATGATGTTTGCCATAGTGATATTCTAAGGTTTCTTTAGAGATATGGGGCTGCAGTGCGTCCAGCGAGTAGGGTAGTGATACCAGGTTAAACATAAAAAAACTCCTTGATATAAAAAATGGCGATTTAAAAAGCAGTCTAGTATTGTAATATTAAAATATGTTGTCAATTAGAACGCTTATGCTTTTCTTCTTTTCGTAAGGTTAAAATATCATAGCCTGTTGGCGTGACAAGAATAGTATGTTCCCATTGCGCAGACAAGCTGTGATCTTTTGTCACAACCGTCCATTCGTCTTGTAACAACTTGACATCGCGTTTGCCTGCATTAATCATAGGTTCAATAGTAAAAATCATGCCTGCTTCCATCACCTCGCCTGTTCCGGCTTTGCCATAATGTAGCACATTCGGCGGTTCGTGAAAAACAGTGCCAATACCGTGGCCACAGTATTCCCGCACGACAGTATAGTGATTTTTTTCTGCATGCGTTTGAATCACATGCCCAATATCGCCAAAATGAGCGCCTGGTTTCACAATATCTATCCCTAAGTAGAGGCACTCTTGTGTGATATTGATTAAGCGTTCTGCTAATATCGAAGGCTTGCCAACGCAGAACATTTTACTGGTGTCGCCGTGATAACCTTCTTTGAGAACGGTCACATCGATATTCACGATATCACCTTTTTTGAGTTTTTTAGGCCCAGGTATGCCGTGACACACCTGATGATTAACGGAAGTGCAGATTGATTTCGGGTAGCCTTTGTAATTCAGGGGGGCAGGAATGGCCTGTTGTATATCAATAATATAGTCGTAGCATATCTTATCCAGCTCGTCGGTCGTGATTCCTTCCTGCACAAAAGGGCCAACCATTTCTAATACCTCGGCCGCTAAACGGCCAACAATGCGCATTTTTTCAATATCTTCGGGTGTTTTGATGGTAATTTTACTCACGTCTATTCCTTTATACCTGTTTGATGCTCAGACTGATTGCCGAGCTTTCTGTTCTATGGTATAAAGGCGTGCTTTATTAAGCAACAACAACCTAGTCCACACGCTGATCAGGACTTTTTGTCGGGTGCTTTGATTGTGAAATCGAGGTTGGCAGAGAGGAGAGGCGGAGGCTTAACCCAGACTAAGAGGAAAAAAAGATGCAAACATCAATGCAAGATATGTTAAACGCGGGCGTTCACTTTGGTCATCAAACCCGTTACTGGAATCCAAAAATGGCACCTTATATTTATGGTGCGCGTAACAAAATTCATATTATCAATTTAGGAAAATCTCTTCCTTTGTTTCAAGATGCGCTGAACTTTGTGGGTAGCATTGCAGCAAATAAAGGTAAGGTTTTATTTGTTGGTACAAAATATGCTGCGCAATCGCTTGTGCGAGAAGAAGCTGAGCGTTGTCGCATGCCGTATGTTGATCGCCGTTGGTTGGGTGGCATGCTCACGAATTATAAAACCATTCGTCAATCGATTAAACGTTTAAAAGAGCTGGAAGCGATGTTCGAGTCGGGTAAATTTGGTCGTTTAACTAAGAAAGAAATTTTAGGATTAACGCGCGAAAAAGATAAGTTGTTGATTAGCTTGGGTGGTATTAAAAACATGGGCGGTATTCCAGATGCGTTGTTTGTGGTGGATGTTGGCCATGAAAAAATCGCGGTGAATGAAGCGAATCGCCTAGGTATCCCGGTTGTAGGTATTGTGGATTCTAACAACAGTCCTGATGGTGTGTCGTATGTGATTCCTGGTAATGATGATTCCACCCGCGCGATACGATTCTATCTGCAATCCATGGCGGACGCGATTATAGAAGCGCGCGCCAGTGTAGAGGGCGGTGAATTTATTGAAGCGCTATCAATTAGCATGGCTGGCGCGGAGAAAGCCGCACCGGATGCGAATGAGGGTGGTAAGCAGTAGGTGGTAAGCAGTAAGCAGTAAGCAGTAAGCAGTAAGCAGAGTAACTGCATCTTATTTATATAGTTGCAGTTACTCACCTCGGAGCCTTGTCTGGTGTATTCCCTCATCCGCCCTGCCGGGCACCTGTATAGGGACACAACATCTAACCCCGTGCTGCGCGCTCCGCGCTTACCCGGGGCTATAAAGCTTTCGGTCGTAAACGACCTGATTGTGTCGTAACCCAACCCTATGTGATTAACCAAAATTGAATGCATTTTGGGTTAATCGCATAAAACAGCAACGCAATCAGGCCGTTTACGGCCGCAAGTTTTATAGCCCCGGCTGAGGATTGCGAAGCGAAGCGTAGCAATCCGAAGGCCGGGGTAATGATGCCAACCACCCTACGCTTTTTAGCACCGTAGGTGCGTGAGAAAAAGTGTTACCGATGTTGTATCCCTATACAACCTTCCCTCTCTGGTGGACTTTGTTGAATAAATCGGAGATGGCGTAACCGAGCCGCGACCGGCAGGGAGTCGCATGAATCTGATAAAAGATGATGTATAAAAATGCAACATTTATAGCGTTAGAAGGCAATCTAATATCATGAAGTAAGAAATTTCAGCTAAAACTTATAATACAGTGACGCTCCCTGCCGGTCGCGGCTCGGTTACACCGAGTGCCTCCTAGGCCATCTCCGATTTATTCAACAAAGCCCCTTTGGGAGAAGGTCCGACCGGCAGAAGGGAACGGTTGCAATTGTACTCATTTTGTAGTAGAGTCGTCGGCCAGTGAATCAAACATGCGAGAGTTAGCCTTTGACTTGCTTTTGCGCATTACAAATTAACTATTAAGTGGGGGGTGGTTATGGATAGTAGATCGGTAAAGAGCGGTTGGAATTTTAAAATGCCTAAAATACCTAGGCCTTGGAGCAGCAAGCTCAGGAAAAAATTCGTAGAGCCGGATGCCGGGTGGCAAGAAGGTGATCAAGGTGGTGAAGATGCTCAACGCCAACCAGAAGAAGCCAGAAATAATTCTGGCCAGCAAAGCTCTGGATCTCAGAGCGGCGCCAAAGAAAAAATGCCCATCTGGTATCACATCAAAAAAGAGATTATGCAGGACGTAGTTGGGATTACAACAAGAATAGCAGAACTCTTCATAGCGACTGCTAATTTTGTTTATCTGATCATTGCGATAGTTGAAGCGCTTCTTACAGGTCCCTTGGTTGGTTTGGTGATCTGGGCAATGGTTGTATCGAAAGAATTCTCAGAACATGTAGAAAAATTTGATTCCATTAATGAAGATGATAGTCTTCTATCGAAGGCATTTGACTTTGTAGCGATCACGCTCCTCCTTGCCATTAAATTAATTGCATTACTATCACTGGCGCCAATTTATTTTGTTGCTGTCTTCACATGGCGGACGTTGTCGGCTGCGGCATTAGGCAAGCCACCTGCTTATGTGTTCCGTGAAGGGAGTGAGGAGTATCTAAAGCCTGGAAATGTCGGTATCTATACAGTCGGTAACGGTGAGATTGATATCACCTACCTCGCTGTCTTTGCGAGAGGTGTACTTGGTACAGCAATGGCGTTATTCGGCATAGTAGCATTTTTTGTGTCGATGGCGTTCGGTTTTGCTATAGGTGCTTTGATTGGTCTTGGAAATGCTTTTCGAGAGGCTTACTGGTCAACAAAGCCCTTCTTTTATACTGAAAACATGACCGCTGCTAGGGTTGCATACAATATCGCTATATCTCTGCCGGCGGTACTATTGTTTGCCGCGCATCTTGGGTATAGATTAGCTTTATTGCCGCTTGGAACCGCATTCAGAGCTTTAGAGGCTGGGCTCATCATGGCGAGTATGATGTACAATCCGCCCAATGAGAGAAAATCTTTTGCAGGAGCATATCGCTCTCGTATGTACTACAACCCCCGCCATGCATCGAATGAGCTTTATGTTCGATTAGCTGATGCCCATCCGCTGAATCGTCCAAGCGTTGCGATCAAGTATCTTTGGTCTTCCAGTGAAAAGAGGGTGAATTGGGTAGGCGCTTATAAGCCTAATAACGGCAAGGCGGTTTTTGATGTTGACAATCGTGGTGGCGAAATTCCTGGAGAACCCGGCCAGCGTTATGCACGACCTGCACCTGAGTCAGTAACCAGACCTAAGACTGGGCAAAATGCAGCCCATGATCGTGAGGGCGTAAGAGACATTAGAGGCTCTAACGAAGGTAAGGAAGGCTTTTCTCGCGAGATATCACTTTCTTACCGCAACAGAGTGGGTATGACAACGAAGCGTATTCAGAAAGAGTGCAACGCATGCCGTGTGACGGGTACACATGATGCGAAGTGTTCAGCGACGCGAGGAGCGCCCAAGGTTGAGGTAATAGGAAAAACAGCAACAATAGTAGTAGGAGCAGCAAGACGAACAGTAACAGCAGCAAGCCAACGAGCCCCAGGGGTAGTGGGTCGACCCGTAGAGAGAAGAAGCAGAGCGGGAGAGCGAGTCGAACAACCCAACGAGCAACAACCAGGAGCGCTTGAAGGTCAATTTCTTGATCTTCCTGTTAGCCAAGGCCCTACGGGTGGCCTCGCTCCCTATACTACATGTGATGGATGTGGTATTCAGCATGCGAATGGGTTCTGTGCAGCGTGCGGTGAGAGAAATTCTGCTTTGCCTGCTGCACCTCGATTTCAACTAGATGACATGTCAGCGCCAGCAGTAAGGTTACAAAGCAACAATTTAATGGGTGCTCGACCTGCTACTCCACCACCACCACTCATGCCTGCTGTTGGCAGAGGCAGAGGCGCAGGCAGAGGCACAGGCTAGCGATAGCAGCATTTAACACAATCCCCCTCTCTTCCATCCAGGAAGAGGGGGGTTTGTTTTTTTGTGCAACGATAAACGGCCTGATTGCGTTATGCGCAAGTATTGCGATACCTCTGAAGTTAAGCTATGCGTGCCTTCTCCCTCCGGGGGCTTTGTTGAATAAATCGGAAATGCTTTGGGGCACTCGGTGTAACCGAGCCGCGACCGTGAGGGAGCGTCACTGTGCTATAACTTTTAGCTGAAATTTCTTACTTTATGATATTAAATTGCCTTATAGTGGTTAAAATGTTGTACTGTTATACACCATCTTTTATCAGATTCATGCGACGCTCCCTCACGGTCGCGGCTCGGTTACGCCATCTCCGATTTATTCAACAAAGCCCCCTTCACGAGCCGTTCAATATCGATACCACTGGATTTTTTAAATAAAACTCAAGATAATAGGCGCACGATTGGCGCAAGCTTGGCTTGCGCGAATGATAGAACGTATTTTAGACATCTAAGAAAGGAGTTTCTATTCTGCTGGTCGTATCGTCGCAGGTAGTAGGCTCCATGAGTAACAACCCTTGGAGGGTATATGACAATTTCCGCAGCACAAGTAAAAGAGCTACGTGAACGCACCGGTGCGGGCATGATGGAATGTAAGAAAGCATTAGTAGAGTCCAGTGGGGACATGGAAGGCGCAGTTGAAGCCTTACGTAAAGCGGGTATTGCAAAAGCAGGTAAAAAAGCAAACCGTACTGCCGCTGAAGGTGGCGTATTTGTAAAAGGCGCCGGAAAGAAGTGTGTGATGGTTGAAATCAACGCTGAAACAGACTTTGTTGGCCGAGATAACAACTTTCTTTCATTCGCCGATGCTGTGGTAGAAACTGCGTTCAACACAAGCGCGACAAGCGAAGAGATGTTGTCTGCGCAAATGCTGAAGGATCAAAATCAAACGGTAGAAGAAGCACGTCAAACATTGATCACGAAAGTGGGTGAAAACGTGCAAATTCGTCGCATTGCATTGATTGAGTCTGTCACGGGCACTGTTGGTACTTATGTGCACGGTGGCCGCATTGGTGTGATCGTTGAATTAGATACTGATAATGCTGAATTAGCACGCGATATTGCGATGCATATTGCTGCTGTTAAGCCACTTGTGATATCACCCGAGCATGTTGCACCTGATCTCATTGCTAAAGAGAAAGAAATCTATATGGCGCAAGCAGCGGGCAGTGGTAAACCGCAAGAAATTATTGAGAAGATGGTGATGGGTCGCTTAGAAAAATTCTTGGCTGAGATTAGCTTAACAGGCCAAGCTTTTGTCAAAGATCCTAATGTCACAATCGGTAATTTGCTCAATAAGCACCGCGCTAAAGTGCTTGCTTTCCATCGTTTTGAGGTGGGCGAAGGCATTGAAAAAGTGGTAGAGGATTTTAAAGAAGCAGTGATGTCTCAAATACAAGGTTAAAAGGTGTCGTTTATGGAAGAAACGTTATCATCAAAACCGATTTATAAGCGTATTTTGCTTAAATTAAGCGGTGAAGCGTTGCAAGGAGATTATCTTGGCATCGATGGGGCGAGATTGTCCCGCATTGCGCAAGAGGTTGCGAGTGTTGTGCAGCTGGGTGTGCAAGTGACGCTGGTCATCGGCGGAGGCAATTTTATTCGAGGTGCAGACTTATGTGCCTCGGGGCTTGTTGATCGCATCTCTGCTGATCAGATGGGCATGTTGGCGACTGTTATCAACGGCTTAGCACTACGGGATGCGTTGGTTAAGCAATCCCTGCGCGTCACGTTGATGTCTGCTTTTGCTGTTCCCAGTTTAACAGATCAATATGATCGCTCTGTTGCTAAAGAAAAATTAGAGCAGGGTGGCGTCGTGATTTTCTCTGCAGGTACCGGCAACCCACTGGTTACCACAGATTCTGCTGCTGCTTTGCGTGGCATTGAGATTGACGCTGATATTGTCTTAAAGGCGACAAAAGTTGAAGGTGTATTTGATGATGATCCGATTAAAAATCCTAAAGCGGAGCGCTTTGAACATTTGGATTATAATGAAGTGATCAGTCGACGCTTAGGCGTGATGGATTTGTCAGCAATTTTGCTTTGTCAAGATCATCGTTTGCCGATACGTGTATTTAATATGAATAAGCAGGATGCGCTCAAACGCATTATGTTGGGTGAGGAAATAGGCACCCTGATTGAAGACGTTATATAGTGTTCATCTGAGAGGATGTTTTTATGCAGATTACTGACGATGCAAAAGCGCGTATGTTAAAAAGTATAGAGTCGTTTAAGACTGAAATTGCCAAGTTGCGCACGGGGCGTGCGCATCCCAGCACGCTGGATCATGTTCGTGTGGATTACTATGGAACGGAAATGCCGATTAGCCAAGTGGCTAATATTAATGTAACGGATGCGAGAACCCTGACGGTTTCCCCGTGGGAAAAGAAGATGGTGCCTGCTATTGAAAAAGCGATTTTAAGCTCGGGCTTGGGGTTAAACCCTGTGACAGCGGGCGATGTTATTCGTGTGCCGATGCCTGCGCTGAATGAAGAGCGTCGCAAAGAGTTGATAAAAGTAGTGCGCACCGAAGCGGAGAGTGCACGTGTCAGTGTGCGTAATGCGCGTCGTGAAGCAAACACGCAATTTAAAGATTTAGTTAAAGATAAAAAGATGACTGAAGATGAAGAGCGCCGTCACGCTGATGAAGTGCAGAAGATCACAGACAAATTTATTGCTGAAATAGAGCAAATCCTAGCGGCAAAAGAGACTGATCTATTGTCTGTATGAACTTGCCAAGACATATCGCAATTATTATGGATGGGAATGGTCGTTGGGCGAAGCAAAAGCGATTGCCGCGCGTAGCGGGTCACCGAGCGGGTGTAGAGGTGGCTCGTGAAACGATTAAATTATGTATTGAGCGCCAAATTGAAGTGCTTTCCTTGTTTGCTTTCAGTAGTGAGAATTGGCAGCGGCCAGAGCAAGAAGTCACTTTCCTCATGCGGTTGTTTTTCACAGCCTTAGACCGCGAAAAGAATATGCTGCACGAACATAATGTGCAACTGCGTTTTATCGGAGACAGGGCGCGATTCGATGAGCATCTTCGTGAAAAAATTGCAGAAGCGGAGTCGTTGACTGCGCGTAACACGGGATTGGTGCTCATCGTTGCTGCTGACTATGGTGGGCAGTGGGATATTTGTCAGGCGGTGCGTCAGTTGGCGTTGGAGGTTGAATCGGGAAGATTATCGAGCGATGCGATTGATCATAACATGATCACATCAAAGCTGTCTTTTGCCGATTTACCCGACCCGGATTTGTTTATCCGCACCAGTGGCGAGTTCAGGATCAGCAATTTTATGCTCTGGCAGATGGCCTATACAGAACTGTATTTTACGGATGTATTGTGGCCTGATTTTGATCAGTCTGCATTTGAATTGGCTTTAAAGACCTTTTCGGAGCGAGAAAGACGTTTTGGTACAATCTAAGGCTTCCCATCGAACCTATTTTGTGCTAGACTCGTGCCCTCAATAATAACCAGATTAACTAACTTAGCTAAGAGAGGGTTTATGCCATTATTCAAGACAAATGAACAGAAATTAGTCGATGCTACTGCGGCAGCAAAGAAAGTAGATGCGGAGCTTGTGGAAGCAACAAGAGAACAAACGGTTGCTCAGGCAGCATCAGATAGCCTAGCAGGACTTGAAAGAAGATATACTCAACTCTCGAATATAGAAGGCAATGTCAAAACCAGAGTTGAATCAGATGAACAGCGAACAAACAGGATTCAAGCAGCAAGAGACGCGGCAGCAGCAGCAGCAGATCGAGTGGCAGCGGTTCAAAGAGAATTAGATCGATTGAGAATAGCTCAAACAGCAGCAGCAACTGAAGTAACAAGGACTGAAGAAGCACTGCGTCAGGAAACAGCGGCGCAAGCGAGATTAACAGCGGTTCAAGAAGGATTAGTAGCGGCTCAAGAAAGACTCGCTCGAGAAAATGATGCTTATGCAACAGAAAGTGAACTAGTTGAACTAGTAAATAGCACCGCAGAAGCGTTGGCTAGGGAAGAAGCGGCTCAGCAGGCTCTGGATGTGACAGCGGGAGATGATGATAAAGCAGAAGCAGCTCTTCGAGTAGCAAATGCTCGCGAAGCAGCGGCTCAAGCAAGAGAGACTCAAGCAACAGCAGCGCGTCAACGAGCAGCAGCTGAAGCAGAGGTGGCCAGTGCAGTAGCTCAAGTGGCGGTCATGCGAGCAATACCAGCTTCATTAGCAGATCTTGAACAAGCACTGGCTGATGCAACAGCGGCTCAAGCAAGAGAGGCTGACTCACTAAGAGCAGCTCAAATAGAAATGGATAACGCAAGAGAGGCTCAAAGAAAAGCGGATCAATCGCTAGTATATCATGAAGCGACTGTGGAGAGCATAAAGGCAGCGAAAGATCAATTGATGACGGCTAGAGAAGAAGCGGCTAAATTGTCAGCGGCTAAAGCCAAAGTGGCTCGATTAACAGAAGCTAAAACCAAAGCAGATGCAAAGGTAGCACCACTAGCATATGAGGCATCAAAAAAGGCAGCTGCAGCAGCTCCAGCTTCAGGCGCAGCAGCAGCTCCAGGCGCAGCTGCAGCTCTAGACGCAGCAGCAGCTCCAGCTCCAGGCGGTGCAGCAGCTCCAGACGCAGCAGCAGCTGCAGCTTCAGGCGCAGCAGCAGCTGCAGCTCCAGGCGCAGCTCCAGACGCAGCAGCAGCTGCAGCTCCAGGCGGTGCAGTACCTCCAGCTTCAGACGCAGCAGCAGCTGCAGCTCTAGGCGGTGCAGTACCTCCAGCTCCAGACGCAGCAGCTGCAGCTCCAGGCGGTGCAGCAGCTGCAGCTCCAGACGTAGCAGTACCTCCACCTCCAGGCGCAGCAGTACCTCCAGCTACAAGCTCAAGCAGCAGCTCTTCAACCTCTACCAAGGTGTGGAATGCAGCGAGTGCAGTAGCTACGGCAGTGAAGAAAGAAGCAGAGGGCGATGTTTTTGCGATGTCTATCAAGACAGCAGAGCTTTCCGCCTGGTTTATTTATTTCGTATCCCAGATAGCAGCTATAGCAATAGCACCTCTTTTCGGGTTGCTTGCGGGCGCAGAGGTTTGGCGGAACTTGCTATTCAAAGAAGATGAAAATGCAGGCTTTTTCAAAAGCGGAGCTTATTTTTTAATCCGATTATTCCTTGCATTGCCTTATTTCCTACTAGTTGGTATGGAAGAAGCCGTGTTGTCCGCTTTAAGAGGTGGCTTCAGTGGTAGAGGTGAAGGCTTAAGTGGCGTGTATGATCGCTTACACAAGAGGTTTGTGGCAGAGGCACATGAAACTGGTAGAGAATCTTCTAAGTGGTATAAGATTCTTGCTAGAGGCATGTTTGGTGCGGCTAAGGCGATAGTCACCTTAAGCATTATCTTCCCAGCGGCTATTGTGGTAGGCGCATCCAGTTTCGTTGGTGGCCTACTCTTTGGTATACTAAGGGCTGGATTAGAGACTTATCGTGGGACAAAAGGCGCAGGTTTTGCGACAATTATTCCACGCTTTGCGTTTAACATGGCGGTTTTGCCTCTCGCAACTGCTCTCACAGCTTGGTATGCAACGACAGAAGTGTTTGGCATGGTTTATCAGTATCAGCGTGATGCTGTCGAAATTGATGTCAACGACAAGACAGTGAATTTCTCTACTGCTCATCATGTTGATAGCGATGCTCAAGAGAGACCTGTTCAACCTCAATATGGTAGAGATGAGTTGAGTGATCGCCTAAGCGAAGTTACTCGAAAAAATCGTCCTCAAGCTGCGGTAGCGTATGTACTTTCTGCTAGCGAGAGAAACAAAAAAGCGATGGATAAAGTAGATGAAGATGACGCCGGTTTGTTTGGTAATTTCCTCTATAGAGTGCCAGCACCAGCAGGGCAGAAGCGTGCATTTGCAAGCTCTTACCATGATGCTATCTCTTTTCCTACTTTTAGTATGAGATCTTCTAAAGTGGCAGATGGTTCCACAACAATTGTCCCTCCTGCCCCCGCTGTTCTTGCTGGCACTGGAAGCGATCGTGCTGAACAGACGCAGGGAGTTCTGAGTAGATTGAGCATCCTCAACAAACTGCATGGAGCAGTTAGAGATCCTCAGTCTGGGTTTGCTATAGCATCTGATAATCTAACAGTTGCTGACGTAGAGGAAGAGATCAGACGAACTGCCGCTCCTACTGCTTAACTAAAAATCAAGCGCTAGAGGTAGTTTAGCAATATCAAAAATGGTAGCCTTGGGTAAATGCAAAAAATGAAAGCGCATTTACCCCGGGCTATATTTATTTTGTGGATGTTATCATGCTTAAAAAACGTATATTAACTGCGATTGTTTTAATTCCTCTTTTCTTATTGATATTATTTTATCTCCCCCCTTTGTCATTTTGTCTCTTCACTGCGCTGCTGACGATGCTTGCCGGATGGGAGTGGTCGGGGTTGATGGGTCTTGGTGGTCGTTATCGTTTTCTCTATCTTTGCTGTTTGCTGCTTGCATTAGTGGCGGTATTTTTTCTGCATCCTTTCTTCTTGCTGTGGGCAACGCTTGTTTGGTGGTTATTCGCAGCCTTTCTTGTGATCTCTTATCCGGCGGGTGTGTTTCTTTGGCGGGCTAGGGTTTGTCAGGGTGTGATGGGTGTTTTTGTGTTGGCGCCTTGTTGGGCAGTCATTAATCAAATACGCATTGGATCGGATGGTCTGCTGGCGTTGCTGATCTTATTCGCTTTAATCTGGGGTGCGGATTCTGTTGCTTATTTTGTGGGGCGCAAGTGGGGGGTGCATAAGCTTGCACCGCGCGTCAGCCCGGGGAAAAGTATAGAAGGCTTGATTGGCGCGTTGGTTTTTAGCGTCTTGCTGGCCGGTGTTGTTTCTTATTGTTTACAAGCTTCTTTGAAAGAGTGGTGTGCCGTGATGCTTCTTTTTGTGGTAACGACGCTTTTTTCTGTGTTGGGCGACTTATTTGAAAGCATGATCAAGCGTCACTCGCAGGTGAAAGATGCCAGTCAGTTGTTGCCCGGGCACGGTGGTTTTCTAGACAGAATTGATAGCCTAACTGCCGCCGCACCTATTTTTGCTCTGGGCGCGTGGTTGTTGAGTGGATATTAAAAACACTGGATTTCCTCAGCAAAACTTAACATAATGAGCCCGCAATCCTGTTGTATCACTAATAAGAGGCTTCTCGTTTTGCAATGAAAAGAATAAAAACAGATCAATGGATTCAGCGACTTCTCTCAACGCTGCGTCGTCACGTGTGCTCGTTCGTATGCGTTAACTTCCTTATAACAACTGCTTTTGCGCAAACTGCTTTTGTGATCAACAATATCCAGGTCGAAGGCTTGCAACGCACCAGCCAAGCAACAGTGGAAAGTTATTTACCCGTTCACCGTGGTCAAACGCTGCGCCCTGCTCAAACGGCAGACATCGTACGTGCTCTATATGGCACGGGATTTTTCGATAGCGTTAATCTTTCGAGAACAGGCAATACCCTGATTATTCATGTGGTGGAGCGCCCAACGATTGGTCAGCTTAAAATCGTAGGTAATTCGCTTATCCCAACGGACAAGCTTACACCCATTATGAACGATATGAACATTGCTGAAGGTCGTATCTATAACCCTGGCATGCTAGCAAAAATCAAGCAAGGGTTACTTAATCAATATTATCAATTGGGTCACTATAATGCGCGTGTCGATATACGCGTCACGCCCATGTCTCGTGGTCGTGTTGCTGTTAAAATTGATATCTCAGAAGGTGTCACAGCTAAAATTCAGCGTATTTCAATTATCGGCAACCATGCTTTTGATGAAAGCACATTGGTGAAACATCTTGAGATGACCACGAGTGGCTTATTTACTTTCTTTACGCAAACGGATCGCTACTCTGAAGAAAAATTGCAAGCCAGTTTAGATACACTACGTGCTTTTTATTTAGATCATGGTTATTTACACATCGAAATCAAATCTGCGCAAGGTGAAATTTCGCCTGATCGTAAATCAGTATACGTTACCATTGTGCTCTCGGAAGGCGAGCCCTATACCATCGAAAAATGGGCAGTTGATGGCACGCTCATTCTGCCGCGCACAACGTACGACAAATTGATTAACATCACACCGGGTGAAACTTTTTCTCGCCAGAAAGTCATAGAAGCAGAAAAAGCGGTGACGAGTGCATTGGGCGATAAAGGCTACTTATTCGCAACAGTGAATTTGCGTCCTCGTATCAACGAAAAAAACCACAGTGTTACTTTGCTGTTTACAGTCAATCCCGGTAAGCGAACTTATGTGCACCATGTGACTTTCTCTGATAATACACGCACAAACGACGTTGTATTGCGTCGTGAAGTCACGCAGATGGAGTCTGCGCCAGCATCCTCTACGCGGCTTGAAGAGTCTAAGCACCGTTTGAGTTTATTGGCATTTATTAAAGATGTGGATATGTCTGTGAAGCCCAGAGAAGAGTCTGCTGATCAAGTTGACGTGAATTATAAAGTGAAAGAAGATAATTCCGCGACCGCTTCTTTTAAAGTAGGTTACTCGCAAATTCAGCGTGTGATTTTGGGTGCTGGGTTAAACCAAAAAAATGTGTTTGGTACGGGTAATACCTTAGGTATTAATTTGCAGCGTAGCCGGTTCCAACAATATTACGGCATTGATTTTACAGATCCTTACTACACGCCAGATGGGATTAGCCGCAGTTTTAATTTTGCGATTTCTCGTATGGATCCTGCAGGTGCGGGTGTGAATGTGGGTTATACCACTTACGAGTACGATGCAGGCGTGCTTTATAGTATTCCGGTTGGGCAAGAGCAAGGGGTCTTTAACCGTATTGAAACAGGTGTAGGTTATCAGAATATATTGGTTAATTTGATACCAAAATATCTTTCTAATCAGGTGAACGATTTTATCACAAGTCATGGTACTCATTTCCAACAGGCTGATTTTAAAATAGGTTTTTCTCGAAATAGCTTGGATAAGGCAATGTTTCCTACCCGTGGTGGCTTACAAACCTTATTTTTTGATGGCTTTGCGCCATTGAGCAGTGGATCGACCACTTTTTACACTGTTAACTATGCGGGCAAATGGTACCAGCCTCTGACTGATCAATTTGTAGTCTTAGCTAAAGGCAATATAGGCTATGGTAGTGGCTTTCATACAGCGCGGGATTTCCCCTTCTTTAAAAACTACTATACTGGCGGTATTGATTCTGTGCGGGGTTACCGTGGTTTTACATTAGGGCCGCGTGATTCCAGCGGAAACCCATTTGGCGGTAATGCGCTCACCACAGCCAGTTTAGCCTTAATTTTCCCCAATTTTATTACGGATAATTTGAGAACCAGCGTCTTTGTTGACGCAGGTAATGTGTATAGCACAGCGGGGAATAGGTCGTTTGGTGGGCAGAGTACAGATGCTGGACCCATACGGTATTCTTCTGGTCTGGAAGGTGATTTGCTTACGCCATTTGGCCCCATTGAAGTGAGCTTGGCTGCAAGGCTTAATAAGCGCCCACATGATGATGCCGAAGCCTTCCAATTTGCAATGGGAACCAGTTTTTAGCGTAACTGAGCCGCGACCGTGAGGGAGTGTTACTGTTCAATGGTAACGCTTCCTCACGGTCGCGGCTCGGTTATGCGATTTGTTGTCGCGGTGATGATCTATCACTTTTTAGACCCTTTTTTGCTGAAAAGGGGATGGCATGTTATAAGGGGCTGAGTTATACTAGGCAGTCGATGGTAGGGATAAATTTTATTTTTGGAGAATATCATGATGATAGGTAAGAAATGTGGTGTGTTTGCAACTGCTCTTTTTTTAGCAGGTAGTGTTGGTGTTTGTCAGGCTGCTGCGGTGGCTGCTGTTGATGCCAATTACAACAGTGCCCCAATCAAAGTTGCTGTTTTAAACGTACAGAGCGTATTAGAAGGTTCAAAATACGTGGATGATTTAAGAAAGAAATTAGAAGGGCAATTCAGAGGTCGCCAAACAGCGATTAATAACGAACAAAAAACACTGCAGGATGAAATAGACAAACTGAAGAAAGATGAGCCTACCATGGGTCAGAAGGAAAAGGACGCAGCTGAGAAGAAAATTTCAAATGAGCGTGCTGGTTTGGTGAAAGAGGTTGTTTCTTACCAGAAAGATCTGCAAACAGAACAGCAAAAAATCATGAAAGGTATTTTAGCGAAATTAAACGCCATCGTGTCCTCGCTTGCTAATAAAAAATCTTATTATTTAGTGCTGGATTCACAAGCAGTTGTATTTGCAAAAGATGGTGTTGATTTAACAAAAGATGTTTCTGATCAGTTTAACGGAAAGAATAGCTAATTAAGCGCTTTAAAGGCTATTTACTAAAAAATCTCCCCCAATGGGGGAGATTTTTTTAGGTGAATAAAATATGAAATCTTCGCGTGAATTTACAATAGCAGATTTAGTCAAAGGATTAGATGTTACTATTCAAGGTGACGCAAATTGTTTGATTAAAGGTGTTTGTACGATCGAAAACGGGCAGCCTGGTCATCTGAGCTTTCTGATTAATTCACTGTATCGTAAACATTTGAATACCACACGGGCTTCCGCTGTCGTTTTGTCGCCTAAAGATGCGGAAGGTTGCACGATTAATGCGATTGTGACGAAAAATCCACATTATGTTTATGCAAAAATCGCGACTTATTTTGCGCCTGCTTCTGATTTCTCAGCAGGGATACACTCAACAGTGGTGGTTGGTGAAAGAACGCAGATAGACCCCACGGCTTGCATTGCCGCGCATGCTGTGATCGGCAATGATGTTTGTATTGGTCCTGATGTTTATATTGGACCTGGTGTTGCTATTAGTGATCGTGTTGTGATTGGCGAGGCGACCACGATTGATGCGCGTGTCTCTATTTATAGTGACGTCAAGATTGGAAAACGTACACGTATCATGAGCGGTGCGGTCGTTGGCTGCGATGGATTTGGTTTTGCCCAGCATGACAGGTCTTGGCATAAAGTTCCCCAATTAGGCGGTGTATCGATTGGTGATGATGTGGATGTTGGTGCAAATACAACGATTGATCGTGGTGCATTGGAAGACACAGTGATTGAAGACGGTGTGAAGCTCGATAACCTCATTCAGGTTGGACACAACGTACGTATTGGCGCGCATACGATTATTGCAGGTTGTGTTGGTATTGCAGGTAGTGCAGAAATTGGTAAACACTGCATGATTGGAGGGGCAACCTGTATCAACGGGCATGTCCATATTGCAGACCAAGTGATGGTAACGGGTATGTCTTCTGTAACAAAGTCAATTGAGACGCCTGGCATTTACTCTTCTGGTATTGTTGGTATGGTTACAAACGAAGAGTTCCGTAAAAATAATGCGCGATTCCATCGATTGGGCAATCTGATGAATCGTGTGAAGCAGCTAGAGGCAATCATCAAAAAGCCAAATGACGAGAGAGAAAGTCAATGACAGATACTGTAATGGATATTAATGAGATACTGGAATATTTGCCGCACCGCCCACCTTTTTTGTTGTTGGATCGTGTGGTAGGGCTAACCTTAGGTAAGTCTATTGTGGCAATTAAAAATGTGAGTATGAATGAGCCTTTTTTTGTAGGGCATTTTCCATCGCGTCCTGTGATGCCTGGCGTGTTAATCTTAGAAGCGATGGCGCAAGCCGGTGGTGTATTAGCTTATAAGTCGATGGGTACTACAGCCAAAAGCGGTGTTTTATTCTATTTCGCAAGCATCGATAATGTGCGTTTTCGTCGCGTGGTAGAACCGGGTGATCAGCTGCGTCTTGTGGTCAACGCACTACGCGTGAAAAGTGAAGTGTGGAAATTAGAGGGTCACGCCTATGTAGGTGATGACGTGGTTTGTTCTGCAGAATTTATGTGTGCGCGCAAGGGGGGATAAACCATGATTGATAAAAGCGCAATAATAGATCCATCAGCTAAAATAGCTAAGAATGTGCATATTGGTCCTCTTACAGTGATTGGTCCAGATGTGGAAATTGGAGAGGGAACCTGGATTGGTCCGCATGTTGTGATACAAGGGCCGACACGTATTGGTCGTGATAATAAATTTTATCAATTCAGCTCTATTGGTGAATGCCCGCAGGATCTGAAGTTCAAGGGCGAAAAAACGTATTTAGAAATTGGCGATCGCAATGTTTTCCGCGAATTTTGCACAGTGCATCGTGGTACGGCGCAAGATAAGGGATTAACAAAAATTGGTGATGATAATTTATTAATGGCTTATGTGCATATTGCGCATGATTGCGTTGTTGGTAACCATGTTATCTTTTCAAATAATGCTTCTTTAGCGGGGCATGTCACAATCGAAGATTATGTGACTTTCGGTGGTTTTTCTGGTGTTTTTCAGTTTTGTCGCGTGGGTGCGCATAGTTTTGTTGCAACAAATTCTGTTGTGATTAAGGATGTGCCGCCTTTCTTAAAGGTGTCCGGCTATTATGCCAAGCCATTTGGGTTGAACACCGTTGGGTTGCAGCGCCGTGGTTTCTCGGAATCGGTGGTGACGCAGTTACGCCGCGCTTATAAAGTGTTATATCGCAATAATCTCACTATTACGAATGCGCTCGAAGAGTTACGTAAAATAGGCACAGAAGAAATTAATCAACTGGTTGCTTTTATTGAAGGAGCGACAACCGGAATTGTCAGATGAAAATAGCCATTGTTGCGGGAGAAGCTTCTGGGGATTTGTTAGGCGCTAAGCTGATCAAGGCGTTGCGCGCACACTGTCCGCAATTGCAAATTGAAGGGATTGGAGGGCCTGCGATGATATCGGCGGGCTGTCACAGTTTGTTTGATATTGAACGGCTTAATGTGATGGGTTTTATTGAACCCCTTTGTCGCTTGCCAGATTTATTAAAGTTACGTCGAGAGTTATATCAACATTTTACCAAACAGCGTCCCGATATTTTTATTGGTATCGATGCACCTGATTTTAACCTGGGATTAGAGCTAAAGTTGCGTCGCGCGGGCATTCGTGTGATTCACTATGTGAGTCCCAGTGTGTGGGCGTGGCGACAGAAGCGTGTTTTAAAAATTGCAAAAGCAGTGGATTTGATGTTGACGCTGTTGCCTTTTGAGGCGGCATTTTACGAGAAGCATGATGTGCCTGTTCGCTATGTTGGGCATCCTTTAGCAGAGCAAATTCCTTTAGTGCCTGATGTGGCGGCTGCGCGTCGCGTGTTGGGGATTGAAGAAGAAGGGACTTATGTTGCGCTGTTGCCGGGTAGTCGTCGTCAAGAGATTCATTATATGGCGGAGCCTTTGTTGCTGGCAGCTAAACGTGCGTGGCAGAAGCAGCCGACACTGAAATTTCTCACATCGCATGTGAATGAGCAACGTTATTTAGAATTCCATGAAGCGTACAAGCGTGTTGCGCCTGAGTTACCTATTACGTTCTTTACGCGTCGTTCACAGGATATGTTAGCGGCAGCAGATATTGTGGTTGTGACATCTGGTACAGCCACATTGGAAACCATGCTTTACAAAAAGCCGATGATTATTGCCTATCGTATGTCGTGGTTTACGCATGTAATGGCAAAAATATTGGTGAAGATCCCGCATGTGGGGCTGCCGAATTTGTTGGCGAATACGCGTATTGTGCCTGAGTTAATCCAGAAAGCAGCGACACCCGAGCGTATTTCAGATTATATACTGGATTATTTGAATCATCCGAACAAAGTGGTTGCCTTAAAAGAAAAGTTCACGGAGTTGCATCTCGAACTGCGCGATAAAGCAGTAGCGGATATCGCGAAAACAGTGCTCGATGGGCCTTCCTGAGTGTTGCTATCTCGATCCAGTCACAGGAATAACAGCGCCACTCACATAACTCGCAGCATCCGATAGCAACCAGCTGATGGTATTCGCGACCTCTTGCGGTTCGCCCATTCTACCCATGGGGATGGACTTTAATAAATTTGCGATGCGATCCAGTGGTGAGGCAGCGTGTATGTCTGTATCAATCACACCGGGGCTGACCGCATTCACGCGAATATGGTAAGGCGCAACCTCTCTGGCTAATCCAATTGTTAGGGTATTAATCGCAGCTTTAGAGGCGGCATAATGCGCAAGTTGATTCCCGCCAAATTTTGCGGCCTCAGAGCTAATATTCACAATAGCACCGCTCCCGCGCATTTTCATTCGCTTGATGGCTTCTCTGCAAGCAATAAAGGTGCCGAAGACATTTGTTGCGAAAACATCTGTTAAGCGATTTAATGTAATATTTTCTACCTGGCAAATGCCCCCATTTGTACCTGCATTATTCACAAGCGCGGTGACAGGTCCCCATTTTTCATCAACATAAGTGAATAAGCGCATCACATCTTCCTCAGAGGCGGTGTTGGCATGAAACGCCATGGCATGTCCGCCTTGCGCTTGAATGGACTGCACGACAGCATCAGCTTTTTCTTTTGCGCTGAGATAGGTGATGCAAACAGCATAACCTGCTTTGGCGAGGGTTGTGGCTGCTGCTGCGCCGATGCCGCGGCTGCCACCGGTAATAATTGCAATTTTCATAGAGTATTGAATTCCTGGCTAGTCTTCTGAAGCCAAGTCTCGCATGCCTTCTCCCTTCGGGAGAAGGTGCCCGACAGGGCGGATGAGGGACATACGCTCGGCGAGAGGTATAGTAACACGCCTTTTCTCACTATTCATCAGGAAAAAAGCCATCGTGCTGCATATTCCACAGTGTTGCGAAATGTCCGTTGCTGGCAAGAAGGGTTTCAATGCTGCCATCCTCAATAATTTGCCCTTTATGGAAGACTAAAATTCTATCCATATCGCCCAGTGTTGATAATCGATGTGCAATCACAAGCGCAGTTGTTGACTGCTCTTGCATAAGCTGATGTAAACTCTCCTGAATCAATTTCTCGGTGAGGGAATCCAGTGCGGAAGTGGCTTCGTCGAGAATGAGAATGGGGGCATGTTTTAAAATAGCGCGAGCGATCGCAATGCGCTGACGTTGTCCACCTGATAGCTTTGTCCCTCGTTCACCAACCAGTGTTTGATAGCCATCTGGGAGTCGCATAATAAAATCATGGCAATGTGCCATTTTAGAAGCTTCAATAACCTCTTGGTCTGTTGCGCCTAATCGACCATAGCGTATATTCTCAATTAAACTACGGTGAAATAAGGATGGATCCTGAGGAATCATTGCGATGGCCTCTCTAAGAGAATCTTGTGAAACATCAGCAATATTTTGTTTGGCAATGGTGATGCTGCCTGATTGTAGATCGTAAAACCGTAGCATTAAATTGACAAAAGTAGATTTGCCTGAGCCAGAAGAGCCAACGAGCCCTACTTTTTGTCCTGCTGATATGGTAATAGAGAGATTTTGAAACACAGGCTTGTTTTTTCCGTAAGAAAAATTGACGTTATGAAAAGTAATATCAGCTTCCGTGATAATCAATGGCCTTGCAAATTGCTTATCCGTGAGTTCATGTCTTCTGGTGATGAGCGTCAGCGCATCACTCACAGTGCCCATCTCGCGCACATAAATATTAAGCTGTAAGCTCACAAACCAAATCCAGTTCAGTAGCCAAAAAGCTTGCATAGCAATTTGTGTAAAGTCTCCAATGGTAACAAAATGGTGTGCCCATCCATAAATCAGTGCAAAAATCATGCCAAATAGCATAAAGATACCATTGAAACCGAGTGCGGCTCGCATGATTTCCGTTAACCACATCGCTTTTTCTGCTCGTTGAATTTCATTGTCTTGAAATTGTTTTAAGTAGCGCGATTCATAACTCCCTCTTGCAAAGAGTCTCACGTTTGAGATATTCGTCAATGTATCAACAATTTTTCCACTTAAAGTAGAGACGGACTGAGAGTGTAATTTCGCAAGTGTGTTTTCATAATGTAGAAAAACAAAAGTGATAGCGATATGTAAAAAAAGCCAAGCGAGGAGAATCAGCGCAAAAAGCGGCTTGGTGACCCACATGGATCCTAGTACAATGAGCGTACCTGTTGCAGCAGTAATCAGCTGCATGCAGATAATTTCCACAATCACTTGGCAACTTGTGGGCAAATCAGCAAGCTTTTTTGCGATGTTTCCTGCAAAATGGCTGGAAAAATAATCGTGAGAGTGTGATTTGACATAATCAAAAACAGTTTTTCTGATATTTGAGCGAAATGTTGGAAAAACATAGATTTGTAAAACGCCCTGTATGCGCATACAGATTTCGGCAAATAATCCCAAAAAGACAAGTGTAACAAATGGCCAAAAAATCGCAGAATAGATGTTTTTTGGATCGCCCTTAAAGAATTCAATCTGGTCAATGATACGTTTTAAAAAGTAAGGAAAGATGGCATCACAGACGGCCCACAAAACAAAACATAAGCAAATAGAAAAAAAGTAAAAACGCTGCTTTTTGACGAATTGAAAAATAAATGTGAGCGCACCCTGAGAGGATTTCATATAATGTTGTATTTCCTTATGCTACAATTCTTATTCTAACATCAACGAACCCCAGCCCAGGAGAAAATTATTGTCCGAATCACATTATTATTCGTTTTTTAATAAAAATAGATTGACATTAACAAGAATATCGTGTAGAATGGTCTAATTAAATGTAACGCTAGTTAATCAAGTTGTAGCCCTCCCTCCCTTATCCCGCCCTAAGCGATTTTTTCGTCAATTTTTTATCAAGTATTCTGTGTTGTCATGGAGTATGCATGCATTGAGTGCAGCTATTAATGTCGTGCATTAATCAAGTAGTTGTGAAAAATAAGGAGATAATAATGAAAGATCAAAATAAACAAAAAGCAGAAGATCTCAATCATGAGATGGGTATTAGCATGATTGAAGAAAGTGAACTGGCATCTGATTTACTTTGCAATTCACTGCATTGTTCATGATGTGATTTTTAGGGGAGGTGCCCGGCAAGACCGAGCCGCGCGCGTGAGCAAGCGTCACTGTCATTTCATGAGGCGCTCCCTCGCGGTCGCGGTTCAGTTGAAGGAGAATGTATTTTCATGGAAATGGAGCGGCACGATAGTATCCAATATGTTGTTGCTTGTATGGCAACGCATGCCTATCTAGCAAAAAAAATAGTAAAGGGTCAGCATCGTTTAGATGATTATTTTTCGTTAAGTTATCACAAAAAGCAATCGCTGAAAACTTTTTTTAAAGAACATGGTGATCGCTTCTTGGCAACAGCGATGCTGATGGAAGACAAAAGATGGTGTGACTTAATCGATGTGATACGTTATACGGCTATGATTATTCATCAAAACGATCTCAAAAAATATTGGTTACGTTATTTGCATCAATTTCAGCTAAGGTCAGTCATCCCGGGAACGTCGTTGAAGGAATCGATTTTATTTCTAACGTTTTTGCTATCTTTGCCTGAAGTTGTCGGTATCAAACGTGCTGTTATTGAGTATGAGCTATATAAAAACAAGGCGCTTGATTTTGATTTTAAAGAAGAGGATAACCGAGTTGATTGGGTGGATGTAAAAAAGAATTCACTTATTATGCATATTAATCCGAGTTTAATAATGAAAAAATTTGATTTTTGCATTTCAAAAATAATAAAGAATATTCCACTTTATCAGTCAGTACAATCTGATTTATTGCAAGTCAGCGGAACAGAGATCATCGTTTTTTATAAAGTGATGCAATCTAATATCGCCAAAGTGATCACGATACAAAATACGTTACACGATATTTTGTTGGATATAAGCGAGAGGGGGTTCTCTGATAAAGACGATATATCAAAACGTGGACTCATGAATATGTTATTTAGAAAAAACCTGATTTATACACCATAAATAATGTCAACCTAAATTGAAGGAAATCCTATGTTTTATAAACCGAGCCAATGCCATGGCGTGGGTATTAATTATCGCTCTGCTATTGCGAATGATATTTTGCAGTATGCAAAAGAAATTGATTTTATTGAGATGAATACAGAGAGATTATTTTTTCATTCCTTAAATGAAAATTTAAAGAATATCATTGATATTTTTCCGGTGACATTGCACGGATTAACGTTGTCTTTGGGTGAGGAAAATCAGGTGATTAACAAAGATTATTTATCTGGTTTGCTAAAGGCAACGCAGCGGGTAGATTGTTTATGGTTTAGTGAGCATATTGGGATGACGCGAACGCATAACATGGAGCTACGTTCTTTAATGCCTGTTGAATTCACAGAAAAAAGTGTTGATCGTATTGTGAAAAAAGTGAAATTAATTTCAGGGTTGGTTGCTAAACCCTTTTTATTAGAAAATATCAGTTATTACTATCCTATGCCGATGAGCACGATGTCTGAAGTTAATTTCATTAAGGCGGTTGTTGAGAAAGCGGATTGTGGTTTGTTGTTGGACTTGAATAATCTTTATATTAATGCGATTAATCATCACTATGATCCTTATGCATTTATCGATGCCTTGCCGTTGGAAAGAATTGTAGAGGTGCATCTGGCGGGTTGTCATTACCTGTATCGTATGTGGGTGGATACGCATGCCACGGAAGTTCGCTTAGAGGTGCTCGCGTTGTTCGAGTATCTTTGTAAGTTGACGCGTGTCAATGGTGTGGTGATTGAACGTGATGCAAAACTAGAGCGATTTTCTGATTTATTATCTGAAATCAAAATTGTACGCGAGATACTAAAGTCATAAAATGGTGGCGAGCAAGTATTCGTCGTAATAGATATCGCCTATTTTAATGGATGATTCTCGTATCCCTTCTATTTTAAATCCAAATTTTTTACATAAATTTAAACTGAATTTATTTTTTGTGATAACTGTTGCTTCTATGCGGACAATACCCTTTCTTCTTGCGTGTGCATAGACGCATTCAGATAATAAACGACTGACTTGTGTGCCGCGATAATCGCGCAAGATGCCGATATTTACTTTCATAATATGCGATATGCGTTTAATGTGAGAGACTTCACCGCATAAAAAGCCGACGATTTTTTTATTCATATTCTCAGCGAGTAATACAATCGACTTTTCTGATTTTGCAAGACGAGTCAAGTAAGCTGTTGTGCTGTCTGCATCATTGTTCCGCTCACCTGTGCCGTATAATAAAAATTCGCTTTCGCTGTCAAGGGTGGCGGTAAATTGACTGATATTGGGAGCATCAGAGAGGATGGCGGGGCGTATACAAATCATATTTTAGGTGTCCTTTTTTAGTGTTACGATATATACTCATGTCTTCTTATAAACCGAGGGGTGGGGATGAAGTATCTGTGGTTGATATGGGTTGTGCTGAGCATAAGCGTGCATGCAGCGCCTTATGATAAAAGACCCATCAATAAGCTGATCTTTTTTGGGGACAGTCTGAGTGATAAGGGTAGGCTGTTTAAAGAGGTTTTGGATAGTAAAATACCAGCCCCGCCATACTACAATGGACGATTTTCAAATGGTCCTGTGTGGTCTGAGTTATTCGCAGCCGCTTACGATCTCAAGCAGTCCTGCCATTATAGAATATATGCAATAGGTGGTGCAACAGCGGCTTATCATCCTGAGGATGTTTCGAGTTCCCCAACGACCCTCAGCAAGGAAGTCGACGATTATCTTTTTGATGATTATTATCGCTATCTTGATAAAGAGCGTACACTTTTTATATTTTGGATTGGCGGGAATGACTATTTGCTCTCCAATGCAGATCCCAACATGCAGGTCGCGGTGCAGCGCGTAATAGATGGTATAATGGAGCAAATCGGCCGATTGATTGCTTATGGTGCGCAAAATTTTATGATTTTCAACTTACCTGATTTATCGGTATCGCCTTATGGGCAGTCGCTGACGCCTGCTGAGCAATTAAAGTTAAAAGCAGTAATTCGTATTCACAATGAAAAACTCGCGTCATTAGTGACGATGTTAAGAAACACAGACCCTGATCTGGTGGTTGATTTAATTGATGCGAATGGATTGTTTAATAATATGATCAATAATCCGGCTTTTTATAATCAACAATATCATATCAATATGACAAATGTGAAAGATGCTTGTTGGCGTGGTAGTTATGCAGGAGATGTGCAAAGTCGTAATACTTCTTCTTCAAGCGCAAGCCAAGATGCTAATATGCCGATGGTTTGTCCGAATCCTGATAATTATGTATTTTGGGATAAATTGCATCCTACAAAAGTAATGCAATCAGTGTTAGCCCAGGTTGCGATGGGAGAGATGGATAAGTTCAATACTTAATACATAAGTATTGAATATCTCTGAGGCCAAGTCTCGCATGTCTTCTCCTTTGGGAGAAGATGCCCGACAGGGCAGATGAGGGAAGAGAAGCGGTGAATCATTATCACCAGTCAATTACCGATAACGCACTGGCACGAACATCTAAACGATGCAACACAGGTTGTTTAATACTCCAGGCATAAAACAACTTGATGAGAATATTATATACCCATCATACTTCAAAATGCGATTTTTAACATCCCATCTTAGTGTGCAGCACAATAAAATTTGCGTTAAGTAAAGATTCTTTCAGGAAAAATCAAAAAACTTTACAAACAGGAGAAGCTTAACAGATAATCCTAGCAGGCCTAGCGCTCTGAATCGACCAATAATGAAATCCTTATTTGCTTTTTAATAGAGATAAGTGTTCGTCCCGAGTGAAGTAAGCAATTGCTGCGGTTGATGCTGATCAGTTAGAGATCCCAAAGAACATTATAGCGGAGCTTGTTGAATGGTTACATTAGACACTTTAGAAAATTGGCTAACTGATTCGAATGAAAGTGAGCATCTTGATTTTAAAGAAGCAAAGCAGCAATACGATTTCACCAAGTTGTTGCGCTACTGTGTTGCTTTTGCTAACGAATTTGGCGGGCATTTAGTCTTAGGGGTAAGCGATGAATTACCGCGCAGAGTGGTGGGTACACAAGCTTTTCTCAATATTGGCGATATTAAATCACAAATATTAAATAAATTACATTTTCGCGTAGAAGTTTACGAATTGTCACATCCTGATGGTCGTGTGCTTGTATTTGAAATACCACCCAGGTCAATCGCTCAGCCACAGCATTTAGATGGTGTTTATCTGATGCGATCAGGTGAAGAGTTAGTGCCAATGACGCCTGATCAATTACGTCGTATTATTCTAGAGGAAAAGTCTAATTGGTTTGTGCAACTAGCTAAATCAAGTATTAGTGCAGACGAGGTTATTTCCCTATTGGATACCCAAAGTTATTTCGAATTGTTGAAATTGCCATATCCAACCAACCGTGATGGGGTATTAGAGCGCCTCACCAAGGATGGGTTGATTACGGTAAAAAATAATAGTTGGGCAATCACCAATTTGGCAGCTATTTTGCTGGCTAAGCGCCTTGATGCTTTTTCTCCGGCGCTTGCCCGTAAAGCGCCTCGTGTGGTTATTTATAAGGGTGTAGATAAACTCAGTACTCAGCATGATAAATCTAGTACTAAAGGCTATGCTGCGGATTTTGATGGTCTACTTGAATTCGTGCATTCTGCTGCACCACAAAATTGCTTTATAGAACAGGTGGTGCGCGAAGAAGTGAAAATGTTTCCAAGACAAGCATTGCGTGAGTTAATTGCAAATGCGCTAGTCCATCAAGATTTCTTGGTGACAGGTTCATCTGTCATGATTGAGATGTTTTCCGACCGTGTGGAAATATCAAATCCTGGTATCCCTCCTATCAGCATTGACCGTTTTATTGATGAGTATCGTTCACGCAATGAGCTTTTAGCAGATTTCATGAGGCGACTTGGATTTTGCGAAGAGAAGGGGAGCGGTATTGATAAAGTTGTGAAGTTAGCCGAAATTTTTCAATTACCAGCGCCTGATTTTAGAGTTGGTGAGTGTCGCACCACAGCGGTACTATTCGCATATCAAGAATTTGCAGATATGAGCAAGAGCGATAGAATACGTGCTTGCTATCAGCATGGCTGCTTGCTATATGTAAGTAATCAGCGCATGTCCAATCAGACCTTGAGGGATCGTTTTAAGTTGCCAGAGTCTGCGGCGGCGACTGTGTCATTAGTGATTAGTGCTGCCAAGGACGCCGGATTAATCAAGCCAGATGATGCTGAGACGAGTTCCACGCGCTATATCAGGTATCTGCCATTTTGGGCATAAAAAGTGCTTTAACGCAAACCTGGATAACTGACGTTTTTCTGAATAAATACATATTAATCAATAAATTAAGTGCTTTAATGCAAACCTGAGTAAGGAGTGATTGAGAATCAACTGTATCAAACGTCCGTCTGTGGGTATCTGTGATTTTTCCTCATGCGTCGCGATAAATTCAGTTAGCCAAAAATTCTGGCTAACTGAGTTATGATCAAATATGAATATTATGAGTAGAGTGTGGGCGTTTAATTGCCGATCTTATTACTCAATAGAGTCACACAACAATATCAGAAATAGAAAAAAATTGAACAAACATCGATTTGCCTTGTATCGTGTAATGGTGAGTCAGAAGGTGAAACTGAAGCTTTATTGCCATTTAGCATTAGCTAATCGTTGTTCTGTAGGCGAGATTTGGATACTTTCAAGTTAATAATTTAATTGTACAATAAGAAGCAATCACAAGAAATACAATTTTCACAAGAAATAATAATAAAGAAGCTCTGTTCATCCATGCTTGTTTAACGACCTGTTTTGGCGTTTTTATCAATCCATGAGCATTGCAATATTCATAATATTTTCCAACAGACCAATAGATGGTTGCTGCCAAAAAATATTGCAAAGCATCAGACGCAAAAAAAAGAATCAAGAATTTCAAAATAAATATTATATCTGGGGGAAGATGATTAGCCTGCGATTTGAAAAACCAGCATATTCCACCTTCTGCGAATGCTAATTTTCGACATATAGCTGAAAATATTTTTGTATTTGAATCGTATACACTCCAAATTTCTTCATCGATTGTGGCTTCAATCTCGCCTCTTTCTTTAGGAGGCATTTAACTTTCCTCCTGGTGGTTTCTCGCCTGTTTTATCGAAAATGCTGTCTGATGTATTGTGCAGCTGATGTAACCCATGGGAGGTTTTTTTAAATTGCGGCAATACAATCATGATGACAAAGATAAGAAAAAGAAGTGTTGTAATCAATAAAATATTTTTCCACTTCTTCATTTCGCTTCCTCTCCTCTACTTTCTTTTAATCCATAAGTAATTTTTTTTCATTTTAAAATATCTGCGCGTATTCCCTTCTAGTTGAAAATACTTTTCGTAAGTTAAAAGATGTTTTTCTGACCAGCGAAACTCAGCGCCTTTTTCTTTGATGCATTCTGGAGACTTATTTGGAAAATTAAAATCAACTTCTAATTCTTCATTAATAAAATCATCGTTGCGCAAAAATTTATAACCCAATTTTTTCAATATGGCTGCAGACCAGTATTTAATTGCATTAACAATGCTGAAAAAAGACAGAGGTTCCATTCAGTTCTGTTCCTATATTGAGAGTCAATAGATTTCATCATAACCTGGATGACAAAATGATGATAGCATCTTTATTCAGTTAGGTTTTTTTTTAATAAGTAGGCTTAGGTAAATCCCAAGCAGCAGCTACATGCGCGTGAGTGCAAGACACCGAACAACTTCTTCATCCTCTGTCTGCGAAAAATGTTGATACCACGTGCCGACGGCGTTAAAGAGTGATGGTTGAAGGGGGCAAATCAAGCCTTCAACTTGTATTTCTAATGCTTTGCATATCTCTGGCGGGGCGACAGGAACCGCGACAATGATGCTGCTCGGTTTTTGCTGTCTGAGCGCTTTAATGGCTACCTTGATCGTTGCGCCCGTCGCAATGCCATCATCAACCAAAATAATACATTTATTGGCGAGTCTGGGGAAAGGGCGACCTGCCCTGTAACGTATCTCTCGGCGTTTCAACTCTTTTAATTCCGCTTCTATCACAGCATGCATGGTCTGCTCAGATAAATGCAAATCACGCACGATACTTTCATTAAAAACAGTGATACCACCCGATGCCACAGCGCCCATCGCGAGTTCTTCATGCCCAGGCACACCTAATTTACGTACAATATAAACATCTAAGGGCACAGACAGTGCTTTCGCTATCTCATAACCGACGGGCACACCGCCCCGCGCTAAAGCAAGCACGATCACATCTGATCTACCTTGATAAGCAACTAGGGCATCAGCAAGTATTTTTCCCGCTTCTGCGCGATCCTGGTATTGTTGTATGGTTTGTTTCATAAATGCTGCGATAAGAAAGTAGGAATACGTTGATCTAACCAGTATGTTGGACGCCAAGGGTATTTCCCACTCACAAAACCAACATGGCCGCCCGATTCTGAAAGCTCCAATTTCACAGAGGGCGACACTTCATCTGAAGAAGGGATAACAGCGGGTGTCATGAAGGGGTCGTCTTTAGCATGGATGATTAAAGTGGGAATATGAATATTATGTAAATACTGACGACTGCTTGCGCTCTCGTAATAATCATTAAGATCAGCAAAGCCATGTAAAGGCACGGTATAGAGACTGTCAAATTTCACAATGCTATCGACATGTACTAATCCAGCGATATCAACAGGCGCAGCCATGGTCGTGAATTTTTGTTGTAACCGTTGGCGGACGCTTTTTAGCAGATACCATTGGTATAAACGTGAAAATCCTTTTTGTACCTTGTATGCAGCATCGTGTATCTGAAACGGCACAGACACAGCGATAGCAACAGTGAGCGGATTGTTTTGCGCCGTTTCCCCCAGCCATTTTAATAACACGTTGCCACCAAGAGAATAACCAATCGCGCCAATAGGAACACGCGGCTCTCTGCTGCAAAGTAAGCTGGTAATGTAAGCAATATCTTTTGTTTCGCCTGAGTGGTAGCTACGCGGTAGGCGATTGGGTTCGCCACTACAACCTCGGAAATACACAAATGCACCACGCCAGCCTTTTTCGTAGATTCGGCGCATCATACTTTTTGCATAATGCGATGCGATGGATCCTTCAAAACCGTGCAATATTAGCACAATTGGTGCGGTTCTCTTTTTACCTACCCAGTCAATGTCGATAAAATCACCATCTGGTAACTCTATTCGTTCCCGCTCCACGGGAATGCCTTTTAGACGGTTTCGTCTAATCATAGGCCACAGTGTCTGAAGGTGGGGATTTTTCAGCCACCACGCTGGTTTAAAATCATTCACATCCATGTTAATACCCTGTTATTTATACTATTTAGCTATTTAAACAATGTAGCAAAAATCACCTCAAAAAAATAGGTTTTAGTGAAAATAAAGATAACTATTTTTATCGTAAACCAGGTTATAATCCGTGACATTGAACTTGAAAAAAAGGTGTGTAGCATGAAAAATAATCATATGTTATTGGGTATCTTGCTCAGTATTGCGTTGGGTGTATCTTGCGGCGTTTTTTTCCCTGAACAGATGATTATGATTAAGTGGATAGGGTTACTCTTTATTAATCTACTTAAACTGATTGTGCTTCCTCTTATTTTTTGTGCGTTGGTCAGTGCGATCACTGCCATTGGCGGGATGCAACGATTAGGATCAATCGGTGTTTATACCATCGGTTACGTTCTGTTAAGTGTTTCTATTGCGGTAACGATTGGTTTGCTTTTATTAAATATCTTTGAGCCTGGGTTGCAAATTCCACCTAGCTTGATTTTGGCCAATGCGACGCCACTGGATTTAAAACCGATTCCTTTTAGTTCCTACTTGCTCACGCTTTTCCCACCTAATATTATAGAAGCTGCTGCAAAATATGAAATTATGCCTATTGTTTTTTTCAGCATTGTTTTTGCGATTAGCTGTTTGTCTGTGGGCGTTTCAGCAAAACCGGTCATTGATTTCTTTGTAGGGCTCAGGGATGTTTTGATCAAAATGATTGTGTGGTTGATGTATTTAACGCCAGTGGGCTTGTTTTCCTTGTTAGGAACAGCTGTTGCTGAGGCTTCTTTACAACATTTATTGCTGCAGAGTTTGCAAGGCATGGTTATTTTCATTCTGATCTTTTTATTGGGACTGTTATTTCAGTTTTTTTGGCAGTTTTCTTTGCTTTACATTGTAGCGCGTGAAAAGAGCCCACGGCTTTTTTTATCATCAGCCACCAGAGCTTTATTGACTGCATTTGCAACTTCCAGCTCAATGGCAACATTGCCAGTAACCTTAATGGTTGCAAAAGAACAAAACATTGATGAGGATGTGGCGCGTTTTGTGCTGCCTTTGGCAACAACAATCAATTTAGCAGGTACCGCGATGTATGAAGCTGTGTCTGCTCTGTTTTTCTGCCAGATATTGGGATTCCATCTTTCTATTCTTGCTCAACTTGGTGTGTTCTTAACGGCAATTGTTGCTGGTATGGGTGCAACCGGTATTCCGGAGGGTGGATTGGTTACGATGGTGATGGTATTGCGTAATGTGAATGTGCCGACTTCTGCCATTGGTCTGTTACTCCCATTTGATCGTATTTTAGATCGTTTTAGGACCTTGACTAATGTCTGGGGTGATTTGGTGTGTGCTGCAACAGTAGATTTTTTACAACAGCGCGCTGTGTCTAAAAAATTGTAGGGCTATTGACTTAAAAGGCGGAGCACAATCTCCATGGCACTATTTTTAGATTTTTCTATTTTCCAGCGTAATCGCCAATTTACTTTTCTTTATATTGGCCAGTTTGTGTCTTTTATTGGCACAATGATTACGGGCGTTGCATTGCCTTATCAAATTTATAGTCTAACGCACTCTACTTTAATGGTTGGTCTGCTGAGCTTGTTTCAGCTATTGCCTTTATTGTTTACTGCGCTGGTTGGTGGTGTGTTTGCTGATCGTTATCATCGACGGTTGCTGTTGCTTTCTGCAGAAGCAATGCTTGCGTTGGGCAGTTTTTTGCTTGCGATGAATGCGTACTCAGAAGCGCCACATATATGGGCTATTTTCTTGATTGCAACAATTATGTCTGCTTTTAATGGCTTACATCGTCCCGCTTTAGAAAGCATTGTTCAGCAAATTGTGCGTAAAGAAGATTTCCCGGCCTTGGGTTCATTTGCGATGCTGAAAGCAAACGCCAGTATGATTGGGGGGCCGGCTTTAGGGGGACTGTTAATTGCCAATTTTGGTGTCGTGGCAACTTACTTGGTTGATGTTGCTAGTTTCGCTATTTCTTTAGGCGCATTGCTTTGTATGGGAAGTACACCTAAACCTATTGCACAACGGGATGAATCGACCTGGGCTGCCTTAAGGCAGGGATGTCGTTATGCATGGTCTCGTCAAGAATTGATGGGTAGTTATACTGTTGACTTTTTAGCAATGGTTTTTGGTATGCCGTCTGCTTTATTTCCTGCGATGGCTGTGTCTTTTGGCGGCGCGCAGACATTAGGCATTTTGTACGCAGCACCAGCAGTGGGTGCGTTGTTACTTTCTTTTGTCAGTGGTTGGGCGAAAAAAGTGAGGCGCCATGGTAGAGCCATTGCGCTTTCCGCTATTTTTTGGGGAGTTGCGATCATACTCTTTGGCTTAGCCAAGGATTTTTGGGTTGCGATTTTCTTTTTAGCGTTGGCGGGTGCTTTTGATGGGATGAGTGGTATTTTTCGTACCATTATGTGGAATGAAACCATACCTAACCATTTACGTGGTCGCTTAGCGGGTATTGAAATGATTAGCTATTTAAGTGGCCCTAAGCTAGGTGATACAGAAGCAGGCTTGGTTGCTGCACTTTTCGGCGTGACGACTTCTATTGTCACGGGTGGTGTATTGTGTGTTGTTGGTGTATTGGCTGCATGTTATGTTTTACCTCAATTTTGGTATTATCACGCTGATCGGTATCGTGCATGAAGGGTGTTTATTATTTTCTGAATGGGTTAACGCTTCTTTTTCGGCCGGGCGTGAAACGCTATGTGATTGTGCCTGTGATAGTGAATGTAGTACTGTTTATTGCGCTATTCTTCTTAATGAAACATGTTGTGGGGATCTTTAACGCATGGTTTTATGATTTTTTACCGGCTTGGTTACATTGGTTGACGTTCATTCTGTGGATGCTTTTCTTTGCGAGTTTCTTTTTATTTTTTGTTTATGCCTTTGTGATCATCACTAATGTGATTGCAGCGCCTTTTAATAGCTTTTTATCGGAAAAAATTGAATATCATTTGACTGGCCGCATCATAGCTTCTCGCAGTCTGTGGGAAAACATCAAAGATGTGCCGCGTATTATCGGCAGGCAGTTGATGATCCTCTTTTATTTTCTACCATTTGCGCTTTTTATGCTATTGCTTTTCTTTATTCCCGTAGTGCAGTTGGTTGCGCCAGTTTGTTGGTTTTTATTTCATGCTTGGTTTATGAGTTTGACGTATCTTGACTATCCAACAGATAATCACCATATTCCTCTGGCTGATGTGAGAAAGTGGATGAGGCAAAAACCTGGTCTCACATTCAGTTTTGGTATAAGCGCTTTATTGTTTAGCATGATACCGTTCTTAAATTTCTTCGCTATCCCCGCCGCCGTTGCCGGCGCCACCGAGCTATGGCTGAGCGAGCGGGAAGGTTAGTATAATCGTCGTGCCTTTGCCTATTTCGCTGATGGCAGTGACTGTGCCGTGGTGTAGCTCCATAATGGATTTCACAATAGCCAGTCCGAGCCCAACGCTGCCAGTATCATGTGTGCGCGCAGCGTCTACACGATAAAAACGCTTAAAGATATGTGGTAAGTGCTCTGCGCTGATGCCAATGCCACTGTCCTGCAAACTGATTAATGTATACTTCTCATTTGTATTAATAGAAAACGCAATATGACCACCGTTTGGTGTGTATTTTAATGCGTTAGATAAAATATTATTAATGAGTCGCTTAAACATAATGGGATTTGCATCGAGTGTCGCATTGCCTACTAGACTCATTTGTATGTTTTTCTCGTTTGCAATCGCTTCGTAATAATCACAAATGGATTGAATTTCTTTATTAGCATCTAATTTGATTTTCTTCAGTCCTAATTGCGTGTTCTCTGTTCGTGCTAGGTATAATAAATTCTCAATAATTTGTCCAATGCGCTGCAACTCTTCTAAACAGGACTCCATGGCTTGTCGGTATTCTGCGATGGTGTGTGCGCTAGATAGCGCAATCTCCATTTCACCCATGATATTGTTAATGGGGTTGCGTAGTTCATGTGCTAAATCATCAGAAAACTGCGTCAGTGATTTAAATGAGGTCTCAATCCTATCTAACATTTGATTGAAAGTGATGCCGAGTAAATTTAATTCCTTTGGCCATGATTGTGGATAAATACGCTGGTGTAACGAGCTTGCACTAATATGATGCGCCATTTCTGTGAGGTTATAAAGATGCTTCATGCTGCGTCGTGCAATTAAATAGCCTAGTAAAATAGCGAGTAATATGCCCACAATCAGTGTTTCAATCAACAATGCGGTATAGCTATCTAAAATGCTAATGAAGTAAGTATAAGAAAAGCTCCCTTCTCTTAGGAATTGATAGTGAACCTGATGCAGAATGTGTACGGCTGCGCCATAGAAAAATAACGTTACAACACTCAATAATAGGATTGTTGTCAAACTGTAAAATACAGTGAGTTGTGTTGTAATAGAAGGTTTTCTAGCGTGCTTCCAGAACATAGCCCATCCCCCGAATTGTATGTATTAACTTTTTTTCAAAAGGATCGTCAATTTTCATTCTTAACCGGCGTACGGCAACATCAACAACATTTGTATCGCTATCAAAATGAATATCCCAGACATGTTCAGCAAGCAGTGTGCGTGAAAGTACTTCTCCTGTATGTTTTGCAAGAAAAACGAGTAAAGAAAATTCTTTGGCTGTGAGATCAATACGCTGATGTTGACGCGTGGCTTTATGTTTAATAAGATCGATGGTGAGGTCGCCGATGCAGATGCTGCTGACATGCTGTGCGTGGCCACGTCGTAATGAAGAGCGTATTCGCGCAAGTAACTCTGAAAAGGCGAATGGTTTGACAAGATAATCGTCAGCGCCCAGCTCTAGCCCTTTTACTTTATCATCAGTGTCATCGTGTGCTGTGAGAAAGAGCACCCGCACTTCAGGATGAATGTGTTTAATCGCTTTAATCACAGCCCAACCATCTAATTTAGGCAACATCACATCAAGGATGATCAGATGGTAAGGATTATGCGTCGCAAGATATAAGCCTTCTTGTCCATCATGTGCGACATCAACAATAAAACCATTCTCACTCAGCCCTTTGGAAAGATAAGCCGCTGCTTTTTCTTCATCTTCGATTACTAAAATTCGCATAGGGTTCTCGTGGGGTCTGTGATTTCTGGAGTATTTTAATGCAAAATGATCAAATAGGGAAGATTTTATTGCCTATTTATTTGAGAGGCCTTGTTTGCAAAGGCAGAAATATCTTTTGATGTGCCTTCTTTTTTGGTAAAGAAACCGCATGCTGCCGTCGCGAATGCACCGATGCCAGTACCTGCAGCAACGCCTGCTAATACAACCGCTGTAGAGATGAGCGGTGTGTGAAAGGCGCTTGCAACACTGGCTGCAATCAAGGGTATATGCGCTGCTGCCACAACTGTGGCGCCAAATGGTATAAAAGGCAGTGCAAGTGAAATGATAAAAAGAGCGCTCATCACGGTAAGTAGAATCAATATAGTTTGCATATTGCCTGACGGTGCGCCCGGTATGGTGTCAGTCTCAGCCAATGTCTCTATGTTGTCGTACACTGTGTTAAAATGAGATGACTGGCGTGATCTTTGTGGATTGTCTTCCCCGTTGAGTATACTGAGCATATCTGTTGCGTAAGCGCAGAATATAATGCTTTCTTTGCTATTTTCTGGGAGCTGTATTTTGTTTAATAAGTCTTTCAGTGCAGTGATATTTTGATTATCCTGATTGGTGTTTTCTTCTCTGTCTTCGAGGCTTTCGAATAAGCGAAAGAAGTTTCTTTTGCGATTTCCATAATCCGTTATTTCTCTTATCAGGCGATGAAGTGCATCCACTTCTTTGTTCAGTGTGTGGTATAATGCGTCTTCTAATTCTAATTTTTCTGCCGCTTTTTTTTGTAGCGCTTCGATCGCGTCGTATAATTTAAAATAATCTTTAATGCGAAGTTGGTTTTCTTTGTCGTCAAATTCATGGGTAATGAGGCGAATGATTCGGAGAATGCTCTCTTGAGACCCTGCTGCCGCTATCAGTGACGTTTTGATGCGGGTAAACTCCTCCATGTCGGGTGATTGCGGGTCAGCAGGTCTTGCCATGGATATTTCCTCATTCTTTTTCAAAAAAGCCCGTTATTTTAACAAATAGTGATTTAATATACTACTATTGTGCCGCATACTCGCAACAATATGATATATATAATATTTTTTATTATAGCCTGCTTGTATTCTCCTATGGGTATCTGTGCTACAATCTCCACATCTCTGGTTTTAAACGTTAGGACGAAAAAGAATGCATTTTATTGCACGCATTTTGGTAATATATTGTACACTGTTAGCTTTGCCCTGTTTCGCTAAAGATATATCAAAAGAAGAAACTAACGCCACACCAACCAACTTTCTTGTCTTGTCAGATATTCATTTCGATCCTTTCCTTGCTTGCCAGGATGTTACGCCATGTCCCACTATCCAAAAGTTACAGGAAGCACCTGTTTCGGCGTGGCCTGCTTTGTTAACAAAGGATACGACGGTGGCATATGGTAAAGATACCAGTTATACCTTGCTCACGAGTAGTCTATCGGCAGCATCACAAGCAGCAAAAGATAAGCGCATTGCCTTCGTGGTTGTATTAGGTGATTTCTTAGCGCACGATTATAGAGAAAAATATGTTTATTTCGCGCACGACAAAACAGCAGCAGGGTATCGTCGCTTTGTGAGAAAAACACTGTCCTTCTTAGACAGTGAAATGCAAAAGTATTTTCAGAAAATCAGCATATATGGCGCATTAGGTAATAATGATTCTTATGTGAGGGATTATGGGATAGATGCAAAAGGTGCTTTCTTTAAAGATGTCAGTGAGCTCTGGTCTGTGCTCATTCAAGATCCTGCCGCACGCTTGCAAATGAAACAGACGTTTAGTAAACGGGGCTATTATTCTGTTTTATTAAAGAATCCTGAATCGTTACGCGTTGTATTTCTCAACAGTAGTTTCTTTTCAAGCAAAGCAAAAGGCAAGTTTGTACCAGAGGGCGCTAAAGAACAGCTGGTGTGGTTGCGTTCAGAGCTAGAGGCTGCAAAAGCAAAAAACGAACATGTTTTAATTTGTATGCATATCCCAATGGGGATTGATGTTTATAGTTCTTTACACGGCGTTTCGTTTTCGTTGGTTGAGTTCTGGATGCCGGCATATGCGAAGTCTTTTAAAGCGCTATTGGAAACTTATGCGGCAGAAATTGTAGGTGTGTTGGCGGGTCATTTGCACGCTGATTGGTTTCAGGCGCTACGTTTTAGAGGGGTCGAAATACCTGTTATTGGTACACCCGCTATTAGCCCGGTCTATCATAATAATCCAGGATTTAAAATATATACTTATTCAAATCAATCAAAAAAATTGGAAGATTTTGAAACATACTATTATCCGATTAAGGAGAATAAAAATTGGATGGTAGAGTATATTTTTAGTTGGATCTATGGAACAGATTGTAAAAATTGCAGCATAGGGGATACCATCGCGCAGCTAAGAGCGACTGGCAGATTATCTGAGTTTTATCAAAAATCTTATATGGTCAGCACAGGCAGTGAGCAGCTGCAAGCTTATTGGTATCCTTACTATTGGTGTGCTATTTTTAAAGAGAGTTCTGAAGATTACCAAAAATGTGTAGGAAAAAGATAACATGATAGCGCAAGAGAGGCAGCTCGCTTTACAAAATAAATCGCTTTATATTTCTTGTATTGTACCCGTGTATAATGAAGAAGCTGTGATTGCTGATTTTATAACGCAATTGTCTGATACCTTATCTCAGTTAACGGATCGCTATGAAATCATTGTCATTGACGATGGGAGTTGCGATCACACTGTTGATATTTTACGTGCGGTGGATAAGCGTTATCCGATCAAACTATTGGGCTTATCTCGCAACTTTGGTAAAGAAGTTGCATTAACAGCAGGTCTTGATCACTGTCAAGGTGAGGTTGCTATTCTGATGGATGCGGATTTTCAGCATCCTTTCTCTTTATTGCCCACATTTTTAGCGCGCTGGGTGGAAGGTTACGAAATGGTTTACGGCGTACGTGCTAGTCGAGAATCAGAATCTTATTTTAAGCGTCATTTCGCACGGTTGTTTTATTGGTTAATGCAGAAGATGACGAAAATTGATATGCCGCATAATGCGGGCGATTTTCGTTTGTTAGACCGTAAAGTGATATTGGCGTTGCAGCAGTTTCAAGAGCGTACACGATTTATGAAAGGCTTATATGCCTGGGTTGGATTTAAAAAAATAGGAGTGACTTTTGAGGTGTCTGATCGTGCAGGTGGTCAGAGTGCTTGGAGTTTTTATAGGCTGATTGAATTAGCTATTACAGCCATTACTTCTTTCTCTAATATACCGTTGCGCATGTGGGGAATGATTGGTTTTTTCACCTCTTTTATTTCTTTTGTTTATGCGATGTATATTGTAACAAGAACCTTGTTGTATGGCGCGGATTTGCCTGGGTTTCCGACTTTAGTTGTTGCTATTATGTTTCTAGGTGGTATTCAACTTCTATCAATTGGCATACTAGGCGAATATATTGCACGTATTTTTACGGAAGTGAAGCAGCGTCCTTGTTATTTATTGCAGATCAAGGAAGGTTTTGGTGAATAGTTTATTTTTGCAATTATCTCGTTTTGCGATAGTGGGTGTGATAGCTGCGCTTGTGCATTTTTGTGTTGTTATTTTATTGGTTCAAGATGCGCAGATGGCTCCTTTGCTTGCGAATGGTGTTGCTTATCTTTGTGCCTTTCAAGTAAGTTACTGGGGGCATCGTGTCTGGACTTTTGCTGCGACGCATGTGTTGCATCAGGCTGCTTTGCCAAAATTATTTTTGGCGCAGACGATAACATTCTGTGCGAATGAAAGTTTGTTTTATGTGTTTCTCCTGTTGAAGCTTCCTTATCCTGTAGCGCTACTGATTGTACTCTCTGTGCTGCCTCTTTTTTCTTTTCTGGCCGGAAAATATTGGGTTTTTGAATCGCGCGCGTAAAACCGAGCCGCGATTTTAAAAATTAAATCTCACGCACCTCCGGTGCTTAGAAACGTCGGTGGATTGCCATTACCCCGGGCTGCGCGCTCCGCGCTTACCCGGGGCTTTAAAGCTTTCGGTCGTAAACGACCTGATTGCATTGTTGTTTTATGGGGTCAAACCCAAAATGCGTTTAACTTGAGTAAGAAATTTCAGCTAAAAGTTATAGCACAGTGACGCTCCCTTACGGTCGCGGCTCGGTTACACCGAGTGCCTCACAGAGCATTTCCGATTTATTCAACAAAGCCCCAAATTAATTTTGGGTTGACCTCATAAAACAACAACGCAATCAGGCCGTTTACGGCCGCAAGTTTTACAGCCCCGGCTGAGGATTGCGTAGCGCAGCGTAGCAATCCGAAGGCCGGGGTAATGGCAATCACCCCACGCCTTTAAGCACCGGAGGTGCGTGAGCGATTTTAATGAAAGAAGTATGATGGGTATATACCCATCATACTTAGCGCCTATATGCAGCTCTTGCAGCTTCGGCTTCTAAATGGAGCTTCTCTTTCAAGTCATCCTTCATATCTTTCAACGCTTGCACTCTGGTCTGTTTAGTATAGTCACTACTTGAGGCCATAAAACGTGCATCGAGTACAGGATCCACATATTCTTCCATTTTTAGCATGTCCTCTAGCACCTGAAATTTTTCAAAAGGCGTCTTGGCGGCTTCTAAATACGACCAAGCCTCTGTTTGTGTTCTCAGGTATGCTTCTTGATGCATTTTTTGCTTAAGATCATCGTAAGCAACAACTGCACTAACAGCACTTGCTAACTTAAAGAAACGAACGGCATGATTTCTCATCATAACACTTACCTCCAAAAATTAATGAATTAGTCGTAACAAAGTCGTAGACAAGTCTTATCTGCCAACTCATGTTACCGTTGGTATAATTTTAAAAATGATTTGTGAGAAAGAGATCGTATGCCTAGTTGCCTAGGCAATAATATTGATAATGGAAGCAAAAGAGAGTGGCGAATAGTGGTCGTCCACCACATGCGTGGTGGGTATATTCAATAACATATTGAATAAATGACCCGAATTCATAAGATTACCTGTGAAATAATTTAACATATTCGACAATTTTAATATAAAAATTTGCAATTGTCAAATAAAATTCGGGTGATTACTCAACAAAATAATATCGTTCGTTTTGCCGTAATGAAAATAGCTTTGCGTATGTTTTTTAAATTGCTCGAAATAATTTTCCTTTAAAAATACAAAAACACGTTGATCGCTGTTCCATTTTTTCCAGAAAACATCTTCATTGACAAGCTTATCTGCTGTGTCTTGAAAAGGGATGCCGTACCACATCTCTCGTATTGCATTATCATGTTGTGCGATGGTAGGTGATTGCCAATCTGCTATGAAAGCGACAGGCCTCTGGGAATAAAAAAGCATATCGGGAAAAAAATGATAGTAATGCGCGATGGTATCTGTTGGTTTGGCTAAGCGATTAAGCGTGAGAGAAAGCATCTTCGCAGATTCTGTGCTCCATGCAGATGCACCTGTCATGAAGATTAAGAAAGACAATATGTTTGCACCTGCCCATAGCAGAATTAATCGTCCAACATCCTTTTGGCGAAAGTAAAAGCCAGTGAGCAGAACACTGAAGGATAATACACCGGCATAAGCAATCAGGTATTTGTGAAACGCCACTCCTATTGGTACCCACTGGTGTTGAATGGCGAGAATCAAGAGGCACAGCATTAAGGGTGTTGCGATAATATAACTGATTGCATAACGTTTTAGGCATGCGCTATCCTGCCATCGCTGGTCGATAAAATGGCCAATTAGTAACGCCAATGCAGGAAAGACGGGCAAGATGTAAGTCACAATTTTTGAATGTGGAATCGAAAAGAAAGCAAAAATGACAATAGTCCAAATGAGTAAAAAGAGCCTAGTGGGATCTGTGCGTCGTATTTCTTTTATTTTCTGAAAGGCATCCACATAAGCGTGCGGTATGAATAAACTCCAGGGAAACAACCCGAGCATGATCACGGGTAGGTAAAACCAGATCATTATTTGATTATTAAAATCTTGTGTCGAGAGAAATCGTGAGACTTGCTGCGTCACAAAAAAGAAGTGCAAGAATCCTGGGTTGGCCTGCTGGACAAAGACATACCAGGGTAGCACGATGCATGCAATGAGTATAAAACCACGAACTAAGAAAATGCTGCCTAATAGACGCCAGTTAATAAGCAATATCCAGCTTCCACCGATCAGACAGGGAAAAACAATACCGATCAGCCCTTTCATTAAAAAAGCAAGCCCGGATAGCGCATAAGCGGCAAATAAAAAAGAGGTTCTTTTCGGCGAGTATTGCATCGCTGTGATAAAGCAAAGTAAGGAACTGCTAATCAATACAGCGACTTCAAGATCGAGATTAGCATAATGTGCGCCCGCGAAATAAAGCGGTGCGGTGCCCAGAAAGAGACTGCCCAAACAGGCTATGCGGCGATTATAGAGCAATCTACCGCAAAGATAAGTGACGAAGATCCCTGTGATGCCAAAGAGCATAGGGAAAAAACGCACAGCCCACTCATTTACGCCAAAAAGAGACATGCTGAGTGCCTGCAGCCAGTAATAGAGTACAGGTTTGTCTAAAAAGGCAATACCATTGATGCGAGGTGTGATATAGTCGCTGGTAATGAGCATTTCTCGAGCAATTTCTGCATATCGCCCTTCATCTCGCGGAAAGAGAGGGTAGCTACCGAGACAAAAGGTATAAAGTAGCAGGAATCCCACGGTTAATAGCAGGATGTCCGTGATCCAGTCTCGGTGTTTTGTTTGAATGTAGGTGTTTAATCTTTGTCGCATGTCATTTAAGAGGTCATATGAAGAAACACATTGTACTGTGTGCGGACGACTATGGGCAAGCAGAAGCTGTTTCTGAGGGCATTTTGGCGCTACTTAAGCGGCAACGCCTCTCAGCAACCAGCTGTATCGTGAATACAGCCTATTGGTCTACAGCTGCGCAAGCGCTTTCTGCTGTAAAAGGGCAGTGTGATGTCGGATTGCACTTGAATTTTACAGAGGGAGAGGCACTTTCAGCAGCGTGGCGTCGTCGTCAAGGCGCACTCTTCCCAACACTCCCTCTATTGCTTGCAAAAGGCCTAACTGGCCGTTTAGCGCTCAGCGACGCACTTGCGGAGTGCCATGCGCAGTTAGATGCTTTTGTGGAAAGATGGGGGACATTGCCTGATTTTATAGACGGCCACCATCATGTGCATCAGTTTCCTGTGATACGAGAGGCGCTTGTTCAAACATATGCTGAGCGTTTCCATGCGCAGGGTGCTTATATCAGATTGGTTGATCAATCATGGCAACGTCTGGATTGGCGGTGCGCAGTGAAACGCTGCATTATCTACTTAAGTGGGACAGAGGCACTGAAAAAATTATTGCTGGCGCATGCTATTCCCCATAATCAGACTTTCTCTGGTATTTATGCGTTTCAAGAAGCGTCGAATTATGCGAATATATTCCCGCAATTTCTGGGCGAGGTTTCTGATCAGGGTTTGATCATGTGTCATCCAGGGTTTCTTTCTGATCCTCAAGATAGGATGAGTCAGGTCAGAGAGATTGAATGGCGTTACTTAAATAGCGATCAATTTGTAGCAGATTGTGAAAAGCAAGAAATAGTGTTGAGTCGTTTTAATAAATAGATATGTTGGAGGTTGTTTTGGCGACAATCGAATCACTTGAAAAAAAATTATTACATTACACGGGCAAGGCCATTGCTGATTTTAACATGATTCAAGAGGGTGATCGTGTGATGGTCTGCTTATCTGGCGGGAAAGATTCGTATACGATGATGCGTATACTGAAGCTACTGCGTCAGCGTGCAAAAGTGAATTTTGAACTATTTGCTTTTACTTTAGATCAAGGTCAGCCTGGTTGGAATGATACAGGATTACGTGCATGGTTGTCTGGGCAGCATATTCCTTATGAGATTCTCAATCAGGATACTTATAGCATTGTAAAAGAAAAAATTCCCGAGGGTCAGACATATTGTTCTCTCTGTTCTCGATTGCGTCGTGGCATTATTTATCGTTATGCGGAAGAAAAGGGGTTTAATAAAATTGCATTAGGGCATCATCGAGATGATTTAATTGGTACGTTGTTGATGTCTATTTTGTATAATGGCGAAGTGCGTTCTATGCCGCCCAAACTACTTAGTGACAATAAAAAGCATATTGTGATTAGACCAATGTCTTATTGTCAGGAAGCAGATATTGCAAAATTTGCGGAATTATCTGGCTTTCCTATTATTCCCTGTAATCTCTGTGGCTCCCAAGAAAACCTCATGCGCAAGCGTGTGAAGGCGCTCATCCACCAACTTGCGCAGGATAACCCAAAGGTGCCGAGCAATATGTTGCATGCGTTAACAAGCATTAAGCCCAGTCAATTGATGGATAAGAAATTGTGGGATTTTAAAAATTTGGAGAAGAACAAAGACACTGCGCCAAATCCCGAGCCATGTGCGTATTAGGGTTTTGGCGTTTTATTTTTATCATCGCCGCCAGCGATATATCGTTCAATCAAATCGCGTTGTGTATCAGATATGATGTCTCGCATTCCTCTATGGTGGAATAGTGCGCCTAACATCGTAGTCATTAGCTGTGATTTTTCTAGTGTTTGTACTGCCTCAAGTGCCTTGGTGTAGGATGTCATCTGGAGGATGGCTGCATAGGGTTTATCTCCATCCATGTGATGCAAGTAATTTAAAAAAAGCTTTCGCATTTTTTCCCAATTGTCTTTGTCTGAAACGAATTTTGTAAATGCCTTTGGCTGAGAAATAATGGATTCAAAAAAATTTACGACGTGCTCGCCCCTATGAAGACGATAAGGAGAAGTACCCATTGTCTCCCTTGTTGCGTATAGGGCATTTATAAAATCCTCTGCATTGATTCGCTCGCGTATGTTAGAATTAGCGAATAGCTCACAAAACATTGTTCCTTGCTGCAACTCTGGCAATTTGGCAATAAATAGCATGAGATCTTTATATTCAATTGTTACATCACCATTCGTTTTTTTTCCAAAAAAGCGATTAAAAACTTCTTCTTGTGATGTGAGATGATGGATGATTCTTTCTGCCTCATTACTTGAAAAGGAGTGAGATAAACAGAGATTAAGGGTATAACTAAAGCATCTTTATTTGGGAATGCTTTTTCGAACATGCTAGGATCGGAAAGTGCACGTTCGATTCCTTCTTTTAGTATTTTGCTAACCGATGTCTCATCCGGAACGGTATCTTTTGGTTTATCGGAACCTTGACCTCTTCCTGCTGCCATGGCGCACCTCGTTTATTTTTATTTTAGTAGTTATAAAATAAAATGCTTATTATATGATCAGTATAAGCAAGGCAGGATAAATTGTCGAGTTTTTTGATGAATTTTAATTGTAACTTTATGATTAATAATCAGTATTTTTATTTTCAAATACCGCAATCGCTTCAATATGCGCGGTATGTGGAAACATATTCATTACACCTGCGGCTGTTAATTGATATCCATAAACAGTTACCAGTTCACCTGCGTCACGCGCTAATGTAGCAGGATTGCAAGAAACATACACAATACGTTTTGGTTTGCATTGCCCTAAGTAAGGCAGTATTTCTTTTGCGCCAACGCGCGGTGGGTCTAGTAACACCTTATCGTATTTTACTTGCATCCAAGGCGCGCTTGTCGGTGGCTGAGCGAGATTCGCAGCATAAAAGGTCGCATTTGTCATACCGTTATGTCGTGCATTATCAGTCGCGCGTTGTGTCATTTCTTCGCTGCCTTCAATGCCTGTGACATGTAAAGCGTGGCGTGCCATACTTAGACTGAAATTACCGATACCAGAAAATAAATCCAGCGCATTTTCCTCAGGTGTTATCGCTAATAATGTCAGTGCTTGATTGACCATCAATCGATTCATTTCTAAATTGATTTGCGTAAAATCTAAAGGATGAAATAATAATTCAAGTTGCTGATCAGGTAAGTGGTAGCAAAGTCTTTGTGGTGCGCTCTCTGGCCACAGTTGTGTAACAGGTAAAGGTGAATTGGGTTGTACATAAATATGTATGTTATGTGTGTTGCCAAAGGCAATTAATTTTTCTTTGTCTGATTGCGCAAGTGGCTCAAGATGTCTGAAGACTAATGCCAGTGTCTCGTCTCCCATCGCAACTTCAATTTGTGGTATGTGTTGATAAATCACTAAGGAGCGAACCAGTTCTGCCAGTACCTGAAATTTTTCACCGATGGCAGGATGGAGCACCGCGCAACGTGAGAGATCGGCTAGCTTATTGCTATTTTTCTCACGAAATCCGATCAGTAGTTTATCTTTTTTAATAACAAATTTGACGCCTAAGCGTGCTTTTCGTCTATAGCCAACGGATTGAGAAGACAAAGGTGGTAAAATAGTTTGCGGTGTCACTTTGCCGAAGTGTTTGAGTTGATCAAGCAAGGTTTGTTGTTTTAAGGCAATCTGCGTCTCAATCTGCATGTGCTGTAAGCTGCAGCCACCACATAAGCCAAAATGCTCGCAAGGTGGTACAGTGCGTGCCGATGCAGGTGTTACAATTTCCAGCGTGGTGGCTTCATCGTATGTGGGGTGTTTTTGATGAATACGGTAACGCACTGTTTCCCCAGGTAAGGCGCCGTTGATAAAAACGGTTTTTTGATCGCAGGTTGCTATACCGCGTCCGTCGTGGCTTAAGCCATGCACTAATAGCGTTTCCGGATATGTTTTTTTGTCAAGTTTTACATTATTGTTCATAAGGCAGATAATTAAAGTAAGGGGTTAATATTGTTCGAGGAAAGGCCATTTAACCCATGGCTGCCAACCCCTGATTTTCACTGATAAAATAAAGGACTATGGCGCATTTGTAAAATGAAAAATGCCGTCTATACTATACAGGAAAGGACATTTTTTGAACAGTATAGGAAATAACAGAGTGTTTTCACACGGAATTTATCCAAAACCTTTAGTTGAAAAGCGAGGAGATACGATTGTGGCGTGGTGTGCATATGCAGAAGTTGGTGTTACCCTCATTGCGCCAACCTATGCAGATCCTAAAGCGTTACTGACGTCTCCAAATGGAAAAAGCGGTTTTTGTGACATCCGTGTGAGAACACTCCGTTATTTTTATCCGAGCCACGACTATAACGGAGCGTTTCAGTTTTTTATCCGAGCCGCGACCGTGAGGGAGCGTTTCAGTTTTTTATCCGAGCCGCGACCATGAGGGAGCGTTTCAGTTTTTTATCCGAGCCGCGACCGTAAGGGAGCGTTTCAGTTGCAGATAAGGAAATTTCAATGAATAAACACCCCTCAGTAGAAGTTGAAGAAAGATATGGTGCGAGAAACTATGCGCCGTTGCCTGTGACTTTGGTGCGTGCCCAAGGTGTTTATGTGTGGGACGATCAAGGTAAGCGTTATATAGATATGATGAGCGCTTATTCAGCGGTGAGTCATGGGCATTGTCATCCTAAAATTGTTCAAGCACTCATTGCGCAATCGCAATTATTAAATATTGTGTCTCGTGCTTTCTACACAGATAAATTGGGTCCTTTCTTAGAGCGCGTCTGCACCTTAACGGGTTTTGATAAAGCGTTGCCAATGAACACGGGTGTGGAAGCATTAGAAACGGCTTTAAAAGCGGCGCGCAAATGGGCGTATACCGTAAAAGGCGTAGATGCTGATCTCAGTGAAATCATCGCTTGTGAAGGCAATTTTCATGGTCGTACCACAACCGTTGTTGGTTTGTCGACAGAACCGCAATATCGCAAGGGATTTGGTCCTTTTTCACCTGGCTTTAAAACAATCCCTTTTGGTGATGCAGCCTCTTTAGAAGCTGCCATTACACCGCACACAGCCGCATTTCTCGTAGAACCTATACAGGGTGAAGGTGGCATCAATGTGCCACCTGTGGGTTATCTAAAAGCATGTGAATTGATTTGCAAGAAACATAATGTATTAATGATTTGTGATGAGATTCAAACAGGCTTAGGGAGGACAGGCAAGCTGTTGGCCTCGGAGCATGAGAATGTGCATCCTGATGCGGTTGTATTAGGTAAGGCGCTAGGCGGCGGCATTTTGCCTGTTTCTTTGTTTTTAGCCCGAAAAGAGGTGATGGATGTCTTCACGCCAGGTGACCATGGTAGTACTTTTGGTGGTAATCCCCTGGCGTCTGCGGTAGCGCACGCTGCGGTGGATGTATTGATAGAAGAAAATCTGATTGAACGCGCAGCGAGCATGGGTGAGTACCTTCAACAGGCATTGAAAAATATTCAATCACCGGTCATTAAAGAGGTGCGTGGCAAGGGGTTATTAATTGGCGTTGAGATTAACCCACCTTACGCTGCGCGTGAGATTTGTTTAAAGCTCTTGGAGAGAGGTGTGCTGACAAAAGAAACACACCACACCGTGATTCGCTTTGCGCCTCCTTTGATTATTACGAAGGAGCAAATTGATGAAGTCGTTGCTGTATTAAGAGAAATTATCGCTGATATTCCAAAAAATCCACAATATCGATAATGCGGTAAAAGTATGCGCTTGTTGCAACTGGGTCAGTCACGCCACTTAAGTGAAACAGCACAGGAATACTTGCAAAACCTCTCGGCACTTTTAGTCTTGCTATTTTATCTTGCATGTCGCTGATAATATCGCTGCCAATTTCTCGTCTCTTAAATTTAAATTCGCAAATGAATAAATTTTTTGTTGTGGTCTGCACCAGGTAGTCAATCTGACATCCTTGCTTCGTGCTCGTTTGCATCTGTCTGTAGGAACCAGTGGAAACGATATCCGCTCCGTGCACGCCAATGGCTTTTAATATTAGCGGACGATTCTGCAAAAGTAGGCACTCTACTTGCAGCCCTAAATGCGTATCAAACCCTGGTAATGCTTGTAGGTGAGTATCCGTATACCCATTAACAGCAATTTTCGCAAGATTTGGCGCTATCATTTTGAGATAGAATCGTATGTAGGGATCAGAAATAGCGTATAAACTTTGTTTGAGTGGTTTGGTTGTTTTAAAAGACCACAAAGATTGTTTGACCACAAATCCAGCAGTGATCAGATGATCCATCATTTGGCTTAAGGTCCCGCTGTGAGAAAAAGCTATTTTTTCACGAATTTCTGATAAGGTTCTCATTCCTTCTTTGAGGCTCTCTAAGATTCTTTTATAAATGACACCTTTTCCATTAAAAAGATCGTGAAAAATGCGATCAAATTCGGCAACTAATAATCCATTCTTCTCAAAAGCAAGCTGTTTAATGTTTTCATCCGCTGTGATTTGTGGATTCAGTTGTTCCAAGTACCACGGCACACCACCAATGATGCAAAGCAATTTATAAGTGTCATAATGCGACATGTTTATGCCCATTTCTCTTAAAAATTCAGCACTTTCTGGGATGGATAATGGTTCAAGATTGAGTGTTAAATTGACGCGACCGAAAAATGCCGTACTTTTTAAAATATTTTCTTCAATCCAAGTGGAGACAGATCCGCAAAAAATAAGTAATGTGTGTTTTGTTTGCTTGTCCCACCAGGCTTTGAGCTTGGGGATAAAAGTGGGATCCTTTGATCCCATCCATGAAATTTCATCAAATAGGATGATGTCACCGGGTTTAATATGCAAGCTGAGATGTTCAAATGCGTCACTCCAATCTTGGAATGTCATTGGCGGTACTTTTAACATCAATGATAACTGTCTTGCAAAATGATCCCTCTGTTCTTGTGAAGAGAGGCCATTTTGTGGTGCAAGACCAGCAAAGTTCCAGAATGTTCTGTTGTCTATGGTTTTACTAAATTCAAGTGCGAGTCGACTTTTCCCGATTCTCCTGCGGCCTTTAAGCACTGCGAGACCAGGTGTCTTTTTTTTGTATAAATTTTGCAGTTGCTCTAATTCAGCCTTCCGGCCGATGAATATGGCTTTTGGCATGGCGTTCTCTCTATGCTCAAGATGACAAATAGTATATCTTGAGCATATTTCAAATGCAATAAAAAATGCTCAAGATGATATATTCTTCATCTTGAGCATTGGCATCGAAACAGCCGCGACCGGCAGGAACGGCGTTTTATTGGGTGGGGGTGGTGGCAGATAAGATTCTATAAGCCACACCATAGAGTATGCACGAGAACGGCAGTGCCCAGATCAAACCAAGCCCTAGTGGGATAAAGGCAAGAACTAAGATAATAGCGTTAATGATAAACAAGAGTGTGATACGCCAGAAATTCCCGCGTGTTGCTTGAAAAGATCTCTCTAATGCTTTGATTGGATTCATGTCTTGATGAATAACAAACCCCATGGCAAGACCTAACCGGACAGAGAAAAATATAATAAAAATACCAGCAACGGCAAAAGCAAAATAATTAAATGCAACGATATTATCTGTCGTTAAGAAATGAGAGCTAACCATCGTAGTATAAACAGCAGCGAATATGAGTCCAACAATGATGAGCATCTGTATCAGATAGAGCCCAATGATTTTGATGATGAAATCGCCGGTGAAAGCCCGGAATACCATACGAACAGAGATAGGTGAGTCATAAGCGCGTTGTATGCCGATATAAATGATGCCCATTTGAAAAAAGAACCCAATGGCTTGGCCTATTTCACTTAAAGCAGCTTTAACGCCAGGGTCAGGCACGAGTGCAGCGATGAAGCCTTGGATGAATCCGTAGACAAACATAATAGCGAGAATGCATGCAAAGGCGGTGAGTATTGCGCCTTTAGCGCCATGTGTTTTTTTCCAAGCCTCGGCAAGGGTTGCTTTGATGGGCAGTTGTATGCGAGAGATTGCCATAGCTATTTCCTTATCGTTGTTTTTTTTCATTATCACCTGAAAGTGTGCGTGGGTCTATTTCAAATTCAGTTGCGATACGCATTAATAAATCTTTAGGGGGGATTTGTTGTCCTTCAAGGAATGCGCGCGCTTCGTGTTTTGGGATATCGAGGATTTTACCCAGGATGGTGGCGCGTTCTCTAACAGAATTAGGTGCGTCAATGTGGTCTAAACAGCGATTTAAGGTGTCCGCAACATGTTTTGCAGTCTGCGCCACGTGCTTTTCTCCAGAGATGAATAGTTCGAGTATACGTAGCGTGTTCTATAGGGGCAATGCTGAATAACCCTAGTGCGATGCGGTGGTTACCCGGTATGGTGTTAAGTTGGTAAGTGTTTATCTCTCTAAGGCTTAGTCTTGCATGCCTTCTCCTTTGGGAGAAGGTGCCCGACAGGGCGGATGAGGGGAGGAAGTATCAAATGTTGTGAAGCGGTCATAAGCTGTCAGCGTATTAGCAAGTAACATCGCAACTGTCATTGGGCCCACGCCGCCGGGCACGGGGGTGATCCATCCGGCGTTCTTTTTAGCAGAGTCGTAATCAATATCTCCGCTTAAGCTACCATCAGCTAATCTGGTGATGCCCACATCGATCACAATCGCCCCTTTCTTTATCCAGTTTCCTTGAATGAATCCAGGGTTGCCAACAGCAGAGACTAAAATATCAGCTTGAGAAACATATGTTTCTAGTTTTTCCGTAGCGCGATGACAAACCGTGACTGTTGCGCCGGCTAAGAGGAGTTCTAATGCCATGGGTCTACCGACAATATCAGATGCGCCGACGACAACAGCATGCTTTCCTCGAATGGGTTGTTGGATATGTTCGAGTAATTTCATCACGCCATAAGGTGTGCAGGGCCTGAGTAGGGGGCGTCGCTGTGCGAGGCGGCCTATGTTATAAGGGTGAAACCCATCAACATCTTTGTGAGGGTCGAGTAATGCTAGGATTGTTGGTGTGTCTATGTGTGCTGGTAGGGGTAGCTGTATCAGGATGCCATCAACGGCGCTGTCCTTATTGAGTGTGTGAATGAGAGCAGTGAGTGTGGCCTCTGTGGTAGTGGCTGGCAAGGGGTGATAGAAGGAGCGAATACCAACATATTCGCATGCTTCTCGTTTATTGCGCACGTAGATGGTAGAGGCGGGATCTTCGCCGATGAGAATAACAGCGAGGCCTGGGGGGCGATGCCCTTCGACTTGTTTTTGTTGGATATGTGCTTTCATCGCTGCTTTGAGTTGTTCAGCGAGTGACTTGCCATCGATGATATTTGCTGTCATAGGCCTCTCCTGGTCTTTCTTTAGTCGAATCATACCTTGTGTGATTGATATTGCGAATATATTTCGCGAATCATTTGACGGTTTTCGCTTTGCTAAGTATGATTCGGGTTCAATGTGTTAGTTTTAAAAGTTTCGGGGTATAGCGCAGTCTGGTAGCGCGCCTGCTTTGGGAGCAGGATGTCGGGGGTTCAAATCCCTCTACCCCGAGTAAATAAGTGTTTTTCGTGAAATTGTTCATGGAAATGAATGTGCGCCCGTAGCTCATTCGGATAGAGCACCGGCCTTCTAAGCCGGGGGTGGCAGGTTCGAATCCTGCCGGGCGCGAAAAATGACCATTTTATGGTGGACGTAGCTCAGCTGGTAGAGCCCCGGATTGTGATTCCGGTTGTCGCGGGTTCGAGCCCCGTCGTTCACCCTTTCTTTGGGCCGTTAGCTCAGTTGGTAGAGCATCTGACTCTTAATCAGCGGGTCGTTGGTTCGATCCCAACACGGCCCAATTAATATCTCCGCTGAACAGAAATTTCCCACCTAGAGATTCAATCATTTTAAGCAAGGAGTCTCCTATCGTTATTAAAATTATTTTAGTGTTTTCCCCATAGAATCAAGGCATTAGTCATTAAATTCATTAACTTTAACCAATAAACGATAATTTATCCCAAAATTGGGATATTTTGAGGTATAATAATATGAAAGAAGTAATATGGGTAGGCAGTTCATTGGAAGATTTAATAGCATTTCCAGAGGAAGTAAAAGATGAAATTGGCTATGCCTTATATGAAGCTCAGCTAGGACAAAAATCAGTTCAGGCAAAGCCTTTAACTGGTATTGGTAGCGGTGTCATGGAAGTTGTGTCAGATTTTGATAGAAGCACTTACAGGGCAGTATATGTGGTAAAGATAGGTGAAGTGATTTATGTGTTACATTGCTTTCAAAAAAAATCAAAACAAGGTATTGCAACACCGAAGCGAGAAATAGATTTGATAAAGCAACGTTTAAAAGAAGCAAAGCAAATTGATAAAAGTGAGGAGAGATAATATGAGTGAGAATATTAAATTTGTGAAAAGTAGCGGTAATGTTTTTGCTGATATGGGTTTTCAAGATGCCAAAGAACGTCTTGTGAAAGCAGATCTTGCTATTAGAATTAATAAAATTATTGTAAAAAGAGGGTTAAAGCAACAAGACGCTGCTAATCTTCTGGATATTAAGCAGCCAAAAATATCTGCGATTGCAAATGGTAGATTAAAAGATTTTTCTATTGAGAAATTGATTGAATTTTTAAATAAACTAGACCAAGACGTGAAAATTGTTGTTCACGAAAAGCCTCACAGTACTAAACGAGCTGCATTTTTTAAAGTGGCTTTTGCTTAAGTATATCGTTCTAATAAACTTGAATGATATAATTTTTAATCGCATTAAAAAAGGGTAAAAGATGTCTATACCAGAATTAGATATCAAAGTGCTTTGGGGTAAGTCAGCAGGAAGATGTGCTTTTTGTAATAAAGATCTTTTGTCTGAATCACCAAAAGCAGTTCAAGGCGAGATGGCGCATATAATCGCTAAAAGCAAGAGAGGCCCTAGGGGTTCTAATGAAACACTGGAATGTGATCGTAATGGATATGAAAATCTTATTTTATTATGTCCTAACGATCACACGGAGATAGATTCTCATCCGGATAATTATACGGTTGAGTGTATCCGGAAAAAAAAGACAATGCATGAAGAAAAAGTTCGATTGATGTTAGAAGGAAGAACATTTGCGACAGTCGCTGAGTTATTTAGCCATTCTTTAAAGTTATTAAATGAAAATAAATCTATATTAGATCTATTTGGTCCGGGTTCACCGGTTGCTCAAAAAAACCCTGTTTCTTCAACAAAACAATTATGGGATCTTAGGAAAGTAGCAAAAATCATTCCTAATAATACTGAAATAATATCTATTTTTGAAAAAAATGGGAAATTGCTAAATGTGCCGCATAATTTGTTATTTAGTAAGTTCAGAGAGCATGCGATAGCTTTTGAAAATAATACATATGAACGACTAGATAGCCAAGCTGTTCCTGTTTTCCCCATTGAATTTAGGAAAATGTTAGAGGAGGTTGTGATATGAATGAGGAAAGAGACGATTTGCCTGATGAATCAGAAATAATTTTCTTTAAAAAAATACTTTCTAGCCATGATAAGATTTCAAGGTTTTCTGAGATTGATCCGCAACAATTCAACATAGAAAGAGGTCAAGGGCTTAGTAGCGTAATGGTTTATCTGTCTGGTTTCTACATTATCGGGATAGCGGATTGCATGGATATTATTGAGGAATATTCGGATGTTAATTGTATTGTGACTTCTTCAAGCTGGAAGAGTTATACTAAAGATGCTAAGGAATATGCCAGTTCTAAAAGAATAGGCTTGTTTGATATCAGTGAATTTATGGGGGCGTTAAATAGAGATGATTTCTGGAATTATGTTAAAAAAGATAATAAGTGATAGTTTAATTGCCTCTGGTGCAAATAAGATTGCTGTAGGTGTTTATGTATTTGGTTCATATCTGCAATCTGATCATTACAATGATATTGATATTTTGCTTGTCGTTAATGCGTGCGGAGTAGATGACTATAAAATATCTATCAAATTCAGAGGGATATCTAAGGAAAAATTTAAACAAAAATATGATGTGAATTTAGATGTTGTGATATTAACAAAAGAAGAAGAAAAGCAAACGAATTTTTCTGTAAAAGAGCCAAGTTGTTTGATTTGGCCAGGGTAGTCGACGAAAGGGTGGAGCTATGCGCCCGCGCTGTGGTCAGTGAAATAAGAAATCCCACGCAATGCGTGGGGAATCGCGCCCTATCTTGTCTTCACTGGCTTCGCGTTGTCCAGCCTATTTATTTACTAGCTCTCTTATTAGCCTGGGATCATTTTGAATACATTTTAAATATGCTCGGCTAATGGCGTCAGGGTCACGCTGATGCTGCTCCCATTTGCGTAATGTCTCGATATTAATACGATAAGCAACGGAAAATTCGCGTTGCGATAACTTTAATTTTTTGCGCAGCTTACCCACGTCAGGCGAGACCTGTAATGTCACTAATCCTTTCTTCTTTGCTTCTTTCAGTGCGCTGATTATGTCTTTACCTAATTTGCCCATGCTAATCTCTCGGTATTGATTAACTTTGCGTTCGTTTCATTGTCATAGCACATAGTACCAGTAGTGCAATGTCCTATAGTGCGGGTACTTTTTCATTCAGAAAGCCCCCAAACTAAATTTTCCAGCTCCTGCAGCGTGTTTACCTTGTTCATCCAGTTCTCTATTCGAATTTGAACGCGTAAGTTGCTATAACGGTGTAGTAGCATTAAGAGGGTGAGTTGATTGCTTAACATTGGTGTTAGCGCTTCTTGAGAATAGCCATAGGCAGTTAAGAACTCTCGTAAAAGCATTTTATCACCTTGTATCAAAAAAGCACCCGGGCCTAATAAATCGTATTCTGGCAGGCCTAACATTGCATCACCGAAGTCTATCAATCCAGCAATGTGCCACACCCCTGATGTTTGTTTAACCAGGAAATTCATGGGTGTGTACTCACCAGTTAAAATGACAGGATTCTTGATTGTGGGTAGACGTTCTTCAGCGGATTTAAGATAGTTAGGAAGTTGTTGCAATAATTTTTCCGATAGCTTAGTGGTTTCGTGTCGTGACAGACACTCGGTTATTTGCTTACTAATAAATTGTTCCCAGTGAGAATCAATGGCTTCTAGGTCTTGAGTAGGCAAGGCATGTACTTCACGAATGAGTGCTCCTAATTCACGAATAATGATTTTTTTATTATTGTGATCTAATGTTTCCCAAAGCCCTTCTAGAAGAGTGCCGTCAAGGCGACTCATTACAATGTATGGCCAATTATCGATCGTACCGTGATATTCAATGGCTGGCGTATCAACAGATAGCTTGTTATGGAGGTAATTCATCATCAAAAGATCACTTGTGTGCTGATGTTGATGGAACGGCGGAAATATTTTGATGACATGATTGTTGCCATAAGCAAAAACAATATTCGTACCATCAAAGAGCGACAGTGCTTCAGCGGGTAGATGGTGGCGAGCAACGATTTCAAGTGCTGCGTCTTCGAAAATTTTATTGTTTATCTTAAGCGCTTCATATTCTTCGTCTGAGCTAACAGGAGGGAGGTTTTTCATATAACTGCCTTTTGTTTATAAATTATACATATTAAGCTAAATTAACTGACTGATTCTAAACCAATAAAACAGATTAAAAAAGCCTCGAAGATTGGTTATGCTTTAAGACATGAAAAGATCATTAGCGATGACAAACCCATATCTCAGTAAAAATCCCGGAAAGCGAGCAGAGCTCGTGCGTCGTGCGGCTACGAGTTCGACTGCGGTTGAGGGGGTTCACATCAAACGTTATAAAGAATCATTGCGCAAATACGCGCGTCAAAAGCAAGTTAGCGAGAAGTTCTAAGCGTTCTTTTTAAAATCGATTTAAAAATACTAATCATGGAATGGTGTAACCACTCAATCGATAATAATTGATGAATTGCAAACAGTGCCGAGCACTATCCTTATCAGGGACGATGAGGCCACGGGACTCTAGCAGATCAATTTGCTGGTCTGCGGTAAGTGCTGGTTTACTGTAATTAATCGACATAAATAAAAAACCCGCTCTGGTTCGCACTGTTAGGAGGCGTAGCGGGTGTTGTTACGTACAGTATAGCAACACTTGCCGGGATGTGCAACCACCTAAAGGACTCATTTTTGGTCTGTAATTGGCTGATATAATGCCAAAATAGCCAGTCGTATGCCACAGTTTTGCAATAAATTTTAATATGAGGCTTCGCTCGGCGTGTATCAACTCATTAAGCGCAGACAAGCAGACAATTAGAAATCCCGCACAGTGTGCGGGAAATTGACTGCTATTGAGAGTTTATCGTTGTTTCTATTTGCGCCACTTTAGTCATTATTTCATCAAAATCTGGTGCTCTTTGAAAAAACATTTCTGACATTTCTCTGCAATCCTGTCTAAGCGTTTCTGTGAATAGTTCGTTTGGCATTAGATGTATCGTGCCGATGGTGGCGGTTTCATAATTTGCGGAGGATGATGCAAAGTAGGTTTTTTTATTCATTAATACGGTATTTAATAGTTGTGGGTCACTGAGCGCTTGTTTTGTTACGCCGTTCATATCTAACATTGCTATGTCATAATAATGACGAAACATTCTATCTTTTGGGGGCTTGTCAGCTTTTCGATGATGTTCAGCATGTAATAAAGTTGCTTTCTCCCAAAAGGTGCGTTTTGCTGTTAATGTGTGTACTGGGATAGCTGGCTTTGAATGAAACACTTCTGGTAAAGCATCATAAATGTAGGGCGATATTATTTTTGACTCATTTGGAATAACATCACCTCGTGCGCCAAACTCTAGCTTAATAACTGACCGAATATAGTTATTCTTATCTGTTTCTAGTGTTGTTGGATAAAAAAATAAAAGTGTTTGGTTATCGTTATCAGTAGGATCCGATTCAATCCGCCATTCATTTTCGCCTAGGTGATTGGTTAGTTCAAGTTTAAATTTATTTTCTAGTAATGGTTTGAGATAATCATTAACTTTGTTTTTTGCAGCGGTTGCCAGGGTACTAAGCGATTTGTCTCGTTGATTACGGCTTTTGCTAGCTATAATCTCAGCGTCTTCAGTTATGCCGATAAATTCTTTATTGATGGTTAAGTCGCAATCTTCTGAAAAGCGATTAATGATACCGTAGCATTTGGAAAGTGATGTGCCGCTTTTGATATACCTAATATTTGATCCATGTTATTTCCTTGTTAGTTTTATAATGACGGGCGCCATCCAATCTGGGAATTTAGAGATATTTTTCATAAGTTGCAACTTATCTTTTTTAGTTAAAACTTTTTTAAGTTGACTGATGATTGACGGCGATACATTGTGTTTCCCTAAATGTCGGATAGCGTTAATTGTATTGGCAACGTTTGTTGTAAGAGTGCTGTTGTTGGTATATTTAGAATGACGCAATATAATGGGATAATTAGCGATATCTCGCTTGATTGAAGAGCGTGATGTGATGTACGCAGGTTTTGCCGGAACTTGAGTATCAATTCCAAGTTGGTTAGCTGCCCTGGCAGCGCTTGGTTGAATAGTATCGCCTGTTTTGCTCGCTAATGCTTTTGCGATGTGGTCTGGGTTTGGGGCGAGGATACCTAGCTTTGGGTGTATATACGGAAAATCATAAATTCCCTTATCTAACTTGCGAATCACGCCTTGCTTCGCCAGTCGATGTAATGTCACATCTATAGCGCTACGCTTGGCAATATCGATGAAATTTTTGGGCGTGAAGACCCAGCCGCGCCTTTTGGCTCGAATGCGACGTAGAATGGTGTCCTTGGTCGTTGTCATGTTAGTATATCCTGTAAGAATATCTGGTGCTAATATCTTACAAATAAAACAATAGAAAATACTTTAACTATATGAATATATTTTAATTATTATTAATAATTTAACTATATGCTATATATTATTATAGATAGCATATAGTTAAAACGCAACCGTCACGGTGCAGTTCTGATTCTATACTGCTATAATTTTATCTTTTGAAATTGAAACGGTGCTACACATGGTCGAAAGATTAAGGCTTGCTCAATCAATCAGCCTAGATAACCTCAGGGATCGTTATTGGTTAAAATTAGAGCTGATATGTTTCTGCAAGAAGCACGGCCTCTCCACAGTAGGCTCAAAACATGATCTTGAGCAGCGTATCGAGATTTTTCTTGTGTCTGGTGATAAAGGTACGCCTGTGTTAAGCAAGCGAATAGGGAGACGTGATAGCCAGCAATCTATTACGTGTGACACGCTGGTGGTAAATTATAAAAATGATGCTGCAACAAGGCTATTTTTCGTGAAGCACATTGGGCAGCGCTTTCGTTTTGATGCATATCTGCGCCAGTTTACTAATCAGAATAATATTACGAAGAATTTAACTTATGGTGATTTAATCAACGGTTGGTTAGTAGAAGAAGTGCGCAGGAGTGATACTGAGTATAAGAGCAATATCGGTAAGCAATTTGAATATAACCAATTTATAAGAGATTTTTTTGCAAAAATAATGAAATGCGGCTTATTGATTTTGAGTTTAGTGACTTTGGGAATGCTTTAATTGATGGTGTATATCTGCGTATGTGTATGCCAAGTTGTTGGTGCTCTAAAGTTGTTCCTTTGTCTATTATGCATGAAATGGAGTTAATTTATAGAGATGAGTTAAAAAAAGGAATATTGCTTACTGGTGATGATGCCATTTACAATAAACAATTGACATACGCCTGTGGATATTGGTTAATTCGAACAATAAAGCAAATTAATGATATGGATTTAATGGATCATGAATGGATTTGTCCAAGCGGACCAATTGATGAAGATTCGAAGTGGGAGCCTGATAAGAATGCGTTTCGACCTAGGATTTTATCTCGCCTTGAAGCATTTATTTCTGTTTCCAAAATGACAGGACTCCTGCCAGAATTTTGCGAAGCTGCAAGACGTCTGTTGTCTCATCTAAGGGAAAGCTGGCCAGAAACGCAGCTTATCGATGTTTTTCCAGTTTTTGGATAAAAGAAGAAAGAGAATATTGCCAGCTAATAATGTTTCCCAAAGCCCTTTTTGCGCACGTTAGAATAGGATTCTAGTGCAATGAAAAAGTGATGACGGTACAGGTAGACACTGATAGCATTGAAATACTTTTTTAATAAAGAATAAAAAACCGCTTGACCCTATAGTTGCTATATACCTTATGTTGCCCATAAGGAGGAAAGACAATGACTCAATGGTACGTTAAAGACTTAAGTAAGCTAACGCAAGTATCAGTGCAAACGCTGCATCATTACGATCGTATTGGCTTGCTTGAACCATCAGTAAGACTTACCAACGGGTATCGTGTTTACTCTGAGAAAGATTTATTGCAGTTACAGCAGATTATTGCACTCAAATTTTTTGGTTTTGAGTTATCTCAAATAAAAAGGCTGTTGGCCGCTGATATTGATGTAATTGATCATTTTTCTGCGCAGTTACAGTTTTTGGAAGATAAAGCAAAGGCATTGCTTGATGCAAGTGAGGTGCTAAAAGCTATTTTGTCTGATTGCCAGCTGCATAAATCTATACCATGGGAAACTATTATTAAACTTATTGAGGTATATCGAATGAAAAGACAACTTGAAGAAACATGGGCTGGTAAAGTTTTGAGTCAAAATGAGCTCAAAGAATACGCTAACTTTGAAAGAGAGCTGCCATCCAGATACAGCGAGAGCGAAAAGAAGAAATGCGAACAAGAATGGCTTGATTTGGTTCGTGATGTTGATGCTAATTTGGATAGCGATCCTACGAGTAAAGTTGGTATCGCACTTGGTAAACGTTGTATGGATTGGGTAAATAATTTATATGGCAAAAAGTACGTTGGATTGCGCAATGCCATTTGGGAGAAAGGCTTTAAGGGCGGTTATGCAGCGGATGAGCATGGTTTATCGCCGAGAGGTGTGACATGGCTTGATGCTGCGATTGATGCGTATTATCGTGATCGCATATACAGCATTCTCAATCAAGTCAGCGGTCATCCTTCTGCTGAATTGCTGAAATCATGGGAAAATTTGATGTCTGATATGTATGGAGATGATCAGGCATTAAGAAATGATTTAATTAAAGCAGCCATGACGGATGAAAAAGTTAGTCAAGATGCGAGAAATTGGCTTAAGAAGATATCAAAGTAAAAATGTCAAAGATGGGTTTTCATTTTTGAGAACCCGTTTAGTTTTGCCTAGCGAATTTGCCAGACAACGTCTGGCAAATTGACTCTAAGCAGGCCCTATAGAAAAACTAGCACCATTTTAAAGAATAGACCATAATAAGTAACGGCAGATAATATAGTCACCCAATAAGGACTCGCAATGCTCGATTCACACTCAAAAGAGATTAATCCACCCAAGTTACTCACTCACTTAGCACGAAGCATAATGTGGGGATTGGTTTTTATTATAATCGCACTCTATATTGGCATGTTGGGTTACCACTTATTTGAACATATGTCATGGGTTGATTCTTTTGTTAATGCTTCCATGATTTTATCCGGGATGGGGCCGCTTTCTCCTCTGGTGACAACAGCCGGAAAAGTATTTGCCGGATTTTATGCCTTATTTAGCGGTCTTGCTTTCCTTGTGGTGGTTGGTGTGATGTTTGCGCCGATTATTCATCGATTTTTTCGTAAAATTCACCTGGAAAGTAAATTATAAAAATGATGCTGCAACAAGATTATTTTTCGTGAAGCACATTGGGCAGCGCTATATCTCCGCCAGTTTACTAATCAGAATAATATTACGAAGAATTTAGCTTATGGTGATTTAATCGTATCCGCTAATGAACCCGAACGGTTGGTTACATAGTCACCGCTTGCTCATAACTGGGCAGCTGGTTCTGATAAGCAAGAGGCGATGATTGATCTGGACCATAACCACTACCATGGAGTCTTATCCCAGGGCTGCCCCTTGGCACTGTTACTGGTTGCGGACGTGCAATTTGTGCGCTCGTTGGCGACTGAGGAGTCATAGCGGCTGATATGGAAGATGTCGTCATAGAAGGTGGATTTCTCTCGGCAAAACCTTCGTCTGGTACAACATCGACGAGATACTGCACACTGCGCACTAATCGCATGAGTCGAGATTCTCTACGCAACATATCGTAGATTGAGTGACTTTCAGGAAAAGAATAGAGAGAGCCAAAACTCAGCACCGACAAACCAGGCCTCGAGAGCTGCTCTTCCTTTCCTTGGTAAATCATAGCGCCATTCATCAGCCCTAAAAGAAAAGCTGTTGGCACTGACCAGAGAATAAGCTGCAAAAAGTTCCCTACAAAGCGTGGAAAAATAGAAATCATACTCAGGGGATGCGTTGTTGTATTCCTAAATGCTTCTATAGCAGCATTCACAAAACTACTTGGGACAGCCAATACGATAAGAGACGCACTTAGGGCGATGGAAAATGGCAGAACAATGCCTATAGTCAATGCAAGTCTAATCGGGACTACAATGACAGCAATAATTAGCGCTTGTGCGATGGTTAGGAGAGACGCATCCCCCGAAGAGTGCAGCTCATCCAGCCATGCTTGTAAATCCCTTACACGATCATTACCGCCGCTCATGGCTAATAAGAAAGCCTCTTCTAACATCAACAATATTCCGAACGGAGCGGCAACCATTGTAACCGCAAAAGCCATTAGCACAAGAACGACAACAATAGGAAGACTAATGAGACGAACGATGAAGTCTAATACACTGCTTGGGGACAATAACCACAATCCTGGCAGAAGCACTACTCCTAGGGCGAGAGCTCCGACGGCAGTTAGTATCGGGAGAACGATTGCTGTCAGTGGAATAAGTGCTAATCTGAGAAAAAAATCAACAAATCGAACCAGCGCAGATAGCAGTTGTAACATTCTCTTGCCAGTAGAAGATGAAAAATTAAAGTCGTCTGATTGCTCAAATTCTGAATAATGACGCGAATCCATAGTATATCTCTCAACGCTATACCTTGTTCCGCGCACTCTATTAGAAACTCGCCATATAGTCAAACGGTTAGGCTACTTACTTTTTTGTGAATGGTATTTGAGATCAGAAGGTTTTAATGAGGTCACGATAATTTTAGTTTTTTACTAATGATGCGTGGTTTTTCTTGCGGTAATGGAAAAACTATTATAAAATCCCCAAAATTTAAATAGGATGTGGTAGATGCCTTGGCAATGTGTGGTAAAAAAAATCGTGGCCGAGACTGGTGAACTAAATAGGCAGTGGACATTCAAGAGCGCCGCTTCTGATAAATGCCCGGTTATTATTTCAAAGGTAAGCATGGTAGAGTGGGGTCATAGTGGTGACCGACAGATCTGGGTTGTAGCAAGCACCCAAGCGGTTTTCGATCGGCTACAGAAAAAAATGGAGCGTGTTCTTGTCAAAGGTGGGGGGGATCATGATCAGCCATATCTTCGTGATAAACAAGAAACTCTCTCTTTTTGCTTATCTCCGGTCATTGGTGGATTGTATGATGCACCTGGTGTACGCTGTGATACTGATTTAGAAAGAAGGTTTTTCGCAGCGGTGATCTCTGTTGACCCAAGCGTTGCCGAGCTTGCCGGATTTGACCTTGAGTTTGAACCTGATGAACGCTTCAAGCCGTGGCTTGCGCGTTGTCCAGCAGGCATTGACGGTGGTGCGCCAGCATCCGCGCCAGTAGAAACATGTCCGAGCGCCCTTTTCGCTGGTACAGCGAGAGGTAAAGAGGAAGCATGCGCTCCTCCCGACCACCTTAAAGAGGAAGCATGTGCTCCTCCCCACCACCTTGACTTAGTAAGGAAAATAAATGGTTCTATTAGACAAACCCTTGATGAAGGAATGACCCGTGAAGAGGCTAACAAGCACATGTTTGCTGCTCTAGCCGGGTTAAGTTTCAACCGTTAGAGTTCCTAACGCTATCCAGGATGTGTTTGAACGAGATTCGCTAGAAAAAGGAGAATACGGGGGTTATGCGACGATCTTATCTCCTTGACTAAATCCACCCAGAGCAGACTTATCTCCTTGACTAAATCCACCCGGCACAGAAGCTGGGTTAGCCTCATTCCGAATTGCGTCGTAACGCTATGCGATAAAACTAGGCTACGATACCGAGCCGCGACCGTAAGGGAGCGTCGCTGCACTATAACTTCTAGCTGGTATTTCTTACCTCATGATAAAATCATAACGAAATGATAGACATATTGCATTGTTCTGCACCATCTTTTATCAGGTTCACGTGACGCTCCCTTACGGTCATATCTTTATACATAAGTGTTGTGTGTTATCTCTAAGGCTAAGTCGCGCATGCCTTCTCCCGGGGGGCTTTGTTGAATAAATCGGAAATGACATTACCGAGCCGCGACCGTGAGGGAGCGTCACATGAATCTGATAAAAGATGGTGTATAACAGTGCAACATTTTAACCACTTAATATCATAAAGTAAGAAATTTCAGCTAAAAGTTATAGCACAGTGAC